>Ga0308165_1000180_pt1 | contig 154985 bp, 139 predicted proteins | sample PhyWR2_FD_201032 | JGI IMG/M metagenome (GOLD analysis project Ga0308165, IMG submission 201032) | Phyllosphere microbial communities from UC Gill Tract Community Farm, Albany, California, United States - DLSLW.R2 | ecosystem: Host-associated > Plants > Phyllosphere > Unclassified | place...
CCATTTCGTCAGCGGTGGTGATGACCTTGGAATTCATCTCATAGGCGCGCTGCGCCGTGATGAGGTCGGTGATTTCCTTGACGGCGTCGACGTTCGAGCCTTCGAGGTAGGATTGTTTGACGTAGCCGTAGCTCGGATCGTCAGGCACGCCGACAACCGGGGCGCCGGAGGCCGGCGTCTGGGAAAAGAGGTTGTCGCCGAGCGGCTTCAGACCCGCTTCGTTGGCGAAGTTGGCGATGGTCAGCTGGCCGAGTTCGGTGAATTCAGCGGCATTGCCGATGCGCGCAGTCACCTGACCCGTGCGGGTAATGGTGATGTCCTGCGCGTCGGTCGGGATATTGATGTTCGGAATGACATTGTAGCCATCGACCGTCACCAGGTTGCCGTCGGCATTCTTGTTGAAGGCGCCGGCGCGGCTGTAGAGCGTCGAACCGTCGGCTGCCTCGATCTGGAACCAGCCCTGACCGATGATCGCTACATCGAGCTTGTTGCCGGTTTCGATCAGGTTGCCCTGGGTGTGGATGTTGCGCACGGCGGATGTCTGCACGCCGAGGCCGATATTGGCGCCCTCGGGCACGATAGCCTGGTTGGCGCGGTTCGGCACGCCCTGCATGCGCTCGGTCTGGTAAAGAAGATCGGTGAACTCCGCGCGCGCACGCTTGTAGCCGGTGGTGTTGATGTTGGCGATGTTGTTGGCGATGACTTCCAGATTGGTCTGCTGGGCGTCCATACCGGTGGCAGCGATGGCAAGAGCTCTCATGTCAATATTCCTGCTGGGCTAGATCTGCATCTTGGTAATGTCGAGATAGGCCGACACGATCTTGTCGCGCAGCGCGATGGCGGTTTGCAGCGACTGTTCGGCCGAAAGCACGGCATCGACCACTTCGCGGGTATTCGCCTTGCCCTGAATGCCTTCGAAGGAGGCAACTTCCGCCTTCTTCAGATTGTTCATCGCATCCATTGATACGTTGCCGAGAACGCTGGCGAAGCTTGCGCCCGTCTGCTGGGCGGGCGTCGTCTGCTGCTCGCCGCCGAAAAGGCTTTCCGTCAGCGAGGAGACGCCGCTTGCGCCGCGGGTGAGCGAAAGGGAACCGAGTTGCTTGATACCGTCGATCATTGCGATGCCTTCAGAAGGTCGATTGTGGAGGCGACGAGGTCGCGTGTCTGGCGGATGACCTGAAGATTGGCGTCATAGCTGCGGTTGGCTTCGCGCATGTCGGCCATTTCGATCAGGACGTTGACGTTCGGCATCTTGACCATGCCGTTGGTATCGGCGGCCGGATTGCCGGGGTCGTATTCGTGGACGAAATCGCCACGGTCGACACCGAGCTTCTTCACCTTCACGCGCTCTACGCCGCTGACGTGGTCCAGCTCGGAGCCGAAGGTGACGGTCTTGCGACGATAGGGATCGGCACCGGGCGTATCGCCGGTCGATCGGGCGTTGGCGATGTTTTCGGAGACGATGCGCAATCGTGTGGACTGCACCTCCAGGCCGCTGCCGGCTATCTTGCTTGCCGCACTCAAGGGATCCATGGCTTACCTCTTAACCGTCATCAGCATCATGCGATGGAAGGATTTGACGAGACTGGCGTTCAGGTCGTACTGCCGCTTGATCTCGCCGGTCTTGGTCATTTCTTCCGCAAGCCCGACCGAATTGCCCGATTCCTGCATGCCGATCTCGTTGTTGACCGGGTTGTCCCGCACCGCGATATTCTCGCTGAGTGTGCTTTCACCAAGGTGGGCAGGGTTTGTCCTGGCCATGCCGACCTGCTGGCTGGTGGCCTGCATGACCGCTTCGAAGGGACTGACATCTTTGGCGTGGAACTTGGGTGTGTTGGCGTTGGCGATGTTGGTCGCCACGACTTCCTGCCGCACGCTCAGCCATTCCGCTTGGCGGGATGCCAGTTCGAACAGTTGAATCGGTTGCATAGACTTCTCCATCTCGTATGGCCCGAACCTACGGGGTTAATCTTGCGTCAGACTTGCGGAGAGGAGAGAAGGCGTTAGCCAGAGTCGAGAAGCGTCGTGGAAGAGGACCTTCGGGAGAATAAAATGGCACGCCGTCACTCCGGCGCGCTTTCGCCCTGAATGATCGCATGCGAAAATTTGGCGTCAGGCCGGACCGGATGGGATCCTACAAGCGCCGGGCAGGGGGCTTTCGGAAGCTGGTTCCACTCGCTTGAAGGTAACCCAATCTTATCGCTATAGTGGTTGGAAACGGAGGAAGACAATCATGGATCTGGTAATTCCCAGTGCAGCCAATCTCGGCCTGTTCGTCAGCGCCACGCTGGTGCTCCTTCTTGTGCCCGGCCCTGCGGTTCTTTACATCTTCGCGCGCTCGGTCGAGCAGGGCCGTTCTGCCGGTCTCGTGTCGATCCTTGGCATCCATTCGGCGACGCTTGTTCACGTTGTCGCTGCCGCCGTTGGATTGTCGGCGCTTCTTGCCTCGTCTGCGCTGGCCTTCAGCGTGGTGAAATATGCCGGCGCGGCCTATCTGATCTGGCTTGGACTCAAGAAGCTCTTCGGCTCTTCGGACATTCCCGACATCGAGGGCGGCCACCCGACGCGCAGCCGCATGCGCATCTTTCGCGAGGGTTTCATCGTCAACCTCCTCAATCCGAAGACAGCCTTGTTCTTTTTGGCTTTTCTTCCGCAGTTCGTTGAGGTTGGCCGGGGCCATGTGGCGATGCAGATCGCTTTCCTCGGCATTCTCTACACAATTATCGGCGTCTTGACGGATGGCACCTATGCGCTTGTGGCCGGTACGGCCGGCAGCTGGCTGAAGCGCAGCCCCGTTTATCTGAAAGCCGAACGCTGGGTCAGCGGTTTCGTTTATATCGGCCTTGGTGTGACAGCCGCTCTTGCCGGCAACCAGAGAAAATAAACCTGACGGCGCAGACAAACGGCCCTCTCTGACGGCTGTTTTGGATACAGCCCGGAATGGCATTGCCCATAAAACGCCGTCGCAAAGAGGTCTTTGCGACGGTCATCAGGAGGTTTTGCTGCGAGGACTGTTGTCATCGGGACGTACAGCGCGGCCTTTCGCTCAAGGCAGCCGGACTATTTTTCCGGATGATAGGTTTTTCCGGAGGATGTCTCGATCAGCCATTCGCCATTGCGCTGCTCGATCTTCGTCAGCAACGCATTATCAGGCAATGTGGAACCGACCCGCACCATATACATGCCTGAACTGTCTTCGATCAGGGCGCGGCCATTGGAGACATGTAGCAGACGGAACGATGTCTGGCCGGGGAAGGGCTGGTCTTCGATCCCGGCTGCCACATTGTTCTGTCTCTCCCTGCCGCCAGCGTTGACGGTCGCCGTCGTCAGCATGTCGGGCAGCTCCGCCGGTGGCGGGGTGTCTTCCTTGTTGCGGTTGGTCATGGCCATGGGCGAGACGCTGAAGACTTCCCGCGGTCCGGTATGGGGCAGATCGCGGGTGCGATCGCCGCCCGCCACCTTCATGCCGAATTTCTCCTCGTTGAAGAAGACGTACCAGGGAAAAAAGGCTGCTGCAGCGGCAAGCCCGATGCCCGTCCATGCAAGAATACGGTCGGGCGTAAAGAAGATCGGCTTGGAGGGCACGTCTTCATCGTGGCTATTGTCGTTCCGCTTGTTGTTCACGGGGTCAGCCTCTCATTCTCGGATTGACCTGGGGCTGGCCATTCTGTGCTCCACCGCGCAATGCGGTCGCCAGATCGGCATAGGCATCCTGTGCCGCCGGTTCGTCCGGCAGCTGTTTCAGCGTTTCATAGATGATCGGAACCTGCTTCACCGCCATGTCGAGATCGGGGTCGGTTCCGGGCCGGTAGCCGCCGATGAGACGAAGATCCCGCGTTTCCTCGAAACGATGCACCAGCGCCTTGAGGCGCGAGACCAGCTTTTCCTGATCCGGCGTCCACGCCTTCTTGGCAAGACGCGAGATCGAGGCGAGCGGATTGATCGGCGGATAACGGCCCTCTTCGGCAAGGCTGCGGTCCAGCACGATATGGCCGTCGAGAATACCGCGGGTCGAATCGGCAATCGGATCGTTGTGATTGTCGCCATCCACGAGGATGGAGACGATGGCGGTGATGGTGCCGGTGCCTTCCGCGCCCGGTCCTGCCCGTTCCAGCAGCCGCGGCAGTTCGGTGAAGACCGAGGCGGGATAACCGCGAGCGACGGGCGGTTCGCCCGAAGCGACCGCTACTTCGCGGATCGCATGGGCAAATCGCGTCACGCTGTCGATGATGAGAAGGACATTGTCGCCCTGATCGCGGAAATGCTCGGCAATGGTGACGGCGGAAAGCGGGGCCATCTTGCGCAGCATCGGGCTCTCGTCGCTCGTCGCGACGACGGCGACGGACTTGCTCATATTATCGCCCATCGTGTCTTCGATGAATTCCCGCACTTCGCGGCCGCGTTCGCCGACAAGCGCAATCACCACCTTGTCGAAGGCATCGGCCTTGGCGAGCATCGACAGCAGCGTGGATTTGCCCACGCCCGAACCCGCGAAAATACCGAGACGCTGCCCGAGGCAGAGCGGCGAGAAGATATCGATAGCCCGCACGCCCGTCTTGAACGGTGTCTCCACCCTTTTACGGGTCATCGAGGGCGGCGCATTGTTGGAAATCGAACGCCGCACGATGCCGGAAGCAAGCGGCCCCTGGCCGTCGATCGGCTCGCCAAGCGCATTGATGGTGCGACCGCACCAGCTCTCGTCGGGCGAGACGCGGAAGGCGCCCTTACGGATGACGGTGTCGTGGATGCCGATCGGTTCGCCGGGCTCGATAGGGCAGACATAGCAGATATCCGGCTCCACGCGCACGACTTCGCCGAGATGAATCCCGGTCGCGCTGCGATGGGCAACGAATTCGCCGAGCCGCACATGCCGCGAGAGGCCGGACACCGTATAGTGCCCGGCGGCGATGGTGCGGACATGGCCGCCATGCGCCACCGAAAATTCCGGATCGGCATAATGCCCGGCAAGGCTGGCGAGCTGGGCGAGCTTCGGCGAAATGGCCCAGCCCGAGAGCTTGGATTCCGAGAGCATGGATTCCGGCATTGTCATCCGTCAGTTCCTCAACGCGCGCCGCCGAGCGTCTTGATGCCCTCGCCGAAGGTCGATTCGGTATCGCGCATCATCGAGGAAATGCTCTCAAAGGCGCGGTTGACCTGGATGAGCTGCGTCATCTGCGAAATGCCGTTGACGTTCGACTGTTCGAGATAACCCTGAACGACGCCGACCTCATGATTGTTGACGACCGGAACGGGCTGGGCCACGGGCTTCACGCCGCTATTGGGATGACGCAGGAAGCCCTTTGAAAAATCCGCCTGGAAGATGCCGAGCGAGGCGGCGATGGTGTCGTTCTGCCTGATGGCGCCGTCGAGACCGACGGTGATCGGGCCGCCATTCGGATTGAGCCTGATCGGGCCGCCGCCCGCGTCGAGGACGGGATAACCGCTGGACGAAATCAATGCGCCGTCCGGGCGCATGGTGAAACGGCCGTCGCGCGTCAGGATCTGGCCATCCGGCGTATCCAGCGCAAACCAGGCGTCGCCCTTGATGGCGAAATCGAAGGAATTGCCGGTCTGCTCGAAAGCGCCCTGGCGTGTGGAGAGATAGTCGTTGCCCTGCGACACGAAAGCCACCTTGGCATTCATGTCATTGTGGTTCTTGGCGACCATTTCGTCGAATTTTACCTCGGAGCCGCGGAAGCCGACCGTGTTCACATTCGCCATATTGTCGGAAATGGTGGTAAGACGGCGCTCCAGCGCGATCTGCGAGGACAGGGCGACATATAGTCCGGATTGCATATCATTTGCCTCCGAGTTTCAGGGAGTTGATGGAAATCAGCAGGTCGGGGGAAATGCCGTAGCCGCTGGAGGAGCCGAAAACGGCCAGGGGGTCGTAGGTCGTCGAGGGGTTTTGCATTTCCCACATGATGGTGAAACGCTCGAGTAACTTGCCGACCTTTTCAGGATCCTGCAGATCCTTGATATTGATGCTCTTTTCGATGAGGGCGGCCTGCTTGTCGACATCAGCCGCAGCAAATGCGTCAGGCAGGTTGAACGTTGTGCGGAACACCTGCGCAAGCGCGTCGTCGGCCAGAAAATCGAGGCCGGATTTGATTGTCGGTGCCTTGCGCTCGAAATAAAGGGCGAGCCGGACGCCGTTATTGTCGTCGCCCGCTTCCTGTTCCAGTGTCTGCCTGGCGTAGTTGCCAATGACACCTGATTTGGCCGCATCGGTGGCAGTTGCAGCCGCACCCAGGCCCGCGAAATCCAGCGACTTTGCAAGCTCGGCATAACGATTGTCGGAGAGCTTGTTGGCGAAGGAGTTCTTATCGCTCGCCCCTTCCGTCAACACCTTGCGGATGAAAGCTTTTGCATAGGCCATGTCTTCCAGGCCGTGGGCTTTCAGCGCATAATTGTAAAGACGTGTATCGGCCATGAAATCGTCGATGGATTTCACGTTGCCGATCTTTTCACGGTAATATTCGGTCTCGCGTGCCACGTCTGGCTGCTTCGAGACCCGCTCGAGCGATTTGCCGATATCCTGACTGATCAGTCTGTAGCTGGTATAGGTGGAAGTCACTGAACCGCCGCTCTCGTTTGATCCCGATTTCAAGGCGCACGTCCGCCCTTGTCGGCATAATGTCGCGGCTTGCTTGTGCGAAACTGGCTGAGGTGAGGGCGGGGCAGGAGGCATTGCGGACAGGTTCACGCAAGCCACATTTTCTAGACATGGCGCCATGGAACACTGTTCGGGCGTGGTCGATCAATGAATATTGTAATTGGACTTATAATCACCTTCGGCTGCATCATCGGCGGCTATATGGCGATGGGCGGTCATTTGAACGTGCTGGTTCAGCCGTTCGAATTGATGATCATCGGAGGCGCCGGGCTCGGCGGCTTCATCATGGCAAACCCGATGAAGGTCGTGAAGGATTCGGGCAAGGCGCTCGGCGAGGCCTTCAAGCATTCGGTTCCGAAGGAGCGCAACTATCTCGACGTGCTCGGCGTGCTGTATTCGCTGATGCGCGACCTGCGTACGAAGTCGCGCAACGAGATCGAAGCGCACATCGATAATCCGGAAGAATCCTCGATCTTCCAGAGCGCGCCGTCGGTCCTGAAGAACAAGGAACTCACCTCGTTCATCTGTGATTATGTCCGTCTCATCATCATCGGCAATGCCCGCAGCCACGAAATCGAGGCGCTGATGGATGAGGAAATCGAGACCATCCTGCATGACAAGCTGAAGCCTTACCACGCGATCACCACCATGGGCGATTCCTTCCCCGCCATCGGTATCGTCGCGGCGGTGCTCGGCGTCATCAAGGCCATGGGCAAGATCAATGAATCACCGGAAGTGCTCGGCGGCCTGATCGGCGCAGCACTCGTCGGCACCATGCTCGGCATCATCCTGTCCTATTCGATCTGCAACCCGCTCGCGTCGCAGGTCAAGATCGTCCGCACCAAGCAGCACCGCCTCTATATCATCGTCAAGCAGACGCTGATCGCCTACATGAACGGCTCGGTGCCGCAGGTTGCGCTTGAATATGGCCGCAAGACCATCTCCAACTATGAACGGCCGTCCATCGACGCCGTCGAGCAGGAGATGATGAATCCCGGCGGCGAAAACAAGGCGGCATGATCATGGCAAAAGCTGCAGCGCAAAAAGCCTCCGCCCCCACCATCGACACCGCCCTGCTCGCGAAACTCACGGGAGGGCTCACCGACCGCAAGACGATCGCGAAGATCGGTGCGGACATCGGCCATCTCTACAGCGAATTCCTGCCGGATACCTTTCACAGCGAGACCGGCATTGCGATCGACGTCGAATATATCGGTTCCGAATCGGGGCTGATGACCGATCTCATCGCCAATGTCGGGCAGAATGTTGCGGTTGCCGATTGTTCGCTGCGCAACTGGTGCCCCAATTTCATGATGGCGGTCGGCAACGGCTTCGTCATTGCGCTGATGGAGCGCATGCTGGGTGCGTCGCCCGATAGTATCGGCGACCCGGACGAGCGCAACCTGTCCCATATCGAGCTCGATCTCGCGGCGATGGTTCTCGGTCGTATCGCCGGTGTCCTGCGCTCCGGTGTCAATGCGCCGGGTGGCTTCGAAGCGACGATCGATCCGCCGTTCAATGCCAATGGAAAAAGCGCCTTCGACGAGATGATCGCCGGCCTTTACGGCGTGACCATCCGCATGAAGATCGATATCGGCAAGGTATCCTCGGAATTTTCTCTCATCGTGCCGCAGCGGCCGCTGCTCAAGACCTCCATCGTCGCCCCCAAGGCTTCAGCCCAGGCGCTGAAGAAGCAGGAGGAATGGATGGATATGATCTCGCAGCAGGTGAAGAGATCGCAGGTCACGCTTGAGGCGCGCATCAAGCTCGAAACGCTGACGCTGCGGACGATTTCCAGGCTGGTAGCAGGCGATGTCATTCCGTTTCAGGATCTGAAGCAGGACGATATCGGCGTCGAGGTCAGCGCCAACGGCTCCAAGCTCTATAATTGCGAATTCGGCAAGTCAGGCGACCGTTACATGGTTCGGGTGAAGAACAATGTCAGCACGGACGACGAGATCTTACGACATTTGATGGGTTAAATCCTGCCCGGCCTTTGGGGTTTTGGGCAGGCTGACGCAAGTTTCAAAGGGAATAATCAGCGCATGGCTACGAAGAAAACACCTGTGACCGATGATGCGGCGTTGCCGTCGTTTGAAGACGGCGTCGACCTCGACCAGGCTATCGGCGATCTGCGTGGCGTCCTCAAGACGGATGCGGAAGGTTCGCTCTCCGATTTTGGCGACTTCGGCGATTTCGGAAGCACGGACGAGGTTTCGACAGATAACGACCTTTCCGCCTTCGGTGGCGGAGCGGCCGATTTTGCGATGGACGATTTTGCCGCCGCCCCGCAGGTCGCGGGCGTGAAGGCACCGCTTGGCAGCGGCTTGTCCGAAAATATGGAAATGATCATGGACATCCCGATCGATGTCCAGATCGTTCTCGGCACCAGCAGAATGCTCGTTTCGGGGCTGATGAGCCTCGAAGAGGGTGCGACGATCGCGCTTGATCGCAAGATTGGCGAGCCTGTCGAAATCATGGTGAATGGCCGCCGTATTGCGCGCGGTGAAATAACGGTTCTGGAAGACGACGATACGCGCTTCGGCGTAAAATTGATTGAAGTACTGAGTACGCGAAAAGCCTGATCCCTGTGGGGACGGAGAGGAAAGACCATGATGGACTTCGAGGATTTCGGTAATCCCCTTGCGGGCAAGCCGTTGTCTCAGGCCGACAAGGCGGCCGCGGTGCTTCTTGCCATGGGCAAGGGCGTCGCCGGCAAGCTGCTGAAATTTTTCACGCAGCACGAATTGCAGATGATCATTTCCTCGGCTCAGACGCTGCGCGTCATTCCTCCGGATGAACTCGCGCAGATCGTGGCGGAATTCGAAGACCTGTTCACCGAAGGAACGGGCCTGATGGACAATGCCAAGGCGATCGAAAGTATTCTCGAAGAGGGGCTGACGCCTGAAGAGGTCGACAGCCTTCTCGGTCGCCGCGCGGCCTTCCAGGCCTATGAAGCGTCGATCTGGGACCGTCTGCAGGAAGCCGAGCCGGAATTCGTCGGCAAGTTCCTGCTGCGCGAGCATCCGCAGACCATCGCCTATATTCTCTCCATGCTGCCTTCTTCCTTCGGCGCCAAGGTTCTCCTGACCATTCCGGAAGAACAGCGCGCCGATATCATGAACCGTACGGTGAACATGAAGGAAGTCAGCCCGACCGCCGCGCAGATCATCGAGAAGCGCGTGGTCAACCTCATCAACGAGATCGAGGCCGAGCGCAATGCCGGCGGTTCCACAAAGGTTGCCGATCTGATGAACGAACTGGACAAGCCGCAGGTCGACACGTTGCTGAGTTCGCTCGAAACGCTCAGCAAGGAAGCCGCCAACAAGGTCAAACCGAAGATTTTCCTCTTCGACGACCTTATGTTCATGCCGCAGCGCAGCCGCGTCCTGCTGCTCAACGATGTTTCGGCGGATGTTCTGACCATGGCGCTGCGTGGCGCCACGGTGGAAATCAAGGAATGTGTGCTCTCCAGCATCAGCCCGCGCCAGCGTCGCATGATCGAATCGGACCTTGCGGTGCCACAGGCCTCGCTCAACACCCGCGAAGTGGCTATTGCCCGCCGCGCGGTGGCGCAGGAGGCGATCCGGCTCGCCAATTCCGGCCAGATCCAGCTGAAGGACGTCGCCGCGGAGGAACAGTCGGCCGCCGCTTAAGCGGAAGCCGGTTGATAACCCGCCCCTAGGGCGGAGCGGGCCATTGCGATGGCCGGCCACGAACGCTAGTTTCGAAATGACGGCCTGCCGGGATCGGCGGGCCTTTTTTATTTCGGGAACGTGCCTTGGCAGACGATCAGGACAAGGACAGTAAAACAGAAGACCCAACGGAGAAAAAACTCCGTGATGCGGCGGAAAAGGGCAATCTGCCATTTTCTCGCGAAGTGCCGATCTTTGCGTCGTCGCTCGCCTTTTACTGCTATCTGGTTTTCTTCCTGCCCGAGGGTGCCGGCCGTCTCGGTGTCACCCTGAAGGACCTGTTCGGTCAGCCCGAACAGTGGAACCTCAGCACCCGGCCGGATGCCCTGGCGCTGCTCTATTTTCTCGGCACATCCGTCGCTTACCTGCTCATGCCGGCCATGATCATGTTCATCGTCTTCGGCCTTGCCTCGTCATTTCTTCAGAACCTGCCGTCGCCTGTGCTTGAACGGGTGCGTCCGCAATGGTCACGCATTTCGCCGGCAAAGGGTTTCACGCGCATCTACAGCAAGCAGGGTTTCGTGGAGTTCGCCAAATCGGTGTTCAAGATCATGATCGTTTCGATCATCATGTTCTTTGCGCTTCGCGGTGATTTCTATAGCCTCATCGATCTGATGTTTTCCGATCCGCAGGTGATTTTCGTGCGGGTGGTCGAGATCGTTAAAAAAATGATGGTCGTCATCCTGCTCTCGACCGCGCTGCTCGCCGCCGTGGACGTCTTGTGGACACGACATCACTGGTTCAGCCAGCTGAAAATGACGAAGCATGAGGTGAAGGAAGAATACAAGCAGTCGCAGGGTGACCCGGTGGTCAAATCCCGCCAGCGCTCGATCGCCCGCGACCGTGCTCGCCGCCGCATGATCAACAACGTGCCGCGTGCGACGCTCGTCATCGCCAACCCGACACACTTTGCGGTAGCGCTGCGTTACGTGCGCGAAGAGGGTGACGCCCCTGTCGTCGTCGCCAAGGGCCAGGACCTTATCGCATTGAAAATCCGCCAGATTGCGGAAGAAAACAACATCCCCGTTTTTGAAGACCCTCCGCTTGCACGCTCCATGTTTGCGCAAGTCTCGGTAGATAGTGTGATTCCACCAGTCTTTTACAAGGCTGTGGCGGAGCTCGTTCATCGGGTTTACGCCCGGACGTCATCGAAAATACGGGTTCAATAAAACCAATGAAAAAATCCGCCTATTCCGAACAGCGGGAAATGATCGTCGCAGAGGCGATCAACCCGATCGCCACTGAATTACGCTTGCTCGACCCGGCCGACCTGATTTCACTGCTCCGATTCGAGTGCTATGGCAGTATCGCCGATCTCGTTTCGTCGGCGGCGGAGCTTTATTATCATCCAGGCACGATCAATTTCGGCGCCGGCGGCGAATATAAGCTCGAATGGGAAGGCGTGCCGGAGATCGTCCTCGATCTCGAACTCAAGCCGAAGGGCGCGACGGTCTATGCGCGATTGATTCTCGCCGACAGGCATGCGGCGGTCGAGATCAATCATGTCTCGTTTCAGAACCCTTCCGAAAACCCGGATGAAAATACCGAGTTTCTCCAACGCAGCCTGACAGCCGCCCGATTCGTGGCCTCTCGTCAGGGCGAAGCGGCTTAACCGGATCAGCCGCCACAAATTTCCATCATGTCCGTTGCGCTCGTTGAATCACGGGCGCAACGACGTTTTTCCGACGCGTTTTGGCCCGGGCTTGCCCGAAGCCTGCCGGTTTATGCGAAACCCGGCTGAGGAAGTCAGGAACGCCTTGCAAATCAGTCTCGTTGTTTGTTACCTATCGTATTAACGATTTGTTAACGAACGGCAGGTCGCGGTGGCTGTTTCAGGCCATTGCCGATACGCATGATGCTCCTGCTCGTTGTCGGCACCGCGCCGGATTTTTTCTGAAATTTTGAGTTGGGTGGACCCCATGACAAGCATTTTGACCAATGCGGCGGCGATGGCCGCGCTGCAAACCCTGCGTATGATCGACAAGAACCTCGAGACGACGCAGGCGCGCGTGTCATCGGGCTTTCGTGTCGAGACTGCGGCGGACAATGCGGCCTACTGGTCCATTGCGACGACGATGCGCTCCGACAATAGCGCACTTTCGGCCGTGCAGGATGCGTTGGGCCTGGGCGCGGCCAAGGTCGACACCGCCTATGACGCGCTTGAAAGCACCATCGAGGTTGTGAAGCAGATCAAGGCAAAGCTTGTCGCCGCTTATGGCGTGGGTGCCGACCGCGGTAAAATCCAGGATGAAATCAAGCAGCTTCAGGAACAGCTGAAGAGCATCTCCGAATCGGCTTCCTTCTCGGGCGAGAACTGGCTGCAGGCCAGCATCAGCAACAGCGGTACGCCGCCGGTTGCGGAATCGATCACGAAAAAAGTCGTCGCATCCTTCACCCGGACCGGCTCCGGCAATGTGGGGGTCACCACCGTCGATTATACGCTCGACAGCGGCACGGTGCTTTTTGACCTGAGCGGCGGGAAGCTTGGGATTCTCGATAAGAACGCCGTTTTTGTCAGTAAAACGGAGACAGAGGTCATGCAGACCTCGACGACGGCCGGTAAGACGTCGCAAGCGGGTTATGTGGTTGAGAAGCTGAGCGACGCACAGATCGGCGCGCTCAATGCCACGACGACAGATACGAACTCGGATCCCAATCTCTATAGCAATGGCACGGACAACTATCTCCGCCTTTCGGAAAACGTCTGGGTCAAGGTCACGGCGACGAACCCGTCGAGCGGCGGCACGACCGTTTCCCCTGCCTATCGCGACACCGGCAGCACTGACTGGTTTTATGACGTCAGCGCCGGTACGGCTTCTGCCAATCGTTCCCTCGGTTTTTCCGTATCCACCCTTGATCTCGGCAATCTCGATGTCGTCGCTGCAGCCATGGGTGGCTTTGCTGGCGGCGGCACGACCTATACCGGCGCAGACGCCATCGACATGATGATGTCTTTCGTCGACAAGCAGCTTGAGGCAATGACCAGCACGGCTTCCAGCCTCGGTTCGCTGCAGAGCCGTATCAGCATGCAGGAAAACTTCGTTTCGAGCTTGATGGATGTGATCGACAAGGGTGTCGGCCGTCTCGTCGATGCTGACATGAACGAGGAATCGACCAGGCTGAAAGCCTTGCAGACGCAGCAGCAGCTCGGCATCCAGGCGCTCTCCATCGCCAATGCCAATGCGGAAAATATCCTCCAGCTCTTCAAGTAACGGGTTTCGGCCGGCGCGGGCGAGCGGATGACTGGGCGCGGGCTGCCTGATGAGGCCCGCCTTCATCCTCGCACAAGTTTGAACACCTAACGTCGGGGCAAGATCGGGTGGATCGCATGGCGCGATCCGGCCGGGAATCATGGAAGAGACGGGCAGGGTAGCAAGGATGACGGTGGTGCCGCCAAACGGCTTAGAGCATTTCCAGGAAGAGTGGACGCCGGTTTTCCGTCTGGAAATACGGCTTTCTCTCCCTGTTGGCCAGTTTTGCCGGGGGCAGGCATGAGCGCGTCGATTGCACGATTTCTCAAGGATTTCGGTGAGGCTCAACCGGCTTCACCGGCCTTCGGCGACGGTTTGGCGGATGCCGATACCGATTTCGCCTCTGGTTTTGCCGATATCACCTCCGGTTTCGACGATTTGGCACCCGTCGATGCGGAAGGCGAAAAACAGGCGGCCTATGCCCGCGGTTACGAGGATGCGACCCGCGAGATCACCGAAAAGATGCAGGCCGAGCGGGAAGAGCTGCTCGCCGCCCACACGGCTGAGCTCGAAGAACTTCGTTCCGTCTATCTTGAAGAAACAGCGGTCTTTCTGTCGCGACGTTTGCGTGAAGGTATCGATGCAATCGCCGCTAATCTCAGCGAACAAACCGCCAATATTCTTGCGCCGCTTCTGACGGAAAAGCTTTCGCTCAAGGCGGTTTCGGCGCTGGCCGATGTCGTGCGCGCCTCCATGCCGGATGGTGAGGCGGTCACGCTTGTCGTGAAAGGCCCGAAAAACCTGTTCGACCAGTTGAAGACCCAGCCGGGTTTTGAAGAAGAGACGATGAAATTTACCGAGACCGCCGATATCGATCTTTCGATCGAGTTGGGTGAAAGCGTGTTCGTGACGCGCATGTCCGCCTGGGCATCCAGTCTTCGCAAGGTGATGAAATGAGTGAAGGCGAAAATCACCACCACGGCAAGAACGAGATCATCATCGTCAAGCGCCACAAGGGCGGGCACGATGGCGCCCATGGCGGCGCCTGGAAGATCGCCTATGCCGACTTCATGACGGCGATGATGGCGTTCTTCCTCGTCATGTGGCTGGTCAATGCCGCCAATGAGGAGACCAAGGCCTCGGTCGCCAGCTATTTCAACCCGATAAAGCTGTCCGACGAGAAACCCTCGTCCAAGGGACTGGAAAAGCCTGCCGATAAGGAAGAGGGCGTCCAGAAGAAGGACCAGTCCAACATCCAGGCGGAGAAGGTGACCAAGGGCTCCGCAGCGGCGACGGGCGAAGATCTGACATCGCAGACGGGCGAACAGTCGAATTTCTCCGAGGCCGACTTTTTCGAAAATCCCTATTCCGTGTTGGCGGAAATCGCCCAGCAGGTCGGGCAGCAGGCCAATGTCAGCGCCAAGGGCGAGGGCGGTGCGGCCGATTCCGGCCCGGCGACCGGTGCAAGCGGCGGCGAAGCCTATCGCGATCCCTTCGATCCGGATTTCTGGACGCAGCAGGTGAAAATCACCCGCGCCGATCAGAAGCAGGTTCCCGCAGAGGCCGCGCAGGCTGCCGATGGCAAACAGCAGGATGTGGCGGCCAAGGAGGCCGATAAGAGCGCCGAGGCAGTTACTCTCGTGCAGGCCGGTAAGCCCGCCGACAAGGCGGAAGATGGCAAGTCGATGGAAATCGCGGCGGTGGTGCCGCAGCAGCGCCCGGATGCCGCCGAGCAGGCCGCGCTTGCCAAGCCCAATCCGGACCAGGCAAGCAAAGCCAGCGATGCCGAATGGGAAAAGGCCGATACACTGCGCGAAGAAATCGAGAAGCAGATATCCGGCATCACCGGCAAGCTTTCCGAGGGACTGGTGGTGACGCCGGCCGAAGGCGGATTGCTGCTGACCATTTCCGACCAGGCGGAGACGCCGATGTTCAATATCGGATCGGCCGTTCCCCGGGGTGAGCTGGTTCTGGCCATGGAAAAGATCGGCAAGTTGCTGCAGGAGCGTGGCGGTAGCGTGGTGATCCGCGGCCATACCGATGGCCGGCAGTTCAAGGGTGAGGCCAATGACAACTGGCGTCTTTCCATGGATCGTGCCCATAGCGCCTATTACATGCTGGTGCGCGGCGGCCTCTCCGAAGAACGGGTGAAACAGGTTTCGGGTTTTGCGGACCGCAGATTGCAGGTGCCGTCGAACCCTCTCGCGGATGCCAACCGCCGTATCGAAATCCTGCTTGAGGCTGATCGGGGGTGAGTGTGACGAAAACCTCGAAACGCTGGCTTCTTCTTGCGGCGACGCTTTGCGGTCTCGGCTCCGAGCCGAGCAAGGCGTTTTCGCAGTCGCAAGACAACCTCATGCCCTATGCCATGCTGCGGTCGCTGCAATTCGTGCAGGATTCGGTCGCCATGGGAGATCATTCCGCCTCCGAAATGCAGCGCTTTCTGCTGCAGACAATCGATGAACGGCTGAAGAGCGCGCCTTCGGCCATCTTCAAGGATCCGCGCAATGTCGATGCGGCGCTGATCTATGCGATGAGCGGCGGCAACCCGGCCACGCTGGAATTGCTGGTGGCGCGCGATGTCGACGGCAATTTCGACAGCCGTGTCGCCGATATCCTGCGTAAATACCTGACAGGTAAGGGAACGCTGGTGGCGCAGAGCATCGCTGCCATGGTGCCGGAATATCGCGGCACGCGGATTGGCGCCTATCTGGCGCTGATTGGCGGCAATGTGACGATCCCGCGCGATCCGCTGGCGGCGCTCACCTTTTACGACATCGCCCGGCTTGAAGCGCCCGGTACCATTGTGGAGGAGGCGGCGCTGCGCCGCTCGCTCGCGATTGCGGTGGAAGACGGCGACGCGACGCGGGGTATCGACTATGCGCAGCGTTATGCGCGACGGTTCCTGCATTCGCCCTATGCCAGCCAGTTCGCGGATCTTCTGGTCTCGCTGGTGGTCAAGCGGGCCGATTCCATCGGCGAGGAGGCGATACAGGAAACCTTCGCCATGATGGATGCGGAGAGGCAGAAGGAAGCTTATCTGCGCCTTTCCCGCCTCGCGGCGATCAGCGGCAAGGATTCGCTGGCGCGCATGGCCGCGCTGAAGGCGAAGACGCTTTCTCCGGCTTTGCCGGGCACACCGGAAGTGCAGGCCAATCTTTATGAAAGTCTCTCCAACATCGGCACGCCCGATGTGGTGAGTGCGATAGAGGCGATCGGGCAAATTCCCGAAGCGCAGCTGTCGGATCGCGACAGGGCCCTGCGTGATGCGGCAAGGGCGATTGCCGACCAGGTGGTGCGTCCTCCTTCCGCAGAGACTGGCGTCGAGGCCAAGGCTGCGGCGACGAACGAGCCAGGCGGCACAGCACCTGCAAAAGAGGCGGCGGTCGCTGCCGACACAAAAAGCATATGGCGGGTTGAAACCCAGAAGGCGGACGATGCGGGCGAAAATGTCCGGCAACTCGTGACGAGTGGCCGCAGCAAGCTCGATGAAATCGACAGCCTGTTGAAGAAAGGCGAGGGGGCACCATGATCGACGCAACCGTCAACGCGATAGTGAACGCGCCACCACCCGATGCCCGCGCCGGCGGCGCAAATGCAAGGGACGACGCCAAGGGCGGCAGCTTCGGCGATGCACTTTCCACGGTCCGGGACGAACGCACGCCGCAATCGCGGCATCAGGATGCGGGTTCGGCCAAGGAGCAGCACGCAAAACCCGATGACGAGCCTGAAAAGACGGATGCTCCGGTCAAACGCCCCCCAACTTTTCTGAATGCGATCGCTCGCGACCATGCCGGCGAACCCCGTAACCACGAGACGGTGGCCGAGTTTCAGAACGCTCTGAAAACGGTGCGCACCTCGGCTGACAACGGCAAAACCGGCAAGAAGCTCAAGGATGAGACGGACAGGGATGCCGAGACGGCGGCGGACACGATTGATCCGAAGCTCGCGGAGCTCAAGACCGTCATGATCGGTGCCGGCGATATTGCGACAGCCAAGTCGCCGCTTGAGGAAATTGCGCAGGCGATTGCCGGCAAGGTGGATTCGGTGAAATCCGACAGGGCCGAACCCGTGCGCGGCAAGGCGGAGCCCTCGCTGAAAGACATGCCCACGAAGATGGAACTCGCCAAAAACGAGACGGACACCGGCGCGGAAGGCGGCAACGATGCCTCGGCCTTCCGTTTCTCCTCCTCCCGCTCGGGCACGGCCCGCGCGCTTGATATGGGCACGGTTCAGCGTGAAGGCCGTGTCGAGTTCGATGTCCGGGACAGCAGCGGCAAGGTGGCCGATAACGTCACTGTTGTCGATTCGCGGCGGTTCATCGGCTTGGCGCCCTCGACCAATGCTTCGGCTCTGACCGGCCTCATCGTCAATGATCCGGAATGGGTCAGCGCCATGCAGCCGGGTTCTTCGTTGTCCAATGCGGCGGCCCAGAGCAGCACGGGCAAGGTCGTGCATACGCTGAAGCTGCACATGACGCCGATCGAGCTCGGATCGGTGACGATGTCGCTGCGCCTTGCGGGTGATGAGCTTGCCGTTCACATGACGGTGGAGAGCATGGCGGCCTATAAAAAGCTCCAGGACGACAGCAAGAGCATCCTTGAAGGTCTCAAGGCGCAGGGTCTGACGGTCGACAACATCACCATCAGCATCGCTTCTTCCGACAAGAGTGACCAAACGGGCACACAAGGCAACAATCAGCAAAATCAGCAGGCGCAGCAGCAGGGCCAGCAGGCCTCCGCTGGGCGCAACCGTGACGAGTCCGGCGCACGGGATGGCCGGCAAGGCAATGGTGATAATTTGGGGGTGCATAATGAAGGCATGGATGGCGCTCTCGGCTCTGGCCGTTCTTCTGCTGACAATGGCGTCTACCTCTGAAAACGCGTCGGCTTCGGCAACATCAGGTGTCTGTGAAAGAGAAATCCAGTCGGCGGCCCGCAAATATGGCGTGCCGGAAGGAATTCTCTATTCCGTCGGCCTGACCGAGACGGGCCGCAAGGGGCGTCTCGACCCCAATGCCATGAATATTGAGGGAAAACCGGTATTTGCGGCCTCTACGGAGGAGGCGATGGTGACTTTCGAGGCGGCGAAACGCAACGGCGCCAAGCTGATCGACCTCGGATGCATGCAAATAAACCATTATTTCCACGGCGAAAACTTCACCTCCGCGCGGGAAATGTTCGATCCGCGCCGCAATGTCGAATATGCCGCCATGTTCCTGCGCAATCTCCACAACAGGCATGAAACCTGGACAATGGCAGTCGCGCGCTATCACGCCGGCCCGAATAATGACCCCGCGCAGAAGAAATATGTCTGCCGCGTCATCGCCAATCTCGTGGCGACGGGGTACGGGAAATGGACTGCCAACGCGAAAAACTTCTGCGACGGATAGCAACCTGAAATTGTCTTTCAAGGTCGCAGGACTCGTAATTTGAAATGTGGCGATAGGTTGATCGAAAAAAGGCGCTGCAAGCTGTTTTTTTGGGTTTTTAAAATTTTTACACAAAAATTTTGTATCACATATGGTTAATACCCACTATATATAGATCAAATCGGCACCAAATAGTTAATCAATTATTAATAACTATCGATGATTTCCTACAGTTGTTCGTGAATCCCCCGATTCGTACCAATGCCTCATTGGAAAACACCACACTGATTCGGAGGCGGACGAATGATCGTAGTGGTTGATGAGCGCGAGCTCGTTAAAGACGGCTATACATCTCTATTTGGGCGTGAGGGCATCCCCTCGACCGGGTTCGATCCGGTTGAGTTCGGGGAATGGGTCTCGACGGCGGCAGACAGCGATCTGGCGGCCGTGGAGGCCTTCCTGATCGGCCAGGGCGACCGGAGCTTTTCGTTGCCGAAAGCGATCAGGGATCGCACGACGGCACCTGTCATCGCGGTCAGCGACCAGCCCTCGCTGGAAGCAACGCTCGCGCTGTTCGACAGCGGCGTCGACGATGTCGTGCGCAAGCCGGTTCACCCCCGTGAAATCCTTGCGCGTGCGGCGGCCATCCGCCGCCGGCTGCAGGTCATCTCGAACTTCACCGATGCAGGACCGATCCGGGTTTTCTCCGATGGTCGCGATCCTGAAGTTTGCGGCGAAGTCTTTGCCTTGCCGCGCCGCGAGCGTCGCATCCTTGAATATCTGATTGCCAATCGCGGACGTCGCGTTTCCAAGTCGCAGATTTTCAATGCCATCTACGGCATCTTCGATGATGACGTCGAAGAAAACGTCGTTGAAAGCCACATCAGCAAGCTGCGCAAGAAGCTGCGCAAGAAGCTTGGCTACGATCCGGTCGATTCCAAGCGGTTCCTCGGCTACAGCATTGATTGGCAATGATTTTCATTGACCCGCGTGGTCTTTTTCAAACGCGGTATTTCAGACAGCTTCACGCAAGCCAAACGCTTTACCTTCTCCCTGAAAGATGACCACGAGGGTTTTTGAATGAGTATTTTCGGCACTATGCGAACCGGTGTGTCCGGCATGAATGCGCAGGCGAACAAGCTGGGCACTGTGGGCGACAACATCGCCAACGCAAGCACCACCGGCTACAAGCGCGCATCGACGTCGTTCTCTTCGCTCGTTCTGCCCTCGTCGTCGGGCAGCTATGCTTCCGGCGGCGTGCAGTCCAACGTTCGCTACAGCATTTCGGAGCAGGGCAACCTCTCCTACACCACCTCGAGCACGGACCTTGCCATTCAGGGCAACGGCTTCTTCGTGGTTCAGGATGGTGCAGGCACGCCTTACCTAACCCGCGCCGGTGCCTTCCAGAAAAACTCCGAGGGTTATCTGGAAAACGCTGCTGGCTTCAAGCTGATGGGATACCCTTACGGCGCCAACCCGCCGGCTGCGGTTGTCAACGGCTTTACCGGCCTCGAAGCTATCAACATCAATGATTTCGGTCTGACGGCATCGCCATCGACCCAGGGTAGCTTCCCGGCCAACCTCAATCGCGATGACGCCATCGTTGCTGCCGGATCGCTTCCTGGCGATAACGTGGCTACGTCGAAAATTGGCGCCAAGACGTCGCTGACGGCTTTTGACAGCGGCGGCGCCAAAGTTCTTTACGACTTCTATTACACGAAGACTGCCGACAATACCTGGGAAGTTGCGGTTTACCGTCAGGATCAGTCCACGAATGGTGGTTTTCCCTATGCAGCTACAGCGCCTGCAACGCTCGTTCAGGAAAAAGTCGAGCTGACTTTCGATCCGGCGACGAACAAGCTCACGACGGCGTCGCCCAAATCCATCACCATCAATGACGCTAATAGCGGCGTTGCTCAGGCTATCGATATCGACCTGTCGCAGATGACGCAGTTCTCGTCGAAGTTCACCCCCGGCACCGCGGTGCTGAACGGTAACGGTCCGAGCCAGATCAAGGATGTCGAGATCGGCAAGGACGGTCTGGTAACGGCGGTCTATCAGGATGGCGGTCGCCGCAACATCTACCAGCTGGCGCTGGCCACGGTGCCGAGCGTCGACAATCTGAGCCCGCAGAACGGCAACGTCTATCTGCCGAGCAACGATTCGGGTGTCGTTACCATCGGCTTCCCGCAAGCGGGCAGCTTTGGTTACATCCAGAAGGGGGCGCTGGAAGGTTCGAACGTCGATATCGCCAGCGAACTCACCGATATGATTGAATCCCAGCGTATATACACAGCGAATTCGAAAGTCTTCCAGACTGGATCGGATTTGATGGACGTCCTGATCAATCTGAAGAGATAATACTTCTCACGAGGACAGATGAATGTCGCTCACGTCAGCAATGAATACTGCGCAATCGATTTTCAATAACACAGGTAAGCAGACCGACGTTACTTCGAAAAACATTGCCAATGTCGGTAATGCGAACTACGTCAAGCGAACCGCCATTCTCGGCACGACCATGGCCGGAGCGAGTATCGTCTCCAATGGCCGTGCCCAGAATGAAAGTCTTCTTCGACAGACTATCTCCAGCTCTTCTCTTGCTTCCGGCCAGAGCTCCGTTCTGAGCGGTCTCGAGGAAATAAAGAGCATTTTTGGCGGCAACAATTACGAGAGTTCGCCAGCCAACTATATGAAAGAACTGCTCAAGAGCCTGGACGGCTACGCGGCAAAGCCGAGTGATGCGGCGCTGGCAGCGACGGCCGTTACTTCGGCTTCGGATGTCGCCAGTTCGCTCAACAACGCTTCGTCCGAACTGCAGGGGATGCGCCTGCGCGCCGACAAGGAGATGTCCCTCCAGGTCGACAAGCTGAACGGACTGCTTGCGAAGTTCGAAGAAGCCAACAACGAGGTCAAGGCGCAGACAGCGATCGGCGGTGATGCGAGCGATGCGCTCGATCAGCGCGAGACGCTTCTGAAGGACATTTCCTCCATCGTCGGCATCAATGTCGTCAATCGCCCCAACAACGATGTCGCGCTTTACACGACTGACGGCGCGACGCTGTTCGAGATTGTGCCGCGCAGCGTGACCTTCAAGACGCAGCCGGGTTACGACGCAACGACCACGGGCAACGCGATTTACATCGATGGCGTGGCGCTGAAGGCCGGCACTGGCACCAATACCACGGCTGCGGGTTCGCTGCAGGGCCTGATGCAGGTTCGCGACGATCTGGCGCCGACGATGCAGAGCCAGCTCGACGAAATCGCGCGTGGTCTCATCACCATGTTTGCGGAAAAGCCGGCAGACCCGACCAGCGGCCTGCCGAACATGCCGGGCTTGTTCACCTACGGCTCGCCGGCCGCGACGACCATTCCGCCAGACGGAGTTGTCTCTCCCGGGCTCGCAGCCAGCATTACCGTCAACCCGGCGTTAATTATTTCCAAAGGTGGCAATCCGGAATTGTTGCGTGATGGCGGCATCAACGGTACCGATTACGTCATAAACACCGCAACTTCGGGGGGAACCGGTTTTTCCGCCCTGATCCGCAGCTATGTCACTGCTTTTGACGCGCCCATGAATTTTGCCGCGTCGACACGTATCGATACGAATACCAGCATCCTGAAATACGGCACCAACTCGATGGGGTGGCTTGAACAGGAACGTTCCGGTGCGACTTCGGCAAACGAAGCAAAAGGCGCGCTTTATGAGCGCTCCGCCAAGTCTTACTCGAATAATACGGCGGTCAGCCTGGATGAGGAGCTGTCGCTGCTCATGGATATCGAACAATCCTACAAGGCCGCCACGAAACTTGTGACCACCGTCGACGAGATGCTCAAGTCGCTGATGGACATGGTGAGGTAAACGATGAAAACGTCCTTCATTTCATCGCTGGCAATGCAGAACAGCATGCGCAGCACCATCCTGAAGGCTCAACTTGAGATGACCAATCTCAATACCGAGCTGACGACGGGCAAGCATGCCGATCTCGGTCTGACGCTGGGCGCCAATACCGCCCGCAGCCTCGATCTCAATCGCGACATTGACCGCATCTCCTCGCTGGTCAGCGTCAACTCGATTGCGACGCAACGCCTCAAGTCCTCGCAGACGGCACTGGACGGCATGGCGAAAGCCGCGCAGGAAATCCAGAAGGTGCTGGTCCCCAACACCAGCAGTGAAGCACCGACGCTGACGACGGTCTCCCAGACCATCTCGAATGCGTTCAACAACTTCACCAGCTTCGCCAATACGGCGGTCAATGGCGAGTTTCTGTTTTCCGGCATCAATACGGATGTGAAGCCCGTCGATGATTATTTCGCGGATGGTTCTCCGCTGAAAGCGGCGTATGAGACGGAACTGAACGCGTTCATGGCGGCGCAGACGCCGCCGGTGGGCGATTTCGCAAGCCTGTCGAAAACGCAGGTCGAAGGCTTCATGACGCATATCGAAGGCGTCTTTAAAGGTACGACCACCGTCACGAACCCGCCGCACACCAGCCTGACGGCCGGCCAGAACTACGATTTCTGGACGACCTTCGGCTCGAAAGCGAGCAACACCAACATGACGAGCCGCATCAGCCAGAACGAGATCGTGGAAACGTCCAGCAACAGCAACTCGCAGGGTATGCGCTATTTCGCACTGACCGCGATGACGTCGATGACATTCCTTGATCCGAAGGTGGACAGCGGCATCCGCGAAATGGTCGCCATGAAGTCGGTGACGAATATAGGCACCGCCATCAATGGTCTGAACCAGCAGCAAAGCCAGCTCGGTCTTTCCGAAAGCCGTGTTTCAAAAGCCAATGATTCGCTGGAGGCCCAGAAGAAGATCATCGAAACACATCTGCTGGATATTGAGGGGATCGATACCTACGAGGCGAAAACCCGTCTCGACCTGCTGCAGCAGCAGATTGAGATCGCATACAGCCTGACGTCGCGTCTGCAAAAAATGAGTCTGGTAAACTACCTCTGATGAACAGGGGTGGCGGCAGATAAAGGATACATGAATGTACCAGTTTTCCTACGCCGAAATCATGGAGGATGGTGTCGCCAACGCGAAAGATCGCGAGCGGCAGGCGTTGACAAAATCGATCGACCTTCTGGTGGAGGCAAGGGACTCCTCTTCGCAGCGCCACTCGATCGAAGCACTTTTTTACACTCGACGGGTCTGGATCCGCTTCATTGAGGATCTCAAGCAACCCGACAACCAGCTGGCCATGGAACTGAGAGCCAATCTGATTTCCATCGCGATCTGGATTTTGAAAGAGTGCGAACTGATCCGGAAACGTCAGTCGACGAATTTCCAGGGCATAATTGACGTGACAACCATCATCAGGGATGGACTGAAATGAAAAGTACACTTCGAATCTCGCTGAAATCGGGCGAAAAGATTTTCATCAACGGCGCGGTTCTGCGTGTGGATCGCAAGGTGGCGCTGGAATTCCTGAACGATGTCACGTTCCTGCTTGAAAACCACGTTCTGCAGCCCGACCAGGCGACGACCCCGCTCCGGCAGCTCTATTTCATCGCACAGATGATCCTCATCAACCCGGAAGGGCGCGAGCAATCCACCAACATGTTCCGCAAGTCCGTGAGCATGCTGCTCAATTGCTTCCAGCATGACGAGATTCTGGCGGAACTGAAGCGGATCGACGGGCTGGTTGCCTCCGGCAAGGCTTTCGAAGCGCTGAAGGCCATTCGTGGCCTCTACACGATCGAGGAAAAAATCCTCAGCAATCAGGAAATGACCCCGGCAACGATCGAACAGATTCGCAAGGAGATCGCACCATGGCGGTAGATGCAGTCAACTCGGCAGCCGCTAACCCCTGGGCCAATGCCGGGGCGAGCAGCAGTGACAAGAATGCGGCCTCGCTGAACTATGACAGCTTCCTGAAACTCCTCATCGCCCAGATGAAGAACCAGGACCCGACCAGCCCGATGGATGCGGGCCAGCAGATGTCGCAGCTGGCAAGCTTCTCGCAGGTCGAGCAGACGATCAAGACCAACACCCACCTGAAGAGCATGCTGCAGGCGGAAGCCCTGACGCGCGCGTCCGATCTTGTCGGCAAGACCGTCATGAGCGCCGATGACAAGGTCACCGGCGTGGTGAAGGAAGTGCAGGTCTTCTCCGACGGCATCGTCGCCGTGACGGAAGCCGGTGATAAAGTGCTGCTGCAGGCCGGCGTGGTCTTCTCCAACGGCCCAATCACGACTAAATCTGACGAAACGACGGCTGATTCGAACAACTCGGCCGGTTCCTGATAGTGAGGCGGCATGATGCCGCCTCTATAAAACAAGGATGCGACGATGAACGAGGCCGATGCGCTTGATATCATGCAGGCGGCAGTCTGGACTGTTCTCGTCGCGGCCGGTCCGGCGGTTCTGGCCGCCATGATCGTCGGTGTCGCCATCGCCTTCATTCAGGCCCTGACCCAGGTTCAGGAAATGACGCTGACCTTCGTTCCGAAGATCGTGACGATCATGATCGTCCTCGGTGTCGCCGCCCCCTTTGTGGGCGCGCAGATCGTGCTTTTTTCCAACCTCGTCTTTTCCCGCATCCAGTCGGGCTTCTGACCCCCGTTTTCTTCGGATGCCATCCTCGCGCAAGCTTCAGCGGCTAGGGATGGGCTGAAAGCATCGGCCCGAATTGCGTTCGCTTTTCGAAAACCGATGCCCGGAACCGTGCGACGGCTTTTCCGTCGCCCTTCTCATGAAGAGACAGGACGAATTCATGGCGCAGCCACCAGTCATCTCCTTGCCCAAGGTCAGTCCGAGCATGCGGGATATCGGTTTCGCATTGGGCATCATTTCGATCCTTTGCGTTCTGTTTCTGCCTATTCCGGTCATGCTGGTGGACATCGGTCTGGCGTTCTCGATTGCGCTTTCGGTCCTCATCCTCATGGTGGCGCTCTGGATCCAGCGCCCGCTGGACTTCTCGTCATTCCCGACCGTACTGCTGATTGCCACGATGATCCGTCTGTCGCTGAACATTGCGACGACGCGTGTCATCCTTTCGCATGGTAACGAGGGACCGACGGCGGCAGGTGGCGTGATCGCCGGTTTCTCCAGCCTCGTCATGTCCGGTGACTTCGTCATCGGTCTGATCGTCTTCCTGATCCTGATCACGGTCAACTTCATCGTCATCACCAAGGGTGCGACGCGTATCGCCGAAGTCGGCGCGCGCTTCACCCTCGACGCCATCCCCGGCAAGCAGATGTCGATCGATGCGGATCTGTCCGCCGGCATCATCGATGAAAAGGAAGCGCAGCGTCGCCGCCGGGAACTGGAAGAAGAAAGCTCCTTCTTCGGTTCGATGGACGGTGCCTCGAAATTCGTCCGCGGCGACGCGATCGCCGGCCTCATCATCACCGCGATCAACGTTTTCGGCGGCATCATCATCGGTTATTTCCGCCACGGCATGCCGATCGGCGAAGCGGCCGATGTTTTCGTCAAGCTTTCGGTCGGTGATGGTATCGTTTCGCAGATCCCGGCCCTGATCGTATCGCTGGCGGCCGGCCTTCTGGTGTCGCGCGGTGGCACGGCCGGATCGACGGATCAGGCCGTCATCAATCAGTTGAGCGGTTATCCCCGCGCTTTGATGGTCTCGGCCATGCTGATGGGGCTTCTCGCAGTCATTCCGGGCCTTCCCTTTGTGCCTTTCATCTTCCTCGGCGGCATCATGGCCTTCGGCAGCTGGTATATTCCGCGCCAGGCCGAAGCCGAAAGCGCGCTTCGCCGCCAGGAAGAGGAGAACAAGGTTCTCCAGACCACCGAGGCGGAAAAGGATTCCGTCAAGCAGGTGCTGAAGACCGCCGAGATCGAGCTCGCGCTCGGCAAGCAGGTTTCCACCCGTCTTCTCGGCGCGCATCAGGAACTGGCCTTCCGCGTCGGCAAGATGCGCAAGAAATTTGCTACGCAATATGGCTTTGTGGTGCCGGAGATCAAAGTCTCCGACGACATCATGATCCCGGAAAAGGCCTATCAGATCCGCGTCCACGGCACGACCATCGCGTCCAGCAATCTGCGTGTAGGCGATGTGCTGGTCGTGACAGGGGCAGGGCGCAAGCCGAGCATCCCAGGTGATGAAATCCGCGAACCCGCTTTCGGCATGCCCGCCGTCTCGATCCTCGAAACCTTCACCGAGGATCTGAAGCGCGAAGGCTTCCACCCGATCGATAACGTCTCTGTCGTGCTGACGCATCTGAGCGAAGTTATCCGCAACAACCTGCCGCAGCTTCTCTCCTACAAGGACGTCAAGATCCTTATCGACAGGCTCGACCCCGAATACAAGAAGCTGGCTGACGAGATTTGTTCGTCGCACATGTCCTATTCCGGCCTGCAGGCGGTGCTGAAGCTGCTGCTGGCCGAGCGTGTATCGATCCGCAACCTGCATCTCATTTTGGAAGCGGTGGCAGAACTCGCGCCGCATGTGCGCAAGACCGAGCAGATCGTCGAACATGTCCGCGTTCGCATGTCGCAGCAGCTCTGCGGCGACCTTGCCGACAATGGCGTGCTGCGCGTCCTGCGACTCGGCAACAAGTGGGACATGGTCTTCCATCAGGCGCTGAAGCGCGACCAGAAGGGCGAAATCGTCGAATTCGACATCGATCCCCGCCATCTGGAAGAGTTTTCCGAGCAGGCATCGAAAGTTATCCGTGAATTCATGGATCGCGGGCTGCCCTTTGTCCTTGTAACCTCGCCGGAAACGCGGTCCTATGTGCGCATGATTATCGAGCGACTCTTTGCGACCCTGCCGGTTCTTTCACATGTGGAACTGGCCAAGGGTCTCGAGATCAAGATTCTGGGCGCCATTTCATGATAACCGACCCGCAGGGAACAATCATTGCATTGTTCCTTGCCATCTGCCGCATAGGCGCCTGCTTCATGACCATGCCGGGCTTTTCAAGTTCGCGCATCTCGCCGCAGATTCGCATGCTTCTCTGTGTCGCGGTATCCATGGCTCTTCTGCCTGTCCTTTGGGACACCATCTATCCGAAGGTTTCCGGCGCCAGCCAGGGCGCGGTCGTTGGCCTCATCTTCTCCGAGGTTCTCATCGGCGCCATGTATGGACTGATCGCCCGTTTCTACACGCTCGGTTTCCAGTTCACCGGCGCGCTCATCGGCGCTTCCATCGGCCTCAGTGCGCCCGGCGGCGCCGATCCCATCGAAGACGTGCAGGAAAACCAGATCGCCAACTTCATCACCTTCGGTGGCCTGCTGGTGCTGTTCATGATGGATTTCCACCACATCGTCCTCAAGGCGCTGGTGGATTCCTATAGCGCCACACCGGTCGGCGCGCTCATCAGCGGGCAGAAGATGCTGATCACGCTGACGGATACGCTCAGGGCGTCCTTTTCGATCATGCTGCGGCTGGCGAGCCCCTTTGTTATTTACGGCCTGATGTTCAACGTCGCGGTCGGTCTCATCAACAAGCTGGCGCCGCAAATCCCGGTCTTCTTCATATCGACGCCCTTCGTTCTGGCCGGTGGTCTTTTCATGCTTTACCTGTCGGTCGCGGCCCTCATCCGGCAATTCGTGGATGGGTTCGGCCCGGTCTTTATCGGCTTTTGATCGGGAGGAAACGCCATGGCTTCGGACAAGCGCTCGGAAAAGCTCAAGCGTCTGGTAACGGTCCAGCGGCATATGGAAAAAATGGCCGAGGTGGAACTGGCCGATACCACTCGCGTGCGCAGCGAAGTGGCGCAATCTATGGAGAGCACGTTTGAGGCCATGAGTTCCATGGAACCGGTGCATCAGACCTTCTCCAAGCATTATTCGGACCGCTACAGCCGTCTGGTCGTTCAGGACCGCCAGCTCGAAGGTGTTCAGCAATTTCAGGAAAACAAGGTTCTGAAGGAAAAGACCAAGGCCGACAGGCTGGAGGACAGGATGCATATTGCCCGCGATCTCGAGGATCGCGAGGCGGATGATAATGCAATCTACGATTTGTTAGAAATTACGAATCTTTCCCACACACCAGCCTCCAGCAAGGTTGGCGATCCATAGTCTTCCCGTTGTTGCATCGCGGGCGTCTGAAATAAACCGTTCGCGATGCTTCTTGATTGAGTGAACGCGTCGGCTTTCCTCCGGCACGTTCGTCAGCTCGGGAGTTCGGGACGTGGCGATATCGGTTATAAGCGATCTGGTGATGGATGTGGTTCGTGCGGCGGACCCGCAGGAAGTGCAGGTTGCCCAGGAAAAACTGAAGGCAAACAAGGCGGCTTTTGCCGCAACCAGTCTGGCCGATGCCGGCAAGGGCTTTGGTGCTGCCGTCGATATGCTTGACGGTGCGTCCTCGAAGGCCGGCCTTGGCGATACCAATATTCGCTCGGCGCGCACCGAGATTCCCGAAACATATCGCAAATATGAAGCCTCGGTTCTCCAGACCTTCGTTGCCAACATGCTGCCGAAAGACAGCGAGGAAGTTTACGGCAAGGGTAATGCCGGCGAAATCTGGAAGAGCATGATGGCGGAACAGTTTGCCGACACGATTTCCAGAAATGGCGGCGTCGGCATTGCGGAGCAGGCTTACAAGGATGCGCTGCGGAAGGCCGAAAGCAAAGGCATTACCGACGTATCGATGAATGACAAAGACCACAATGCTGCAATTCGGATGGTGGCGGAGTTCGAGCGGCAGGTCCTCGGCGTTTCCAATGATAAAACGGACGAGGCTTGAGAATGAAAAACCTTAACGAGGAGACAAGCATGGACCTTATGTCGAACGACCACCGTATCCAATCCGTTCTCGGCCGCCTCGAGATGATCATCGACAATGAGAACGACAATATCGGTAAGGACCCGCAGTTCGACTTCAAGGTCTCCAATGCCCATAAGAGCCGTTGCCTTTATGAACTGACGATGCTGGTCCGCGATACACCGCACGAAGATATCGCCGCCGGTTACATGGAGCAGGTGAAGGGCATCAAGTCCAAGCTCGCCACCAATGCCACCCGCGTCGAGGCGCATCTGAACGCGGTTCGCGCTGTCGCCGATCTGCTCAAGAACGCTATTCAGGAAGCCGATACGGACGGAACCTATTCCCAGGAACAATTCCTTTACGGCGCAGCCTCCTGATGTTGAAGCTTCTTCTCACCGGCGTCTGGGTTTGCGCCGTCACGCTCGGCGCGGTGTATTTCTCCGTCCAGATGGCGACGGCGCCGGCGCCGGATGAGGCGGGGGCAAAAAAGGCTGATCTGCAACTGGTCAAGGGCGAAAGCATCACGATCCCCGTCATCAATGATGGTGGAGTGAACGGCTATTTCCTCAGCCGGATTTCGCTGCGCGTCGACAAGGCGAAGATGGCGAAGATCGAACTGCCGGCAACGCAGCTGATGACCGATGAACTGTTCACACTGCTGGCGGGTTCTTCCATGGTCAACATTGCCAATATCTCCACCTTCGATCCCGAAGCCTTCAAGCAGCGCATCCGCGAAGGGTTGAACAAGAGGCTCGATGACGAGGTGGTCGAGGACGTGCTGATCGAGCAGCTCGATTACCTGTCGAAAGCCGACATCCGCGAGCAGAAGGGCAATGGTTCGCCCCACTCTGTCAAACTCGTCGAGGGCGAGAAGGCCGAAGCAGGAGAGGCTGCGGCACCCAGCCACTGACGGAGAGGGCGCTGCGGCGAAACGGCGCGCTCTGGTTAATCATCTCTTGCTCCGTTCACGAGCATTCGAGAGATTGCTTTCAAGCTAAATTCAACCTGCACCTGTATAACAAACCCATGAACCATCGCCGCGCAGGCCATGCGACGGGCCGGTGGCAATCGGTTTGGCATTTGGGGGTCGGCAATGAGTTTCGCGTCAGGTTTTACGCGCCGGGGATTGCAACGGAATATCCACGGGCTGCGCGTCTGTGATCTCGACTGGAATGGCGCGCTGGAACTGGTCAGCGGCAAGGCTTCGGCCTGTGAAGGGCACACGATGCTCTCCTTCCTGACCATCGAGAAGACAAAGTTGTCACTCAAGGATAATGCCTATCGGCAAATTCTGGAAAGCTGCCTGCTTCTGCCGCAGGGCAAGGGCATGAAAGCCGCCGCGCGGGCGGAACATGGCGAGCCTCTGCCCGCCACCATCGATGGCGTTGCCTTCACCATGGCGCTTCTGACCTATATGGCTGTGCCGAAACGCATCGGCGTGGCGGGTGACGATGCGGCGCAGATCGGCGAAGTGCTTGCCCGGCTGCGTGCCCATGCGCCATGGCACGACTTCGTCATGCTGAACCGGGATGCGGCCGGTGTTAAGGTGGATGTGCTTCTGGCGGGAATGCTCAAGGAAAATCAGGAGACATGGCTGCACCGCACCGTTAGCCGTGAGGATGCGCGTGTCACCATTGCAGTCGGCCCCCTGTTCAAGATCCTGTCCTCGGAAGTGGCCGGCATGCCGGATATTTTCCGCAAGCTGCATATGAGCTGGCTCTACAGCCTTTGTGCCGAACCCTGGCACATCGCGCTCGGCAAGAGCTGATATCATGCCTTGAAGCGGCGTGTTAACCATTTGTTTGCCACGATCCTTTAACCTCTCGTAAGGTTTTGACAGTCGCCCGTTGCGGGCGGCACCGATGGCGGCAGACGGCTTCAGATGGTTGATGAAAATCCGGATATGATCGCGATCCGCCCCGAGGGGGATGATGTCTCTGTGCCCGTATCGCAGTGGCGCAGACATTGTCTGCGGTTGCTGACGGCAGGCTGCGTCGCGGCGGCAACGTTCGCCGGCGCTGCCATTCCGCTGCTGCTCATCGATTCCGGTTTTCGCGGTTATGTGTCGCAGGCCCGAATAGAGGTTACCCAGACTGGATACGACGCCCCGGATGCGTCCCGTTTTCTGGCAATGGCGCGGCGGACCCTGCTGTCGCCCTCCGGGCTTGAGCGGGTAACCGCCGATCTGAAGTTGAAACCCGCCGATATGGTCGGTGTTCGTAATCAGGGCGAGCTTGGCCTGCTTGTCGATCTCCTGACGGGTGCGCATGCGCGCGTGGTCTCCCCGCGTGAGGCGCTGAATGGCGCCGTGGGCGAAGCGATCCGGCTGGAACTGACCCCCGATGAAAATATGCTGATCGTGACCGCCAAGGCCGCGACACCTGACATGGCCATGCGGCTGACGGACTATCTTTCGATGCGCGTGATGGCGGATGGCAAGGCAGGCACCATGACACCGGCGATGCGGGAGATGGAAAGGGCACGGAAAAAGCTGGACGAGGCGGAAGCGGCGCTAAACGGTTTCCAGATGCGCCATGGCGACGCCGTGATGACCGAAGCGCAGCAGCTCGAACAGCAATTGCGTGACGTCAACGACAGCCTGTCGCGGGCCACCCGGCAGCAGCAGTCTCTCCAGGCCGATCTGGCGTCGGCTTTGGCCCTGAAGCCGAATGACGTGTATTCCAAACCGCTGCCAGCTGGCGCGGCGTTTTCGGCGCTTGAGGATGTCAGGCAGAAACAGGCGAGTGCCAGCATGGCGCTTGCCGGTGTTTCCGTGGATTACGGCCCGAAACATCCCCGCCGCATCGCCGCCCAGAACGCCGTCGATGCCGCGCAGGCACTTGCCGCCCCCGCATTGCGCCAGTTGCTCGACGGGCTGCGGGCCGATGAAAAGCGTCTCAATCAGGAGATCGCCACCGCCACGGGCGAGCAGAAGACATATCTCGACCGCCTGAATGCCCTCGGCGTCGCACCCGGTGAATTCTCCCGATTGCAGGGCGAGCTGGAAACGGCGCGAAATGTCTATCTGGAGGCAAGCGAACGCCGCGACCTGACCGCCTCGGCAACACCTGCCCTCGAAACCCGCCTGGCGAAGAAGGCCGCACCGGGCGAATTGTCCCGCGACCTGACCCAGGCCGCCATGCTGGCGGGCGGCGGCGCGCTGCTCGGCCTGTTGGGCAGCCTTTATCTCCTCAGCTATCGCCGCCATGACGAGGATGAGGAGGCTGTTTCGGCCGCCGAAACCGGTGAGGAACCGGCACCCTTCGTCGCAGCGCCACAATTTTCGGAATTCGAACAGATCGAACCGGCCGTATTCGACGACCTGCAGCCTGTCGCTGCGGAGACGACGGTCGAGCCGGAGGAGGACAGCTTCGCCGACTATTACGGCGGAGCCGCCAATGATGCCGACGATATGCCGCTGGACGAACGCGTGCGGCAGGTGCTGATGGGCAATCGCACCGTCAGAACGGTTGACTCCGCATCATCAGGGCTGCCGCCGCTGCTGGCCGAAGCCCTTGCGGGACGCTTCGATCATGCGCAGGCCGAAGCCGAGGAGCTGATGGAATTGCGACGGGAATTGGCGTTCCTGAGAGAGCGTCTCGCCGATTACGCGGATCATCGGGAAGACTACCGCAAAACAGCCTGAAAACGCCGCATTTTAACTTGCATTCCTGCCAAGAGGGCACCATACGGAGCCTACGTAACCCAGCAGGAGCAGGACGCATGGCAGTTGTGATTGACGGGAAGGTGAAGGCGGCTTCGGTAACGGAGGCGGTCCGCAAATCGGCAGAAGCGCTCGAGGCGGAGAAGGGCGTGAAGCCCGGCCTCGCGGTTGTCATCGTCGGAAATGATCCGGCCAGCCACGCTTACGTGAACTCCAAGAGCAAGATGGCGAAGCAATGCGGTTTCAACTCCATCCAGCACACGCTGCCGGAAGAAACGACGCAGGCGGCACTCTTGAAGCTGGTCGGCGAACTGAACGCCGATGCGTCCATCCACGGCATTCTGGTACAGCTGCCCCTGCCGAAACATTTCAATTCGGATGAAATTATCCAGTCGATCCTGCCCGAGAAGGATGTCGATGGCCTCAGCGTCCTGAATGCCGGCAAGCTCGCCACCGGCGATCTCGCCACCGGTCTCATTTCCTGCACGCCAGCTGGCGCCATGCTGCTTGTGCGTGGCATTCACGGCTACGACCTTTCCGGCCTCAACGCCGTTGTCATCGGCCGCTCGAACCTGTTCGGCAAGCCCATGGGCCAGCTCCTGCTGAATGCCAATGCCACGGTGACCATGGCGCATTCGCGCACCAAAGACCTTGCCACCGTCTGCAAGGCGGCCGATATTCTCGTGGCTGCGGTCGGTCGCGCGGCGATGGTGAAGGGCGACTGGGTAAAGCCCGGCGCAACCGTCATCGATGTCGGCATCAACCGCATTGCCGCACCGGAAAAGGGCGAAGGCAAATCGAAACTGGTGGGCGATGTCGCCTTTGACGAGGCAAGCGCTGTTGCCGCCGCCATCACGCCGGTTCCTGGCGGTGTCGGCCCGATGACGATCGCTATGCTGATGGCCAACACCGTCATCGCTGCCCATCGTGCGCTCGGCAAGGCCGCGCCGAAGTTCTGATTGAATTGACCGGCCGGCTACGCTTTCGGAGCCGGCCCCGTCGAAGCGCGCACCACAAGTTCCGCCTTCCAGAGTTCCTGATGCGGTTCCATCTGGTTGAGCTTGATGCGATTGATCAGGCGCTGACCCACGCGCACCCCGGCTGCCCTCAGCGACGAGCGTGTGGTGGTCAGCGGCACCGAAAAATTATCGGGCTTCAAAAGCGGCAACACGTCGTCATGGGCGATCAGCGAAATATCCCTGCCGGGCTTTAGGCCTCTCTGGTTGAGCGAGCGGATTGCCCCGAGCGCCAGCGCCGTACTGGCGCAGAGAATGGCGGTCGGTTTTTCCGGGCGTGACAGCAGCGCCTCCATGCCGAGATAACCTTCTTCATCCGTCATGCTGCTGTGCCGTTTATTATCCGGATGCAGGGAAAGGCCATTGGCCGCCAGCGCCTTTTCCACCCCGAGACAGCGCCGGTAGGTGAAATCATAACCTTCCGGGCCATTCAGCAGGCCGATGCGCGTATGACCAAGCTGCAGAAGAAGCTGGGTCGCATCACGAAAGGCGCCTTCATTGTCCACGTCGAGATAGGGATAATCCTCCTCCACGCCGACGGAGCGGCCATGCACGAGGAATGGCAGCGAGAGCGACTGCATCATGGCGATGCGTGGGTCGTTATTTTTCATATAGGCGAGATAGATGCCGTCGACGCTGCCGCTCGCCGCCAGGCCCCGGAGCGCGTCCCGCTCATTTTCGGGTTCGGTCGGCATGATGACGAGATGAAAGCCGCTGCGCGAGGCTTCCTCGCCGAGACCGCTCAGGAATTCACCGAAATGCACGTCGGAGCGGTGGTGCTCGCCGATGGGCATGACAAGACCGATGGAACCGACCTTGCCCGTTGCCAGCCGCTGCGCCGCCGCGTTCGGGCGATAACCGGTCTTTTCGGCCGCTTCCATGACACGGCGGCGGGTTTCCGCGCTCACCTCGGGATAACCGTTGAGCGCCCGGCTGATGGTCGTCTGCGAAATCCCCAGCAGTTGCGACAACTGTTTCAGGTTCATGTCTGTCATTTCCTCCATGCGCGCGCTCGGGAAAAGGCTAAAAGCCACTCCTCACATTCCCAAAGCGCTTTAGATTTTTACCAGTCCCATCCACTTTTCTCAATCGAAAATGATAGCCGCCTTTCGAAATAAATACGACTTTTACCGCAGCGCCGCAGCGTTTCTGCCAAAAGAGCCTCTTGACTCCATCTCGAAGACAATGAGATGAATAGGCAGCCAAAGCGCTTTGATTGGAAGAGGACGCTTTGAGCCTTTTATGTGATGGGAGGTAAATCACATGCGGAAGACTCTTTTGGCGACGGCGGCTTCGATTGTGCTGCTGTCGGGTTCGGCCTTTGCTGCCGATCTGAAATTCGCACCCGGCGCAGATGCCAAGTTCAACTGGAAAAGCTACGAGGACTTCAAGGCGGCCCACGCCGACCTGAAAGGTCAGACGCTGACGATTTTCGGCCCCTGGCGTGGTGAGGACGAGGCCCTGTTCCAGTCGGTGCTGGCCTATTTCTCCGATGCGACCGGCGTGAATGTCCGTTATTCTTCATCGGAAAATTACGAACAGCAGATCGTCATCGACACGCAGGCCGGTTCCCCGCCCAATATCGCCATCCTGCCGCAGCCCGGCCTTCTGGCCGATCTCGCCGCCAAGGGTTTCCTTGTGCCGCTAGGCGACGACACTGCCAAATGGGTTGAGGAAAATTACGGCGCTGGCAAGTCCTGGGTCGATCTCGGCAGCTACAAGGGCAAGGACGGCAACAAGGCCTATTTCGCATTCCCCTTCAAGGCCGACGTGAAGTCGCTCGTCTGGTATGTGCCTGAGAATTTCGAGGAAGCGGGCTACAAGGTGCCCGAGAGCATGGAAGATCTGCTCAAGCTGACGGACCAGATCGTCGCCGATGGCGGCACGCCCTGGTGCATCGGTCTTGGCTCCGGCGGCGCGACCGGCTGGCCGGCAACGGACTGGGTGGAAGACCTGATGCTGCGCACGCAGCCGCTCGACGTCTACCAGAAATGGACGACCAACGAGGTGAAGTTCACCGATCCGGCCGTGGTTGCAGCGATCAACGAATTCGGCAAATTCGCCAAGAACGAAAAATATGTCAGCGGCGGCGTTGCAGCTGTTGCCTCCACCGACTTCCGCGACAGCCCGAAGGGCCTCTTCGACATTCCGCCGAAGTGCTATCTGCACCATCAGGCATCGTTCATCCCGTCCTTCTTCCCTGAGGGCACCAAGGTCGGCACGGATGCGGATTTCTTCTACATGCCGACTTACGCATCCAAGCCCGAACTCGGCAAGCCGGTTCTCGGCGCGGGTACTCTGGTCACCGTCACCAAGGAAGCGCCGGCTGCCAAGGCATTCGTCGAATTCCTGAAAACCCCGATTGCCCATGAAGTGTGGATGGCGCAGTCCAGCTTCCTGACACCGTATAAGGGTGTGAATGTCGACACCTATGCCAATGAGCAGATGAAGCGTCAGGGTGAAATCCTGACCACGGCGACGACCTTCGGTTTTGATGGTTCCGACCTGATGCCGGGCAAGATCGGTGCTGGCGCATTCTGGACCGGCATGATCGATTTCGTCGGTGGCAAATCCGCCGATCAGGTCGCCGCCGATATCCAGAAGGCTTGGGACGGCCTGAAGTAACCATCGACCAGGCAGACTTCGGAAAACTGTTCTGCGGTTTTCCGATCAGAATCTGCGGTAAAAAGGCCCGGCGGCTTGCTGCCGGGCCTCACCGAAAGAACTGCCCCGACGACCGCATAAATCAGCGCGGCGCGGAGAGGATCAAGGGAGGGAACATGGCTCAACAACTCGTGTCCGCTATCGGCGTCATGGTAGCCGGCGTTTTTGCCTGCGCTGCCTATTATTGGCTATCCGACAAGGCGTTGCAGGTGATCTTTCCCGTCCGCTCGGGAGACGTCATTCACGCATCCCGCAACCTCAACCGCCGCGCCGCCGTTCGGCCCTGGCTTTTCATCGGCCCGGCGCTGATCCTGCTGCTCGTTTATCTGGTCTATCCCGTCATCGCCACGCTGATCCTGTCCTTCTATGACCGAACCGGCGCTGAATTCGTCGGCCTTGCCAATTATCGCTGGGCGTTCTTCGATGCCGGTTTCCGCCAGTCGATCTTCAATAATATCCTCTGGCTGGCCGTCGTGCCGGCCGCCTGCACCTTCTTTGGCCTCGTCATTGCCGTCATGACCGACCGCATCTGGTGGGGCAACATCGCCAAATCCATCGTCTTCATGCCGATGGCGATCTCCTTTGTCGGCGCGTCGGTCATCTGGAAGTTCATCTACGAATACCGCGCCGAAGGCCAGGTGCAGATCGGCCTCCTCAACGCCGTCGTCGAATTTTTCGGCGGCAGCCCGGAGGTTTGGATTTCCATGCCCTTCTGGAACAATTTCTTCCTGATGGTGATCCTCATCTGGATCCAGACCGGTTTCGCCATGGTCATCCTGTCGGCGGCGTTGCGCGGCATTCCGGAAGAAACCATCGAGGCGGCCGTCATCGATGGCGCCAATGGCTGGCAGATTTTCTGGAAGATCATGGTCCCACAGATCTGGGGCACCATCGCCGTCGTCTGGACCACGATCACCATCCTCGTGCTCAAGGTCTTCGATATCGTGCTGACCATGACCAACGGCCAATGGAACACCATGGTTCTCGCCAATCTCATGTTCGACTGGATGTTCCGCGGTGGAGGCGATAGCGGCCGAAGTGCTGTGATCGCGCTCATCATCATGGCGGCCGTTACCCCGATCATGGTCTGGAACATCCGCCAGGCAAACCGCGAGATGGAGGGCCGCTGAGATGAATATCGTCAAACGTCTTCGCCGCGTCGGCCTGCCGCGCCTCATCGTCCATGCCAGTGTTCTGGTCGTTGTACTTCTTTGGCTCCTGCCCACGCTCGGCATTCTCGTCAGTTCGCTGCGCGACAAGGACCAGATCACGGTGTCGGGCTGGTGGACGGCCTTCTCCAGCTCGGAACAGACGGCGGCCGTTCGCCTTGCCGATGCTTCCGTGCAGAAGCAGGATGGCAGCCGCTATGTCATAGCAGGCAATGTTTTCGAAAACGGGCAGGGTGGCAAGGTTGCCGCCTTCGGCGTGCGCGTACAGGAGCCGACGGCCTTCAAAGCGGGTGAGGCGGCCGATATTGGCGACGGTGAAACGCTGCTCGTCAATACGGATGGCACCTACGAATACAGCAAGGCTGCAAGCTTCGAGGGTTCGCGCGGCAAGCGTGTCTATATTTCCGTCGCGACGCCGCCCGTCTTCACGCTCGACAATTATCGCACGGTCCTGACCTCGGAAGGCATCGGCCAGTCTTTCGTCAACTCGCTGACGGTAGCGGTGCCCGCTACCGTCATCCCCATCCTCATCGCCGCCTTCGCCGCCTACGCCCTGTCATGGATGAACTTTTCCGGCCGCAATCTGTTGATTGCCATGGTGGTGGGCCTGATCGTCGTGCCGTTGCAGATGTCGCTCATCCCGCTTCTGAGACTGTACAATGAAATAGGCACCATCTTCGGTGTGCCGTCCAAGACCTATGCCGGCATCTGGCTGGCGCATACCGCCTTTGGCCTGCCGCTCGCCATCTATCTGCTGCGCAACTACATTTCCGGCCTGCCGAAAGAGATCATCGAAAGTGCCCGTGTCGATGGCGCGAGTGATTTCGAAATCTTCGTCAAGATCATCCTGCCGCTGTCCTTCCCGGCGCTCGCCTCCTTCGCCATCTTCCAGTTCCTGTGGACTTGGAACGACCTGCTCGTCGCCATGGTCTTCCTCGGCACGCAGAAGGACGAGCTGGTGCTGACGGGTGCGCTCAACGCGCTGCTCGGTTCGCGCGGCGGCAATTGGGAAATCCTCACCGCCTCGGCCTTTGTCACCATCATCGTGCCGCTTGGCGTCTTTTTCGCTCTTCAACGTTATCTCGTGCGTGGCCTGCTCGCGGGCTCCGTCAAGGGAGGCTGATCATTCCATGAACGCCCATACCACACAGGACACTTCCATGACCGCTTCGGTGACTTCCGCTTTGACGCCTAACAAGGACTGGTGGCGTGGTGCGGTGATCTATCAGATCTACCCGCGCTCCTATCAGGACTCCAATGGCGACGGCATCGGCGATCTCAAGGGCATCACAGACCGTCTGCATCACATCGCCGGTCTCGGTGCCGATGCGATCTGGATTTCGCCCTTCTTCACCTCGCCGATGAAGGATTTCGGCTACGACGTCTCGAACTATGTCGATGTCGATCCGATGTTCGGCACGCTTGCCGATTTCGACGGGCTGATTGCCGAAGCCCACCGGCTTGGCATCCGCGTGATGATCGACCTCGTTCTGTCGCACACGTCTGACCAGCATCCGTGGTTCGTGGAAAGCCGCGCCAGCCGCAACAATCCGAAATCGGACTGGTATGTCTGGTCGGAAGCGAAGCCCGATGGCACACCGCCTAACAACTGGCTGTCGATCTTCGGCGGTTCCGGCTGGCAGTGGGACCCCACCCGCATGCAATATTACATGCACAACTTCTTGACCTCGCAACCGGATCTTAACCTGCATAACCCTGAAGTGCAGGAGGAACTGCTTAATATCACCCGCTTCTGGCTGAAGCGCGGCGTCGATGGTTTCCGCCTCGACACCATCAATTTCTATTTCCATGATCTGGAATTGCGCGACAATCCGGCGCTGGCGCCGGAGCGCCGCAATGCCTCGACGGCACCTGCGGTCAATCCCTACAATTTCCAGGAACATCTCTACGATAAGAACCGCCCCGAAAACATCGCCTTCCTGAAGCGCTTCCGCGCGGTGCTGGACGAATTCCCCGATATCGCCGCCGTTGGCGAAGTGGGCGACAGCCAGCGCGGTCTCGAAATCGTCGGTGAATACACCTCCGGCGATGACAAGATGCAGATGTGCTATGCCTTCGAATTCCTCGCACCCGATGCGCTCACCCCCCAGCGCGTTGCCGATGTGCAGGCGGATTTTGCGCGCGCAGCACCAGAGGGCTGGGCCTGCTGGGCCTTCTCCAACCATGATGTCGTGCGCCATGTCAGCCGCTGGGGCGAGCATGTCGAGGACAAGGATGCCTTCGCGAAGCTGCTGTCGGCACTGCTGATGACGCAGCGCGGCTCCGTCTGCATCTATGAGGGCGAGGAACTGGGCCTCACTGAAGCCGATATTGCTTTCGAGGACTTGCAGGACCCCTATGGCATCCAGTTCTGGCCGGAATTCAAGGGTCGCGATGGTTGCCGCACGCCGATGGTGTGGGATGCGGGCCATGCGCAGGCCGGCTTTTCGACTTCGGACAAAACCTGGCTGCCCATTCCGGCCGAACACAAGCAGCGTGCCGTCAGCGCCCAACAGGGCAACGAGGCGTCCGTGCTGGAGCATTATCGCCGCTTCCTTGCCTTCCGCAAACAGCACCCGGCTTTCGCCAAGGGCGGCATCGAATTCCAGCCAGTTGAGGGCGAGGTGCTGAGCTATACCCGCAAGCTGGGCAACGAAACCATTCTGTGCCTTTTCAATCTGTCCGCAACGCCGGCAAATGCCACGCTGCCGGAAGGGAACTGGGAGGTTCTCGAAGGCCACGGCTTTGCAAGCGGCCTTCAGGGCAGAAGTGTAGAACTTCCGGCATGGGGCGCTTTCTTCGCCCGTTACGCCTGATAGAGCAGGGAGGAACAACCCATGACAAGTCTCGTTCTCAAGGATATCCGCAAATCCTACGGGCAGGTGAAGGTCCTGCACGGCATCGATCTGGAAATCGAACAGGGCGAATTCATCGTTTTCGTCGGGCCTTCGGGCTGCGGAAAATCGACGTTGCTGCGCATGATCGCCGGTCTGGAGGAAATCACCGGCGGTGAGATGTTCATCGACGGCCAGCTCGTCAATGAAATCCCGCCCTCGCGGCGGGGCATCGCCATGGTGTTCCAGTCCTATGCGCTTTATCCGCACATGACTGTTTACGACAACATGGCCTTCGGCATGAAGATCGCCAAGGAAAACAAGCAGGAGATCGACCGCCGCGTTCGCGCCGCGGCCGAAATCCTGCAGCTGACGCAATATCTGGAGCGTCTGCCCAAGGCGCTTTCCGGTGGCCAGCGCCAGCGTGTCGCCATCGGCCGCGCCATCTGCCGCAATCCCAAGGTCTTCCTGTTCGATGAGCCTCTGTCGAACCTCGACGCGGCGCTGCGCGTTGCCACCCGCATCGAGATCGCCAAGCTCAACGAACAGATGGCCGATACGACGATGATCTACGTCACCCACGACCAGGTGGAGGCGATGACGCTGGCGGACCGCATCGTCGTTTTGAATGCGGGCCGTGTGGAACAGGTCGGCCCGCCGCTCGAACTTTACGAAAGGCCCGCCAATCTTTTCGTGGCGAAGTTCATCGGCTCGCCCGCCATGAACATCATCGCGGCAAAGATTGTCGGAACCGGCGAACGCACCTCGATCGAACTGGCCGGTGGCAAGACGCTGGCCGTCAATGTTCCGACACCCGCAACCGAGCAGGGCAAGGCTGCAAGCTTCGGGGTTCGGCCGGAAGATCTGAGCATTGTCACCGGCGATGACTATCTTTTCGAAGGCAAGGTCGCGATCGTCGAGGCTTTGGGCGAAGTGACGCTGCTCTATCTTGAGGCTCCGAAGGGGCAGGAGCCAATCATAGTCAAGATACCGGGCATCCTTACTGTCTCAAAGGGCGAAACACTGCGGTTTGCCGCGCCGCAGGAAAAGCTCCACCTCTTTGATGCCGCGGGCAAGACTTACCGCCCATAAGGGACCGAAATAAAAACATCCCGGAACATCCCTGTTCCGGGGTTTTTATGGCTTTTTTGCCTCCTGTGGAAAACCGTCGGAAATGTCCCGCTTCCGGCCTGTTTAAGAGCGCCCTGATATGAATTGTTAAAGACTATGGCCTAGTCTCGACCCATCGATTGAGCATGGGAGTATGGGCGTGCAGAGCGGGGCGGGTGTGATCAGGAACCATTACCTGAGCAAGGAAGAATCCTTCATGTATGACCGCGAAAGCCGGTTTCGCATGGAAGATACCATGAATGCGGCGCGCATCGAATATACTGAAAAGGCCGTCATGCACATGGCGGCGCGCCGTTGCGACGTCATCCGCATTTCCCAGACCGAAGCGGTGCTGGCGCTGCTGACGAAATATAACCTGCCCAACCAGTTCTATCTCGATATTCCCGACGCCCGCATCAGCAAGATCGGCTGCGTGATATTGCGCGTCAACGCCAACAATACCATCCACGTCCGCTTCCTGCGCATGTTGACGCAGAAGGAACTGGACCGCATCTTCGTGTTCAGCACGCACCCGGCCCACAAGGACCGGAAGCTGGATATCCGGTCGTTCTGAGACCCATCTGCGGATTGGCGAAAATGGCTTAACCGGTTGTTTCAACCGTCCGCCTCGCCCCGCGTCATATCCCGCCGTTGCTAACTATTATCACTGGATGGTATAGGTGAGCAGAGAGGATATCGGTATGGCAAGCAGTGCAAATCTCGGTCGTCATCTGGAAACTTACGTTTCCGACCTTGTGAAGTCGGGGCGTTATAATTCTCGCAGCGAGGTGCTGCGGGAAGGCGTTCGGCTGGTGGAAGAGCGTGAGAAGAAACTCGCCGTTCTTGATTTAGCAATTGCAAGCGGCGTCGCGGATGCAGATGCGGGACGCGTGACGCCAATCGACGATGTTGCATCACAACTTAGTGCCAAGTACCGAAAAATTGCGGAAGAACGCGACCTGTGATCGTCGTTCTCACCGACGCGGCCAAGGCAGACCTTGAGCGCATCGGTGATTTTATTGCGGCCGATAATCCGCCACGCGCAGAGACATTCGTTGCCGAATTGCTGGACCGATGTTCAAGATTGGCGGAGATGCCTCAAGCTTATCCGCTGGTACCCGTTACGAGCAAACCGGCGTTCGCCGCCGTATCTATGAAAACTATCTTATTTTTTATCGTGTTACTGAAACACGCGTGGAAATTCTTCATATTCTGAACGGTGCCCAGGATCACGAAACCATCCTATTCCCGCAAGACTAATTCAGACCTCAATCCCGAAACCGCAGCATGAACCAATAATTTGCAGGCCCGTATCGACCGTCTCTGCTTTCGATGGCCGTGAGCTTAAGAAAGCCCGCCCAGAACCGTCTGCTTCAGCTTCGCATCCGCCACCTCGGTAAAGGTCAGGTCGCCACGGCCGAAATAGGATTTCTGGTTGGTGGCCGACCAGTCGTTGCAGACGAGCTTGTAGCGCCCTTTCTGTTCCGGCTTCTCCGGCATGGCATAGAGATAGTCGCCGGTACGCTCGGCAAGCGCAATGTCGCCATCCTGGTTGCAACGCTTGAGGATTTGCGCAAGAGCCTCGCCATCCACCTCCGTCACCATCAGCTTGCCGTCGAAGCGTAGCGAGGCGTTGAAGTCATAACGGCGAATGTCGCCTTCCGGCAGGCCCGCACCGAAGGAGGTGTGGGCGACGAAGCCGACATCGGCACCGGTCTTTGCAGCGATGAGCTGCGCCACATGGCGGCCGGCCTCATCGACGGTCATCGCCTTGACGGACTTGCCGACGACTTCCCGCTCTTCCGCAGTGAGGTGTTTTTCAAGCGTCTGTTCGATCAGGGTCTTGAGGGCAGGGGAGGCAGGAGCATCACGATCGATGGTGACCGTTTCGATGGCAGCGGCCTTGCCGGGACCGGCGATGGTCGCAACCGTCATGGACGTGCACCAGGAGCCGGTATGGACATAACGCGTCGCGCCCTGTTCATGCACGAAGTTCAGGTGATCATGGCCGCCCACCAGCAGCGTACCGTCAGGCAGCAGCGGCAGAATATCGCGGTCGGCAACGACGCCGGCATGGCTCAGAACAATATTGATAGCATCGGCTTTGACGATTTCAGGCAGATTGACTTTGGCCCATTCCACCGGCTGCGGAATGTCGAGCATCTCGCGTGTGGCCTTGGGATAGGTGTTGATGGCGTTGGTGGCGAGGCCCGCGAGGATGACCTTCCGGTCGCCGACCTTCACCTCGGCCCTGTCAGGCGCATAGGGTGTGCCGCTGCGCTTGTCGATGATGTTGGAAAGCACGGTGATGCCAAGCGCCTGGGCACGGGTAACAAAATTGGCGAGGTCGTTATCGATATCAGGCTCATGATTGCCGATATTGATGACGGTGGGCGCGAGCCTGGCGAGCGCCGTGAGGAATGTCCACTCGATTTCGCCGGCCGAACGGGCGGCCACTGCGTTGCCGATCTCGAACAGGTCCCCGTTCAGGAGAATGATATGGGGCACCCTGTCGGTGGCGATGCGGGTTTCTATTGCCGCGAGGAGCTGGCCGATGCGTTCATAGGCCGAATGCAGGTCGGAGATGATGATCGCACGCAGCGCCACGTCCTGCGCCATAACAGGCGTGGCTGTCAGCAACAGCGGCAGCATGGCGGTGCCTGCCATAAGCTTCAGCACATCGCGGCGTTTGCTCGAGAAAATCATGTCCTTGCCCCATTATCCAAAACTGCGCCGCGGCGCCCCTGCTGGCTGCGAAGGCCCTAACGAGCAATCGTCACAGCCGCATGACAAGTTTGGCGTTTCAGAAATGAGAAATAAAGCGGTTTCCGCACCGGATCGTCAGGGGCGAGAAAGTGCAGTCGGACGATGCTGCAAAACAGGGTTGAAAGGCGAAAACCGCATCGGCTTTCGCCTTTCAGGATGTCAATGGAAGAGAACGCTGGCGCCCTGATCGGCCGGGCCGGCATTGCGGCGGAAGGGGGCGAAAAGTTCGCGGCCCATGCCCCATTCATTGCCGGAAAGATCGGCACGCGCCGGTTCACGTTTTGCCAGCTCGGCGGCGGAAACCAGCACTTCCAGCGTTCCGGAAATGGCGTCGAGACGGATGATGTCGCCATCGCGGATAAGCGAGATCGGGCCGCAATCGGAGGCTTCCGGCGTGACATGGATGGCAGCCGGCACCTTGCCGGATGCGCCAGACATACGCCCGTCAGTCACCAGCGCCACCTTGAAGCCGCGGTCCTGCAGCACGCCGAGCGGCGGCGTCAGGCGGTGCAGTTCGGGCATGCCATTGGCCTTCGGCCCCTGGAAGCGGACAACCGCAATGAAGTCACGGTTGAGCTTGCCCTCCTTGAACGCGTCCTGAAGTTCCTGCTGATCATGGAAAACGATCGCCGGTGCTTCGATGATGTGGCGTTCCGGCTTGACGGCCGAAATCTTGATCACCGATTTGCCGAGATTGCCGGTCAGCATCTTCAGGCCGCCGGTCGACTGGAACGGCGTTTCGATGCTGGAAAGAACCTTCGGGTCGTGGCTCTGTTCGGGGGAGGGCTGGCGGGTGACGGCACCCTTCTCGTCAAGCATGGCATCGACGGTGTAGGCCGCAAGCCCCTGTCCGAAGACGGTGCGCACATCATCATGCACGAAGCCCTGCTTCAGCAGCTGCTTGATGAGGAAGCCCATACCGCCGGCGGCATGGAAATGGTTCACATCGGCAAGCCCGTTGGGATAAACGCGGGCGAGCAGCGGCACGATGTCGGAAAGATCGGAAATATCCTGCCAGGTGAGGATGATGCCGGCGGCGCGCGCCATGGCGATCAGGTGCATGGTGTGGTTGGTGGAGCCACCCGTCGCATGCAGGCCGACGACGCCATTGACGACGGATCTTTCATCGATCATCTCGCCCGCCGGTGTGAATTCATTGCCCTGCGCGGTGATTGCCAACGCGCGCTTGGCTGCTTCACGGGTGAGTGCATCACGCAGCGGCGTGCCGGGATTGATGAAGGACGAGCCGGGCATATGGAAGCCCATGATTTCCATCAGCATCTGGTTCGAATTGGCGGTTCCGTAGAAGGTGCAGGTGCCGGGGCCGTGATAGGACTTGGATTCCGCCTCCAGCAGCTCGGCGCGGCCGACCTTGCCTTCGGCATAAAGCTGGCGAATACGGGATTTCTCGTCATTCGGCAGGCCAGATGTCATCGGGCCGGCCGGAACGAAGACGGCGGGCAGGTGGCCGAAGGCGAGCGCGGCGATGACGAGGCCGGGGACGATCTTGTCACAGACGCCGAGATAGACGGCGGCGTCAAACATATTGTGCGACAGGCCGATGCCCGCTGCCATGGCGATGGCATCGCGCGAAAACAGCGAAAGCTCCATGCCGGGCTGGCCCTGGGTCACGCCGTCGCACATGGCGGGAACCGCGCCCGCTACCTGCGCGATGCCGCCCGCTTCCTTCGCCGCATCACGGATGATCGCCGGGAAGATTTCGTAAGGCTGGTGCGCCGACAGCATGTCGTTATAGGCGGTGATGATGCCGAGATTGGGAACCCGGTCGCCGGCAAGGATGTCCTTGTCGGCGGGGGAACAGACCGCAAATCCATGCGCAAGATTGCCGCAGGACAGAACGGAACGGTGAACGCCCTTCGAGACCTGCAGCCGCAGCCGCTCGAGATAAGTCTCGCGGTAGGGCTTGGAACGTTCGACGATGCGGGCGGTAATGGCCTGAATGCGGGAATCGGCGGACATGGGCGTTCATCCTGTTCGTTGGTCGGCAACCAGCGTTCCGGGAGGTGAGCGGCCGGTTGTTGTGTTTCAGTCTTCATGTCTTCGGGCGCTTGTCGCGGGCCGCAGCGGCGGCAACCGCGTTAGCTTATGGCGCCCAATATATATCCACGGGCGTTTCGGCCCGGTTCAGCACGGCGCGAACAGGCATTTCATCCTCATCCTCGCCCGATTGTGCCTTCTCCAGCGTCGCCTTCTTGGCCGCACCTTCGATATGCAGTACCAGAAAATCAGCATCGTGCAGGCTGGAGAAGTTGAAGGTCAACCGCTCTTCCCCGGCATTCTCCGCGGCCATGGTCAAGACGCCACGCGGCTCATCGAGATCGAGCGCTTCGTAGAGATTGTCGCCGCCTGGGAAGAACGACGCCGTGTGGCCATCCGTTCCCATGCCGAGAATGACGACGTCGAAAGGATCGCAGATCGCTTCGGTCTTGACGGTCGCCAGTGTGGCCGCATCCTCCGGCGTTGCCGCCGGCTGGAACAGCGGCACGAAATAGGCCGCCTTCGCCTTGTCCTGCAAAAGATTGTCGGCGACGAGGCGATGGTTCGACCGGTCGCTTTCCGGTGGTACAAAACGCTCGTCCACCAGCGCCACGCTGATATTGGGCCAGTCGAGATCGTGTCTGGAAAGGGCCTGAAAGAACAGCTTCGGTGTAGAGCCACCGGAGACCGCAATGCTTGCGGTCCCCCGTTCCTTGGTCGCCGCATCAAGGCGTTTGGCAACCTCCGCCGCAAGCGCGGTGGCCAGCGCGGCGGCGGTGTCGAAGACGTGGATCGTTTCGCTCATCGCCCGGCCCTCAGTCGGCATCATGCCAGGTGCGGCCGTCGCGCTCGATCAGTGCGATCGAACCGCTCGGGCCCCAGGTGCCGGCAGTGTAACCCTGTACGCTCTGTCCCAGCTCTTCCCAGCTCTTCAAGATGGGGTCGATCCAGTCCCACGCGGCCTCGACCTCGTCGCGGCGCATGAACAGCGTCTGGTTGGAACGGATGGTGTCCATCAACAGCCGCTCATAGGCATCGGGGCTGCGCACGTTGAAGGCTTCGGCAAAGCTCATGTCCAGCGAGACCTGACGCAGGCGCATGCCGCCTGGGCCGGGATCCTTGATGAGGAGCGACTGCTTGACGCCTTCATCCGGCTGCAGGCGAATGACCAGCTTGTTGGCTTCGATCTTGCCGGCTGCATCGTCGAAGATCGAATGCGGGATTTGCTTGAAGGTGACGACGATTTCCGAAACACGGGTCGCGAGACGTTTGCCGGTGCGGATGTAGAAGGGAACGCCGGCCCAGCGCCAGTTGGCGATTTCAGCCTTGATGGCGACGAAGGTTTCGGTGTTGGAAACGCCGCCTTCCAGCTCTTCCAGATAACCCTTGACGGGGCCGCCTGCGGAAGCGCCGGCGCGGTACTGGCCGCGTACCGTCAGCTTCTCGACATTGCTGGTATCGATTGGCTTCAGTGAGCGCAGTACCTTGAGCTTTTCGTCGCGCACTGCCTCCGATTTCATGGAAGCGGGCGGTTCCATGGCAACGAGGCAAAGCAGCTGGAGAATGTGGTTCTGCACCATGTCGCGCAGCGCACCGGCCTTGTCGTAATAACCGGCGCGACCTTCAAGACCCACCGCTTCGGCAACGGTGATCTGAACGTGGTCGATATGGGCGGAATTCCACAGCGGCTCGTAAAGCGCATTGGCGAAACGCAGCGCCATCAGGTTCTGCACCGTCTCCTTGCCGAGATAGTGGTCGATGCGGAAGATCTGCTCTTCCTTGAAGACGTGGCCGATGGTGTCGTTGAGTTCCTGCGCGGAGGCGAGATCCCGGCCGATCGGCTTTTCGACGACGATGCGGGTTGAGCGCGTGATCAGCTTGTGCTCACGGATCTTGTCGGCGATGTCGCCGAAAATGCCGGGTGCGACGGCCAGATAGAAAGCGCGGATGCGCTCCTTGCCCTCATCGAGCAGCTTCTTCAGCACGTCCCAGCCATTGCCGGACTTGGCATCGACGGGCACATAGAAAAGCCGGTTGAGGAACAGGGTCACCTGCGCGTCGTCATATTCGCCGGCCTTCAGGTGTTCCTTCAGGGCGTCCTGCGCGAATTTGCGATATTCCTCATGGGTCATGACCGAACGCGACGCGCCGATAATGCGGGTCGGCTCCGTGAACTGGCCTTCGACCTGCCGGTGATAAAGGGCCGGCAGAAGCTTGCGCTCGGCAAGATCGCCCGTGCCGCCGAAAACGACACAATCAAAAGGTTCAACAGGAATGATCTGACTGCTCATATCGATTCTCTCGATCTTCAAAGGTTGGGGCATCAATAATCTAATCGATTTAAAAATGCCAGACTCAGTTATGTGAAATTATGAATTTTGCTTCCGCCAACTTGTCTGCCGCCGGCAAGGGTCTGTAAACATTGGTCTAAAACCTGTCTCGCAACGCAAACCATGAGAGCGCCATGAAAAGCAGCGGCGCGCGCAGTGAAGCCCCGCCGGGGAAGGCGGGCACCTTCAGCCGCGCGAAGGGCGCCAGCATGTCCTTTTTACCGAGAACGAGATCGGCATAAAGCTTGCCGCAATAATTCGACAGCATCACGCCGTGGCCGGAGTAACCGCCGATGGAGGTGACGCCGGGCATGACCTCGCGCACGAAGACTTTGCGTGGCAAAGTAATGCCGACGGAGCCACCCCAGGAATCGGTGATTTCGACGGCCTTCAGTTCGGGATAGATTTCGGCGATCTGCCGGCGGATATGGCTGGAAATATCGCGCGGCGCATCGGCCGTATAGGCCTCGCGCCCGCCAAACAGCAGCCGGTTGTCGGCCGTCTTGCGGAAATAACGCACCACGAAACGGGAGTCGGCCACCGCTTCCTTGCCGGGGATGATGTCCGGATAGGCGTCGAGCGGTGCGGTGGCGCCGATGAAGGAACGGATCGGCATGATATGCGCGGCCGTTACCGGTTCCAGATTACCGATATAGGCATTGGTGGCGATCAGCACCCGTGGCGCGCTGATGGTGCCGAGGGGGGTTTCGATGATGGTCTTGCCGCCCGCCTGCCTGATGGATTTCGCCGGCGTCATTTCATAGATGTCGGCGCCTGCGGCCTTTGCCGTTTTCGCAAGCCCGACCAGCAGTTTCAGCGGGTGGATATGGCCGGTGCCGGTATCGCGCGTACCACCGAAATAATGGGTGGAGCCGACACGTTTGCGCGCCTCTCCGCGTTCCATGTAGGAAATATGCGGATAGCCATAGCGGTTGTTCATCGCGTCGACACTTCTGCGATAATCATCCTCGTAAGCCGCCTTGTGCGCCACATAAAGCTGCCCCGGCAGATAGTCCATCTCAATGCCGCGGCTGCTGGCAAAATCACGCACGTAGTTCTTGGCGTCCTCGGCAATGTCGAACAGCAGCTTGGATTGCTCGAAGCCGATCTCGCCTTCCATCTCGTCGGGGAAGGAGCGCTGGCCGGTGCCGAACTGGCCGCCATTGCGGCCGGAAGCGCCATCGCCAAAACGATGCGCCTCGATGAGGGCAACCGAGACGCCGTTTTCGGCGAGGTTGCAGGCGGCCTGAAGGCCGGTATAACCGCCGCCGATGATCGCGACATCAACCTGCTTCGACCCGTCGAGAGCGGGATAGTCCGGCCGCTCGCCAACGGTTGCCTGATACCAGGATAGTCCCGGCGCAATCGGGCTTTGCCATGTCATGCTTGTGGTTCCTCACACGTTGAGAAGCAGGAACTCGCGCTCCCAGGGGCTGATGACCTGCATGAAGGTCTCGAATTCCCCGCGTTTCAGGCCGGCATAAAGGCCCACGAATTCATGGCCGAACACCCGGTCGAACTGTTCCTCGCCTTCCAGCAGCGCCACGGCCTCAAGGAGACCACGCGGCAGTTCGATGGAGCCTTCATTGGCCGTATCGGCGGTGGGTTCGGTCGGCTCGATATTGTTGACGATGCCAAGCCAGCCGCAGCCGAGCGATGCGGCAAGCGCCAGATAGGGGTTGGCGTCCGAACTCGGCAGCCGGTTTTCGACGCGACGCGCCTGCGGGCTGGAAATCGGCACCCGGAAAGCCGTGGTGCGGTTGTCGTAACCCCAGGCATTGTTGACCGGGCAGGCCATGTCGGGCGTCAGGCGGCGATAGGAATTCACATAGGGCGCCAGCATGACGAGTGCGTTTGGAACATAACGCTGCATGCCGCCGACGAAGGAGAAGAATTCCTTCGAAGGACTGCCATCGGCATTGGAGAAGATATTGCGTCCGCCATCGATTTCCACCACCGACTGATGGATATGCATGGCCGAACCTGGCTGGCCCTGCATCGGCTTTGCCATGAAGGTGGCGTAGATGCCGTGTTTCAGCGCGGCCTCGCGAATGGTGCGCTTGAAAAGAAACACCTGGTCGGCAAGTTCGATCGGGTCGCCGTGGCGCAGGTTGATTTCCAGCTGCGCCGGGCCTTCCTCGTGGATCAGCGTATCGATCTCGAGACCCTGTTTTTCCGAGAAATGGTAGATGTCGTCGATCAGCTCGTCGAATTCGTTGATGCCGGCGATGGAATAGCTCTGACCGCCAACGATGGAGCGGCCGGAGCGGCCCTTCGGCGGATGCAGCGGATAATCCGGATCGTCATTCATGGCGACGAGATAAAATTCGATTTCGGGTGCTACGACCGGCTTCCAGCCCTTTTCGGTATAGAGCGAAAGCACGTTCTTCAGCACGTTGCGCGGCGTGTAGGGAACGAAATTACCCTCGGCATCCACAACGTCGCAGATCACCTGCGCGGTTGGGTCGCTCTCCCACGGCACGACGGACAGCGTCGAAAGATCCGGCACTAGTTTCAGGTCGCTGTCGCGCGGCTCGTAACGGAAGTTCGCCGTCTCATCAGGATATTCGCCTGATATCGTGTGGCGGTAGAGCGCGGACGGCAGGGCGAGCGAGGTATCGCCCGTGAATTTCGCCGTCGGCATCATCTTTCCGCGCGCAACCCCGGCAAGGTCGGGCGTGATGCATTCTATGTCTTCGATCCCGCGCACGCGCAGCCATTGCGCGGCTTCGCGCCAGGAGGAAACGCCACGGGTGGAGGAGAGATCGAGGGGAGGAGACTTCTTTGCCATGGTTGCCTGTTTCTTCGGGCGGAGCATGGTTTTTTTGGCGGGCATGTATCACCGGGTCTGTGTTTCTGGTGGAGCCATCATAACCGTAGTTTGACAATTGGCGAGGGGGAAAGCGCCATTGACAAGCGGCGGCACTTGGAAAAGAGGAAAGGAAACGGATCGGATGGAATGATGACAGAGAAATGTGACGTGCTGATTTTGGGGGCGGGCGCCGCCGGCATGATGGGCGCCATCCGCGCCGGAAAGCGTGGCCGCTCCGTCATCATTCTCGACCATGCCAGGGCACCGGGCGAAAAGATCCGTATTTCCGGCGGCGGCCGCTGCAACTTCACCAATATCCATGCCGGGCCGAAGAATTATCTCTCCTCCAACCCGCATTTCGCCAAATCCGCTCTCGCCCGTTATACGCCGCACGATTTCATTGCCCTTGTCGAAAAACATCGCATCGCCTGGCATGAAAAGACGCTCGGCCAGCTCTTCTGCGATGACAGCGCCAAGGACATCATCCGCATGCTGCTGGCTGAAATGCAGGCGGTGAATGCGAAATTGCGGCTCGAAACATCAGTCTCGGCCGTCACTCATGATGGTGGCCGTTTTCGCGTCACGACCTCAGGCGGCGTCATCGAGGCGGAGAGCCTTGTCGTGGCGACGGGCGGCAAGTCGATCCCGAAAATGGGCGCGACCGGTTTTGCCTATCAGATCGCCGAGCAATTTGGCCTCAAGCTCATCGAGCCGCGCCCCGGCCTCGTGCCGCTGACACTCGATCCCGCCTCGCTTGAAAAGCTGAGCGCGCTTGCCGGCGTCGCGGTTCCGGCCGAGGTTTCTCATGGCAAGACCTCGTTTGAGGAAGCGCTGCTGTTCACCCATCGCGGTTTGAGTGGCCCCTCCATTCTGCAAATCTCGTCCTATTGGCGGGAGGGCGATGCGATCCGGCTGAAACTGGAGCCGGCGCGCGATATCGTCGCGCTGCTGAGGCAAGCAAAACAGAAGAACGGCCGCCAGTCGGCCCAGACGGCTCTTTCCGAAATCCTGCCGAAGCGGCTTGCCCAACATGTGGTCGAACAAACCGGCATCACCGGCAATCTCGCCGATATGTCCGACAAGGTTCTCGCAAAGCTGGCGGCGCAGGTGCAGGACTGGCAGATCAAGCCCGCCGGTTCAGAGGGTTACCGCACGGCGGAAGTCACGCTCGGCGGTGTAGACACCATGGCCCTCGATTCCCGCAGCATGGCGGCGAAATCCGTGCCAGGCCTCTATTTCATCGGCGAATGTGTTGACGTGACCGGCTGGCTCGGCGGTTATAATTTCCAGTGGGCCTGGGCCTCCGGGCAGGCGGCAGGCGAATTCGCCTGAAAGCGCCTGCCTTAACACCTTGTTAAGGTGCATGGAGTCATCCTGATCAAATGCCAGCAAAGCCGGATCGCTCAATAATCCCGCTGCACATGATGTCCTGCTGGAGGCTCTTAACAGGGCATGGGTCGGTTGAGTTTTTCGTCAGGAGCCCGCGCATGAACAGATCTGCACATCGCCGCCCTCGCGCCATTGCCATCGCCCGCGCCGAAAGCGGGAGCCGGCAGCTGGCCTTCCACCTCAGCATCATCGCAGCCGGTGCCGTCGCAGCCTTGATTACTCTCCTTCACTGAGGGGCGGCTCTTCGCCTTCATCATTCCGGCAAGTGCGCGGAAAAACCGCCACGGCCAGGACGCCTCGGCCATATCAGCATAAAACTTCTCTTCCAGCGCAATGGCTTCACGTCGTGTGCGCGGCTGCTGATTGTCAATGATAGCCTGTGCTGCAAAAATCGCATGCATGTTCGCTCTCCTTCTCATTGCGGAGGGCCATGATGCGCGCCGTTTTTTGATTTATCTGCGCAAGAAAATGCGCTACGTTTTTCACCGATGAAAAACGTCAACTGGGATTCCTATCAGCTTTTCCTCGATGTGTCACGCAGCGGCGGCCTGACGGGTGCTGCCGCGCTGACCGGTTTGAGCCCCGCGACCGTCGGGCGACGCATGGTCGAGCTGGAGGATCGCATCGGCAAGGCCCTCTTCCTGCGCAGCCAGACCGGATACGCCCTGACGGCGGACGGACGGGCGCTGTTCGACCGGCTTCAGGCAATGGAAAATGCGGCGAAGGATATCGAGGGATGGCAGAAGGCGTCCTCGGCCTCTTCGACCGTGCGCATTGCCGTCGGCACCTGGAATGCCTGGCTGCTGACCGGCAACTTCTCCGCCATCTGCACCGACCGCGATGATTTCCGCATCGACCTTTTCATTGCCGAACAGAGGGCGTCTCTGGCCCACCGCGAAAACGACATCGGCATTCGCGCTTTCGAGCCGCAGGAAAAGAACCTTGCCGCCATCAAGACGGGGGAGGTGGCCTATGCGCCCTACAGGCTGCGCAATGCTGCCGCCGCCGTTGCCGACCGCTGGCTGGCGGTGGCAGAAGAGAGCGCCATTTCCACCTATCTGCGCTGGCCGCATGAAAACCGCCGCAGCGATATTGCAGTGACGGTTAACCGGCCGGTAGCGCTGCTCGATCTGGTGCTGGCCGGGGCCGGGGTCGCCGTGCTTCCCTGTTTCGTGGGCGATGCGGATGCGCGGCTTCTTCGCGAGGGCGGCGAAATCGAACCACTTCGCCACAATCAATGGATCGTCATGAACAATGACGATCGCCACCGCCGCGATATCAGGACGGTGGCGGATCGGATGATCCGTCTCATCAAGGGACATTCCGATCTTTATGCCGGACGCAAGAGCCGTCCGGCATGAAAGAATGGCTGCCGGTCAGGCGGCGGCACTTCCCTGCGCAACGATGACCGGGATCAGAAGATCGCCCCAGTTGCCGCCGCCGCCATGGTGGCGGGCCGAGCGGACAAGCTCGACGGAAACACCGGCCTCGACGGCTTTCATGACGGCCTGATTGAGGCGGTGAAGATCATTGGCCAGCATGCGGATGGCAGCCTGCTGATCCTGCGTCATGGCGGAGGATTGCTCCTCGGCGCGTTCCTTGACGTGGGTCTTGATGGGGTTGTGGGCATTCATGGCATTTCTCCTCTCATTATTGTCAGGGGTTTTTGATCCGGTTTGCAAGCCCTTCCCTGTAGCGGGAAGGGCGGTTTTCTCGATTTATTCCGCCGCCGGGCGGAACTGGTCGTGCTCGGTGGATTCCTTCATCGCAGTGGTCGAGGACGTGCCGCCGGAAATGGCGAGCGACACGGCGTCGAAATAGCCGGTGCCGACTTCGCGCTGGTGTTTGGTGGCGGTGTAACCGTTGACCTCGGCTGCGAATTCCGCCTCCTGAAGCTCGGAATAGGCCGCCATCTGCCGGTCCTTGTAACCGCGTGCCAGTTCGAACATGCCGAAATTCAGCTGGTGGAAACCGGCGAGCGTGATGAACTGGAACTTGTAGCCCATCGCGCCCAGTTCGCGCTGGAACTTGGCAATCGTCGCGTCGTCGAGGTTCTTTTTCCAGTTGAACGACGGCGAGCAATTGTAAGCCAGCTTCTTGCCGGGATGCACCTTGTGCACGCCTTCCGCAAACCTGCGTGCCTGTTCGAGATCCGGCTTTGACGTTTCGCACCAGATCAGGTCGCAATAGGGTGCATAGGCCACCGCGCGGGCGATGCAGGGTTCAAGACCGTTCTTGACCTGATAGAAACCTTCGACGGTGCGGCCGGCATCGTAATCCACAAAGGGCTGGTCGCGCTCGTCGATATCGGATGTTAGCAGCTTGGCGGCCTCCGCATCGGTGCGGGCGATAACCAGCGTTGGAACACCCATGACATCAGCCGCAAGCCGCGCTGCCGTCAGGTTGCGAATATGCGCCGCCGTCGGGATCAGAACCTTGCCGCCGAGATGGCCGCACTTCTTTTCCGATGCCAGCTGGTCTTCATAGTGAACACCCGCCGCACCCGCTTCGATAAAGGCCTTCATGATCTCGAAGGCGTTGAGTGGGCCGCCGAACCCGGCCTCCGCATCGGCAACGATCGGCGCAAACCAGGTGTCGACCGAAAGACCCTTGCCTTCCGCCGTCTCGATCTGGTCTGCCCGCTGCAGGGTGCGGTTGATGCGCTTCGCCAGCTCCGGTGCCGCATTGGCCGGGTAAAGCGACTGGTCCGGGTACATGGCCGATGCCGTGTTGGCGTCCGCGGCGACCTGCCAGCCGGAAAGATAAATTGCCTTCAATCCTGCGCGAACCATCTGCATGGCCTGGTTGCCGGAAAGCGCGCCGAGCGCGTTGACGAAATTCTCCTCGTTGATCAGCGTCCACAGCCGGTTCGCGCCCATCTCGGCCAGCGAATGGCGGATTTCGACGGAGCCGCGCAGCCGCGCTACGTCGGCGGCGGTGTAGGTGCGCTCGATGCCGTCGAAACGTCCCTGCGGGGCGCCCGGAACGAGTTTGTAAAAATCCGTCATACTTCTCTCTCCCATGATAAATGCGGTTTCGGAAACGGCTTGCTTTCAATTTATGAAGCACCGTTTGATGTGACTACATTTACATTTTTGGAGATTTAAGCGCCAGAACAAACATAAAAACAGTGACTTGAAAGAGGTTATCCTGTAGGGTGCGTGACAGGGTGGAGCTGTAAAATTGTAAATTTTGTAAAAGACTTTAGCCTGACGAGTTTGTAACAGACTTGTATGAGTGACGGGTTGGAGAGGAGAGGACGTGTCGGAAAACAAGATTTTTGCCGGGCCGCGCGTGCGCCGTATTCGTAACGGTCTCGCATTGACGCAGACGGCCATGGCCGAGGCGCTGGCGATCTCGCCGTCTTACCTCAACCTCATCGAGCGCAACCAGCGGCCGCTGACCGTGCAACTGCTTTTGAAACTCGCCTCGGTCTACAAGGTCGATCTCGACGACCTGCAGGGCGAAAGCGCCGGTTCCGCCGGGCAGTTGCGTGAGGTCTTTGCCGATCCGCTGCTGGTGGGTGAGGTGCCATCACCGCAGGAACTGATCGAGGTTGCCGATGCCGCGCCCAATGCGGCAAGCGGCGTCCTCAAGCTTTACCGGGCCTATCGGGAACAGGCACAGCGCCTTTCCGACCTCTCCGATCTTCTGGCGCGGGAAGGGCATGAGACGGCGCTGTCCTCCACCCGTCTGCCGATCGACGAGGTGCGGCACGTCTTTGAAAACCGGCCGGCTTATTTCCATGCCATCGATGCGGCAGCAGAAGAACTGCATAAACAATTATCGACGGGCGATGATCTCGCCTCGGGTTTACGCGCCTGGCTGCAGAAAAACCACGGCATCGTCGTCAGAACCCTGCCGGTGCACGCCATGCCGAATCTGAGACGGCGTTATGATCGCCATTCCATGCGGCTGTTTTTGTCCGAGCGCCTCTCCCAGCCGGATCAACTCCGGGAAATGGCGATGGAGACCTGTCTTCTGGCGCTTCGCGAAGAGATAGGGACGGAACTGGAGGCGCTGGGCCTGAAAGGCGAGGAGGCGCGGCGCATCGCCCGTTTCGAACTGGCACGTTATGCCGCCCATGCGCTGATGATGCCCTATGGTGCGTTCCTTGCCGCCGCCCAGCGCGCGAAATATGACCTCGATGTTCTGCGGTCGCGCTTCAACGTCTCATTCGAACAGGCTGCCAACCGGCTCGTCAGCCTGCAACGGCCAACGACCGCGGCGATCCCGTTTTTCCTGATGGAGATCGACAATGCCGGCAACCGTTTCCGCCTCGCAGGGGCGGGCGGTTTCCCGAGGGCGCGATTCGGCGGTCTCTGTCCGCGGCTCAATATCCATGCCGCCTTCGCCCAGCCGGGGCAGGTGCTGGTGGAATCGGTGGAAATGCCCGACGGTGATGCTTTCCTCACAGTTTCCCGCACGCTGGAAGGTCCGCAGGCGGGTTTCGGCGAAAGGGTGAGGCGCACGGCCGTGCTTTTAGGCTGCGATCTCGGCCAGTCGGGGGAAACGGTCTATGGCCCGGCCGCCTCTGGTGCTGCACCCGTCTCCATCGGCCCCTCGTGCCGGCTGTGCGAAAGACAGGGCTGCCTGTCACGGGCCGAAGCGCCGCTCACGCGCCCGCTCGGGTTGGATGAAATGGTCACCGGCCTCAGTGTTTTCGACTTCCAGTAGGTGTTTCGATCCAATTTTTCCTTGCCGAAACACATTTGGTTGAAAATGCTGTGCTGCACATTTCCCGCTTGCTCCCTTTTGTTTTCCTTTCTAGTCTCGCTAAAAAAGGGGATCACGCTTCCGTCGTGAGGATGCGTTAACAGGAGACATCATGAAAAACCGTTCTCTCCGCCTGACCTTGGCTCTCACCACCGCGCTCGTTGCAGCAGGCTCGGCAATGGCCCAGGAGAAGGTCGTCCACGTCTATAACTGGTCGGACTATATCGATCCCGTCATCCTTGAAGATTTTACCAAGGAAACCGGGATAAAGGTGGTTTACGACGTGTATGACGGCAACGAAGTGCTGGAGACCAAGCTTTTGGCCGGCAGCTCGGGTTATGACGTTGTGGCGCCGACATCGCCTTTCCTGGCACGGCAGATCAAGGCCGGTGTCTACCAGAAGCTGGACAAGTCCAAGCTGCCGAACCTCAAGAATGCGTGGCCGGAAATTACCGAACGCCTGGCGAAATATGACCCCGGCAACGAATATGCCGTCAACTACATGTGGGGCACAACCGGCATCGGCTACAATGTCGCCAAGGTGAAGGCCGCGCTCGGCGATGTGCCTGTTGATAGCTGGGACGTGTTGTTCAAGCCGGAAAATGCCGAGAAGCTGAAATCCTGCGGTATCAACGTTCTCGACGCGTCCGACGAGACTTTCGCGATTGCGATGAACTATCTCGGCAAGAATCCCGACAGCAAGGAAACGGCCGACCTGGAAGCGGGCGGCGAGGTCTATTCGAAGATTCGCCCCTATGTGAAGACCTTCAATTCATCGCCCTATATCAATGATCTCGCCAATGGCGACACTTGCATCTCCATCGGCTGGTCCGGCGATATTCTTCAGGCAAAAACGCGCGCCGAGGAAGCCAAGAACGGCGTTGAGGTGAATTATGTCATCCCCAAGGAAGGCACCTATATCTGGATGGATAGCTTTGCCATTCCGGCTGATGCCAAGAATGTCGATGAGGCCCACGCCTTCATCAACTACATGATGAAGCCTGAAGTCGCTGCCAAGGCTTCCGACTACGTACAATACGCCAACGGCAACCTTCCCTCGCAGGCGCTGATGGATCCGTCGGTTGCGAAGAACCCGGGGGTCTATCCCGATCCGGAAACGATGAAGAAGCTCTTCACCATTTCGCCCTACGGACCGAAGGAACAGCGTGTGTTGAACCGCGTCTGGACGCAGATAAAGACCGGCACCTGATCGGACTTGGGAGAGGGTGGCGCTGTCCACCCTCTTTCTCCTCGATGTCGACGATGGATTCTTGGGTGAAATGGGGCGGGCATGGCAAAGACACTCGGACCGGTCAAACGCAAATTCAGCCCTTGGGACAATCCCGATGCGGTGCCTTTCATCCGATTTGAAAACGTTACCAAGCGTTTCGGCGATTTTGTCGCCGTCAACAATCTGACGCTCGATATTTACGAGCGCGAATTCTTCTCGCTGCTTGGTCCTTCCGGTTGCGGCAAGACCACGCTGATGCGCATGCTGGCCGGTTTCGAGGAACCGACCGAGGGTCGTATCCTGCTGCAAGGCAAGGATATTTCCGGCGTACCGCCCTATAAGCGCCCCACCAATATGATGTTCCAGTCCTATGCGCTTTTCCCACATATGTCGGTGGAAAAGAACGTCGCCTTCGGCCTCGAGCAGGACGGCCTGCCCAAGGCGGATATCGCTGCCCGCGTCGAGGAAATGCTGCGGCTCGTCAAGCTCACGGAATTTGCCAAGCGCAAGCCGAGCCAGCTTTCCGGTGGCCAGCGCCAGCGCGTGGCGCTCGCCCGCTCGCTTGCCAAGCGGCCGAAGGTGCTGCTGCTGGACGAACCGCTCGGCGCGCTCGACAAGAAGCTGCGCGAAGAAACGCAGTTCGAGCTGATGGATATCCAGACCAATCTCGGTCTCACCTTCCTCATCGTCACCCATGATCAGGAAGAGGCGATGACGGTGTCGGACCGCATCGCGGTCATGGACAAGGGCAACGTCGTGCAGGTGGCGACGCCGGCCGAGATCTATGAAGCACCGAATACCCGTTATGTGGCCGACTTCATCGGCGACATCAATATTTTCGACGCCAACGTCGTCGCCAATGCCTCCGATATCGGCAAGCCCGGTCTGGTGACGCTGGATTGCGACGGGCTGAAGGTTTCGGTGGAGCAGGAATGCGCGGCGGCCACCGGCAGCCAGGTGGCTTACGCCATTCGCCCGGAAAAGGTCCGCATCTCGCTCGACCAGCCCGCCGACAGCAGCATCAATTCCGCCTATGGCGAAGTCTGGGACATCGGTTATCTCGGTGACTTCTCCGTCTTCATCGTCAAGCTCGCCGATGGTCGCGTCCTTCGCGCCGCGCAGGCGAATGTGTCGCGTCTCGTCGACCGTCCCATCACCTTCGGTGACATGGTGTGGCTGAACTGGAAACCGGATTCAGGTCTTGTCCTGACACGCTGAGGGAGGCTTTCATGGCAATCACCACTCCCGAGAACCGGCAAAGCCCCTGGCGCTGGCTGGTCGTTGCGGTTCCTTATTTCTGGCTGCTGCTGTTTTTCGCCGCACCCTTTCTCATCATCGTCAAGATTTCGCTGTCAGATACAGCGATCTCCATGCCGCCCTATACGCCTGTCTTCGAAGGGTTTTCGAAGCTCGGCGAATTTTTCTCGCAGCTGGATTTCGAGAACTATCTCTTCCTGACGGAAGACCCGCTTTATATCGAAGCCTATCTGTCGTCGTTGCGCATCGCCTTCATCTCCACCTTCCTGCTGCTGCTGATCGGTTATCCCATGGCGCTGGCCATGGCGCGCGCGCCGTCTTCCGTGCGCCCGACGCTGGTGATGCTGGTGATCCTGCCGTTCTGGACCTCGTTCCTGATCCGCGTTTACGCCTGGATCGGCATTCTGAAGCCGGAAGGCCTGCTGACGGTGCTGTTCCAGTGGCTCGGGTTTCTCGGCCCCGACCAACAGGTCAATATCTTCCGCACCGAGACGGCGATCTTCATCGGCATCGTTTATTCCTATCTGCCCTTCATGGTGCTGCCGCTTTATTCGGCGTTGGAAAAACTCGACAATACGCTGCTCGAAGCGGCCGCCGATCTCGGTTGCCCACCATGGAAGGCCTTCTGGAAAATCACTTTCCCGCTGTCCCTGCCGGGTGTGGTCGCCGGCGCGATGATCTGCTTCATCCCGATAACAGGGGAATTCGTCATTCCCGATCTGCTGGGCGGCGCCCAGACGCTGATGATCGGCAAGACGCTGTGGACGGAATTCTTCGGCAATCGCGACTGGCCCTTGGCATCCGCCGTCGCCGTGCTGTTGCTGATCCTGCTGGTGGTGCCCATCGCCATCTTCCAGAACCAGCAGAAAAAGGTGGGGTGAGGCCATGAAGCGCGGAAAATTCGACATCACGGTCCTGACGCTCGGTTTTGCCTTTCTCTATATTCCGATCATCATCCTGATCATTTATTCCTTCAATGCCTCCAAGCTCGTCACCGTCTGGGGCGGCTTTTCGCTGCAATGGTATAAGTCCATGTGGTCGAACCAGGGGCTGATGGATGCGGCCTGGGTGACGCTGCGTGTCGGTATCCTCAGCGCCACCATCGGCACCATCCTCGGAACGCTGGCGGCTCTGTCTCTCACCCGTTTTGCCCGTTTCCCGGGCCGGGTGCTGTTTTCCGGCATGATCTATGCGCCGCTCGTCATGCCCGAGGTCATCACCGGCCTGTCGCTGCTGCTTCTGTTCGTGGCTGTCGGGGTGGATCGCGGGTTCTGGACTGTCGTCATCGCCCATACGACCTTCACTATGTGTTATGTGGCGATTGTTGTACAGTCGCGCCTCCTGACCTTCGACCGCAGTCTTGAGGAGGCGGCGCTCGATCTTGGTTGCCCGCCGGTCAAGACCTTCTTCCGCATCACCCTGCCGCTGATTTTCCCGGCCGTCATTGCCGGCTGGATGCTCGCTTTCACCCTGTCGCTCGACGATCTCGTGATCGCCAGCTTTGCCACCGGCCCGGGTGCGACGACGCTGCCGATCAAGATTTATTCGCAGGTTCGTTTGGGCGTGACGCCGGAAATCAACGCTATCTGCACCATTCTGATCGGTCTCGTGACGATCGGCGTCATTGTCGCTTCCGTTGCCTCCAAGCGCACCGAATTGCAGCGGATGCGCGACGAACATGCGGCCGCGCGAAATTGAATAACGCCTCCTTATTTCTTCGCGTTACTGTTGAATTCGCGATAAATCAGGAATTTGTAATTTAGTTTTGGCGCTTTACGGTCTCAAAATAGTAATTTTCGCGGGTAATTGATCTATTTTGGTTTTAACCCCTTGTTAATGGGAGTTGGCGGAAAGTAAATCCAACGCAGGGCCGTCATATGTCTGATGGCCGGGATTGATAATTTCCAAGTGGCGAGATTGTCCCCCCTTTCTCTCGTTGAAAAGCACAACTCATACAGGCGGCCGTAAGGCCGCCTTTCTTTTTGCTGATGCCGCCGATGCCTCAGCGCTCTTCCGGATGATCCATTGATTTTGAGACGAGCAGCACGGGAATAAGCCCGGCCATGATGATGATGATCGCCGGCACGGCGGCATCCTGCACCCTTGAGCGGGACGCATCCTCATAAACCAGCGTGGCGAGCGTGTTGAAACCGAAGGGCCGCAGCAGGATGGTGGCCGGCAACTCCTTCATGGATTCGATCAGGACCAGAAGAAAGGCGGTGAGCGCCGCCGGCCGCATATTCGGCAAAAGCACCTTGAACAGCGTCTGCGCCCGATTGCGCCCAAGGGTGCGCGAGGCCATGTCGATATGCGGCGAGAGCTTATGGAAACCGGCATCAAGCGTGCCTTCCGCCATGGTCATGAAACGCACGGCATGGGCATAGATGATGGCAAAGGCGGTGCCGGACAGCAGCAGCCCGCTGGAAAAGCCGAAATGGGAACGGATGAACCCGTCAACGCCATTGTCGAGACTTGCCAGCGGAATGAGGACGCCGATGGCAAGCACGGTTCCCGGCACGCCATAACCCATGGAGCCGAGACGCGCCGCCACTTTTGAGAGGCGCGAACGCTCGGTGCGGATGGCATAGGAGAACACGAAAGCCGCAATCAGTGTCAGGAAGGCAGCGGAAAGCGAGACTTCGAGGCTGTGCCCGAGCGCTTTCAAAAGCTTTGGCGCCACAAGCGCGTCCAGCCTTTTCGCGGCATAACCGCCAAGCACGATGACCGGGATGAAAAAGCCGCACGCCACGGGCAGGAAGCAGAACAGGCTAGCTGACCAGCGCCGCCAGCCGGCCAGCGCCTTCAACCGGTGGCGTTGGGCCATGCTCGTCGCTTTCGGCGCGCCAAAGCGCTGTTTTTCCCGGGCATTGCGTTCGATGACGATCAGGGCACCGACAATGATGAGGATGACGGCGGCGATCTGGGTCGCATTGGCAAGATTGCCGCGATTGAGCCAGGTCTCGTAGATGGTGAAGGTAAGCGTCTGGACGCCGAGATATTCGACGGCGCCAATATCGTTCAGCGTCTCCATCAAGACCAGCGACAGCCCGATGGCGATGGCCGGCCGCGCCATCGGCAATTGCACGGAGAAGAACACATTCAACGGCTTTGCACCGAGCGTGCGGGCCGCTTCGGCCGCAAACCGCCCCTGCATGGAAAGAGCGGCGCGGGCCGAAAGATAGACATAAGGGTAAAGCACCGAACTCAGGACGATCACCGCACCGCCGAGCGAGCGGATGTCGGGAAACCAGTAGTCACGAATGCTGTGGTAACCGAAGGCGGCGCGAACGGCACTCTGCACCGGCCCGGTGAAATCGAGAAACTCGCCGAACGCATAGGCCGCCAGATAGGACGGAATGGCGAGCGGCAGCACAAGAGCCGCGGACAAAAGCCGCCGCAACGGAAATTCGAAGGTGGTGACGAGCCAGGCGCAGATGATCCCGAAGAAGGCCGTCGTCGCGGCCGTCAGCCCCAGCAACATGAAGGTGCGGAACCCGGCGCGTGGCAGAACATTGGCAAGGAGATGTTGCCACCCCTCCGTGCTGCCGGTCAACGCCAGCCAGAAGATCGCCAGAATGGGCATGGCGGCAATGGCCGCGATAATGACTGCCGTCATTGGCAGCACTGAAACGCGCCTTGTCGCTGAAGGGGAAACGGTCATGGGCATGCGGGCCTGCTGTCTTGCGAAAGCCACAACGTGCCATGCATCCCGCGGCACACTGTATGACCTAACGAATTCTTATGCTCTCGCATCCGCATTTCCCTCATTCCTGTGCTTGTCACAGGAATCCAGCCGACGCGCGTCTGCGTGGCGAGAAGAGTCTTTTCAGCCCAAGGACTTGGGCTGGCTAGATTCCTGTGACGAGCACAGGAATGAGGGAGAGATGGTATCTTCGGAAAACCACCCGCTTCCTACCGTCGCATTGCTACGCCCGCATGGCCTTAGTTGGCAAGAACCCGCTGCGATGGAAAGGTGATTTCCACCAGCGTGCCTTCATTCGGCGTGGAGGTGATGGAGAAATTCGCTCGGTTGGCGTCGACCATGGCTTTCGTCAGCGGCAGGCCAAGCCCGGTGCCGTCACCGCGCACGCGCTTGCCTGAGGATGCCACCTGCCGGAACGGCTTCATGGCCTGTTCCAGTTCCGCCCGCGTCATGCCGATACCGGTGTCGCGGATGCGCAGCGACACGCTGCCATTGGCTTCATAGGCGGTGGAGACAACGATCTGGCCGCCGGACGGGGTGAACCGGATGGCGTTCGACAGGATGTTCAGAACGATCTGCTTGATCGAGCGCAGGTCGGCGACGATCTGCGGCACGGATTGTGCCAGCGCGGTGCGAATGATGACGCGTTGATTGTTGGCCTGCGGCTGCACCAGCGAAACCGCCTCGGCCACCGTCTCGTTCAGCGGCACGGCGATGAAATCGACATCCATCTGCCCGGCCTCGATCTTGGAAATATCGAGAAGATCATTGACGATATCGAGCACATGCCGGCCGGAACGGCCGATATCATTGGCATATTCCACATAACGCGGATTGCCGATCGGTCCGAAACGTTCGGTCGCCATCATATCGGAGAAACCGATGATGGCGTTGAGCGGCGTGCGGATTTCATGACTGACGCGCGCCAGGAAATCGGTCTTGTGCGCATTGGCGGTTTCCGCCGCGCGCTTGGCGTTGCGCAACTCTTCTTCGGTGCGCTTCCACTGGGTGATGTCGCGGATCACGGCGCAATAGCCGTGCGAGGATTTCAGCCGCCCGATGGTCATGAATAACGGCAGGAAACCGCCGGAGGCCTCGCGGCCGATCACTTCGCGGCCGTCATTCAGCACGCTGGCGACGCCATTATTGGCAAGGCCGGAGAGATAATCCAGCACGGCGCGCTGGCTCTCATGGGCAAAGAGCGTCACGAAGGGCTTGCCGGCGATTTCGCCATTATCATAATTGAACAGCGCGCTGGCGGAACGGTTGAGCGAGCGGATTTCGCCGTCGTCGCCCAGAAGCACCACGCCATCGGTGGCGGTTTCCAAAATGGAATGCAGCTCTTCCATTTCGCCCTGCAACAGGGAGAGGTTGCTGCCCGCCTCGGCATTTTCCGAGGTGTTTTCATTGGCCGCAATAACCGCCGCCGGCTTTTCTTCCAGCGGAACCAGCGACAGCATCAGTGCCTTCGTTTCTTCCCAGCGGATGGATTGCAGCCGCGCCTTGACCGGAATGATGTCATTTTCTGAACTGACGACGACCATGCCGCCCTCATTGTCAGGCATGTTCTCCAGCTCCTGCCGCTGCAGCAGTGCTTCCAGCCCGCCGACCTCTTCCAGCTCGGTCAGAGAGGTATAGCCCGTCAGTCGCAGGAAATCGGGATTGGCGTGGATCAGCCTGTCCCCGGCATGCACCAGAAGCGCTACCGGCATCTGATCCAGCGTTTCGGCCGTCAATGCACTGGGGGTGCGAACGGGCGGGCTCACCATGGAGGCGGCAATGTCAGCAACCGGCTTCTCGTCGGTGGCGGCCACCTGTTTTTCTGCAGAAGTGGGTTCATCGGTGGGTGCACGAACGGGCGCCGGCTGTTCACCGCGAACATAATCGGCAAAAAGGTCGTCCTCTTCCACCGGTTCAGTTGTTTCTGCGTGGTTACCAGTCTCGGAGGACGCGCCTTCTGCGGTCTCCGCAGCGATGTCTTGCTGGATATCCTCAACGACCGGCTCGACCGAAATTCCTTCCGCCTCCACCTCGTGTTTTTCTTCCGATGCCGTATCCGATGACGCGAGCGTCCGCCCGATCTCGCGGAAGGCGGCCTGCTCGCCTGCGGTCAGTCCCTCGCGGGAGCGCGAACGGCGGTCCTCCAGATGCACGACCTTGTCGGAATAGGAGGGTTCGGTCGCTGGCGCTTCTATTGGCGATTCGACTTCCGGTGAGGTCTCATCATCAAGCTGTTCTTCCGTCAAAACCTCGTCTGCTGCATCGCCTGCAACATCGATGTCTACCGCCGGTTCATCAGGCAGCGCTGAGTGAGGATTGTCGTCCGTTTCCCTGTCATCATCGATAAAAGCCAGCAATTCATGGCTCTCATCTTCGACAGCCGGCTCCGGCAAAACCTCTGCGGGATCCGTCTCTTCACTATTCAGGAAGGTCAGCCCGGTGGCATGCGGGTCTTCGGTGGCATCGGCGAGGCGCACGATGCCGAAACCGCGGAAACCGTCAAATTCGCGGGCACGCGTATAGGTCGGCAGGGCGGCGAGATCGATCGGCACCATCAGCGAAGTGCCTTCCACCGGCCAGTAGATCGTCTTGCCCGACCAGGTGTCGCGCCGGCCGAGAAGCTCGCGGATCTTGCCGTCGGGATCGAGATTGAACAGGGCCGCGACATCGGCAAAGCCCATGCCTTCCACGGCGGCCGCCTTGGCGCCCACGGCTTCTGCAAATTCGTGCGAAATCGAGCTGAAACGCCCTTCGGCGTCGATTTTCCAGACGAAGCGGGAGGCGCGCGCACCGGCATTAAAGACGAAAGGTCGTGCTTCTTCGCCAGTGCCGATGTCTGCCGTTTCCGTCTCCGTCGTTAGCTCTTCGTCCGCCGCAGTGGCAGCTTCTTCCGCCTCGGGCTCGGCGATTTCATCGTCCGCGACTGTGTTTTCCTCGGCCTGTGCCTCTACGGTATGATCGTCTGCGACCGTTCGCTCGATCGAGGGAGCCACCGTTTCATCAGCGTCGAGTTCGAAAAGGTCCTCAATGTCGTCGGTCATCGCCATATCGGCGGCAGCATCTGCATCCAACGCGGGAGGCTCTGCCGGTGTCTCCAGCTTGTCGTCAGGCATTGACAGAAGGCCGTCTTCATCCTGTTCGGGTGCCACGTCCTCTTCGAAATCGGACGGCAGTTCCTGAACATCCTCCACATCCTCAATGCCGGCAACGGCGTCGAGCACGGAATCGAAAGAGGTGGTTGCTGCGATAACGGGTGTCGCCTCCGCTACCGGCAGAGCGGTCTCGGCGGCGGCCGGGATTTCCTGCGGCCTGCTTTCGGCAACATTTCTGTCTTCGGCAACATCCCTGTCTTCGGAAAAACCCCTGTCTTCGGAAAAACCATTGACGGGATCGAGCGTCCCGAGCGCGGTTTCCACCACGAACAGCAGGTTCAGTTCGGGCGATGTCGTGATCTGGCCGGTGGCGGCGGGCAGATAACCCTTGCCGGTTGGAACCGGGCGTTTGACGAGATGGCCGGACTGGCCGGCGGCCATTTTGATGAGCGTGCGCGCGGTATGCGGCGTGATGCCGAGCGACGAAAAGCCTGACGAGGCGGCAATGATCTCATTGTCGCCATTCAGCACCGCCATATGAATATCCGGATCGTCAAACCCTTCGATCATGCGCCGGGCGCATTCGGCCACGTCGGGCGCTGCCTGATCGGTGAGGGCGGAAAACAGGATAGCCGGGTGGCCGGGTTCCGCCTCGATGATCTCCGCGCGGGCGGTGACGGCAAGGCTGCGGAAACCCGAAGTGATGCGAATGGTAAACGGCAGGCTGTCGCCGGCTTTCGAAAGCCGGGCCGCCGTGGCCGCCAATTGCCGGAAGGTCACATCCTGCCGTTTGGGACCCTGCTCCAGAAAATCGTAAACGATCGGCGTGCCGAACAGCGCCGCGCCGCGCCCATTGGCCCAGAGCACATTCTGAAGATCGAGCGAAAACAGCGCCATGGCCTCGCCGCGCCCAAAACCTTCGCGCACCCGTTCATGCACTGCTATATCGATAAAGGGATATTGGACGGCGGGCATGTCGAAACCTATTCTGGCACTACCGGACCTTGCGGGCTCCTCGGCTTCCTCATGAAGCCGCCAAACGTAAACCCGCCAGGCATCACGTTAACAGAATTTTAAATAACTTCACAGCGCGGCCGGGTCCACCGCCCGGTGGATGAATCGCCAAATAGAGTTAACATCAACAGGCCCGTTGCCGCGTCGCCTTCAAAAGTCACCCTATCGAAAAGCACTTGCCTTTCGCAGCCTTTTTTCGCAAAATTCGAAGAGGCACTTGCAAATGGGGGAAACACCTTTTATGTCACCCCCCGTGACGCCGCTTTGGCGTTTCATGTGCGGTTGTAGCTCAGTTGGTTAGAGCGCAGGTTTGTGGCACCTGAGGTCGGTGGTTCGACCCCACTCAACCGTACCATTCCCCTCTCCCAGTAAGTTTGTATGTCACAATGACTTACCGGGAGAGGGGAATATTCTCTCCCTATTAGCGCCTGTAAATGACTTGCGGGTATTCGCGCAGGTCTTGGCGACGAGCAGACCTGCCTGCCGATTTCGAAAATCCCCGGAAATCATTGCCGCGATCATGACGATCCGTATCCAGCCTCGGCGCGGCATCAGACCATCCCATGTACAGCCTGCCAAAAACCATTTGGCTAAAATCGCCTGCGCTGGTATTGTCCACCCAACGAAACCTTATGAAAGCCAGCAGCATAGCGTCTACGCTTGTGCGCGGCGAAATGGACAAGACAGTGATCGACCCCGGAAACGGCCCAAAGCCGTCGGAACAAGGGGCGTCGGTGGCGAACAAAGGGAAAGCGAAGCGATCCCGTCGTGGCAAGAAACACAAGCGTGACGGTAAGCCCCGTGACGCTGTTGTGCTGTCGCATGATGTTGCCGCGGATGTTCCGGCCGGTTCCTCCTATGTATCGGCTCTCGAGCCGGATGCGGAGCCGCGCAAGAGAAAGCGTCGCAGGCGCTCTCGCGGCAAAGGCACGTCTCAGCAGGCTGCGGCCGCTGTCAACGGAGAGGTGCAGGCTCCAGCCGCACCCGATGGCGCAAATTCATCCGCCGTGCCGCCTATTGGCGCGCGAAAATCGCGTAACCGCAAACGCGGCCACCGCGATCCGCGCGGTCGTGACCCGCAGGGCCGTCCACTGGTTCCCAGCCACGCACCCAAACATGGCGGCAAGCAGAACGGTCGTGCCAATGGCTCTGCGCAGGAAGCGCACCGGTCGCAATCCGAAATCTCCGCCCGCCACGCAGGCCGCCAGCATGAGCATGGTCAGGAGCCGCCGGCGGATATGTATGCGGCGCTCGATCTCGGCACCAATAATTGCCGCCTGCTGATCGCGCAGCCAACACGGCCCGGCCAGTTCAGGGTGGTCGATGCCTTTTCACGCATCGTCCGGCTGGGCGAGGGGCTGATATCGAGCGGTCGGCTTTCCGATGATGCGATGGATCGCGCCGTGGAAGCGCTCAAGGTCTGCTCCTCGAAACTTGCCGGACGCCCGATCAGGCGCATGCGGCTGATCGCCACCGAGGCCTGCCGTGCAGCCTCCAATGGCGAGGAATTTCTGGAGCGTGTCACGCGGGAAACGGGGCTGAAACTCGAAATCATCAGCCGCGAGACGGAAGCCCGGCTTGCGGTCTCCGGCTGCGCGTCGCTTGTCGGGCGCGAGGCGCGCTCTGTCGTGCTGTTCGATATTGGCGGCGGATCGTCGGAAATCGCGGTCATCAAGGTCGGTGAAAACCGCTCGAACCGGCTCGCCAACCACATCACCCACTGGACCTCGCTGCCGGTCGGCGTCGTCACTCTGTCGGAACGCCATGGCGGCCGCGATGTGACGCCGGATGTCTTTGCGGCGATGGTGCGGGAGGTCGAAGGCCTGCTCGATGCCTTCCATTGCCCGCCGCTCGCGCCGCAATTGCACCATGAGGATTTCCATCTGATTGGGACCTCGGGCACGGTCACGACGCTCGCGGGCGTTCACCTCGATCTGCCGCGTTATGATCGTCGCAAGGTGGATGGCCTCTGGCTTTCCGATGTCGAGGTGACGGCCATGCAGGACAAGTTGCTGGCCTGGGATTTCGCCGGCCGCGCCGCCAATGCCTGCATCGGGCCTGACCGGGCCGATCTGGTTCTGGCCGGTTGCGCCATTCTTGAGGCCATTCGCCGCCGCTGGCCGGCACGCCGCATGCGGGTGGCAGATCGCGGTCTGCGCGAAGGTCTCTTGACGGATATGATGGCGGATGACGGCGCATGGCGGCGCAACCGGATAAGGCGCATGCAGATGGTACGGCAGGACAGAACGGAAGGTTTGACATGAGCAAGGCGCCGACAAGCACCAATCGCACCGGCCGCAAGATCGGCCAGAAGGTCAAGAAGACCAAGCTCAAGGCCTCGTCGCGCCGCTGGCTGGAGCGTCATATCAATGACCCCTATGTGCAGCGCGCCAAGCTGGAAGGCTATCGCGCCCGTGCCGCCTTCAAGCTGCTGGAAATCAACGACAAGCACCAGATTTTGAAGGGTGCGACCCGCATCATCGACCTTGGTGCCGCACCCGGAAGCTGGTCGCAGATCGCCTCCAAGGTGACAGATTCCACGGAGGATGATATCCGCGTCGCTGCCATCGATTTCCTCGAAATCGATCCGATCCCCGGCGTGAAGATCCTGCAACTCGACTTCCTCGACCCGACCGCACCCGACCAGCTGATGGAAGCCGTTGGCGGCACGCCCGATCTTGTCTTGTCGGATATGGCCGCGCCCACCACGGGCCACCAGAAGACCGACCACATCCGCACCATGCATCTGTGCGAAGTCGCAGCCGATTTTGCGGTTCAGGTATTGGCGGAAGGCGGCCATTTCCTGGCCAAAACTTTCCAGGGCGGCACGGAAAAGGCATTGCTTGATATGCTGAAGAAGAACTTCAAGCAGGTTCTGCACATCAAGCCGGCGTCGTCACGCTCGGAATCGGTTGAGATGTTCCTGCTTGCCAAGCACTTCAAGGGCCGCAGACACGAACGGGCCGTCGATGCTGACGCCGAAGAGTCGACTGAGGACTGATCACTCCGCCGGTTGCGAAACCTTGCCGCGGTGGCCGGAAACAGCCGCCCCGGCCTGCGCGTCCATGCGGATGATCGGCACGATCGCGAACAACGATACCAGCGCGACGATGGTGAAGGCGATGTGGAAATCGGCAAGTTGTAGGTGTGTGCCTGACATCATGCTGCTGACTTCCAGAATGGAGGCGGCGAAAGCCACGCCCAGTGCCAGGCTGATCTGTTGCAGCACCGAGGCCATCGAGGTCGCCTGGCTGGCCTGGCTATCCTCGATATCGGAGTAACTCAGCGCGTTCGATCCGGTGAAGAAGAACGACCGGGCAAATCCCGCCGTGACCAGAAAGATCATGATTAGCGGATAGGGCGTTTCAGGCGTGAAAAAGCTGTTGGCAAGCGTCGTGAACGCGCCGACGATACCGGCCCCGATCAGTGTCGAGCGGAACCCCGTTGCCGCAAACACGCGCTTCGCCATGAATTTCGTGGTGATCGCTCCGATCGCACCGGCAAAGGTGATCATGCCTGACTGGAACGGGTTGAGGCCGAAACCGATCTGCAACATCAGCGGCATCAGGAAGGGGATTGCGCCCGTGGAAATGCGGAAAACGGTGCCGCCGACGGAAGCCGCCCGAAAGGTCGCATTTTGGAAAATGCGGAAATCAAGAATGGGGGCAGGGTGGTGCGCGGCGTGGCGCATGTAAAGAAAACCGCAGATGAAACCGATGACCGTCGAGGCGATGCCGATGGCGGGCGGCAGGGCGGGAAGGCTGACCACCGACACGCCGAACACCACACCGGAGGCGGCGATGCCTGACAGAATGAAGCCCTTGCCGTCCATCGGCGGTGGGTTAGTGGTTTCGATTTCCGGCAGGAAGATGGTCGAGAGCCAGATGCCGATAATGCCGATGGGCACGTTGATCAGGAAAATCCAGTGCCATGAAAAATAGGTGGTGATGAAGCCGCCGATCGGCGGGCCGGTGAGCGGCCCGACAAGCCCCGGTATCGTCAGCAGCGCCATGGCGGAGACGAGTTCGCTGCGCTTGGTCGTGCGCAGCAGCACGAGACGGCCAACGGGTGTCATCATAGCCCCACCCATGCCTTGCAGGAAACGCGACAGCACGAATTCGAACACCGACGACGAAACCGCGCAGCAGATCGACCCCACAACGAAAACGCCGATGGCGATACGGAAGATTTTCTTCGCGCCGTATTTGTCGGCCATCCAGCCGCTGATGGGGATGAAGATCGCCAGCGCCACCATATAGGCCGTTAGCGCCAGTTTGAGCGTGATCGGGCCGACATGGAGGTCTTTTGCAATCGCCGGGAGCGAGGTGGCGATGACGGTGGAGTCCATCTGCTCCATGAAAAGAGCGACTGCGAGGATCAGGGGAATGATGCGATTCATGGGACTGCCTGCGGCTTTCCGCTGCGACAAGGGATATCGCCGTTCCTCCTACGCCTGATAGGCGGGCTTGCCAACACGTTAATTATCAATTTCTCAACTTGCGATCAAACCTGCGTGAGGCCGGTTTTCTTGCAACTTTCTCGCTCTATTGTCCGTTGGGTGAGTTCAGTTGGCGATCATGGCCAGTTGGCGATATCGGGAGAAAGATAATGACCCAATCCTTGAGCATGAGCAGACGCGGCCTCATCGGTGCGGCTGGCGCCAGTGTCCTCGGCGCGCCGCTGTTGATGGCGCGCGGCGCGAACGCCCAGACCAACCAGCCGCAGACCTCCATGGAGATAAAACACGCCATGCCGCCGGAAACCAATCGCTTCAAGCTCGGCAATTTCGAGGTGCTGGTCGTCAAGGACGGCGCGCGCGCCGCGCCCAATCCGGGTGAAACCTTCGGCACGGACCAGTCGGCGGAGACCGTGGGCAAATTGCTGGAAGACAATTTTCTGCCGAAGGATCAGTTCGTCAATTCCTTCTCGCCTGTTCTCATCAATACCGGCTCCGATCTCGTGCTGTTTGATACCGGTTTCGGCGAGGCTGGCCGCGGTGCCGGCAATGGCCGCCTGACCGAAGGCATGGCTGCGGCCGGTTATACGCCCGAGGACGTGACCGTGGTGGTGCTGACCCATATGCACGGCGACCATATTGGCGGCCTCATGGAAAAGGGTGCGCCGGCTTTTTCGAAAGCGCGTTACGTGTTCGGCCAAGCGGAATATGATTTCTGGACGGATGAGAAGCGCGCAGGCACCCCTGCCGAAGGTGGGCAGAAGGGCGTTCTCGCCAATGTCAAACCGTTGGCGGAAAAGGCGACTTTCATCGGTGACGGCGCCAGTGTCGTCTCCGGCATCACCGGCATCGCAGCCTTTGGCCACTCGCCCGGACATATGATCTTCCGTGTCGAATCAGAAGGCAAACAGCTGATCCTGACGGCAGATACCGCCAACCATTTCGTCCTTTCGCTGCAGAAGCCGGACTGGGAGGTGAAATTCGACATGGACAAGGCGGCGGCCGCTGCGACCCGCAAGAAGGTCTATGACATGATCGCCAACGACCGGTTGCCATTCCTCGGCTATCACATGCCTTTCCCTTCTGTCGGTTACGCGGAGAAGCTGGATACGGGTTACCGTTTCGTGCCGAAGTCCTACCAGTTCGACATCTGATCTCTGCTGCAATGCAGCAACAGCGAAAGCCCGGAAGGTCATTCCGGGTTTTTTCTATTCCCTTCCTGTCATGAACGTGTTACCAGCCCTCGCCAACTTCCAAGCAATCCTTGCAGGGCGCCGGGGTGAACTTTTCGTTCCGGAACGGCCACGCATTTTCATTATGAAGGAATTTGGTCATGGCACGCATCATTCAAACACCCACTGGTTTGGACGCTCTCACATTTGACGATGTGTTGCTGCAACCCGGACATTCCGAAGTCATGCCGGGACAGACAAATATCGCCACCCGCATTGCCCGCGATATCGATCTGAACCTGCCGATCCTCTCTTCCGCCATGGATACGGTCACCGAAGGCCGCCTCGCCATCGCCATGGCCCAGGCCGGCGGCATCGGCGTCATCCACCGCAACCTGACCCCCATCGAGCAGGCCGAAGAAGTGCGGCAGGTGAAGAAGTTCGAAAGCGGCATGGTCGTCAATCCGGTCACCATCGGCCCCGACGCGACGCTTGCCGAAGCGCAGGCATTGATGAAGGCGCACGGCATTTCCGGCATTCCGGTCGTTGAAAACGGCGGTGCCGGCGGCCACAAGAATGGCCGCCTCGTCGGTATCCTGACCAACCGCGACGTGCGCTTCGCCTCCGATCCGCAGCAGAAGATCTACGAACTGATGACCCGCGAAAACCTGGTCACGGTTAAGGAAAGCAGCGTCGATCAGCAGGAAGCGCGCCGCCTGCTGCACAAGCACCGCATTGAAAAGCTGCTGGTTGTGGACGGAAAGGGCAATTGCGTCGGTCTCATCACCGTTAAGGATATTGAGAAGTCGCAGCTAAACCCCAATGCCACCAAGGATGCGCAGGGCCGCCTTCGCGCCGCCGCCGCCATCAGCGTGGGTGCTGATGCCATCGAACGCGCCGAGCGCCTCATCGATGCCGGCGTCGACCTTCTGGTCGTCGATACCGCGCATGGCCATTCGCAGCGGGTTCTCGATGCCGTCGCTCTGGTGAAGAAGATGTCGAACTCGGTTCGCATCATCGCCGGCAATGTCGCCACTGCTGACGGCACCAAGGCGCTGATCGATGCCGGTGCGGACGCCGTCAAGGTCGGTATCGGCCCCGGCTCCATCTGCACCACCCGCATCGTCGCCGGCGTCGGCGTTCCGCAGCTTGCCGCAGTCATGGCCGCAGTCGAAGCGGCCAGCCTCGCCGATATTCCTGTCATCGCTGACGGCGGCATCAAGTTCTCGGGCGATCTTGCCAAGGCGATCGCCGCCGGCGCTTCCGCCGTCATGATCGGCTCGCTGCTCGCCGGTACGGACGAAAGCCCGGGCGAAGTTTTCCTGTATCAGGGCCGTTCCTTCAAGGCCTATCGCGGCATGGGTTCCGTTGGCGCCATGGCGCGCGGTTCCGCTGACCGTTATTTCCAGGCGGAAGTGCGCGATACGCTGAAGCTCGTGCCTGAGGGTATCGAAGGTCAGGTGCCCTATAAGGGCCCAGTCTCCGGCGTCCTGCACCAGCTGGCCGGCGGCCTCAAGGCTGCCATGGGTTATGTCGGTGGCAGCAACATCAAGGAATTCCAGGAGCGCGCCACCTTCGTGCGCATTTCCAGCGCCGGCCTGCGGGAAAGCCACGCCCATGACGTGACGATCACCCGCGAAAGCCCGAACTATCCGGGCGCTGTTTGATCTTTCGAGCCGAATCCGTAAAAAGATAGGCTAGATATTTGGCGCTCCCCGATCTCAAGCCGGATCGGGGAGCGTTTTCATGATGGGGGGAAAGCATGTCACCGACGACCGCAATGTTCTGGCCGATGATCGCCCATGCCTTTCTCGTCTTCATTCTTTATGCGCTGCTTTTACACCGGCGCAAAAACCACACGCTCACCAGCAGAGAGGCGGTGACCCAGTACCGCGAAAGAGGCGAGGAGGGGCAGGCCAGCTACCTCGTCAACAGGAATATCGCCAATCAGTTCGAGCTTCCAGTTCTCTTCCACGCCATCTGCCTGCTGCTTTACATCACCGACGCGGACAATGTGGTGACCGTCGTTCTGGCCTGGCTTTTTGTGATCTCCCGTTATGCGCATTCCTATGTGCATGTGACCAGCAACCGGCTGCGCTATCGTGCGCCGCTGTTCGGCATCGGCTTTGCGCTGCTGGTCTGCCTGTGGGGTTGGCTCGCCATATGGTTGGCGCTCGAGTAACGCGGCACCGTCAGGTTGCTTCATAAGTGAGACAATCCAGCATCGCAAAATGCTTCGATTTGCGATGGGTCAATTCCATGACGCTCCATCCCCGTTAATCTCTGCCTGCCGTCGAGGATTTCAGGCGAGCAGAGATTAGGGAGTATGTCATGACTAAAACAATGAAGGCGGCGGTTGTCCGCGCATTTGGAAAACCGCTGACCATCGAGGAAGTGGCGATACCGGATCCCGGCCCCGGTGAAATTCTCATCAACTACAAGGCGACGGGCGTTTGCCACACCGACCTGCACGCCGCAACGGGCGATTGGCCGGTCAAGCCCAACCCGCCCTTCATTCCCGGACATGAAGGTGCAGGTTACGTCGCCAAGATCGGCGCTGGCGTCACCGGCATCAAGGAGGGCGACCGCGCCGGCACGCCCTGGCTCTACACGGCCTGCGGCTGCTGCATCCCCTGCCGTACCGGCTGGGAAACCCTGTGCCCGAGCCAGAAGAATTCAGGCTATTCCGTCAACGGCAGCTTTGCCGAATATGGCCTTGCCGATCCGAAATTTGTCGGCCGCCTGCCTGACAATCTCGATTTCGGCCCGGCCGCACCGGTGCTTTGCGCCGGTGTCACTGTCTATAAGGGCCTGAAGGAAACCGAAGTCAGGCCCGGTGAATGGGTGGTCATTTCAGGCATTGGCGGGCTTGGCCACATGGCCGTGCAATATGCGAAAGCCATGGGCATGCATGTGGTTGCCGCCGATATTTTCGACGACAAGCTGGCGCTTGCCAAAAAGCTAGGAGCCGACGTCGTCGTCAACGGCCGCGCGCCTGACGCGGTGGAGCAAGTGCAGAAGGCAACCGGCGGCGTCCATGGCGCGCTGGTGACGGCGGTTTCACCGAAGGCCATGGAGCAGGCTTATGGCTTCCTGCGCTCCAAGGGCACGATGGCGCTTGTCGGTCTGCCGCCGGGCTTCATCTCCATTCCGGTGTTCGACACGGTGCTGAAACGCATCACGGTGCGCGGTTCCATCGTCGGCACACGGCAGGATCTGGAGGAGGCGCTGACCTTTGCCGGTGAAGGCAAGGTGGCCGCCCACTTCTCGTGGGACAAGCTCGAAAACATCAACGATATCTTCCGTCGCATGGAAGAGGGCAAGATCGACGGCCGTATTGTCGTGGATCTCGCCGCCTGACGTCAAAACCGGTTGCGGCGCTCACGCAAATGTGTGGCGCCGCTTCCACCCGCCTTGTTCCCAGTGGGGCGATCTGCGTTATCCTCCCCGTCGCATCCGGGTTCAAGGAGGAAAGAGCGATGGACAAGCCCAAGATTACGCAGGCCATGATCGACGCTTACGATGAATATACCCATCTCAGCCTCGACCGCCGCAAGTTCATGGAAAAGCTCAGCCTGCTTGCCGGCTCCGGTGCGGCCGCGGCGGCAATCGCACCGCTGCTTTCGGCCAACAGCGCCCGCGCGGCCATCGTCGCGCCTGACGATGCGGGCATTGTTGCGGAGGACGTGACCTATCCAGCAGCAGGCGGTGAGATGAAAGGCTATCTCGTCACACCGAAATCGGTGTCTGGCCCGATCGGTTCCGTCATCGTCATCCATGAAAACCGCGGTCTGAACGACCATATCCGCGATGTGGCAAGGCGCGTGGCGCTTGCCGGTTTCCGGGCGCTGGCGGTCGATTTCCTCTCGCCGCAGGGCGGAACGCCCTCGGATGAGGATAAGGCACGAGAAATGTTCAGCGGGCTCGACATGGAGGCAACCGTTGCCAATGCCGAAGCGGGCCGGGTGTGGCTCGCGGCAAGGCAGGGCGCGAATGGCAAGGTCGGTGCGGTCGGTTTCTGCTGGGGCGGCGGGCTGGTCAATCGTTTCGCCACCAAATCGGCCGGCCTCAATGCCGGTGTCGCCTATTACGGCCAGCAACCGCCCGCGGCCGACGTTCCTGATATCAAGGCGCCAATGCTTTTGCACTATGCCGGTCTCGACGAGCGCATCAATGCCGGGATCGACGCCTATAAGAAGGCGCTGGAGGCAAACGGCAAAACCTTCGAAATCTTCGTTTATGACGGCGTCAACCATGCTTTCAATAACGAAACGTCATCGGCGCGCTACGACAAGGCCGCTGCTGATCTCGCCTGGGGCCGGACGACGGATTTCTTCAAAAAATATCTGGCGTAAATCTTCAGGTTCAGCCTTCCATGGGACAGCTTTTCCGGAAATGGAAAGGTTCACCATGGGCCAAACATGGCATTGCGGTTTGCGCCAGCTTTCGGGACGAAGCAAACCAAAGCCTGCCTCAGACGCGCAATTCCTGAAACTGAACGACGACGCGCAAACCGGGATTGTTGTCCGCAAGCGTTACGATGGCACCGTGTAATTCCGCTATGGCTTTGACAAGGCTCAGGCCGAGTCCGGATCCCGCCGTGGTTCTACTTTTATCAACGCGATAGAACCGGTCGAACACCTGCGCCCGGTCTTCATCTGATATGCCTGGTCCGTTATCGGCGATATCTAGCAATATCCGTCCATCCTGGCGCGATACGCCGAGCGAAATGCTTGACCCGGCGGGGGTGTGCCGCATGGCGTTGGACAACAGGTTCGCCAGCAATTGGCGAATGAGATCAGGATCGCCATTGATCCGGCAGCCGCTCGCGACACCGCGCATCGACAGCTCATAGCCCTCCTCTTCCGCAATAACCTCATAGGTTTCGTAGATGTCGCCGACGACGTCGCATAGATCGAAGGCGATGAAGCGGGCGGTCCTGCTCCGCGCTTCGATCTGGGCGATCCGTAGAAGAGCATCGAACGTATTTGCAATGGATTGCAGTTCTTCAAGCGCGGTTTCGACTCCGATCCTCATTTCGTCAACCGTGTGCGCATTGAGCGCGTCTTCCAGTACGAGGAATGTGCGGCCGATTGGGGTCTTGAGGTCATGGGCGACGTCGATCGTCACCTGCTTCAATGCCGCGACGCTGGAGTCCAGTCTTGCCAGTGCCACATTGATTTCCGCTGACAATATGTCGATTTCATCCATACGCGACGACACCGGAAGTCGTCGCGAAAGCTCGCCATGTCCGATAGCGTGGGCGATTTGCGCCAGCGACGAGATACGGTGGCGCGTTCGATACGCCAATATGGCGGCTCCCGCCATGCCTACGGAAAGAACGATCGCGGTCGCACATCCGAAACTGATGAGAACGATACGGGCCAGTTCATCCGTGTCCCCGGAATTGATCCCCACCACGAGAGTGTTCGGCCCCAAAGGACCGCTGAAAAGCTTGTAGTGGGACGCACTGCCGTGATGGTCGTCAGGTTCAAGGATCGAATAGCCGGATGGGACGTTCGAAAATCGATTGCTGCCCGCAAGCAGTTGTCCGGCGGGGTTGCGCAAGGCGTAGATGGTCTCCTGCCCCCTGATGGCGAGGCCGTGATTGTCGATCATGTCCACGGCGCCCTGAAGGCCGCGTGCTTCGAAGGCCGATGCGATCTCGCGGTAACGCTCCTGGACATTGGCGTTCAGGCGTTCATCAAGGAAGCGCACGACCATCTGATAGGCCGTGATGTTCGCGCCAAGCGATGCGGTTACAAACAGGACGATGTAGATGATCGCCAGTCTGACGGCAGTGCTCTTCAGAAAGCTAGCGCCGGGCATGAAGCGTATAGCCCGTGTTTTTGACGGTATGCAGAAGTGGCTGATCAAACGGTTTGTCGATTTTCGCCCTCAGCCGGCTGATGTGCGTTTCCACGACGGAGCTCTGCGGATCGAAATTGAAGTTCCAGATTTTCTCGAGAAACATCGTTTTCGTCAGGATTCGACCTTCGTTACGCATGAGCAGTTCCAGAAGCGAGAACTCGCGTGGCAGCAGATCAATCCGCTGTCCTCCGCGCGATGTTGTTCTGGTGACAAGGTTCATTTCGAGGTCGCCGACACGCAGGCGCGTCTTCTCCGTGGTGATGGGCGGTCGACGGACGAGAGCATTGATTCTCGCCGTCAGTTCAGAAAAAGCGAAGGGCTTTACCAGATAGTCGTCACCGCCGGCTTCCAGCCCTTCGACACGGTCATCCACACCGCTCATCGCTGTCAGAAAAAGGATGGGTATGCGTATCGAGGCCGCGCGCAGGCTCTTGACCAGATTAAGGCCGTCGAGTCCGGGGATCATGCGGTCCACGATGGCGACGTCGTATCCTCCGTCGAGGCCGGCAGCCAGCGCCTCACGCCCGTCCTTTACCCAGTCAACTATGTGGCCGGCGGAGGCAAGTCCCTTTGTAACATAGTTCCCGGTTGTATTATCGTCTTCTACAAGAAGTATTTTCATGGGCGATGACGTTGTCTTAAATACAGTTCTTAAAGATCACACCGCTTCTGCTCACGCCGCAAATCGGGCTTTCTTGCGGCAGTTAAGGCATTGGCGGGTTTACAAATTTGTATAGTCGGCGACAGGCGGCTGAAAAACCGGCGTTTTACTTTCACCGTGCTGCAAGTCGCAGTGTTACCTGTTACGAGGATCAAGACAATGATCAAAAATATCGCCATCGCCGCCTTCGCCCTGGTCGCCGCAACCTCGGTCGCTTCTGCAAACGGCCTTCTCAGCGACTCTGCTCCGCCCGTCGCCAAAATCACCGAAAACCACGGCAAGCCGGGCGATACCGCGGTCTCCGTCTCCAACCCGGAGGTTACCTACCGTGTCCTGAAAAACGGCATGGTCGAACGCACGAACAGCCGTTTCGACACGACGACGTACGTCGACCCGACGGCCGTGCTTCGCGATAGAAACCGCCGTTAACCGCCGTGACGATGTCAAGCTCGGCGGTCAGCGACCGCCGAGCTTATGAGTGCGCAGAAGAGTGGGTCATCCCATGCGGCAAGGCGACTATTCAGCTTTTGCCGCGCTTCAGATGCTCATCGAGCCGCGGCATGATTTCCACGAAGTTGCAGGGCAGGTGGCGATAGTCGAGCTGGGCCTTGAGGATACCATCCCAGGCATCCTTGCAGGCGCCGGGAGAGCCGGGCAGCACGAAGATGAAGGTGGCATTGGCCACTCCGCCGGTCGCGCGTGACTGGATGGTGGCGGTGCCGATCTTGTCATAGGAAATGCGATGGAAAAGCGCGGAAAACCCGTCCATGCGCTTTTCGAACAGCGGCTCCAGCGCCTCGGGTGTCACGTCGCGGCCGGTAAAGCCGGTGCCGCCGGTGGTGATGACAACATCCACGCCTTCAGACAGCGTCCATTCGCGCACCGTCTCTGCGATCGCCGCCTTGTCGTCCGGCACGATGGCGCGGGCGGCGAGCCTGTGGCCTGCTTCTTCCAGCCTTGCGACGAGCGTGTCGCCGGACTTGTCGTTCTCCAGCGTGCGGCTGTCCGAAACGGTCAGAACCGCAATGCCAAGGGGAATGAAGGGTCTATCGCCTGCCATGGCCTTATCCTCGAAATATCCGGCCCTCAAATGGTCCGCGTTGCGTGAAAATACCAGCCGGGACGTTTTTTCCGAAGCGATGTTTCCGCGTTTTTGGCGGCATCGAAGGAATGAAAAATTCCGAAACAGGTTGCCCCGGAACCGGACATGCGGACAAGGGCGGCCCCTTCCTCAGACAACAGCCCGGTCATCTCCCCGATTTCAGGCAGCAGCGCCTGAGCCGGCGGCTGCAGATCGTTGCGGCTTTGGGCGAGAAAATGCATCCAGCCAGTTGTCGCCCAGCCAATCGTCGCAGGTGTGGGTAGGTGCGGATTGACCTTGTTCTGCAATCGCCGGAAAATCTCCGGTGTTGAGACAGCCTTCAGCGGATTGGCCAGAACCATGGAGAGTTCCGGCAGGTCGGTGAGGGCTTCGATGTCCTCACCGATGCCGCGCGCAATCAGCGGCCGGCTTGCAAGGCACATCGGTACATCCGCGCCCAGTTTCAGTGCGAGAGACTTAAGCTTTTCCGGTGCAATCGCGGCACCCCAGTGCCGCAGAAGCCCCCGCAGCGTTGCAGCGGCATCCGCCGAGCCGCCACCGATGCCCGAAGCAACCGGCAGGTTCTTTTCCAAGTGAATGTCGACCGGGCGGGTGGGCTGGCCTGTCGACGCAAGAGCATCGCGCAAGATGTCTCGGGCGCGGGTGACGAGGTTATCGCCGCTATCGCCGGCACTTAGAAGATCGCCGAAGGGGCCGGAAATGGAAAAACTGTCGGTGGCGGCGTCGCGAATGCGGATCATGTCGCCGGCTGCGGTGAATGTCACCAGCGTTTCAAGCAGATGGTAGCCATCCGCCCGCTGACCGGTGACATGCAGCGCCAGATTGATCTTGGCCGGGGCCGCCTCGATTGTTTCGGTGGCCCCGGAAACCTCATGCAGGCGCATGCCGCGTCAGGATTTCTTGTCCGGCGTTGGGGCCGCCGGTGCCGGAGGGGCCGGCGGTTGCGGCGCCACATCCTTCTTGGCGGTGTTTTCAGCGTCCTTTTCGACAGGCGGCAGGCCGTTGGCGATTTTTTCCTTCACCTTGGCCTTGTCCACATCGTCATTGTCGCCGATGAGCGCGCGGTTCCACTGATAAACCGCCTCGATCTTGCGGCCCACGCGCCAATAGGCATCGCCCAGATGGTCGTTGATGGTGGGATCACCGGCCTTGAGCTCAATGGCGCGCTCCAGTTCCGTCACGGATTGATCGAAGTCGCCGAGGCGATAATGCGCCCAGCCGAGCGAATCGACGATATAGCCGTCATTCGGGCGAAGCTCGACGGCGCGGCTGATCATCTTCATGCCTTCATCGAGATTGATGCCCTTGTCCACCCAGGAATAACCCAGATAGTTCAGGACCTGCGGCTGCTCGGGGTTCAGTTCCAGCGCCCGCTTGAAATTTGGCTCGGCCTTGTCCCATTGCTTCAGCCGCTCATAGGCAATGCCGCGCTGGAAGAAGACGGACCAGTCGGACTTCTGCGGCACCGCGCCGATGACTTCAACCGCCTTGTCGTAGTTCTCGGCCATCGCCTTGTAGTCCTTGGCGTCGGAAAGCACGCTGCCATAGGCGAGATAGGAACGGATGTCCTTCGGGTCGGATTCGAGCAGCGACAGAAGATGCTTGCGCGACTCTTCCACCTTGCCGGTCTGCGCGAGCGTCAGTCCGAGCTGCAGCTCGGAGATGCGGTGCATCGGCGAATCCTTCGGGACTTCGCGATAGAAGGTGATGGCGCGCTCAGGCTGCTTCATCGCTTCGGCAAGGCCGCCAAGAAGAATGAGCGTGTCCGGGCTCTTCGGGTCAAGGGCACGCGAGGTTTGCAAATAAAGCGTCACGATCTCTTCGGCGCCTTCGCGGTTCAACGCGCCGGCAATCGAGAACATAACGCTGGCCGCACCTTCCACGGCATTGGTGATCTGCTGCTCCGGCTTTTCACCCTTTTCGATCGCTTCACGAAGCGCTTTCAGCGGCGCGTAATTCGGTGCGAAAGTATCACCGACGGCGATCGCATCCAGTGCCTTCTGCTTGTTACCGGCGGAAGCTTCCAGCCGCGCAAGCGCCATGACCGCGCGCATATAGGTATCGGAGGCCGTTGCCCCGCCTTCGCGGTCTGTCACGGCTTCGTTCAAGCTCTTGCGCGCGGCTTCGGTATTGCCGGACACCAGGGCGATGGCCGCGGCATTGTATTTCTGGAAGATCGAAATCCAGCCGGGGCCCTTCATATTGTTGACGAGCGCCAGCGCTTCCTTCGGCTTGCCGGAACCGGCACGCGCCCAGGCGGTCAAAAGCGTGTTGACCATGCGGTCGAGATCGTTCGGACCAGTATATTTCAGGATCTTCTCGGCCTTGGTGAATTCCTTGTCCTTGATGGCGTCGAGACCGCGCACGATGGTCGTGACGCGCTCCACCGAGGTATCGTCCTTCATGGAATCGGCAATTTTCGCGCCGGCCTCGAAGTTGCCGCTCAGAAGTTCGGCAATCATCAGCCGCTGGCGGATTTCCGAATTGGCCGGATCATATTCCAGCGCCTTCTTGTATAGCGAAATCGCAGTCGGATAATCCTGATCCACGTCGGCATTGCGCCCGGCGAGGAAAGCGCCGGAGAAGGTGTTGACCTTGCCGGGATCGAAGGTAACGGCTTTATCTTCCGGTTTCGCCTTTGTCTCCGCAAAGCCGGGGCTTGCACCCGCGCCGATTGCGAGAGCGGCGGCAAGAGCCGCGCTGCAGAGAAGACGAAGTGCTGGTTTACGCCGCATGAGGGAACCTTTGCCTTTGTGCGAATGCACGGAAAAATCAGTTTCCATTGTTTGGTCACGATAGAATGGCTTTTTTGAAGCAACCCCGCAAGAAATTATGGCCCGTGCCACAATCACGCCTTGCGGAGAAACCATCCCGGAACGTCGGGCGGATGGGCCTGTCCATCCGCCTTTTGCCTAGGGCTTGAGCGTCAGTTGAGACGCTCGATGCAGAAGTCGATGACCTCGAGAAGTGCATTTTTCCATGGGCTCTGCGGCAACGGCGCAAGCGCGTCACGGGCAATCGTGCCGTAATGTGTGGCGCGACCGATCGTGTCGCCCAAGCCGTTATACTTGGTGATCAGACCAAGAGCCTTTTCCAGGTTCTCGTCGCTGCTTTCGCCCTTTTCGATGGCGTTGCGCCAGAAGGCGCGCTCATCCTGCGTGCCGCGGCGATAAGACAGGATGACCGGCAGCGTGATCTTGCCCTCGCGGAAATCGTCACCGGTGTTCTTGCCGAGATCGGCGGACTTGCCGCCATAATCCAGCACGTCGTCGACCAGCTGGAAAGCGAGGCCGAGATTCATGCCATAGGATTTCAGCGCGCTGCGGCTGGCCTTGTCCGTCTTGGCGACGATGGGGCCGACTTCGGCCGCGGCGGCAAAGAGAGCGGCCGTCTTGGCGCGAATCACCTGAAGGTAATCGTCCTCGGTCGTTTCCATGTTCTTGGCGACCGAAAGCTGCAGCACCTCGCCCTCGGCGATGACGGAAGCGGCGGTGGAGAGCACATCCAGCGCATCCAGCGAACCGACATCCACCATCATGCGGAAAGCCTGGCCAAGCAGGAAGTCGCCGACGAGAACGCTCGCCTGGTTGCCCCAGATGGTGCGGGCGGTGGATTTGCCGCGACGCAGATCGCTTTCATCCACCACATCGTCGTGCAGAAGCGTCGCCGTATGCATGAACTCCACGCTGGTGGCGAGCTTGATGTGGTTATCGCCCTCGTAACCGAACATCGAGGCCGAGGCGAGCGTCAGCATCGGCCGCAGGCGTTTGCCGCCGGAGGAGATAAGATGGTTGGCCACCTCGGGTATCATCTGGACATCGGAACCGGCCCTGGAAAGGATGAGCTGGTTCACCCGTTCCATGTCGGGACGGGTCAGGTCGACAAGCGGCTTGACGGATGCGAGTTTGTTTTTGCTTTCTTCAAGCGGTATGACGACGCCCAAGGGACAGGACTCCAGTTCGAATTTGAACTCGACAATAAAAACTGATGCCTTGTGCGGCAAGGGGCGAATTGCCGCTAGCCATTCAAAAAGATGGGAATTTAGGTCTATCCATGCGTGAACTGATCCGTACCAACGATGCCGTGCTTCTTTCCTTCGCTGAAAGCCTGATGAAGGACGCCGGCATCCATTGCCTCATAGCTGATCAGGCGATGAGCATTCTGGAGGGATCGCTCGGCCTTTTGCCGCGACGGTTCCTGGTGGAAGAAGACCGCGCCGGTGAGGCCCGCCGCATTCTCGTCGATGCCGGGCTGGGGGACGAGTTGCGTAACGAAGAGGCTTGAGCGGCGGTGGGCGACGGTATTTCCGAAACGATCGACGCCTTTCACCGGGGTCGGTTTCACATCATCCAGCCGAAGGGCAGGGGGCACCGGGCGGGCATGGACGCCATGCTTCTGGCGTCGTTGGTGGCGGATGACCGCGCCTGCCGGATCGCCGATCTCGGCGCTGGTGCCGGTGCCGCCGGCATGGCGGTGGCGGCGCGGCTCGAAAAGGCCGAGGTGACACTCTATGAGCGCTCCCAGGAAATGGCGGAATTTGCCCGCCGCAGTCTCGAATTGCCTGACAATGCCGCTTTTTCGGCCCGCATCGAGGTTCTCGAAGCCGATGTGACGCTGCGGGCGAAAGCCCGTGTCGACGCCGGATTGCCCGATGAGCATTTCCATCACGTCATCATGAACCCGCCCTATAATGACGCGGGCGACCGCCGCACGCCGGATGCCCTGAAGGCCGAGGCGCACGCCATGACGGAGGGCCTGTTCGAGGACTGGATCAGGACCGCGAGCGCGATCATGGTTTCAGGCGGACAGCTTTCCCTGATTTCACGGCCGCAATCGGTGGCGGAGATAATCGCCGCCTGCGGCAGTCGGTTTGGCGGCCTCGAGATCACTCTCATCCATCCCCGCCCCGGCGAGGATGCGGTGCGCATGCTTGTCACGGCCATCAAGGGATCGCGCGCACGGCTCACTTTCCGCGCGCCGCTCATCATGCACGAGACCGGCAGCCATGCCTTCACGCCCTTCGTGGATGACCTCAATAATGGCCGCGCCGCCTATGCGCGCAATGTAAGGGCGATCCGGACGGCGTCATAAATATCGTTGCAGCGCCATTCGCAAACCATTGCGTTTTGCCGGGCGATACATACATCCGTGACAACAAGATAATTGACGCGAGGATTGATTGGTGGGTTTTCTGAAGCATCTGGTGCCGAAACGCTTTCGCAAAAAAGAGCTCGTCATACCCGTCGTGCGCATGCAGGGCGCGATCATGGCCGGCGGCAACCAGTTCCGCCCCGCCCTCAATCTCGCCTCCTACGCGCCGCTGCTTGAAAAGGCCTTCGCCGTCAAGGACGCCCCGGCGGTTGCCATCTCGCTGAATTCGCCAGGCGGCTCGCCGGTGCAGGCGCGGATGATCTATAATCGTATCCGCCAGCTTGCCGAGGAAAAGGACAAGAAGGTTCTGATCTTCGTGGAAGACGTGGCTGCCTCCGGCGGCTACATGATTGCGCTTGCTGGCGATGAGATCATCGCCGACCCCACCTCCATCGTCGGTTCGATCGGCGTCGTATCCGGCGGCTTCGGTTTTCCGGAAATGCTGCGGAAGATCGGCGTGGAGCGCCGCGTCTATACCGCCGGCGAAAACAAGGTCATCCTCGATCCGTTCCAGCCGGAAAAGGAAGGCGATATCGATTACCTGAAGTCCTTGCAGGTCGAAATCCACAATGTCTTCATTGATATGGTCAAGATGCGCCGGGGCTCGAAGCTGAAGGGCGACGACGCACTCTTTTCCGGCCTGTTCTGGACCGGCATGCGTGGCCTCGACCTCGGCCTGATTGACGGGCTGGGCGACATGCGCGAGGTTTTGCGCCGCCGTTACGGGACAAAGGTCAAGCTTCAACTCATCAGCGGCGGGCGTTCGCTGTTCGGCAAAAAAGTGCCTGGCGTGAATGCGGCGCTCGGCCTCAATGCTGAAAGGCTCGCGGCAGGCGCCGTCTCGGGTCTTGCGGAGGTTGCCGAAGAAAAGGCATTGTGGTCGCGTTTCGGTCTATGATGTCGCAGGAATAAGGCCTTATGGCGCAGCTCATTACAATTCTTCTTCTGCTGGTGGGGTCCATCATCCTCTATCGCCGCTTTGTTCGCGATGCGGAAAAACTGTCGGCGAAATCGAAACAGCGCGAAAAGGAACGCGAGACCGGCGCCATCGGCACGCTGATCAAGGACCCGGATACCGGCGAATACCGGGTGAAGCGAGAGGATGAGGCGTAAGGCTGCGGCTTTACGCATAAAACCTTGACCCCCACGCCATGCCGTGGCACCAGTCCGCATCCGAAGTAAGTCACTGCTTACTTGTCCTCCTAACGCCGCGATGACTGAAATGACCGATATTCCCGACCATATGAACCCGAAGCGTTCCTTTCAGGCACTGATCCTGACGCTGCACAATTACTGGGCTGACAAGGGCTGCGCGGTGCTGCAGCCCTACGATATGGAAGTGGGTGCGGGCACGTTTCATCCGGCCACGACGCTGCGCGCGCTGGGCCCCAAGCCGTGGAAGGCCGCCTATGTGCAGCCGTCGCGTCGTCCTTCTGACGGTCGTTACGGGGAAAACCCCAACCGGTTGCAGCACTATTACCAGTATCAGGTCATTCTGAAGCCCAACCCGTCCAACCTGCAGGAACTCTATCTCGGCTCGCTGAAGGCGATCGGCCTCGATCCACTGCTGCATGATGTGCGCTTCGTTGAGGACGACTGGGAAAGCCCGACACTCGGCGCCTGGGGTCTTGGCTGGGAATGCTGGTGCGACGGCATGGAAGTGTCGCAATTCACTTACTTTCAGCAGGTCTGCGGCATCGAATGCTCGCCGGTCGCGGGCGAGCTGACCTATGGTCTGGAGCGTCTGGCCATGTATGTTCAGGGCGTCGACAATGTCTACGACCTGAACTTCAACGGCCGCGAGGGCGAAGAGAAGATTTCCTATGGCGACGTCTTCCTACAGGCCGAGCAGGAATATTCCCGTCACAACTTCGAATTTGCCGATACATCAATGCTGCATCGCCATTTCATTGATGCGGAAAAGGAATGCCTGGCGCTTCTCGCTGCCGGCGCGCCTGGCGACAACGACAATCAGCGCCTGCACAAATGCGTGTTCCCGGCCTATGACCAGTGCATCAAGGCCAGCCACGTCTTCAACCTTCTGGATGCGCGTGGCGTGATCTCGGTGACGGAACGCCAGAGCTATATCCTGCGCGTGCGCACGCTGGCGAAAGCCTGTGGCGAAGCCTTCCTGCTGACGGATGCCGGCGGGCTGAACTGGAACAGGGCCGCCTGATTTTCGAGGGCAGTTTCACGCCAAAGTTTCAATAAATTTGAAAGGCCGTTCTTGACGGCCTTTTATTTTGTGTTGATTGTTCCAGGGAAAAATCAACATGGATTTGATTATGAATATTAGAAGCTTACGCTTTTTGCCCGTATTGATGCTCGGATGTCTTCTTAGTAACGCGGCGGCTGCCGAAACAACCGAATGGATGAGCGGCAAGGATGCATTTCCGCGAGCAGATAAGCTGCGGACGTTCGGGATGATCGTTACTCGTATGGATTGCAAGGACAGCGGCCAGCGATCGCTTGATGTCGATAGCGCGCTCGTCCGCATGCACTACACGCGTAACACGAAGATGCTCGATTGGAGAATAGACGGCTGGAACCATCTGCAGGAGAACAAGGACTATTGGGCGGAACGCGGCTACACGCTTGCCTCTCACACCGTTTTTGTAAGGAAGACATCCGGTCTGCGATTATATTGCACCGTCTACAATAAATGACGTGGCGCGCTGGTGCGGTTTTCTCTTCCTCGCAAAAAGGGAGAGAATGACCGAAGCCCCATGACTTTGCGGCGATGAGCCGCTATCGTGCGCGCATCGAAGCTGGGAATCGCAATTCATGTTCATCACGCTGGCAATCATCGCGGCAATCGCGCTTTATGTCGTCTTCATCTATAACGGCCTCGTCAAGGCGCGGCAGATGAAGGAAGAGGCGTGGTCGGGCATCGACGTGCAGCTGAAACGCCGCGCCGATCTCATTCCCAACCTCATCGAGACCGTCAAAGGTTATGCCGCGCATGAAAAAACCACCTTCGAGGAGGTGATCGCCATGCGCAACCGGGCGCAGGCCGTGCCGGCGGGTGATGTTGAAGGCCGTGCCCAGGCGGAAGGCCTGCTGTCGCAGGCGCTCGGCAAGCTCTTTGCGCTTGCTGAAGCCTATCCCGATCTGAAAGCCAACACGAACTTTCTGGAATTGCAGCGGTCGCTGGAAACCATCGAAAGCGAACTCCAGATGTCGCGCCGTTATTACAATGGTGCCGCCCGCGATCTCAACGTCAAGGTGGAGAGCTTCCCGTCCAATCTGGTTGCCGGCCAGTTCGGGTTTGCCAAGGCGCCGTATTTCGAGATCGACAACCCGGCCGACCGCGCCGTGCCGACCGTGAAATTCTAAGCACCGGCTCCCAATCTCCCGCCGATATTCCGATAGCCCGGCTCCGTGCCGCATTCTTTGACAAGACGACGATCATGATCGAACTGACCATCACCCCGCCCGGCCACCCGCTTTCCGGCAAGGTGGAGCCGCCCGGCTCCAAATCCATCACCAACCGCGTGCTTCTCTTGGCCGGCCTCGCCAAGGGCAAAAGCCACTTGTCAGGCGCGCTGAAAAGCGACGATACGCTTTATATGGCCGAAGCTCTGCGGGAGATGGGCGTGAAGGTCACCGAGCCTGACGCCACCACCTTCGTGGTGGAGGGAACGGGCGTGCTGCAGCAGCCGGAAAAGCCGCTGTTCCTGGGCAATGCCGGCACCGCCACGCGGTTCCTGACTGCCGCCGGGGCACTAGTCGATGGCGCCGTCATCATCGATGGTGACGAACATATGCGCAAACGCCCGATACTGCCGCTGGTGCAGGCGCTGCGGGCTCTCGGCGTGGAAGCGGATGCGCCAACCGGCTGCCCGCCTGTCACCGTCCGTGGCAAGGGTATGGGTTTTCCAAAGGGCAGCGTCACCATCGACGCCAATCTCTCCAGCCAGTATGTGTCGGCACTGTTGATGGCCGCCGCCTGCGGTGACAAGCCCGTGGATATCATCCTCAAGGGTGAGGAAATCGGCGCGAAGGGCTATATCGACCTCACCACATCCGCCATGGAAGCCTTCGGAGCGAAGGTGGAGCGGGTCAGCAACGCCATCTGGCGCGTGCACCCAACCGGTTACACGGCAACCGATTTCCACATCGAGCCGGATGCCTCCGCCGCCACCTATCTCTGGGGCGCAGAGCTTCTGACCGGCGGTGCTATCGATATCGGCACGCCCGCTGACAAATTCACCCAGCCGGATGCCAAGGCTTATGAGGTCATGGCAAAGTTTCCGCATCTGCCCGCTGAAATAGACGGTTCGCAGATGCAGGACGCCATTCCGACCATCGCGGTTCTCGCCGCCTTCAACGACACGCCGGTGCGTTTCGTCGGCATCGCCAATCTGCGCGTCAAGGAATGCGACCGCATCCGCGCCGTCTCGCTCGGCCTCAACGAAATCCGCGAGGGTCTGGCGCATGAAGAGGGTGACGACCTGATCGTACATGCCGATCCGTCGCTCGCCGGGCAGACGGTCGATGCCTCCATCGATACCTTTGCCGATCACCGCATCGCCATGAGCTTTGCGCTGGCGGCGCTCAAGATCGGCGGCATCGCCATCCAGAACCCGGCCTGCGTGGCCAAGACCTATCCGGGCTACTGGAACGCGCTCGCTTCGCTCGGCGTCGACTATACCGAAAAGGAAAGCGCTGCCGAGCCGCAGCACTGAAGCCATCAAGGAGGGATCGCCCGTGAAGACTATCGCCGCAAGACTTCTCGCGCTGTTCGTCTTCCTGGGCGTCGCCTTCCCGGCCTTTGCCGAGGAATTCATCCGCTCCTACCACTCCGTCGTCGAGGTGGCGGCGGATGGCAAGCTGACGGTGACGGAAACCATTACCGCTCGTGCCGAAGGCCAGAACATCAAGCGCGGCATCTTCCGCGATTTTCCGCTTTATGCGCTGGATGCGAACAACCGCCGCACCAGGGTGGATTTCAACGTCGTATCCGTGGAGCGCGATGGTGCGCCGGAGAGCTGGCGCACCGAAAATATCGATGGCGGCATCCGCATCTATACGGGCAGCGCCGAGCGTTTTCTGCCGACCGGCGAACACATCTTCCAGATCACCTACACCACCGCCCGGCAAATCCGCTTTTTCAGCGATTATGACGAGCTGACCTGGAACGTCACCGGCAATGGCTGGCAATTCCCGATGGGCGAGATTTCCGCGACCATCACGCTGCCGCAGGGCGTCAAGGCCACCGATACCGCCGTCTTCACCGGTCCGCTGGGCGCGAAAGGCAAGGATGCCCGCATCCTCAGCGAAGGCAATGAAGTCTTTTTCGCCACCACCCGCCCGTTTTCGGTGGATGAGGGCATGACGGTTGCGGTCAAGCTGCCCAAAGGAGCCATCGCTGCCCCTGATACCTCGCAGGAGGCGGGCTGGTGGCTGCGGGATAATCTCGCCATCCTGCTTTCGGGCGGCGGGCTTTTTGTCGTGCTGCTTTATTACCTCAGGGCCTGGTTCGCGGTGGGCCGCGATCCGGCCAAAGGCGTGGTCGTGCCACGCTGGGATGCGCCGGAGGGTCTTTCACCGGCTCTGGTCAATTATGTCGATAACAGGGGTTTCTCCGGCGCGGGCTGGACGGCTCTCTCCGCCTCGGCACTTGATCTGGCGGTAAAGGGTTTTGTCGTTCTGGAAGACCTGAAGAATTCCATCGTCATCCGCCGCACGGAAAAGGGAACCGCCGCCGATCTGCCAACCGGGCAGAAGACGCTGCTCTCCGCCATCGGCGGTCCGGGCGAAACACTGACCATCGACAAGGCCCATGGCACGCAGGTTGAAAAGGTTGGTTCACAATTCCGCGCAGCGATAGAAAAAGAGCATCGCGGCAAATATTATCGCAGCAATGCCGGTTACATCGTTTTCGGCATCCTCCTCAGCATCGCCATCATCGTCGCGACGCTGGTGTTTGGCGACCTCGATGAAAATGCCATTGTCGCCGTCATGGTATTCGGCTTCTTTGGTTTCTTCTTCAGCGTTTTGTCGATCGGCATCGGCCGGCAGTTCTCGCGCGGCGCGTCGTTGAGCAAGCGCATCGGCGGCATCGTCGTGCTGGCCTTTGCCGGTTTTGTGGCTTTTTCAGTCATTGGCGGCATCGCTACGCAGATCCTGCTGGATGTAACACACGACACCAAGTCGCTGGCACTGGCGGCCATCGGCGGCATCGTGCTCACCAATGCGCTGTTCCTGTTCCTGATGGGCGCGCCGACGCCGCTCGGCCGCAAGCTGATGGATGGCATCGAAGGCCTCAGAACCTATCTGACGCTGGCGGAAAAGGACCGGATGAATATGGCGGGTGCGCCGGCCATGTCGCCGCAGCATTTTGAAACATTGCTGCCCTATGCCGTGGCGCTTGGCGTTGAAAAACCGTGGAGCCGCACCTTCGAAACCTGGCTTGCGACGGCCGCCGCTGGTGCCGCCGTGGCAAGTTACGCGCCCGGCTGGTATGCGGGCAGCAATTACGGCAGCTTTGGCGACAGGATCGGCGGCTTTTCCACCTCCATGGCCAGTACCATCGCCTCCACCATTCCCCAGCCGGTCAGTTCCTCCGGCTCCAGCTTTTCGGGCGGTGGCGGCGGCGGTTCTTCCGGCTCGGGTGGCGGCGGTGGTGGCGGCGGCGGCTGGTGATGCGCGCCGGCGGTAATTTAACCGAATGCATTGGTGACTTTTGCCGCGTTGCTTGCTAAGCCGACCGCAATCGTCCGACAACAGATAAAGTCCTGATCCCATGCCCGATCTTCTGCTTGAACTCCGCTCCGAGGAAATCCCCGCCCGCATGCAGCGCAAGGCGGCGGGCGATCTGAAGAAACTCGTCACCGACGCTCTGGTGGAGAGAGGGCTGACCTATGAGGGGGCGCGCGAATATTGGACGCCGCGCCGCCTCACGCTGGATATTCGTGGCCTCAACGCCCGCTCCGCCGATGTGCGCGAGGAAAAGAAGGGCCCGCGCACCGATGCCAATGAAAAGGCCATCGAGGGCTTTCTGCGCGGTGCCGGCCTGAACGATATCTCGGAAGCGCAGGTCGTTTCCGATCCGAAGAAGGGCGATTTCTACATCGCCATCATCAACAAGCCCGGCCGCCCGGCGGAAGAGATCATCGCCGAGGTGATGCCCGGCATCATCCGCTCCTTCCCCTGGCCGAAATCCATGCGCTCCGGCCCGGCTTCCATGCCGAAGGGTTCAAGCTATGCCGGCATCGAGGGCAAGGGCTCGGAAAGCCTGCGCTGGGTGCGTCCGCTGCAATCCATCGTCTGCCTGTTCGGCCCCGAACATGACGAAACCCAGGTCATTCCCTTCGTGATCGATGGCATCGTCGCGGGCAACATCACCTATGGTCACCGTTTCCACGCGCCCGGCCCGATCACCGTGCGCCGTTTCGAGGATTATGTCTCGAACCTTGAAAAGGCGAAGGTCATTCTCGATGCCGATCGCCGCAAGGATATCATCCTGCACGATGCCAAGGATCTAGCCTTCGCCAACGGTCTTGAGCTAGTGGAAGACGAAGGCCTGCTGGAAGAAGTCTCCGGCCTCGTCGAATGGCCGCAGGTGCTGATGGGTACTTTCGAGGAGGATTATCTGCAAATCCCCGCAGAAATCATCCGGCTGACCATCAAGACCAACCAGAAGTGTTTCGTTACCCGCAATCAGGGTGCGGAAGAGGGTCTTTCCAACCGCTTCATCCTGATCTCGAACATCGAGGCAAGTGACGGGGGCAAGGAAATCATCCACGGCAACGGCAAGGTCGTGCGCGCCCGTCTTTCGGATGCCCGCCATTTCTGGAACCGCGATCAGGGCGATCTGCCCGATCTGGAAACACTCAAAGATTCGGCCGCAAAATTCGACCTCGATCTGAAAAAGCCGCTCGACCAGCGCATGGCAAAGCTGGATGCGCTTGATGTCACCTTCCATGCCAAGCTCGGCACGCAGGGTGAACGTGTGGCCCGCATCCGCGAACTGGCAAAGGTACTAGCCCCCGTTGTCGGCGCGGATGAAACGCTGGTGAACCGCGCCGTGGTGCTGGCGAAAGCCGATCTGCGCACGGAGGCAGTCGGAGAATTCCCCGAGCTTCAGGGCCTGATGGGCCGCAAATATGCGGTGCTGCAGGGCGAAAACGAAAGCGTCGCCGCCGCCATTGAAGACCACTATAAGCCGCAGGGTCCCTCCGACCGCCTGCCAGCCGACAAGGTGGCGATCACTGTTGCTCTCGCCGACAAGCTCGATACGCTCGTCGGTTTTTGGGCCATCGATGAGAAGCCGACCGGTTCGAAGGACCCCTTCGCTCTGCGGCGCGCGGCGCTGGGTGTGGTGCGTATTCTGCTCGAGAAGAACGTCCGCCTGCCGCTGCTGAGCGTTGCGAGGGATTCAGACCTTCTCTCCTTCTTCCACGACCGCCTGAAGGTCTACCTGCGCGATCTCGGCGCCCGTTATGACCTGATCGACGCCGTCCTCACACCGGAATCCGATGATCTGCTGATGATCGCCCGCCGGGTCGAGGCGCTCACCGCCTTTATTACCGGTGAAGATGGCAGGAACCTTCTGGCAGGCGCCAAGCGCGCCACGCAGCTTCTGGCCGCCGAGGAAAAGAAGGGCACCGTGGTGGCCGATGGCGTCTCGGAAGAGCTCTTGAAGCTCGACGCCGAAAAGGCGCTTTACGCCGCGATCAAGACCGCCTCTGCCGATGCCGCAAAGGCCGTCGAGGGTGGGGATTTCCGCTCCGCCATGCAGGCGCTTTCGACGCTGCGCGCGCCCGTCGACAAGTTCTTCGAGGATGTGCTCGTGAATGACGAAGATGCGGCCATCCGCGCCAATCGTCTGGCGCTGTTGAAGGCCATTCGCGAGGCGACCGGCACGGTTGCGGATTTCTCGAAGATCACGGGGTGAGGGGTTTGGGTTGACTAGGTATGTCAGCGTGCTTGGTTCACCCCCCTCTGTCCTGCCGGACATCTCCCCCTCAAGGGGGGAGATCGACCAGTCGCGACCTCTTAGCCACATTGAACGTTTCGGAAAGAGCGGGGAGCATGCCTCTCGCCGATCTCCCCCCTTGAGGGGGAGATGCCTGGCAGGGCAGAGGGGGGTAAGCCACGGTCTCGACTCCCGCAGGATGAGCTCCCATTGACCCACACACCTCCCAAAATCCTCATCAGCGCCTGCCTCCTCGGCCAGCCCGTCCGCTATGACGGCAAAGGCAAACCTCTATCCCACCCGGCAATCGAACGCTGGCGGAAGGAGGGCAGGCTGGTGACTATCTGTCCGGAAATGGCCGGCGGCATGCCCGTGCCGCGCCCGCCGGCGGAAATCGAGAATGGGGCCTCCGGTCTCGATGTGCTGGAAGGCCGCGCCCGGGTGCTGGAAGTAACCGGCGGCGATGTCACGGCGGAATTTATTGCCGGTGCGGAAAAGGCACTGGCCCTTGCTGAGGCCAATGGCTGCACCCACGCGCTGCTGATCGACGGCAGTCCGTCCTGCGGATCGGTTACGATTTACGATGGCTCGTTCTCCGGCATCAAACACGCAGGCAATGGCGTGACGGCGGCGCTGCTTGGCAAAGCCGGTATTGCGGTCTTTTCCCCGGCCGATATCGACCGGCTCGATGCGCTAACCCCTTGAAACAAAAGCGCCGGAGTTTCCCCCGGCGCCGTTGTTCATAGCCTCGGAGCGTATCACCCCGCCATGCGCATCTCGCGCGCCATGCCATGAAGCTGGTGGCCGGAGGAGACGCGGAAGCCGCGGATGAGGTTCAGCAGCTCTTCGGTATCCACCGCCAGTGCTTCCGCTGAAGCCGTGGTCTCTTCCGCCATTGCCGCATTGTGCTGGGTGGCGACATCGAGCTGGTTCAGCGACGTGGAGATCGAACGCAGGGTCGTATCCTGTTCGGCGGCCGAATGGGCGATCTTGCTGACGATCTCGTTGGCGGATTTGATCTGGTCCGAGATGCGTTTCAGCGCGTCGCCAGCCTCGCCGACCAGGCGCACGCCGTTTTCCACCTGGGCGGAAGAGCGGGCGATCTGGTCCTTGATCTCCTTGGCGGCGGCTGCGGATTTCTGCGCCAGTTCGCGCACTTCCTGCGCCACCACGGCAAAGCCCTTGCCGGCTTCGCCCGCCCGGGCTGCTTCCACACCGGCATTCAGCGCCAGAAGGTTGGTCTGGAAGGCGATGACGTCGATCACGCCGATAATGTTGGAAATCTGGTCGGAGGATTGTTCGATACCGCTCATCGCCGTGATCGCTTCTTCCACAACCCGGTCGCTGCGCGTCGCTTCCGAGCTGACGGTGGTAACGCGCTTGGCGGCGTCAGCTGCACCTTCCGCCGTCTGGCGCACCGCAACCGTCAGTTCATCGAGAGCCGCGGAGGTTTCTTCGAGATTTGCAGCCTGGCGTTCGGTGCGTTGCGAAAGCTCGTTGGAGGCCTTGCGGATTTCGTCCTTCGAGCCGCCAATATCGATGCTCTTGGTGTTCACCTTGGCCATGGCGGCATCGAGATGCGTCAGCGCCTCATTGAAATTGTCGCGCAGCGCCGCATAACGGTTGCCGAGATCGCCGCAGCGCACGGTAAGATCACCACCGGCCAGCTTCTCCAGCGCTTCGCCGATCGTGGCGACGACCCGCGCCTGCAATGCGGCCTCGTCGCGCTGCATGTCGAGATTGTTCTGGCGCTCGGCATCGAGCTGCTGCTGCTGCTCTTCCTCACGGCGCTGCATGGCATGGCGCTCGCGCACCTTGTCCTGAAGCGAGGCGGTGGCCTTGGCCATCATGCCCACTTCGTTGGTCAGGCCGGTATGGGGAATGGCGAGCGAGACGTTCTCATTGGCTACTTCGCCGAGTGCACGGTGAATGTCGCCGAGCGGTTTCGAAATGCCACGGATAACGTAGAAAGCAGCGGCAAGCGCCAGCACGAAGATGAGCGCGCCGATCGACAGCGCCTTCATCACCTCGCCGCGAACCTGCGCGTTCAGATCGTCGATGTAAACGCCGGTCACGACCACCACCTGCCAGGGCTCGAAGGCAAGCGCGTAGGAGCTCTTGGCGTAGTCATTGCCTTCCATGCCGGGCTTCGGACCGTAGAAATCCGTCTGCCCGCCGCCATTGCGGCCAAGCCGCACCAGCTCGTCACGATAGGCAAAGCCCTTGCTGTCGGGCTTGCCCTTGTAGTTTTCCCCGACCCGCTTCGCATCGGGATGGAATTTCATCGTCACGTCGTAGTCGTAACCGAAGAGATAGCCATCGGGGGTGAAGCGCATGGCGCTGACGGTCGCGTAAGCCTGTTTCATGGCTTCGTCGCGCGAAAGCGTCCCGGCCTTTTCCTTGTCATGGAAGGATTGCAGGATGGAGATCGCCGATTGCACCTGCGTCCGCAGCATGCCGTAGCGTTCCTCATAGATCGCATCGGTGGCGGATTTCAGCTGGTAGAAGGTCGCCGCGCCGAATGCGGCCATCAGGGCCACCACGAGAACGATCAGTTGACGGGAAATGGAAAGGTTCTTCATGGGCGCTCACAAGGTTTGGGATCGCGCGTGGTGAAACGCCGCGCGGTACCGATGTTTCGGAGAGGGAGAGGCGCATGATGCGCGATGAAAGGGCCGAAGCGACTGCCCGCGCTATGGCCTTTTTCTGTGCTGCATTGCACTATAGACCCACTTAGCGGCCAAAAATTTGAATAAATATTTAATTAGCGAAGGCTTTATCAGGTTGGGCTGACAGAATAAGCGGCGGAGAAAGTAATATTCCCCGCATGGTTGCGGCATTGCTTGGAGAATGCAGCGAAAGCGCGATTATTTGACGTTTGTCATCAAAAGCGCCGCTGGCGGATCAGTTGCCGCGCAACTGGAGATCGGGGAACTGCGGCGTGCCGATCACCGAAGCGTTGGCCGGCTTGGATGCATTGTCGCTGGAGATTGCCTTGACGGCTGCCGTGGTCGTCGTCACGTCGATGCCAGCCGGCGTTGACGCCGTTTCAGCGGGATGTGCCTCGGGTGCCGCGTCGTCATAGGTGGCGATGGCGGTGCCGGAGGGGTCCGTCATCCATGCGGGATTGGTGCTGACGAAGGTGACCGGCGCACCGCCAAGCCAGGCTTCGGTGCGCACCAGCGTGCGTTTGCCATCGACCTCCTGCATTTCAGTGTGCTGCGTGCCCGGCTCGATGGATGGAACGGCATAACCCTGCGCTGCGGGTTTGTTTTTCAGCGGCTGGCAGCCGGCGCAATTCAGGCGAACGAAGCTGCCATTGGTGACTTGCACGTCATTGATATATTCGATGGAGGACGCCATCGCCGACCCGCTGGTCAGCACGACAATCGCTGTCAGAAAAAGACGCTGCATCGAAACCCCCGAAATGACGGCGCGGCCTCGCAATCGAGACACAATGCGCCATGCAATAGTGGGCAAGTATTACCGGTCTTTCGTTTCCATCGGGTCAGCAAACTTGGTAAAAATTGAACGAAATAGTCGCTGCCGAGCCCATCTGCTTTAAGGATCAGGCCTTTTCGCGGGCAATGGCCTGCCAGCCGATATCGCGGCGGCAGAAGCCGTTTTCCCATTCAACCTTGTCGGCCAGCGCATAGGCGCGCGCCTGCGCTTCCGTCACGTTTCTGCCAAAGGCGGTGACATTAAGCACACGGCCGCCGGTCGCGACGAGTTTGCCGTCCTTCAGCGCAGTCCCGGCATGGAACACCTTGGCTTCTTCGCTGGCCTCGGGAATATGGGCGATCGGCGTGTTCTTGTCGTAGGCGCCGGGATAACCCTTGGAAGCGAGAACCACGGTCAGCGCCGCATCGTCGCGCCATTCCGCCTGCACCTTGTCCAGCGTGCCGGTGGCCGTGGCGTAGAGGATCGGCAAAAGGTCACTTCTGAGGCGCATCATCAGCACCTGGCATTCGGGATCGCCGAAGCGAACATTGTATTCGATCAGTTCCGGACCCTTGGCGGTAATCATCAGGCCGGCGAAGAATACGCCGGAGAAAGGATTCCCATCCTTGGCCATGCCTGAGATCGTCGGCTCGATGATCTCCTTCATGGTGCGCTCCACCATGGCTGGTGTCATGACAGGGGCGGGAGAGTAAGCACCCATGCCGCCGGTATTCGGGCCGGTATCGCCATCGCCGACACGCTTGTGATCCTGCGCAGTGGCGAGCGCCAGCGCCGTTTTACCATCCGAAAGGCAGAAGAAGCTCGCTTCCTCGCCGTCGAGGAAGGCTTCCACCACCACCTCAGTGCCGGCCGTGCCGAACGCACCGTCGAAACAGTCATCTATGGCGGCAAGCGCTTCGGCTTCGGTCATGGCCACGGTCACGCCCTTGCCGGCGGCAAGCCCATCCGCCTTGATGACGATCGGCGCGCCCTGTGCACGGACATAGTCCTTGGCAGGTTCCGCCGCCTTGAAACGCTGGTAAGCCCCGGTCGGAATATCGTAACGGGCGCAAAGGTCCTTCGTGAAGCCCTTGGAACCCTCAAGCTGGGCGGCGGCCTTCGAAGGTCCGAAAGTGGCGATGCCGGCGGCGCGCAGATCGTCCGCCAAACCCGCGACCAGCGGTGCTTCCGGGCCGATGACGACGAAGTCGATTGCTTTTTCCTTCGCGAAAGCGATGACGGCAGCATGATCTTCCACGTCGAGCGAAACGAGTGTCGCATGGTCGGCGATGCCGGGATTGCCCGGAGCGGCATAAAGTTCATCGAGCAGGGGAGACTGGGCGATCTTCCACGCCAGCGCATGTTCGCGTCCGCCGGAACCGATCAACAGAACTTTCATGGTCAATACCCCTGCAAATTCGCCAGTAACCTTGTGGCACGGGCGTTAAGGGCAGGGGGGCGAAAGGTCAAGGAGAAAGCGCCGCAAATGCCTGTCTTTCCCTTGAACTCAGCCTTTCCTGTGGAATCGTGGATACCTCTTGTTGTCACGCCACAATCAGACATTATGTTCGCCGCTCCAGACGCCACAGCAGAGAACCCCATGACCGCAGACAATGCCCGCCTCGCCTCGCTCATAGCCTCCGAAATCAATGCCCGCCCCGATCAGGTAAAGGCGGCGGTGGCCTTGCTGGACGAGGGCGCGACCGTGCCCTTCATCGCCCGCTACCGCAAGGAAGTGACCGGCGGTCTCGATGACACCCAGCTTCGAACGCTGGCGGAACGCCTCGTCTATCTGCGCGAACTCAATGCGCGCCGCGCCTCCATCGTCGATTCCATCACCGGCCAGGGCAAGATGTCCGATGAACTGATGGTCAAGATCATGCAGGCGGGCACCAAAGCGGAGCTGGAAGACCTCTATCTGCCCTATAAGCCGAAGCGCCGCACCCGCGCGGAAATCGCCCGCGAACGCGGTCTCGGCCCGCTCGCCGAAGCCATCTGGGAAAACCGCGCTGCCGATCCGGCTAAACTGGCGGAGGCCTATGTCAAGGGTGAGGTGGCCGATGTGAAGGCGGCGCTCGAGGGCGCGCGCGACATCGTCGCCGAGACCATGACGGAAAACGCCGATCTTCTCGGCCGCCTGCGTGATTACATGCGCCGGAACGCCACCTTCCGCGCCAAGGTCGTGGATGGCAAGCAGGCGACGGGCGAGAAGTTTTCCGATTATTTCGACCATTCCGAGCGCTGGGCAACGGTGCCGGGCCACCGGGCACTCGCCATGCTGCGGGGCTGGAACGAAGAAATTCTCACACTGACGATCGATGTCGATGCGGATGATCCCTCGCCGGTGAAGCCGTCGCAGCGCACCATTGCTGCCGCTTTCGATATCCGCAGTGCCGGACTTGCCGATCAATGGCTGATGGAGGTGGCGGGCTGGACCTGGCGCGTGAAGCTTTCCATGTCGCTGTCGCTCGATCTGATGCGCGAGTTGCGCGAGCGGGCGGAAGAAGAGGCGATCAATGTCTTTGCCCGCAATCTGAAGGATCTGCTGCTGGCTGCGCCTGCAGGTTCCCGTGCCACCATGGGTCTCGATCCCGGCATCCGCACCGGCGTCAAGGTCGCGATCGTGGATGGCACCGGCAAGTTGCTGGATACCAGCACGGTCTATCCATTCCCGCCCAAGAACGATGTTCGCGGCACGCAGGCCGAACTCGCCTCGCTGATCCGCAAACACAATGTCGAACTCATCGCCATCGGCAACGGCACGGGCAGCCGTGAAACCGAAAAGCTGGTGGCCGATCTTCTGGCCCAGCTGCCGGCTTCCGCTTCCGGCGCAAAGCCCACCAAGGTCATCGTCTCGGAAGCCGGCGCATCCGTCTATTCCGCTTCGGAACGGGCAGCAGCCGAATTCCCCAATCTCGATGTTTCCTTGCGCGGCGCCGTCTCCATTGCCCGGCGTCTTCAGGACCCGTTGTCGGAACTGGTGAAGATCGAGCCGAAATCCATCGGCGTCGGACAATATCAGCACGATGTTGATCAGGGCCGCCTCAGCCGTTCGCTCGATGCCGTGGTGGAAGATGCGGTGAATGCCGTCGGCGTCGATCTCAACACGGCCTCGTCGCCGCTTCTGGCGAGGGTCTCCGGTCTTGGCAGCTCGATTGCCGATGCCATCGTTGCCCATCGTGACCAGACCGGCCCTTTCGCCAGCCGCAAGGAATTGCTGAAAGTGCCGCGGCTTGGCCAGCGCACCTTCGAACAATGCGCCGGCTTCCTGCGTATTCCGAACGGCAAGGAACCACTGGATTCCTCTTCGGTGCACCCGGAAGCCTATGGCGTTGCAAAGAAGATCGTGGCCGCCTGCGGCCGTGATCTGCGTTCGCTGATGGGGGATAGCGCCGCGCTGAAAGCGCTTGACCCCAAGCGCTTCATCGACGAGCAGTTCGGCCTGCCGACCGTCAAAGACATCATCGCCGAACTGGAAAAACCCGGTCGCGACCCGCGCCCGAGCTTCAAGACCGCGACCTTTGCAGATGGTGTGGATGAGATCACCGATCTGAAACCTGGCATGCTTCTGGAGGGCACCGTCACCAATGTCGCCGCTTTCGGCGCTTTCGTGGATATCGGCGTGCATCAGGATGGCCTGGTGCATGTCTCGCAGCTTGCCGACCGTTTCGTGAAGGACCCGCATGAGGTCGTCAAGGCGGGCGATGTCGTCAAGGTGCGAGTCGTGGAAGTGGATGTGAAGCGTAAGCGCATCGGGCTGACCATGCGTAAGGATGGCGGTGAGGCAGCGCCGCAGCCGATGCGTGAAAAGAACAATGCGGGTGCCATGCGCCACGCGACAGCCAAGCCGAAAGAACGCAACGAGGGGTCGCAATCCGGTGGTGCTCTCGCCGCCGCTTTGGCCGAAGCCATGAAGCGACGCTGACCTCTGGTTGAATTGTTTTTTGACCAAAAAGCCCCGCCGGACGCGCCGGCGGGGCTTTTTGCTTGATGAAATCGTTCAATTTTTTTGAAATAAGACTATCTTGAAACTTGTGCTGAAAGGAATACGGTCAGCAAAATTGATAAGTGAGACTTAGCAATTGGGGGTGCCATGGCGTCGTCTCTGCATGTTCTTCTCGAAAAGATAATCAAGATCGGTGATCTCACCGTCAACAGCCCGGGCGGTAGCCGCACATTTGGCGACGGCACGGGAAAAAAAGTGGTTCTGAATTTTACTGACGAAGCCGCCATGCAGGAGATTGCCGCCGATCCGGCGCTCAAGCTCGCTGAAATGTACATGGAAGGCCGGGCGAAGGTCGCGGAAGGCGACATTTACGATTTCCTGGCGCTGGTGAAGGGCAATACGCTGAGCGAGGCGTTGTCCTTCGGCATGGTCTGGCGTGGCATGGCCCGCATCATCGCCGCCCGCATCAAGATGCGTCTGCCGGTCAATCACAACAAGAGCAATGTCGCCCATCACTACGATCTGAGCGCCAAGCTGTTCGATCTCTTCCTCGACGAGGACTGGCAATATTCCTGTGCCTATTTCAATCCGCCTGATATCGGCCTCTATGAGGCGCAGGTTGCGAAAAAGCGGCACATTGCCGCCAAGCTGATGACCGAACCGGGCCAGAGCGTTCTGGAAATCGGCTCCGGCTGGGGTGGTATGGCGATGTATATCGCCGAAAGCGCCGGTGCTGATGTGACCGGCATCACGCTCAGCGAAGAACAGCTGCGCGTCTCGCGCGACCGCGCGGCAAAGCGTGGGCTTGCCGGCAATGTTCGCTTCGAATTGCAGGACTACCGTTACCTGCCGGCCTCGAAGAAATATGACCGCATCGTCTCCGTCGGCATGTTCGAACATGTCGGGCCGACCCATTATCGCGATTATTTCGACAAGGTAGCGGAGGTGCTGGACGACAAGGGCGTGATGGTGCTGCATTCCATCGGCCAACCCTATCCGGCGCTGGCGACCAACCCCTTCATCGAAAAATATATTTTCCCCGGCGGCTATATTCCTTCGCTCGCCGAGGTGCTGCCGGCGATCCAGAAGTCCGGGCTGCTGGTGAAGGATATCGAAATCCTGCCGATGCATTATGCGCATACGCTGCGGCATTGGCGGGAACGTTTCGTGGCGCGCAAGGCAGAGGCGGTCGCGCTTTACGACGAACGGTTCTTTCGCATGTGGGAGTTTTATCTGGCAGGCTCGGAAATGGCCTTCACCCACGAAAACTTCCATATTTTCCAGATTCAGCTCGCCAAGGACCGCGATGCCGTGCCGCATAATCGCGATTATATCGCGCAGAACGAGGCAAAGCTGCTGGAGTTCGAAAAGACGCGCACTCCGCTAGAGAAGGTTTCCTTCTGACGCTGGAGGTATTCCCCTCCGTCCTACCGGCTCAAGACCAGTATGACGGAGAGGAGCGCTGTACGTTTCTCCCCACGCTGGTTAATGGAATGGAAAGACAATCCCTCTAATTCTACGGGCACCTGTCTGTATTGCGTTTCTGGGGTTCTTTCATGTTCAAGCCATCAGCGGCCGTTGCCGCCTGTGTCCTGTCGCTTTTTGCCGTGGGTAATGCCCGTGCTGAAGGCTGGTTTTCCGGCGACTGGTATCTGAAGCTCGGCGGCGCGGGTTTCACCGCACCGAAATATCAGGGCGACAACAAGAATGAATTCGGCTTTTCGCCCATCATTTCGCTTGGCCGTCAGGGGCAGGGTGCACGTTTCACCTCGCGCAACGACAGCGCCTCGATCTCGCTTCTGGACAATGGCCCGATCAGCATGGGTCTGGCCGGTAAGCTGGTTTCCCCGCGTGACGAAGGCGATTCGGCCGATCTGAAGGGCATGACCCGCATCAAGCGCGGCGGGGAGTTGGGCGGTTTCGCCGAAGCCTATCCGACCGACTGGCTGCGCATTCGCGGCGAAGCCCGTCAGGGCATCCGCAGCCACAGCGGCGTGGTCGCGGATCTCAACGCCGATGTCTTCACCGATATCGCTCCCGGTATTCAGGTGTCCGTCGGCCCGCGCGCGACCTGGGTCAGCAGCAAATATAACGAGCGCTATTATGGCGTCGGCGCCGCCCAGACGGCGGCTGGTGCCCCATCGCCCTATAGCCCGGGCGGCGGCCTGCATTCCGCCGGCGTTGGCGCAGCCATCACCTGGAAGGTCACCGAAAACGCGGAAGTTGGCTCGTTCGCGGAATATCGCCGCCTGATGGGCGATGCCGCCGACAGCTCGCTGGTGCGCGAACGCGGTTCGAAGAACCAGTTCATCGTCGGCGTTCAGGCCAGCTATAAGTTCAATTTCTCGCTGCCCTGAGGGGACAGGCGACAAGGCCATGCGAAGCCCCGTTGCGAAGCCGCAGCGGGGCTTTTTTGCATGCGGGCGGGATGCTGAAATCCATTCCGATTTTTTTGCCAATGCTGTAGAACCATCGCATGGTTCACCACAGCGATTTGTCAGACCGCGTTTCCGACGCGCCATCCAACAACTGGGTCTATCGGATTTTGCCGAGGCCCCTCTGGCCCTATGCGCAGCTGGCGCGGTGGGATCGTCCCATTGGCTGGCAATTGCTGATGTGGCCGTGTTTCTGGGCCGCAGCCCTTGCGGCGAATGCGGCGGTGGCGATGGGCGGCTTTTCCTGGGCCACGCTGATCTGGCATCTCGTGCTGTTCTTCATCGGATCGGTGGCGATGCGCGGCGCGGGCTGCACCTATAATGATCTCGCCGACCACAAGATCGACATGGCCGTGGCGCGCACCCGCTCGCGGCCGCTGCCATCGGGCCGGGTGAGCCGCGGGCAGGCCAAGCTCTTCATCGTGCTGCAGGCGCTTGCCGGGCTGGTTGTGCTTTTGCAGTTCAACGGTTTCGCTGTTATCACCGGCATAGCCTCGCTGGTCTTCGTGGCGATCTATCCCTTCGCCAAGCGCTTTACCAACTGGCCGCAATTTTTCCTCGGGCTCGCATTTTCCTGGGGTGCGCTGATGGGCTGGGCCGGGCAGTTCGGTTCTCTCGCCTGGCCGGCTGTCCTGCTTTATGTCGGTTCCATCGCCTGGACGATCGGTTATGATACAATCTACGCCCATCAGGACAAGGAAGACGACACGGCCGTGGGCATCGGCTCGACCGCGCTGCTGTTTGGAGAAAACACACATCGCTGGCTGGTTTTCCTTTATGGCACAGCCCTTGTCATGATTTTCCTGTCGTTCTGGACGGCGGGTGTTAACATTATTGCCTATAGCGGCCTTGCCGCTGCCGCCATCATGCTGTTCCGGCAGGTCTGGGTGCTCGATATCGATGCCGTTGACCAATGCCTCGTGCTGTTCAAATCCAACAACCGTGTCGGCGTGTTGATTTTCGCCGGTCTCATCCTGCCGCTGCTGCTGGCGTAAGCTGCGGGAATAGGGAATACGAAAAAGCCCGGTCGCGTCATCCGCACCGGGCTTTTATGTTCTGGACTGAATAAGATCAGCTGCGGGCGATGATTTCTTTGCCCTCGATCTTCATGCTCATGCCGAGCGAGCCGGTGGAGCGGCGAACGAGGAAGCGCGGGCGGCGATCCGCGAAATAGGAATGGCGACGGCGCGGGCGGGTATTCTGGGTTCGTACCTTGCCGAGATGTTCTTCCAGCGGACGGGCAACGCCATCGGCTTCCACCATCAGCATGGGAATGCGGTAGGCCTCGGACCAGCTGCGCCAGTCGGCGGCGATATCGCAGAGATCATGAGCGACCAGCAGCGGAACGCAGAGGTCCGGATCGTCATGGTGCAGTTCCAGCGTCACGGTGACCTGACCGTCGCCATGGTCGATGGCGCGGGCGGCAACACCCTTGAAGGCGCGGGCTGGCAAAGCGAAGGATAAAGGCAGGCCGGAAGAGGTGAGAACCTTTCTCAGAACGGCGCCCCGTTCATCGAGAGTGACGGCGACATCAGTCGCGCCATTGGCTTTTCCATAGGTGACCTGTTGCGGAAAACGTGCCGGGTCTAACCTGAGTGTGGCGACGGCCCAGTCGGGCTTCAGAACGGTCTTGGTCATGTTTATTCTACCCTTGTTTTACCTGAGAGCCGGTTTCCGGTCTTCTCATTGGGACTTTTCGTCCTCTGATGTCAGGAGAATATCCGCCGCCTGTTCGAGACTGCTTAAAAATCGCGGTTAAGAAAACTTTGCATTCCCAAATGGTTAGCAAAACCCACTGTGGCATGGTTTCGCTTAGGTAAAGCAGATCGAGACAATGCGATTTTTATCGCCGTCAAAACTGTGCTCTTTCAAGCTACGGGCAAGGCGCGTCATGCATAGTCCTGCCAAGGCTTGCCGTGTGTCCGGATAGGCGCGCGCGGGGTGGATTTAAAACCGGAGCTTCTGGTGTCCCGAGGGGATGCGCGGCGCTCCAGGGGGCATTCGGATGGTATCGACTTTTCTCAGCTACGACCTCATCAACCGCGATATGAAATCAAGCATTTCGCGCGTGTCGCAGCAGGGGCTCGTGGAGCGGCAGACGAAATATTACAAGGAGAACATCGGCAATGTGAAAAGCGTCGATGAGTTCCTCGGTAACTACCAGCTCTATTCCTATGCCATGGATGCCTTCGGTCTCGGCGAGATGACCTATGCCAAGGCCTTCATGAAAAAGGTGCTGGAAAGCGATCTGAACGACCAGAACAGCTTCGCCAACAAGCTGACCGACGAACGGTATCGCGAATTTGCCGCCTCCTTCAACTTCACGGCGTCGACGAAGGCCGTCCAGACGGATGCGCAGCTCGACAAGATGATCGGTCTTTATGATACGTCGATCACCAATTTGAACGGCAGCCTTGCGGAAGAGACGCGTTATTACAAGGCGATCATTGGAACGGTGACGAATGCCGATCAGCTGCTGCGCAACGATCGGACGCGCGCCTATATCTTCCAGGTCTTCAACATCGATGAGAAGACCTATTCCTACGCCCATATCAAGGGATTGATGACGAGTGACGTCAACGATCCCAATAGCTACATCAACCAGAACTACGGCGCGGCCTATAACGACGCGGTCGAAAAGCTGACGATGAAGGGCAATATCGAACTGCATGCGCAGGTCACGGCCCGCATTACGGCGATTGATACCGACCTTGCCGGCACCGGTCTGACGGCCGAGGAGCGCACGAAGCTCGAGGCGGAAAAGGTGACCCGCCAGGACCAGCTGACCCAGCTTGAGGCCGTTCTGCCGCCAAAGGATCAATGGGACGCGAAGCTCGCGGCGATCAAGGCGGAGCAGACAACGCTGTCGAACGCCGTCACGCAATATAACAAGATGGCGCAGATCGCCAATGCTTTCGAATTCAAGAATGACGGTACGGTGGATGCCGGCGGGGCGCAGACGGCGGACAAACTGAAAGCCATCACGGACTCCTATATTGGCAGCGCACCGCGTGTGACACCGACCGTCGCCACGCTGAACCGCGATTATTTCGAATCGAAGATTGGTTCCATCACGACGGTAGAGGAACTGATGTCGGACGCGCGGCTTCTCAATTATGTCAGAACGGCCTTCGACCTGAATGACCTCACTATCGTGCCCGCAACGATCAAGAACATCCTCACCAGCGATCTCAGCGATCCGAACAATTACATCGCGACCATGGGCAAGAACGACAAACGTTACCTCGCCCTGAAAAACGCATTCAATTTTCTCCCAGATGGGACGCTTGCGGCCGGCACGACGCCGCAGACGACGAGCCAGACCGCCACGACCACAAGCGGTTACATGACCCACTATAACGATGCGGACGATGCTGCCGACGCAAAGGCGCTTTCGCTGTTCAAGAGCAGCATTGGCAAGGTCACGAGCGTCAATGATTTCCTCGGAACCAACGCCGTCTATACCTATGCGCTGAGAGCCGTCGGTCTCGATCCCGCCAAGGTCAACATCTCCGATATCCAGAGAGTGCTGACCAGCGACCTGCAGGATAAAAAGAGCTATGTTTATACGCTGAAGGACGACCGATACGTGAAGCTCGCCGAACTCTTCAACTTCACGAAGGACGGTTCGGTAGGTTCACCCATTCTGGCGCAGTCGGAAATCGAGCTGCAGACCATGTCGGCCGACTACATCAAGAAGAAATCGGCTTTCGGTACCGAAAAGGACAAAGAAGCCGCCCAGACTGAGGCGAAGTATTTCTCAGGCGAGATGCAGAAGATCAAGACGCTCAGTGAATTTCTGGCCAATGACCGCCTGACCAAATTCGCGATGGAATCGCTCGGTATCGACCCCAAGAGCGTCACCAAAGAGCAGCTGCAGAAAATCTTCACCTCGAACCTTGATGACAAGAACAGCTACGTCAACAAGGAGATGGACCCGGTCTTCCGTCGCCTTGTCACCGCCTTCAATTTCGACACGGAGGGCAAGCTCCTTCATGAAGACCGCAGTGCGATCCAGACCCGGCGCGGTCTCTATGAGACGCTCGACAATTATCTGACCCAGACCCTGGAATCGCAGGCCGGCGAAGAAAACGCCGGTGTGCGACTGGCGCTCTATTTCAAGCGCATGGCGGCCGGGACGACGTCCTATTATTCGATCCTTGCCGATACCGCGATCCAGAACTTCATCAAGACCACCTTCGGTATTCCGGACGAACTCGGCAACGCCAATGTCGATACGCAGGTGGCTATGATGAAGAAATACTTCGATATCAAGGATTTTCAGGATCCGGATAAGGTCAAGAAGCTGATTGCCCGTTTCACCATCATGTATGACAACAAGCAGAACGTCGCCGATCCGATCATGACGCTGTTTAATGGCAGCGGCTCGGCGGGTATCAGCGGCGACACGCTGCTGGCGGTCGCAACGCTCAGGGCACGATAGGCACACGAGAGAAAGGCCGGACTTGTCCGGCCTTCGAAACTTTCACCATCCCGGCAGCATATGCCCGGCGCGCAGGCGCGGCATCTTGGGGTAGGTCTTCACATCACTGTCCATCTCGTCGACAACGCTCATCGGCGAGATATTGTCGAGGCAGGCGGTGATATGGTCGGTAATGGCGTTCACCAGCGAAGGCGAGAGACCGGGGCGCTTCATCAGGCCGATCTGCACCGGCGGCAGCGGCGGGAAACCATCGGCAGCGGTCAAAACCTTCATGCCGGTGCGCAGCGCCGATTCCGGCAGTACCGAAACGGCCATGCCCGCCAGCACCGCGGCGGCGACCACGGTGGAAGACCAGCTTGTGAACAGAACCTGATAATCCCGCCCGTCGGCATCGAGCGCCGAACAGGCAAGCTGGCGCCAGTGGCAGTCGCGTCGCCCGACGGCGAGCGGCACCGGCGCGTCGTCCTTCAGCGGATGGTTGGCGGAGGCGACCCAGCAGAGCGGCTCGGTTCGCACCACATCGGAGGAGCGTGCACGGGGATTATGGGTGACAAGCGCGATATCCAGTTCGCCGCGCGCCATTTTTTCGGCAAGGCTGACCGAAGGTTCGCAGACGATGTAAAGCTCGACATTCGGATGGGTCTTGGCGAAGCGCCCGATGATTTCAGGCATATAACGGTCGGCGTAATCATCAGGGGTGCCGATGCGGAGCGTGCCTTCCAGCCGGTTGTCATCGAAGGCGGCGATCGCCTCATTGTTGAGGCGGATGATGCGGCGGGCATAATTCATCAGCTTTTCGCCCTCCGCCGTCAGGCGGTTGCCACGCCCGTCCTTGGCGAAAAGCTGTTTGCCGATGCGCTCTTCCAGCCGCCGCATCTGCATGGAGACGGCGGATTGCGTCTTGAAAACGCGGTCAGCGGCCTTGGTAAAGCTGCCCGTATCGATGATGGCGATGAAGGTATGCAGTTGGTCGATGTCGAGAGGTGCGGACATGGAGTGTCATCCATCAGAATGATTGATGTCTCACATTAGAAACATTCGTTGGACTGATCAATAGTCTTGCGACATTTTGACACCAAGCAAATCAGTATCAACCTGGGCCGACGAGACGTCGGGCCCCCAACCCAAGGCAGCTTCTCGCGCGTGGTGCGTCGGAAGCGCTGCCGCATCGTGCCGTTACGAGAGGATAAGTATCATGCGCACGGCAGAACGGAGAATGGAACTGGAACTCGCAACCGCACGGCCGGGGGACGCCTGGCGTCGCGCCGCTGTGCTCGGTATTTCCGGCGTTAAAACGTTCGTGCAGCGCATCTACAATCGCATCGTGGCCAATGGCCTCACGGAACTTGATGACCGCCTTCTTGCCGATATCGGTCTGGTGCGGTCGGATGTCAGTGATGCTCTCAATACCGGCCTGTTGGAAGATCCGACGTCCCATCTCACCCGCGCTGCGCGCAAACGCGCGGTCACGCGTTTCAAGACGCTTTGAAATTCCGCCTCCGGTAGACCTCCAGCTGCCGGACGTGGCTTCCAGCCGCAAGGTTTTCCCCGCAGGGTGATTTGCCAATAGCCCTGCCTTTGCCCGGTGTCAGGCCCCTCGGCCGCGCCGGGCTTTTTTATGGCCCGGCTTTACCTCACCGGCGCAGCTTACCGGCAATGCCTCAATACTGATATTCCTCGAACACCGGCAGCACCGAACCGCCCCAGCGGCCGTTATAAAGTGCAAGCAGGTCTTCGGCGAGCGTGGTCTTCTTGGCCAGAACCTCGTCTAGCGATGACAGGAACACGGTCTCGTCCTGACCTTCGCCATTCAGCCGCTTGCGGTTTTTCAGGCCGGTACGGGAAATGTCGAGCACCTGGCGGGCAATGCCGAGAAGCGGCTTGCCGGCAATCTCGGCCGCCAGCCCCTTCGCTGGCACGGCGTTGCGCAGTGCGATCACCTCATCGAAGCTCCAATCGGCGGTCAGCGCATCGGCATCGTCCAGCGCTTCCTGATTATAGAGAAGGCCGACCCAGAAGGCGGGCAGGGCGCAGATGCGCCGCCACGGGCCGCCATCGGCGCCGCGCATTTCGAGGAAACGCTTCAGGCGCACATCGGGGAACAGCGTGGAGAGGTGGTTCGTCCAGTCGCCCATGGTCGGTTCCCATGCGGCGATTTCGCCCTTTAGCGCCCCGTTCATGAACTGGCGGAAGGTGACATGGGTGCAATCGTGATATTTGCCGTCGCGCACGATGAAATACATCGGCACGTCGAGCGCCCATTCGACATAATCCTTGAAGCCGAAATCGTCGTTGAAGGTGAAGGGCAGCACGCCGGAGCGGCGATTGTCGGTATCGCGCCAGATATCGCCGCGCCAGGACAGAAGACCGTTCGGCTTGCCCTCGGTAAAGGGCGAAGAGGCAAAGAGCGCCGTCGCCAGCGATTGCAGCTTCATGGAAACGCGCATCTTCTGGCGCATGTCCGCTTCGGAGGAGAAGTCGAGGTTAACCTGGATGGTGCAGGTGCGGTACATCATGTCGAGACCCTTTGTCCCGACTTTCGGCATGTAGCGCGTCATGATCGCGTAGCGCGATTTCGGCATGCGCGGCGTCTCGTCGGAACTCCACAGCGGGCTGCCGCCGATGCCGAGGAAACGGATGCCCATCGGCTCGGCCACTTCCCGCAGGGTTGCCAGATGCTGGTTGGATTCCTTGCAGGTCTGGTGCAGGTTTTCGAGCGGCGCGCCAGACAGCTCGAACTGGCCGCCGGGCTCGATGGAGATGGCGCCCATGCCGTGCTGTTCGCCAAGGCCGATGATGTTTTCACCGTCCATGATCGGCTCCCAGCCGAGCTTTTCCTGCATGCCCTTCAGCAGTGCCGAAATGCTGGCCTCGCCGAAATAGGGAACAGGGCTGTTATCCTTGCGGAAAAAGGCGAATTTCTCATGTTCGGTGCCGATGCGGAAATCCGCTTCAGCCCTGCAACCGGCCGCCAGATAGTCGGTAAGCTCCGTGACGGAGGAGAGGGGTGTCTGGTCGGTCGTGTCGCGTGCCATGGCTTACCTTGTTATGACGTCAATGTTGCCGCGAGGCATATGATTGGCAGATAGGGCCGGATCGTATCCGGTGGCAAATGAATTTCTTTTAAAGATGCATGAAGCGCAATGGTGCCCCTCAGTTCCAGTCGCCGATAACAGCCTGAATGACGGCGAGTGCGGCGACGGCGGCCGTATCGGCCCGCAATATACGCGGCCCGAGCGGGATCGGGGTGACGAAGGCAAGGCTGCGCAGCAACGCCCGTTCCTCCTCGGAAAAACCGCCTTCCGGGCCGACCAGCAGCGCGATTTTGCGTTCCTTGACGGCCTGCAGGATCGGCAGCGGATTTTGGCCTTCATCGCCTTCGTCGCAATAGATGATGCGACGGTCTTCCGGCCAGGTCTCCAGCATCTCTTTCAGCTTCACCGGCTCTGCCACTTCGGGCAGGGACAGAATGCCGCATTGTTCGGCGGCCTCGATGGCATTGGCGCGCAGTTTTTCGGTGTTGTGGATCTTGCCCTGAACATGCTGCGTCATCACCGGTTGCAGCAGGCCGGCACCCATCTCCACCGCCTTCTGCACCAGATAATCCATGCGCCCGACTTTCAGCGGCGCGAAGAGATAATGCAGCTCCGCCGCATCCGGTTGCGGCCGCGTCTGTTGAAGCGGAACGAGGATGATCTTCTTGCGGCTCGGAAAGGAGAGCTTCGCTTTCCATTCGCCGTCGCGGCCGTTGAACAGCAGGATTTCCGCGCCGTCGGACATTCGCAGCACATTGGCGAGATAGTTGAACTGTTCGCCCGTCGCCTCCTGCGCCACACCCTCGGAAAGGGAAGCTTCGATGAACAGGCGTTGCATCCGGAAATTTGCGCGCATGGGATTTCGGTTTCAGCGTCAGAGGAAAAGGGAGGACAGGAGCCAGTAGAGCAGCGCCGCAAGTGTTGCACTCGCGGGAACGGTGACCACCCAGGCGGCGATGATCGTCATGAAATGCGAGCGCCGGACGAGATAACGGCGACGCACCTCGGAAGGATTGTCCAGATATCTAGGGGTGCGTCGGGGTTCGCCCGTGCCTGACTGGACGAGTTCCTGCCGCCGTCGCGACGCCTGTGTGTACCATTCGCGGAAGAAGCCGACGCCGAACACCGCGCCGATTGCCGTATGGGTGGTGCTAACAGGTAGGCCGAAGCGTGAAGCGACGAGAACGGTTAGCGCCGTGGCCACGGAAACGCAGAAGGCGCGCATCGGATTGAGCTTGGTGATCTGTTCACCGACAAGGCGGATGAGGCGTGGGCCATAGAGAAGAATACCGCAGGACAGCCCGAAAGCGCCGACCAGCATCACCCAGAGCGGCGCGCGCGCGGATGTCTGCACCGTCTCATCGTGCAGGGCCCGCACGATGGCGACGACAGGACCGATGGCGTTCGACACGTCATTTGCCCCATGAGCAAAGGACATCAGGCCGGCGGCGAGAACGAGCGGCCACTGGAACAGTATCCGAAGCGACTGGTTGCGGTTTTCCAGTCCTTCCGACTGTTTGCGGATGATCGGCACGCAGAGCCGCCAGGCGAGAAGGCCGGTCACCAGCCCTATGATACTGGCGTGGCCAAGCGAGACATGCATCAGCTGGCGCAATCCGACCCAGATGAGATAGGCCATGAAAACGCCAGCCATCAGGCCGATGAGAACCGGAACCCACCGTCGCGCGGCGTCGATCTTGTCGTCGCGGTAAACGATGAATTCCTTGATGAAAGCAAGGATGGCGATGGCGATGGCGGCACTGATGAAGGGCGCGAGCACCCAGGCAAATGCGATGCTGCCCAGCGACAGCCAGTCGACCGCTTTTGCTCCATAGGCAGCCATGCCCGCGCCGGCAACCCCGCCAACCACCGTGTGCGTGGTGGAAATCGGCGCTCTGGTCCAGGTCGATATGTTGACGAGAAGGCCGGCCGCGAGAAGCGCCGAGAGCATCGCCCAGGAAAATGCAGTCCTGTCGGGAATAGTCTCAACGTTGATGATGCCGCTCGAAATCGTCTCGACGACATTGCCGCCGGTGATCAGCGCGCCGGCGATCTCGCAGATGGCGGCGACGATGAGCGCGATCGCTAGCGGCATCGCCTTGGCGCCGACCGCAGGGCCGACATTGTTCGTCACGTCATTTGCGCCGATATTGATCGCCATATAGGCGCCAAGGGCAACGGCCGCGATGATGATCACCGAACCCGCGGTGCCGGTGACGAAAGCACCGGCGAAGACGGCGGCGAGCACAACGAACATGAACCCCGCACCAAGGCCGGCAAGCTGCTGCGTGACGTGCAGCGTCGCTTCTTCGACACGGGTAATCTTGTCGAGATCCTTGTCGAGCGTCGGCTTCATGTTCGATGGCGGCTTCGTTGCCATTCACACCTCGTTTGCCAGCATTCCCTTTCGTCCGGCAGCGTCGCAGGTTGAAGGCAATTTACAGAAAGACTGTTACATCGCGCACATCTTTCCAAAAGAAAAGACAGGAAGAGCAGATGTCGGAGAACCAAACTCCACATTGCCACTCTTCGGGCGATAGCGCTATTGCGAATGCGCCATCCGCTTGTCGAAAGCGAGCATCAGCGCTTTCAGTTCCGGCTCGTTGACGCGTTTTCCGGCTTCCCTGGGACTGACCCATTCCAGCCGTCGCGAGTCCTTTTCCGGAAAGCTGTCGCGCATTTCCGAAACTTCGAGCAGATGCACCTGAACCTTGCATGGCACGTTGATGCCGCTGTTCAGCTTCTTCTCATATTCGTAATAACCGAAAGGCGCCTTTTCAACCGTGCCTTTGACACCGGCTTCTTCATAGGCTTCCTGTTCGGCCACCGCATGGGCTTTCTTGTTGGCCATCGGCCAGCCCTTGGGAATGACCCACCGTCCGGTGTCACGGCTGGTCAGCAGCAGCACTTCCGGCTCCGGATTGCTCTTGGACAATCGATAGCACAGCGCCGCATATTGCTGTCGCGGCGGTCTGCGCAACATCAAGCCAACATCTGTCGCCAATCGATTCAAAATCTTCAATCCGAATAAATCCTCTTCGTCGGGTAGTGATAATTGCTAATATAGAGACGCTGCAAGTTACGCCAATCCCCCTTTACCCATAACCCACTACTGTCTTCATGCTGATGAAGCATTTGGCCAAGGGATGTGGTCGATTTGCGGACAAAGTTGCGACCGGGTGGTTCCCCGGTCGGACAGCCGATGCGGTAACGCGCTCTCTGCCTGCCTTCAAGCCATTCGGAATGCAAATCCGCTATGAATTATGGCCGGTACTGCTTTAGCGGGGGTTCAATCCCCAGTGCCGCAGGCCTTCGATCACACCATCCGCTTCATTCGCGGTCGAGTGAAAAAAGCGATTGTCCTGATGCGCCAGCGAGACAAGCTCAGGCAGGGCATTGCCCACGATCACGCCGCGAATAGTCTTCAACTCAAACATCGCCCGATCATTGCCAGTATCACCCGAGACCACTGATTCGTCGAGGCCGATGCGCAATTGTCCACATAACCATGCAAGTGCCGCGCCCTTGTCGGCGGCCTTCGGCAATATGTCGAGGTCGCGATCGCTGGAATAAACGATACGAGCGTCAATACCGGCGGCCATAAGCGCGGCCTCGATCTCGCCGAGCGCGGCGGCATCGGCGTCATGCAGGAACCAGCTCGATTTCAGGCCGTGCTGATAACGCTCCTCCTGTATCGTCACGCCCGCAATGCGGTTCATGACATCGGCAATCTTCCGCGGGTCAAAACCGGTGCCGAGCGACTGTGTATAGGCGGTTTCCAGTTCGCTGCGTTTTTTTGCATGCAGCATGGTGCCGACACCGCCGATGATGTAGTCCGGCTGCGGCAGCGGCACCTCTTCCAAAAGGGCAAGCTGATCGTCGATCAACCGGCCGCTGTTGAAGACCAGAACCGGGCGAAGATCATCCGGCAGGGCGTGCCAGAAATCGCGGAACCGCCGCGTGGCGTCATTATCGCCGACGACGGTTCCGTCAAGATCGGTGGAAAGAAGACGAAGCGGTTTCAATCGCCGTCATTCCATGGTTCGGCCCAGTCGGCTTCTTCCAGAACCGGCATCATGGTCCTGCCTTCCACGAGCGCGAGAAGCTGCTGGGCAATACCGGTCCATGTGAACAGGCTGCGTGCCTTGTGGGCTCCCATGCGCGAAAGCCGCCCGTAGAGCCGCTCATGCTTGAACGGCTTCATCATGGTAATGCCGAGATCTTCCTTGTCGAAAGGATCGGCAAACAGCGCGTGTCGCCCATAGCTGATGGCGCGGAACAGCCCGCCATGGATGGTGACGACGGTCGGTGTGCCACTGGCCATTGCCTCGATGGCAGTCATGCCGAAGGGCTCGTAGCGGCTGGAAAGCACGAAGAGATCGGCAGCGCGATAGATATCCGGCAAATCCTCATCCGCGACGTAACCAGAGAAAGCCACCTTGTCTTCCAGCCCGAGCGATTTCACCCGCTCCTTCAGCTGGTTGAGGATCGTGGTTTCCTGCTCGTCCATATTCTCGCCGCCGACGGCCAGATGCAGGCGGGCTTCCGGCTCGCGCTCGGCAAGCACGGAAAAGCCGTCGATCAGCAAGTCGTAACCCTTGTTGGTGGCGAGCCGCCCAAGCGCCAGCACCACTTTGCCTTCAAAACCGAAACGCTGCCGGATCATCTGGCGCGTCGCATCCGAGACGGGGAAGAAACGGTTGTCGTCATAACCCGGCGGGATCATGTGGATATGTTTGCGCTTCAGGCCATAATCTTCAATCAGCACGTCCAGCTGCACCGGCGTGGTGGCGATCACCATGTCGCAGCTGCGATAGATGATCAGCTCGTGCTGGATGCGCTCCTTGAAGTTGAACTCAAGCTCGAACGTATCGGTCTTTTCCGGATAATCGGTCTCCATCTGGCGCTTCTTCCAGATGCCGAGCGAGTGCGGCGTGTGCAGATGGGGGATTTTCAGTGCTTCGGAGAGCCGCTGCCCGGCCACGCCGGCATCCCAGTAGTGGCTGTTAATGAAGGAGTAATTGAGGTCGTTTTTTTTGATGAAGCGTAGCGCGTTCTCGCACCATTCCATCAGGTGCCGGTGCAGATATTCCTTGGGAATGAAATCGCGCCCGCCGCAGGGAATGCGCACCACACGGACGCGCTCATCGACCTCGTCGAATTCCGGCTGGTCTTCGAAGCGTCGGGTGTAAAGATCGACGGTATAACCGAGTTGGCCAAGTTTTCGTGCAAGCTCAAGCACATAAACCACCTGCCCCCCGGTATCGGCAGCGCCCAGGGGCGGGTGTGCGGCGACATAGCCATGCGTCGATATGAGAGCTATCCGCGGATAGCGTTCAGTTTCGCTCGTGGTTGTCATGGGTCCCATCTTGGTAAATTTTTCCAATTAACCCGATAAAAAGACCGAAGAGCACAAAAGGTTCCATCAAAACCGGAATAAAATGGATTGCAGATTTCGCCGGAGGGCGTTTTCAGCTGCTGCGCTGCTGTTGTCGCAGGCGGGAAATCCGGTCCCATTCGCGCGCCTGATGCGCTCTTGATGTCGTCTCCATGATGAAGTCGATATGGGCTTCCGCCGCCGCCCTTGCCGCTGCCGGATCGCCGGTGGCGATGGCGTCATGGATGGCGACGTGCTGCCGTAACACCTCGTCATGGGCGCCGGCGAGGGTGAAGATGAGGTGACGATTATAGAAGATGTCGTCACTCAGGAGCCGGTAGCAGGATCGTAGCGTATGCATCAGCACGATATTATGCGCCGCCTCGCCAATGGCATTGTGGAATTCCACATCGCCCGAGAGCTCTTCTTCGAAACGGCCCGCCTCATGGGCCTCCCGCATTTTTTCGACGATGGCGGCAAGGTTGCGCCTGTCCGGTTCCGTTGCCCGCTGCGCGGCAAGTTCGGCGGTCATGCCTTCAATGTAGCGGCGGTATTCGAGAAAATCCCGGGTCGCCCGGCTGTGGCGGGTGATCAGTGCACTTAACGGGTCTGAAAACACCGGGCCGACAATATCGGCCACATAGGTGCCGCCGCCATGCCGGCTGGTGAGGAGACCGCGGTTTTCGAGTTCCTTCAGCGCTTCCCGAAGGATCGGGCGTGATACATCCAGCTTCTGCGCCAGTTCCCGCTCGCCGGGCAGCCGGTCGCCGTCGCGCAATATGCCGTCGAGGATCAGTTCCTCGAAACGTAAGATCACCTCCTGCGATGTGCGGCTGTGTTCGATGCGCGCAAAAAGCGTTTCGTCCATCGCAGAACTCTCCGGCGAAATGCCGCCCCGTATGTGATGAGCGGTAAATTATCAGCGAAGCATCGTACTGGTCAATTATTCTATCCAGTTCCCTGTTCAGCTGTATCAATGCCTGCGGCAACGCGGCATCTGCTTTTTCGAATTGGCTTTTGTTAAAGCAGCACTCGGACAGGGTGATGATGGTGGATTTTTCCGCCAGGTGGATCAAAACAATGACAGCGGCGTCGATTGCGGTGTTTTCATTGCAATCGATGTTTTAGAAATCCGGCGACAAAAGCGGGGACGGTATCGCAATGGCCAAGGGTAGATTTGCATTCGCGAGCGCGCCGGAGAGAGCGCTGGCTCTGGGCGAGGTTCATGCGCGGCCGACCGTGTTGCTTGCCCCGTCGCGCATCATCGTCCAGCTTGCCTTCATGATGGATGGCGGCTCGGCCGTGCACCATTCGGTCATTGCGGAAATGTCGCGCAGCCGCGGTGTCGCGCCGCCGGAACGTGATGCCCGCCACCACGCCATGCCCTGGGGGCAGGGGACGCTGCGCTGGGAGCGGCACACGGAATTCTCGACCTGGTTCTGGGACGGCCCCGCGCCGGAAAAGTTTGGCGGCGAGATTGCCGGCGACCCTTTCGGCGACAGCTTTTCGCCGCCGGGCTCGCTGATCTCGGGGGTACGGCTGGAAATCCGCCCGGAAAACGGTGTCACCTCCCAGGCGCAGGCGATGTTCGAGCCGACCAGCCTCTGTCATAGCGATGTGCGCGATGGGCAGGCGGCGATCCTCACCGATTTCCGTCAGGATCGCGATGGGCTGACGCAGATATTGGTGATCGACCGGGGCTTGAGTGATTACAGCCGCGGCGCGCTGGTGCAGCGGCTGCTCGATATCGAGACCTATCGCACGCTCGCCATGCTCGGCCTGCCGATGGCGCAGACGCTGTCGCCGGAAATTCGTCGCATCGAAGATGGTCTCACCGGCATCACCCAGCGCATGAAGAGCGACGCCCGCGACGAGGCCGATGCGCTGCTGGCCGAAATGACCCGGCTCGCCGCCGAGCTGGAGGCCAATGCCGCGCTCAGCCTTTATCGTTTCGGCGCCAGCCGCGCCTATGATGGCATCGTGCGCGAACGCATCCGGGCGCTCGCGGAAACGCCCGTTCAGGGCCATGAGACCATGGGCAGCTTTCTGGAACGGCGTATGGCGCCGGCCATGCGCACCTGCCAGTCGGTGGAGGAACGGCAGGCCAACCTGTCGCGCAAGCTCTATCGCGCCACCGCGCTGGTCAGAAGCTGGATCGACGTGGAACTGGAGCGGCAGAATACCGTGCTGCTCAACACCATGAACAAGCGCGCCGCCATGCAGCTTCGCCTGCAACAGACGGTGGAAGGCCTGTCGGTCGCGGCGATCTCCTATTATGTCGTCGGGCTCATCGGTTATCTCACCAAGGCGATCAGCCATGACGTGCTGCCGGTCGATCCGGCCGTCGTCACCGGTATTACCGTTCCCTTCGCGGTGCTTGGTGTCTGGTGGGTCGTGCGCCGCATCCGCCGCTCCCATGCGGAAGGCGGACATTGAACGACACCTACCTCCTCATTCCTGTGCTTGTCACAGGAAACCAGTCGACGCGCGTCTGCGCGGAGGGAAGACTCTTTTCAGCCCAAGGACTTGGGCTGGCTGGATCCCTGTGCTCGTCACAGGGATGAGGGAAGATTGGTGGTGACGGCGCGACTTAACCGCCTTAGCCCTGTTCCCAGTAGGGCGACGGCCCATAAAGCCCGGCGAGATAATCGATGAACAACCGCACCTTGGCGGGCAGGAACTGCCGGCTCGGATAAACCGCAGACAGCGTCACGTTGCGCGACCCCTCATAACCGGGCAGCACCTGTACCAGTTTCCCGCTGCGCAATTCATGGCCGATATCCCATGTCGAACGCAGCGCGATACCAAGCCCTGATATCACCGCCTCGCGGATCACCTCGCTCGAATTGGTGACCAGCATGCCCTCCGGGCGAATGCTGAGCGCGCCGCCCGGTCCCTCCAGTCGCCAGATGTCATTATTGTGCGCCGGCAGGCAGCGGTGTTTCTTCAGATCCTCGATTGTCGCGGGCATACCGTGCGCGACAACATAATCAGCCGAGGCGCAGAGCACACGCCGCACCGGCGCCAGCCTGCGGGCGACAAGGCTCGAGGAATTGAGATCGGCAATGCGGATCGCCAGATCGTAACCGCCTTCGATGATATCGATGAACTCGTCGCTGAGCACCAGATTGACCGAGAGGTCAGGATGCCGCTCCATGAAACCCTTCAGATGTGGCGCGATATGCATGCGCCCGAAGGAGGTGGGGGCGGAAACCTTCAGCGTGCCGTTGACGGTGTTGGCCCGGCCGGACACAAAGTCCTCGGCTTCTTCAAGCCCCGCCAGCACGGCCAGCACCCGCTCGTAAAATCCCTGCCCGGCTTCGGTCAAAGAGATTTGCCGCGTTGTGCGCTGGAAAAGCCGTGCGCCGAGCTTTTCTTCCAGCCGCTTGATGCGTTTGGAAATCACGGCGGGCGAATAGCCAAGCTCCTTGGCGGCCAGCGACATGCTGCCGGAGGCGGCAACGCTTGCGAAGACTTCCAGATCACCCAGATTTGCCATAGTTGCCTCCGATTATTTCCAGAATGGAAAAAATCCATAACATTTGATTGCGCCGTTTCAAAGTGGTAAAGAAAGAATACCAGTTGGAGGAACGTGCATGGAGGAGGGGCGGTGACTCAGCCGATCAAGTTTCTGGAGCCGCGCGCCAAGGTCGTCGCGAGCCGCGACCGCATCATCGCTGATCTCAAGGATATTCTGCCGGAGGACTGTCTTGTGCACGAGCCGCGCGAGCTCGTGCCTTTCGAAACCGATGCCTTCGTCTCCTATCGCCGCCTGCCGCTGGCCGTAGCACTGCCGAAAACGACGGAAGAAGTGGCGGCAGTGATGAGATATTGCCACCGTTACGGCATTCCCGTCGTGCCGCGCGGCGCCGGCACCTCGCTGTCCGGTGGCGCTATTCCGCAAGAGGATGCTGTCGTGATCGGCCTTTCGAAGATGAGCGCGATCCTCGATCTCGATTTTTACAATCGCACGGCGCGGGTGCAGGCGGGCGTCACCAATCTTTCCATTTGCGATGCGGCCGGGGCTGAGGGTTTTTTTTATGCGCCCGATCCCAGCTCGCAGCTCGCCTGCACCATTGGCGGCAATATCGGCATGAATTCCGGTGGTGCGCATTGTCTGAAATATGGTGTCACCACCAATAATCTGCTTGGCGTGAAAATGGTGCTGGTAGATGGCACGGTGCTGGAACTGGGCGGCAATCACCTCGATGCCGCAGGCTACGATCTTCTCGCTCTCGTCTGCGGTTCGGAAGGCCAGCTCGGCATCGTCACGGAAGCGACGGTGCGGCTGATCGCCAGGCCGGAAGGGGCGCGGCCCGTGCTGTTCGGTTTCGAGACCTCTGAAGAAGCGGGCTCCTGCGTAGCCGATATCATCGGCGCCGGCATCATCCCTGTTGCAATCGAATTCATGGACAAACCGGCCATCGAGATTTGCGAGGCCTTCGCCAAGGCGGGCTATCCACTTGACGTCGGTGCGCTTCTGATCGTCGAGGTCGAAGGCTCCGAGGCGGAAATGGACGCCATGCTGGCCGATATCGTCACCATTGCCAGAAAACACGGTGTGAAGACGGTGAAAGAATGTCAGTCGGCTATGGAGGCTGCGGCCATCTGGAAGGGCCGCAAATCCGCCTTCGGCGCAACCGGCCGTATCGCGGATTACATCTGCATGGATGGCACGGTGCCGCTTTCCCAGCTTTCATATGTGCTGAAAAAGACCAGCGAAATCACCGACCGTCTCGGCCTGCGCGTCGCCAATGTCTTCCATGCCGGCGATGGCAATATGCACCCGCTCATCCTGTTCAACGCCAATGACCCTGACGATGCGGCCCGTGCGGAAGAAGCTGGCAATGAAATATTGAAGCTCTGCGTCGATGCCGGTGGCTGTCTCACCGGTGAACACGGTGTCGGCATCGAAAAACGGGATTTGATGCGCCACCAATATGGCGAGGCCGATCTTGCCCAGCAGATGGCGGTGCGGGCGGCTTTCGACGAGGGCTGGCTGATGAACCCTTCCAAGGTGTTTCCGCTGGAGGGGAGAGGGTGATGGGTGTGAGATTTGTAACGCTTGCGGGTGTGGCTTACCCCCCTCTGCCCTGCCGGGCATCTCCCCCACAAGGAGGGAGATCGGCAAGATGCGCTCGCGTCGCTCTATCTCGACCGCAGAGAAACGCGCGGCGTCGCCGCGAGTCGATCTCCCCACCTGTGGGGGAGATGCCCGGCAGGGCAGAGGGGGGTATCGCTTGCGCAAACCTCGCTATCTCTTGCTCGGAGCGCACCCCATGCTGACCCCCTACGCAGAAACCCAGGTCGCCGACATCATCCGCGACCACGCGACCCGAAAAACCCCGCTGAAGATCATCGGCGGCAACACCCGCTCCGGTTTCGGCAATGCGGTGGCCGCAGCTGAAACGCTCTCCTCCCGCGCAATGGCCGGTATCGTCGCCTACAACGCCGCCGAAATGGTCATGACCGTCAGGGCCGGCACCCCGCTTGCCACCGTAGAGGCGGTGCTGGCGGAAAACCGGCAGATGATGGCGTTCGAGCCGATGGATCACCGTCCGATCATGGCAACCGAAGGCGAGCCGACCATTGGCGGCGTCTTTGCCGCCAATGTTTCCGGTCCGCGTCGCTATGTCGCCGGTGCGGCGCGCGACAGCCTGCTCGGTATCCGTTTCGTCAATGGCAGCGGCGAGATCATCAAGGCCGGCGGCCGGGTGATGAAGAATGTCACCGGTCTCGACCTTTCGAAGTTCCTCGCTGGTTCCTTCGGCACGCTCGGTTTCCTCACCGAAGTGACCTTCCGCGTATTGCCGAAACCGCCGGCGGAAAAAACCGTCGTCGTATCCGGGCTGGATGACGAGGCGGCGACACGCATCATGGCGGCGGCGATGGCGATGAGCGTCGAGGTCTCTGGCGCGGCGCACCTGCCGGAAAGCGTGCGTTCCCACTTCATCGATGGCGCCCTGCCGGAAGGCCCGGCAACCATTCTGCGGCTGGAAGGGCTCGCCGCCTCGGTGGAAGCGCGTGCGGCCAAACTTCTGTCGGTCATGGACCGGGTCGGTCCATGGACTTTGCTGGAGGGCGAGGAAAGCAGGCTTTTGTGGCGGCAGGTGCGTGATGTCGCGCCCTATGCCGGGCAGGGTGCCAAACCGCTCTGGAAAGTCTCGGTCGCACCCGCCGCCGGCCACCGGCTGGTCGCGGCGCTGCGCATGGAAGCGGGCATCGACGCCTTTTACGACTGGCAGGGCGGCCTCGTCTGGATGCAGATGGAAGCGGACCCCGAGGCGGATTTGCTGCGCGGTGCTATCCGGGCGCTGGGCGGTGGCCATGCCACCTTGTTAAGGGCGAGCGACGCCGTGCGCGCCTCGGTTGCCGCTTTCGAACCGCGGCCTGCGGCAGAAGCGCTGCTTTCGGCGCGCATCAGGGAGAAGCTCGATCCGGCGGGCATCTTCAACCCCGGCAAGATGGCTGTAACGGTATAAGGGGCGGTCTGAACCATGCAAACATCCTTCACATCAGAACAGCTGGCCGATCCGCATGTGGCGGAATCCGAAAAAATCCTGCGCAAATGTGTGCATTGCGGTTTCTGCACCGCCACCTGTCCCACCTATGTCACGCTTGGCAATGAGCTGGATAGCCCGCGCGGCCGCATCTACCTCATCAAGGACATGCTGGAAAACAGCCGCCCGGCCGACCGTGAAGTCGTCACCCATATCGACCGCTGTCTCTCCTGCCTTGCCTGCACCACCACCTGTCCCTCCGGCGTGGATTATATGCATCTGGTCGATCACGCTCGCGCCCACATCGAACAGACCTATAAGCGCCCCTTCATGGACCGGCTGATCCGCAATCTTCTGGTTACCGTCCTGCCGCATCCCGGCCGCTTCCGGCTGGCTCTGCATCTGGCAAGGCTGGCGCGGCCCTTCTCGGGTCTGCTTGCCAAGTCTCCGGCGCTGGGGCCACTGCAATCCATGCTCGCTCTCGCCCCCGCTGCGGTGCCGCCGGCCTCCGCATCCGCCCGTCCGGGCGCACGGCCAGCGGAAGGCGAAAAGCGCGGGCGTGTCGCCATCCTCACCGGCTGCGCCCAACCGGTGCTCGATCCTGGAATCAACGAGGCGACGCTGCGTCTGCTTGCCCGGCTCGGCATCGAGGTCGTGGTGCCAAGAGGCGAGGGCTGCTGCGGTTCGCTGGTGCATCACATGGGCCGCGAGGAAGAGGCGCTTGCCTCCGCCCGGCGGAATGTCGATGTCTGGATGCGGGAGATCGAAGAGGGCGGTCTCGACGCCATCATCATCACCGCCTCCGGCTGCGGCACCACCATCAAGGACTATGGCCATATGCTGCGGCTCGATCCAGCCTATGCCGAAAAGGCTGCGCTGGTCTCGGCACTGGCGAAGGACATCACCGAATATCTCGCCAGCCTAGATCTGCCACAAAGGCAGAGCCAGGGGCTGACGGTCGCCTATCATTCCGCCTGCTCCATGCAGCATGGCCAGAAAATCACGCTGGCGCCGAAACAGCTCTTGAAATCGGCGGGTTTTACCGTGCGTGATCCGGCAGAAGGGCATCTGTGCTGCGGCTCGGCCGGAACCTACAACATCCTCCAGCCGGAAATTTCCAGCAAGCTTAAGGCGCGTAAGGTGAAAAATATCGAAGCCACAAGGGCGGATGTCATCGCCACGGGCAATATCGGCTGCATCACGCAGATCGGAACCGGCACTGATATGCCGATCCTGCACACGGTGGAACTGCTGGACTGGGCCTATGGCGGGCCGAAGCCGGCGAGGCTTTCGGTTTAAAACTTATACGCCACGCCGAAATTCACCGCATTGGTGATGACGTCGGTCTTCAACGAGCCGCCATTGTCGATATCCACGTCGATAAAGGAATAGGTGCCCTTATATTCCACGAAGGTCGACCAGCTGTCGGTGATGCGGTAGCTGAGCCCGGCCTGTGCCTGTAGGGTGGCGCCGCCGAACTGGTATTCGAAGGTCTTGCCTGACGGGCGGTACACTTCCACATGCGGCACGTTTATGCCGACGCCAGCGCCCACATAAGGGGTGATCGGTAGGGATTCCAGCGGAAAGCGATAGAGCGCATTCAGCGTCAAAAGGTTCAGGCCGTCGGTGAATTCGAAATGCGACCAGCCGGAACGGGCAAGCGTCTCGTCGTCGGCATAGACCTTGTCATGGGTGAAATCGAGCGAGATACCGAAATTCCGCAGCTGGCCCTCATCGAACCAGTAGGTGCCTCGCACGCCCCAATAGGGCGGGTTAGAGAAGGACTTGCCTTCCCAACCGGCGCGGAAATCCGGCCCGTCGGACACCGTCACATCGCTGTGTGGCGCGCTTTGCCAGCCGCCATAACCGGAAATTTCAAATTCGCCTGCGGTTGCGGCGGAGAAGGAGACGCCGCTGAAGAGCAGGGCGCAAACAAGTAAAGTATGGCGCGACATTTAAGAGAATCCGAATTGATATCAGAAATGCACCAAACCGTTTTTTGATAACAGTTGAATGACAGAAACGAAAAACGGGCGGTCAGCTGACCACCCGTCTTAAGGCCGTTCCATCATCCCCCCGGAGAGGTCCGGCGCCTGGCGTCCCCCGCCAAGTTCGTTTAATTCAAGTGAGGATTGTACCGCTGCGAGACAGCAATTCAAGCGGATAAGCCCTTATGCCGGCCTTACGACGTCCGGAATGGCCGAACCGTTGCTGTCATATCACTATGACCCTGGTTCCGACGTTGACGCGCTCGTAAAGATCGGTGACATCCTCGTTGCGCATGCGGATGCAGCCAGAGGAATTGTTGCTGCCGATCGTCCAGGGCTGGTTGGTGCCGTGGATGCGGTAAAGCGTCGAGCCGAGATACATGGCGCGCGCGCCCATGGGGTTGGCCGGGCCGCCTTCCATGAAGGCCGGCAGGTAATGTCCCTTGGTCGCCTCGCGGGTGATCATTTCCTTCGGCGGGGTCCAGCTCGGCCATTCCGCCTTGCGGGTCACCTTATGGGTTCCGGCCCACTCAAAGCCGGGCTTGCCGACGCCGACGCCGTAACGCCGGGCCTTGCCATCGGCGAGGACGAGATAGAGGAAGCGGTTCGGCGTATCGATGACGATGGTGCCGGGTTTTTCGGCGGTCTGATAGCTCACGATCTGCGGCAGGAATTGCGGCGCGATCTGCGTGCGAACCGGTGCATTGGGGCGCACGGCGGCATTCTGCACCCGCGCCGGACGCTGCGATGTGACGCCGGAACTGGGGCGTTGCGGCATGGCGACCTGACGCTGCTGGAACAGCGGCTGGCGGGCGGTAGGTGCGCGCGGATAAACGACCGGGCGCACATTGCCGCGGCCGCCAAGCTGGGTAACCCAGGGGGCGGAAAGGTCCGGGCTGACGACGACGGGCGGGCGCTCGCGATACCGCTCATTGGCCATCGCGGCCGGGACGGCGAGGGTGGAAACGAGGCTCAGCGCCAGAAAAACGGACTTCATCGGCATCGGGTGGACTCTCTCTGCGGGATGTCGCAACAATGGAAATCGCGGGAGCATTCACCCGCTTTGCCGGATACGTTCGCACCTCCACGCCAGCGAATCGTAAATGGCTGTTCATTAAAAAGCGCTTCATTAGGCAAAGCTGGATTTAAGGTTAGCGCCCGGTTTTGAAACGTGGTGAATGAGTGGTAAGCGCGCAGGTTCACAGCACCTGCGGGTGGGAGCAAAAAGGGATTGTCAGCGGATGAGCGAAGCGGGACTTGAGACGGGTGCGGATGGCCGCGTGCGGTGTTTCTGGCAGCAGGGGCTGGACGACTACAGCCGCTATCACGATGAGGAATGGGGTTATCCCGTGACCGATGATCGCCGCCTGTTCGAGAAGATTTGCCTCGAAGGTTTCCAGTCCGGGCTTTCCTGGCTCACTGTCCTGCGCAAGCGCGAGGCGTTCCGGCTTGCCTTTGCCAATTTCGAATTCGAAAAAGTGGCGGAGTTCGGTGACGCCGATATCGAGCGCTGCCTTGCCGACAAAGGCATCATCCGCCATCGCGGCAAGATCGTTTCCACCATCAATAATGCCCGCCGTGCCATGGCGCTACGCGATGAATTCGGTTCGCTCGCGCGTTATTTCTGGGGTTTCGAACCCGCCGCCGCAGAAAGGCCGCAAAGGCTGGACTATGCGACGTTAAGGGCCAACCCGACCAGTGCCGCCTCCATCCGCCTTTCCAAGGATTTAAAAAAGCGGGGCTGGACCTTCGTCGGCCCGACGACCGTCTATGCATTCATGCAGGCCATGGGTATGGTCAACGACCATATCGAAGGCTGTCATTGCCGCCAGCCGATAGAGGTCATGCGGCGGGAGTTTGTACGTCCATGAAGGTAACCTCCCTTCTTCTGGCGCTCACCATGGCCGCCGCCGCCGTGCCGCATCCATCCTTGGCGGAAAGCCGCAATGTCGATGGCATCTGGCTCGATGACGGTGAAAGGCTGAAGGAAGTGGCCCTGCCTCCGGCGGGTCCGCTGACACTGGACGGCTGGACGCGGCGCGGGCGCGGCGATGTCTATCGCCTGAAGGTGAAGGCGGGGCAGATGGTGAAGATCGAGCTTGCCGCGTCAAGCGAGTTTGTGCTGATGGCGGTCTTCGATTTTTCGACGCCGGATGAAGACGCGATCTTCTTCAGCGATTCCCAGGGCAAGGTTGCAACCCTGACGCCGAAGGCGGATACGGAGTGGCTGATCCGCCCGACGTTGATCCTGGGTTCTCCGCGGCGTGGGCTCGGCGCGCATTACGTATTGACGGTCAGCACCGGTAAATAAAGCTCAGCAGCAAGGTTCAGGCTGCTCAGGCCGCCTGCGTCAGCAGGATCAGGCCGAAGCTCAGAACACCCAGCAGCACGAGCGACAGGCTGGCGGCAATGATGACCTTGCCACCGGCATGGCGAAGGCTGCGAATATCGACCGATAGTCCCAGAGCCGCCATCGACATGATGGTGAGGATGTTGGAGAGCGAGGCTACGGGGGAAAGCAGCGCCTCGGGGATGAGGCCGAAGGAGCGCGCCATGATCATCAGCACGAAACCGATGATGAACCACGGAACCATCTGTTGCAGCTTCAGGCGTCCCTTGCCGGACTGACCGTGGATGACGGAGAGAGTGGCGATGACCGGACCCAGCATCAGCACGCGGATGAGCTTGACGATGGTGCCCGTCTGCACGGCCACGGCTCCAAGCGGTGCGGTGGCGGCCAGAACCTGCGGCACGGCATAGACCGTGAGGCCGGCGAAGATGCCATATTGGGTCGCATCAAGGCCAAGCAGCTGCGGCAGAAAAGGCATCAGCAACACGGCGACAACGCCGAGAACCGCGGTGAAGGCGATCGAGGCGGCGACATCTTCCGGCTTGGCGCCGATGGCGGGCGCAGCAGCAGCAATGGCGGAATTGCCGCAGATGGAATTGCCGCAGGCGATCAGCGTCGCAAGCTTGGGCGGCAGGCCGAGCATCCGCCCGGCGGCATAGCTGAAGACCAGCGACAGCGCCACGATCAGCGCGATGCCGCCAATCAGTAACCCGCCAGCGCCCTTGAGAATGGAAAGGCTCAAGGATGCGCCGAGAAGCGCCACCGCGATTTCAAGCAGGGTCTTGGCACTGAACTTTATACCCGCCGACGCGACTACAGGCAGCGACACCAACGAACGCAAAAGCGTACCGATCAGGATGGCAAGCACCAGATCGCCAAGCCAGGCGTGACCCGCAATCCGCACCTGAAAACGCTCTGCCAGAATGGCGGCGCAGCTAACTGCCGCGCAGATTAGAATGCCCGGCAGAAGCGGGCTGAGCCAGCGGAGCGAAAACTGAAACGGATGAGCGAGGGTGCGATGTTGTGCCATGGGCCGACAATGCCGTAGCCGCCTGTTTTATTCTATCAAATAATATGGCATATATCGTTCGATAAAATCGAATGAAACGCAATGACCTTCGAACAACTCCGTATTTTCATCGCCGTCGCCGAACGCGAACATCTGACCCGCGCCGCCGAAGCCATCGGCCTCACGGCTTCCGCCGTCAGTTCCGCCATCAAGAATCTCGAGGCCTTTTATAATGTCGAGCTGTTCCACCGCGTCGGCCGCAACATCGAGTTGACCGAAAGCGGCCGGGCCTTTCTGGGCGAGGCCAAGGCGACGCTGGCGCGTGTGCGCAATGCCGAATTGATTCTCTCTGAGATGGGCGGCCTGACGCGCGGCGAAATTACCGTCTGCGCCAGCCAGACCATTGCAAGCTACTGGCTGCCGCCGATCCTGATGCAGTTCAAGAAACTCTATCCCGGCGTGACGGTCCGGCTGGATATCGGCAATACCAAGACGGTAACGCAGGCGGTGCTGGATGGTCTGGCGGAGGTTGGTTTCATCGAAGGCAAGATTGACGAGCCGGCATTGATGGTGCAGCCGGTCGTGTCAGACAAGCTTCTGGTCGTCACCGGTTCGGCCCATCCTTTCGCTGACGGCCGTTATCTGACCGCGCTCGATATGCTTTACGGCACATCCTGGGTTCTGCGCGAACAGGGCTCCGGCACCCGCTCCGCCTTTGAGGCGGCAGTGCGGCAGATGGGGGTGGATCCGGCTGAGCTGTCCGTCATGCTCGAATTGCCATCCAACGAAGCGGTGGTGATGGCGGCCCGCTCCGGCGGCGCTGCTACCGCCGTCTCCGCTTCCGTTGCGTCGCTTTTTCTGCGGCAGGGCCTGCTGGTCCGCGCCGGCATCGATCTGCCGGCACGCAATTTTGCTCTGTTGCGCCACAAGGAGCGCCATACCAGCCGCGCGGCGATGGAACTGGAGCGCCTCAGCAGGGCGGCGTCGGAGGATTATAAGGCGGGTCTTGCGGGGTTGTAGGACGCAGACGGAAGGCGCGTGACGATCACGTCATTTCCCGCGCAATGACGTGATGAACGATGCGATAATCCCTGCTTTCCTCCCCAAAAGGGGCTAGTGGCCAGTCCCATGTGGCAGCAGGCGCGGCAATCTCGATGCCATGCAGCAGGTCTTCATGCTGCTGCATGCTACCATCCTTGCCAATGACGTCGAAGGCGGTGTCCGTCACCAGACAGACCTTGCAGGGCAGGCCGGCCAGCGCATCGAGATGTGTCTGAATGAGTTTTGGCAAAAGATCACCCGGCACATTCGCAATTTTCTCCCGTTCCAGCCGATGCTGTGCCCCGGTGCCGATCTGCGACAGGAGGTTGGCCGAGACAACGAAATCGAGATAGGGCACGCGCCGCAGGAAATCGAGCGGTTCCGCGGGCCGGCCGGCCAAAAGGTCATCGAAGCCGGAAAGGTCGCGATTGGCGATGCGGACGTTCTTTTTGGCATTGAGCCGCAGCTTCGCCTGCACGCTGGCAAGGTGCACCAGATCGACCATAACGACGGTATCGAACATCGCCACCAGCGCATTATGGGGCACGTCCCGCAACAGGCCGGACCCCAGCACCACGGCCGTCCGTCGCTGCTTCAGCTTTCTTACCGATTGCAGCACGAATTGCCGGCTGTTGTTCTCATGCTCCGCCCAGGCTTTCGCGCACCGATTGGCGCGCGCCCAAAGGTTGACGGAATAACGGACATGCGGCCGGAATTCTCTCGGCGTGACCGCACGGGTGGCGGCATATTGCAGGGCTTCGAGGATCATGAATGCCTAACGGTAAATTTCACGGCGATGGCCGATTTCGACCACCAGAACGACCAGCTTGTGGTCCTGTATATCGCAGATGATGCGGTAATCGCCCACCCGGTAACGCCAGAAATTTCCGAGCTCGGAACCTTGCAGTGTAGCGCCGATCTGGCGCGGGTCGTCCAGTCCGGCCAGCCTTTCATGGAGAAAACTGCGGATGCGCCGGCGCACTTCCGGATTTATTTTGCGCATCTCTTTCTGCACAAGCGTGTGATATTCAATTGTCCAGATCACGCCAGAACTCCTCGGCGCTTATAATCTTCGATTCTCCGCGCTGAATGCGCCGCGTCGCCTCTTCGGCAAGATAGAGGTCTTCCATATCCTCGATATGCTTCTCGATCGCCTCGCGGATGTAATAGGCGGATGTGCGGCCGGTCCGCTCAGACAGCGCCTTCAGCCGCTCATAGGTCTCGTCCGGCAGGCGGATGGCCGTCTGTTTGCTCATTGCTTGCGTCCTTTCCGACTAAAATGGGATACATGCATCCCATATAGCATGGCTTGCCCTGCGCTGCCAGTAGAACCAAAGCCTTTGCGGCTTGCCGCACCGGGCTTCATCCTCTAATACACCGGCATAATTTCAGGAAAATATCGGATCGGCATCATGAGCGAAAAAGCAAAAAAGCCTCAGAAACTGAAAGCCCGCCTGCCGCGCGGCTTTGTGGATCGTTCGGCTGCCGATATCCATGCCACCAATGAGATGGTCGACAAGATCCGTAGGGTCTACGAGCTTTACGGCTTCGATCCGATCGAGACCCCTCTGTTCGAATATACCGATGCGCTCGGCAAGTTCCTGCCCGATAGCGACCGTCCGAACGAAGGCGTGTTTTCGCTGCAGGACGACGACGACCAATGGATGAGCCTGCGGTACGATCTGACCGCGCCGCTTGCCCGTCATGTTGCGGAAAATTTCAACGAAATACAGCTGCCCTACCGCACCTATCGCGCCGGTTACGTCTTCCGCAATGAAAAGCCCGGCCCTGGCCGCTTCCGGCAATTCATGCAGTTCGATGCCGATACGGTGGGTGCTGCTGGTGTGCAGGCCGATGCCGAAATGTGCATGATGATGGCCGATACCATGGAAGCGCTCGGTATCGCGCGCGGCGACTATGTCATCCGCGTCAATAATCGCAAGGTGCTGGACGGCGTCATGGAAGCCATCGGTCTCGGCGGAGAAGACAATGCCGGCCGCCGCCTGAATGTGCTGCGCGCTATCGACAAGCTCGACAAGTTCGGCCCCGAAGGCGTGAAGCTGTTGCTCGGGCCTGGCCGCAAGGATGAATCCGGTGATTTCACCAAGGGTGCGGGTCTTGGCGATGAACAGATCGAAAAAGTGCTGTTCTTCGTTGGTATCAAGGATTATGCGGCAAGCGCTGATGATCTCGCAAAACTGGTTGCGGGCACATCCAAAGGCGCGGAAGGCGTTGATGAACTGAACACCATAGGCGCTCTGGTTTCCGGTGCCGGTTATGACGCAACACGCATCAAGATCGATCCCTCTGTCGTTCGCGGTCTCGAATATTACACCGGCCCGGTCTATGAGGCTGAGCTGACCTTCGACGTCACCAATGAAAAGGGCGAAAAGGTCGTGTTCGGCTCGGTCGGCGGTGGCGGTCGTTACGATGGTCTCGTCTCGCGCTTCATGGGTCAGCCGGTTCCAGCCACGGGCTTCTCCATCGGTGTCTCGCGCCTGATGACGGCGCTGAAGAACCTCGGCAAGCTTGGGCAGGTCAAGCCGCTCGCACCCGTCCTCATCACCGTCATGGACGGCGATGTGGAGAGCATGGGCCGTTACCAGCGCTTCACCCAGGCGCTGCGCGCCGAGGGCATCCGCGCCGAAATGTACCAGGGCAACTGGAAGAAATTCGGCAACCAGCTGAAATATGCCGACCGTCTCGGCGCTCCCATCGCCATCATCCAGGGCGGTGACGAGCGCGCCGAAGGCATCGTGCAGATCAAGGATCTGATCGAAGGCAAGCGCCTCTCCGGCGAGATCGAGGACAATGCCAGCTGGCGCGAGGCCCGTGTGGCGCAGGTCAGCGTGCTGGAGGCCGAGCTGGTGGCGAAGGTCCGCGAGATTCTGGAGCACCAGGCAGAGGACGTTCGCCGCGCCGCCGAAGGGCGCTGAAGCCATGGCGATCCTCGCGCTCGATCACGTTCAACTGGCGATGCCGGCGGGCCGCGAAGAAGAAGCGCGCCGGTTTTACGGTGACCTGCTCGGTTTCGCGGAGCAGGCAAAACCCGAAAATCTGGCCATGCGCGGCGGCTGCTGGTTCATCTGCGGCCTGATGAAACTGCATCTTGGCGTCGAGCAGAATTTCCGCCCGGCGCGGAAAGCCCATCCGGCCTTTCTGGTCGATGATCTGGTGTGCCTGCGAAAAACACTTGAAACAGCGGGCTGCCATGTGGTTGAGGATGAGCCGCTTGAAGGATATCGCCGGTTTTATGTCCATGATCCCTTCGGAAACCGCATCGAAATGATGCAGCCGCTCGAACCGTGACGAAAAGTAACGTTCCATGCCCCTGATCGACATGCCGGAATTTGCCGGAGAGCTACTGGAAGAATTCGCCGCGCGCCGCACAAGCCGCGTGAACACGCCTGTGATCCAGCCCGCCGAACCGTTTCTGGATATGGCCGGCGAGGATTTGCGCCGCCGTATCTTCATGACGGAGAGCGAAACGGGTGAGAGCCTCTGCCTCCGCCCCGAATTCACCATCCCCGTCTGCCTGCGCCATATCGAGACCGCGACCGGCACGCCGAAGCGTTATTCCTATCTCGGTGAAGTCTTCCGCCAGCGCCGTGAGGGCGCGAGCGAGTTTTATCAGGCCGGCATCGAAGACCTCGGCGATACCGATATTGCCGCCGCCGATGCCCGTGTCGTCATCGACGCGACCGCCATTCTGCAGCGCCTGCTGCCCGGCCGCTCGCTTGCCGTCACGCTGGGCGACCAGCAGGTGTTTGAAGCCGTTGTCGCAGCGCTTGGCCTGCCGCTCGGCTGGCAGAAACGGCTGGTGCAGGCTTTCGGCGACATGGCGCAGCTCGACGCGCTGCTGGAAAGCCTCGTACATCCCAAGCCGATGACGGGGCTGGACGCCCGGGTCGCCGGCCTTCTGGCGACGGGCGACGAGGCGGTGCTGGTCGATTATCTCGATACGGTGATGCAGGAAACCGGCTATTCCACCAATGCCAGCCGCTCACCGCTCGAAATCGCCCGCCGTCTGCGGGAGAAGCTCGCGCTCGCGGCGACGCGCCTGCCGGATGAGAGCTTCGAACTGCTCAAACAGTTCCTGGCCTTGCAGGCGCCCCTGCCGCAGGCCTCGCAGGTTCTTGGCGATTTCGCCGCAAGGGCGAAGCTGAAGCTGGACGGCGCGCTTTCCGCTTTTGATAAACGCGTTGCGGCCCTTGCCAATGCCGGTGTCGATCTTGAAACCGTCACCTATGGCGCCGCCTTTGGCCGCCCGCTCGATTATTATACCGGCCTCGTTTTCGAGGTGGTGGAGGCGGGCAGCGACAGCGTTCTGGCTGGCGGCGGCCGTTACGACCGGCTGCTTACGCTTCTCGGCGCACAGGAAAAAATACCGGCCGTGGGCTTCTCGCTCTGGCTGGATCGCATCGAAGCGGTGCGTGGGAGCGACAAACCATGATCACCATCGCATTGCCCTCAAAAGGCCGGATGAAGGAAGACGCCTCCGCCGTTCTGGAACGCGCCGGGCTGAAGGTTGCGTCAGTCGGTAACGACCGCTCCTATCGCGGCCGTATCGAAGGACGTGACGATATCGAGATCGCCTATCTGTCGGCCTCCGAGATCGCCCGCGAGATTGGCGCCGGCACGGTGGATTTCGGCGTGACCGGGGAAGATCTGGTGCGCGAGGGGTTGACCAATGCCGACGCGCAGGTGGAGTTCTGCGCCCGCCTCGGTTTCGGCCATGCCGATGTCGTGGTCGCGGTGCCCGAAATCTGGCTCGATGTGGACAGCATGGCCGATCTGGGCGATGTGGCCTCCGAATTCCGCGCCCGCCATGGCCGCAGACTGGCGATCGCCACCAAATATTGGCGGCTGACGCAGCAGTTCTTTTCACGCCAGCACGGCATTCAGCTTTACCGCATCGTCGAAAGCCTTGGCGCCACTGAGGGCGCGCCTGCGGCAGGGCAGGCGGATATCATCGTCGATATCACCTCCACCGGCTCGACGCTGAAGGCCAATCACCTGAAAATCCTCTCCGACGGCATCATCGTTCGCTCGGAAGCCTGCTTCGTGCGCGCCCGCAAACCGGAGCATGAAGGCGATGCAGCGGTTCAGGAAATAGCGTCGCGGATAAAAGCGGCTGTCTGAAAACACAAAAGAAAAAAAGCCGCCGATCGCTCCGGCGGCTTTTTTGTCGGACAGCCTGTTTACTCAGGCGCGAGCGGCGACAAAGCCGCGCTTCGCGTCGACCGAGTAGGCACCTGCGCCGAAGGTTGCGAGCAGGATATAGGCGCCGGCAAGGGTGATGTTCTTCATCATCATGATGCCGTTCAGCGTGTTGATCCAGCCGAGAGCAGGCTCAGGCCAGCCGGGAACGGCAACGGTGCCGCTGTGGAAAACGAGGCCGGTAAAGACGCAAAAGACGGCAAGCGCCCAGGCGGCAATTTTGGTCTGGAAACCGGCGAGGATGGCAAGACCGGCCACCAGCTCGAAGAGACCAGCGAGATAGGCAAGCGCAGTTGCGGCAGGCATGCCGGCGCCCGCGATCATGCCGGCGGTGCCGGCCGGATCGGTGAGTTTGCCGAAGCCGGAATAGATGAAGATGAAGGAAAGCAGAATGCGGGCGATGAGAACGAGAGCGTTCTGGCTGCTGGACATGGAGTATCTCCGGTAAGTGATCGGCGTGTCGCCGATGAGCTGCATGGCAATGTCTGGAGATACTAATGGCTGAAAATCACTCATCCAGAAAGATGAACGGCAGACGACAAATTGTCTTCATTTTGTGAACGATAAGCGGGTGCCGGTGCGTAATCTTAGGCGGCGAAGCGAATATCTTCGAAACGCGGGAACAGGAAAAGCCCGGATATACGCCCCTGCTGCCCATCTTCAAAACCGGACGATTCACCCATGCAGATGACCGGTTGCCGCATCGCCGGCAAGATGGAGACGCTTGTCGAGAAACAGAACCGTGAGGGTTCGGTAGAGACCTGCTCGAAAAGCTCCAGCACGCGGGCATGGTCACCACGGTCGTAACAGCGGACAAGGCTGAGCAGCCCGCATTCGCCCGGTGGCAGGCCGTGCATGAAGGAAGTGTGTTCGCCGAGCCGGATGACACCGCTGGAAAGTTCGCTGCTCCATTCCTCCGAAATAAAGAAATGAGACAGGGTGCGGGGATCGGGCGTGGTCGTCACCGCCGCCGGCAGAGCATCGTTGCGTCTTGATATTTCAAACAAATCGCGCCCCCGCATGAACACATGCCAGTGCCACCATTTAGAGCGACCCTGCCAGGTTTAACCTTTACCGCCATCCGCAGTCGAACGTGTTTGCCCAGCATCGAACCCCTTCAATGCTCGCCGTCCCGTCGCGGAACCCTTACGGGGGCTGACTTATAGTTTATTTTTTCCTACCGACAACAACCAGTCGGGGAGAAAATCAAAAATATTATGTATTCCTTCTTCAAAATCGCGAGAGATATGAAAAAGCACAACTAAATAGCGCACTTATAAGTAAGGAAAAATGGGAATCGACCGCCTCGCGGCGCTGTGATTCGCCTATCGTGATGTCATTATTGCACGGTTTGCCCAGCACAAGTCGGGTAAAGTTATCGGTGTCCCAAAAAGAAACAATATTTGGCCCGTTGGTTTCGGTGCAGGGCCGCCGGGATTGCATGGGCGGCAACGAAAAAAGGGCGATCCGAAGACCGCCCTTTCGTATTCCGGTGACAGGACTGATTGGAAGTCCATGCCGCCCGTCTGGTGCGCTTGCGACGCCGGACCCGCAAAAAGGCATGGGCGGCAATGAAAAAAGGGCGATCCGAAGACCGCCCTTTCGTATTCCGGTGACAGGACTGATTAGAAGTCCATGCCGCCCATGCCGCCGCCGGGCATCTGCGGCATTGCCGATTCCTTCTTAGGAAGCTCGGCGATCATCGCTTCGGTGGTGATCAGCAGCGAAGCAACCGAAGCTGCGTTCTGCAGAGCCGTACGTACAACCTTGACCGGGTCGACGATGCCGAGAGCGATCAGATCGCCATATTCGCCGGTCTGGGCGTTGTAGCCGTAGTTGTCTTCGTTCTTGTCGAGGATCTTGCCAACAACGATGGAAGCTTCATCACCAGCGTTTTCTGCGATCTGGCGAACCAGAGACTGCAGAGCCTTGCGCACGATGTTGATGCCGGCTTCCTGATCGTCGTTCACACCCTTGACGGTGATCTTCGTGGAAGAACGCAGCAGGGCAACGCCGCCGCCCGGTACGATGCCTTCCTGAACAGCAGCGCGCGTCGCGTTGAGAGCGTCGTCGATGCGGTCCTTCTTTTCCTTCACTTCAACTTCCGTCGAACCGCCAACGCGGATCACGGCAACGCCGCCAGCGAGCTTGGCAAGACGTTCCTGCAGCTTTTCGCGGTCGTAGTCGGAAGTGGTTTCCTCGATCTGCGCCTTGATCTGGGCAACGCGGCCTTCGATGTCGGACTTCTGGCCGGCACCGTCAACGATCGTGGTGTTTTCCTTGGAGATCGAAACCTTCTTCGACTTGCCGAGCATGTCGAGGGTAACGCTTTCGAGCTTGATGCCGAGGTCTTCGGAAATGACGGTACCACCGGTCAGGATGGCGATGTCTTCCAGCATGGCCTTGCGGCGATCGCCGAAGCCAGGAGCCTTGACGGCAGCGATCTTGAGGCCGCCACGCAGCTTGTTGACGACGAGCGTTGCAAGAGCTTCGCCTTCGACATCTTCAGCGATGATGACGAGCGGCTTGCCGGTCTGAACGACGGCTTCGAGAACAGGCAGCATGGCCTGAAGGTTCGAGAGCTTCTTTTCGTGCAGAAGGATGTAAGCGTCTTCGAGGTCCGCAACCATCTTTTCCGGGTTGGTTACGAAGTAAGGCGACAGGTAGCCGCGGTCGAACTGCATGCCTTCGACGACTTCGAGTTCGGTTTCGGCAGTCTTGGCTTCTTCAACGGTGATGACGCCTTCGTTGCCGACGCGCTGCATTGCTTCAGCAATGTCGAGACCGATCTGACGCTCGCCGTTTGCAGAGATCGTGCCGACCTGTGCAACTTCTTCAGACGTGTTGATCTTCTTGGCCTTGGCCTGAAGGTCCTTGACGACTTCAGCAACGGCCAGATCGATACCGCGCTTGAGGTCCATCGGGTTCATGCCGGCAGCAACTGCCTTTGCACCTTCGCGAACGATGGCCTGGGCCAGAACCGTTGCGGTGGTGGTGCCGTCACCGGCGATGTCGTTGGTCTTGGAGGCAACTTCGCGAACGAGCTGTGCGCCCATGTTCTCGAACTTGTCTTCCAGTTCGATTTCCTTGGCGACGGAAACGCCGTCCTTGGTGATGCGCGGAGCGCCGAAGGACTTGTCGATAACGACGTTACGACCCTTCGGGCCGAGGGTTACCTTCACTGCATCGGCAAGAATGTCGACGCCCTTGAGCATCTTTTCGCGCGCTGAGCGGCCGAATTTGACTTCTTTAGCTGCCATTTTCAAAACTCCTGGTTTCGAACGGCCGGAACTGATCCGGCTTGAAATTTAAGGAAACGATGGGTTCGGCAAAATCAGCCGATGATACCCATGATGTCGGCTTCCTTCATGATCAGAAGGTCTTCGCCGTCGAGCTTGACTTCGGTGCCCGACCACTTGCCGAACAGAACGCGATCGCCAACCTTGACGTCGAGAGCGACGACCTTGCCGGCCTCATCGCGCGCGCCGGAACCGACGGCGACGATTTCGCCTTCCTGCGGCTTTTCCTTGGCGGTATCGGGAATGATGATGCCGCCCTTGGTCTTTGCTTCGGACTCAACGCGACGAACGACGACGCGATCATGAAGCGGACGGAAATTGGTGCTTGTCATTGCCTAATCCCTCGATCAAATGACTTCAGGAACCTTTTGGAGGTCCCCGTGATGGGTGTTAGCACTCCCCTTGTTGGAGTGCCAGCAGAGCCGAGATAAGGAGGCGCTCTCCCGGAGTCAAGAACGCGCTGCCGGAAAAATTTCACGGCCTATGGTTACCAGCGTTCCATGACAGAAAATTTCCACGCGCTGACGAGGTGCGGGCAAACCGCTCTTTTGCGGGCAGTCTTCGTTTTCGGCATAGCGGGGTTTTATGGTCGGATGGTGGCCGGTAGGCCGCAGGCAGGCCCGGCACCGCTTTTTTCCTTGCCATCGGCGTCCCGCTTTGCGATGTGACGCACACTCTTTTTTCGCACCCGGAAAGCACATCATGGCCCATCGCATTCTCACCCTCGGCGAAATCACTGATGGGTTCGACGTTGTTCTTTCGGATGTCTGGGGCGTGCTGCACAATGGCGTCAGCGCCTTTCCGGATGCGGCTGTTGCGCTGCATGAAGCGCGCAAGGCGGGCAAGACGGTGGTGCTCATCACCAATTCGCCGCGCCCGGCCCCCGGCGTCATCGCCCAGCTTCGCGTTCTCGGCGTGCCTGACGAGGCCTATGACCGTATCATCACCTCAGGTGATGTCACCCGCGGCCTGATCGCCGAAGGCCCGAAAAAAGTCTTCCTGCTCGGCCCCGAGCGGGACATGCCGCTGCTGGAAGGTCTCGATGTCGAACGGGTCGGCGAGGCGGAAGCGCAATCCGTGGTCTGCACCGGCTTCTTCGATGACGAGACGGAAACGCCCGAAGATTACACGGAAATGCTGAAAGGCTTCATCGCCCGCAAGGTGCCGATGATCTGCGCCAACCCCGACCTGGTGGTGGAGCGCGGCGAGCGCATCATCCCCTGCGCCGGCGCAATGGCGGCCTATTACGAACAGCTGGGCGGCGAAGTCCGCATTGCCGGCAAGCCGCATGCGCCGATCTATGAAGCCTGCCTTGCGGCGGCCAAAGACGTGCGCGGCGCCTTCGCCAAGGATCGTGTGCTGGCCATCGGCGACGGCATGCCGACGGATGTGAAGGGCGCGATCGCGAGTGGCCTCAACCTTCTTTATATCAGCGGCGGCATTCACGCCGCTGAATATACGCTGAACGGCCAGACGGACGAGGCGCTTCTGAATGCCTATCTGAAGGGGCAGGGTGCTGCTCCCGGCTGGTGGATGCCCCGTCTTGCCTAAGAAAGTCTTGCCTAAAAACGTCTGGCCTAAGCTGGCGTAAAAATTGGATCGACTGCCATGACCGTCTTTCATCGCAATGAAAAAAAAGAGCCGTTGCCGGAAGCTCTTCGCGGTGGCGTTATCGCGATCGGCAATTTCGATGGTGTGCATCGTGGCCACCGCGCCGTGCTGGACCGTGCTCTGGAACTGGCGGAAGCCCGCGGTGTTCCCGCCCTGGTCCTGACCTTCGAGCCGCATCCCCGGTCCGTCTTCCGTCCTGATACACCTGTCTTTCGTCTGACGCCCGCGCCGTTGAAAGCCCGCATTCTCGAGGCGATCGGTTTCCGCTCCGTCATCGAATATCCCTTCGACCGGGAGTTCTCGCAGCGTTCGGCGGACGAATTCGTCCAGTCCATATTGGTCGACTGGCTGGGTGCCAGCGCTGTCGTTACCGGTTTTGATTTCCATTTCGGCAAGGGCCGCGAGGGCGGTCCGGCATTCCTGATGGCAGCCGGCAAACGTCACGGCTTCGACGTGACGCTGGTGGATGCCTTCCGCGACGAGGGGTCGGATGTCGTTTCCTCAAGCCGTATCCGCTCGCTTCTGTGTGAGGGCGATGTGGCGGGTGCCGCCGGTCTGCTCGGTTATCGCTTTACCGTGGAGAGCGAGGTCATCGGCGGCCAGAAGCTCGGCCGCACATTGGGATACCCCACTGCCAACATGGCGCTGGCGCCGGAGACGGAGCTGAAGGCGGGCATCTATGCCGTGCGGTTCCGTCGCCCCGATGGTTCGATCCACGATGGCGTCGCGAGTTTCGGCTACCGCCCGACGGTGACGGAGAACGGTGCGGCGCTGCTCGAAACCTTCCTGTTCGATTTTTCGGGCGATCTTTATGGGGAAGTGTGTTCGGTGTCCTTCTTCGGGCACCTGCGCGACGAGCTGAAGTTCGACGGGCTCGATCCGCTTGTCGCCCAGATCAGGCGTGATGAAGAAGAGGCGAGGGCGATGCTATCAGGCGTGCGTCCGATCAGCCAGCTGGACGCGAAGATCGCGTTCTGATCGTGTTCGTCCGGCTGCGCCTTGCCGTCGCTTTTCTCTTCCTTTTTGCTGGGAAACCGCATAAACAACCGTCCATGTCCCAATACCGGTTGAAATTTGCAATTCAGATTGGCCGAATTATTGGCCCGGCCTTCCGCCCGCTCTGAGAGAGCCGGAAGGTCCGGGATTTTGGCGCTTACATGACATGTGACATATGGCATGGCGCTTTCCGAATTTGCCCTCTTTGCAATTGAGATGGCGCGACTGATACGGCGCGCAACAACGGTACGATTATGAGCGACACCGCAGAAAAACTGGACTATTCCACCACCCTCTATTTGCCGCAGACGGATTTTCCGATGCGTGCCGGCCTGCCGCAGAAAGAACCGGAAACGGTGAAGCGCTGGCAGGATATGGGCCTCTACAAGAAGCTGCGCGCTTCCGCCGCCGGCCGCGAGAAATTCGTGCTGCATGACGGCCCGCCCTATGCCAACGGCAACATCCACATCGGCCATGCGCTGAACAAAATCCTGAAGGACGTCATCACCCGCTCGTTCCAGATGCGCGGTTTCGACGCCAATTACGTGCCCGGCTGGGATTGCCACGGCCTGCCGATCGAATGGAAGATCGAGGAAGCCTACCGCGCCAGGGGCAAAAACAAGGACGAGGTTCCGGTCAACGAGTTCCGTAAGGAATGCCGTGACTTCGCGGCCGGCTGGATCAAGGTTCAGTCGGAAGAGTTCAAGCGTCTCGGCATCGAGGGCGACTTCGAAAACCCCTATACGACGATGAACTTCCACGCCGAAGCCCGCATCGCCGGCGAGCTGCTGAAGATCGCCCGGAGCGGCCAGCTTTATCGCGGTTCCAAGCCAATCATGTGGTCGGTCGTCGAGCGCACGGCGCTGGCGGAAGCCGAAGTCGAATACCACGATGTCGAGAGCGACATGATCTGGGTGAAATTCCCGGTGAAGGATGCTGCGCCCGCTCTTTCCGGCGTCTCCGTCGTCATCTGGACGACCACGCCGTGGACCATCCCCGGCAATCGCGCCATCGCGTTCTCTTCGCGGGTCGAATATGGCCTTTTCGAAGTCGAAAGCGCGCAGAATGATTTTGGCCCGCAGACGGGCGAAAAGCTGATCTTCGCCAGGAAACTTGCTGACGAGGCCGCAGCCAAGGCGAAGCTGACCTTCAAGTTCGTTCGCGATGTGAAAAGCGAAGAACTGGCGGCCATCACCTGCGCCCATCCTTTGGCATCACTCGGCTACGATTTCCCGGTTCCGCTTCTCGATGGCGATCACGTCACCGACGATGCCGGTACGGGTTTCGTGCACACCGCGCCAAGCCATGGCCGCGAGGACTTTGATGCCTGGACGAATAGCGTCCGCACCCTTGAAGCACGCGGGATCGATACCAAAATCCCGTTCCCGGTCGATGACGCCGGTTTCTACACCGAAGACGCCCCCGGTTTCGGCCCGTCGGCCGAAGGTGGTGCGGCCCGCGTCATGGACGACAACGGCAAGAAGGGCGATGCCAACGAGCGCGTCATCAAGGCGCTGATCGCGGCCAACAACCTGTTTGCGCGGGGTCGTCTGAAGCACAGCTATCCGCATAGCTGGCGCTCCAAGAAGCCGGTGATCTTCCGCAACACGCCGCAGTGGTTCGTCTATATGGACAAGGAACTCGGCGACGGCACGACGCTGCGTTCGCGTTCACTAAGCGCCATCGACCAGACCCGCTTCGTTCCGGCTTCCGGCCAGAACCGTCTGCGCGCCATGATCGAAGGCCGGCCCGACTGGGTTCTGTCGCGCCAGCGCAGCTGGGGCGTGCCGATTGCGGTCTTCGCCGACGAGCAGGGCGAGGTTCTGGTCGACGAAGCCGTTAACGCCCGCATCCTCGAGGCCTTCGAGGCTGAAGGTGCGGATGCCTGGTTTGCCGAAGGCGCCAAGGAACGTTTCCTCGGCAACGACCACGACCATGCCAAGTGGCAGCAGGTCATGGACATCCTTGATGTGTGGTTCGATAGCGGCTGCACCCATACCTTCACGCTGGAAGACCGCCCGGACATGAAGTGGCCGGCGGATGTCTATCTGGAAGGCTCCGACCAGCATCGCGGCTGGTTCCATTCGTCGCTGCTGGAAAGTTGCGCGACGCGTGGCCGCGCGCCCTATAACGCCGTCGTCACCCATGGCTTCACCATGGACGAGCAGGGCCGCAAGCAGTCCAAGTCTCTCGGCAACGTGGTTGCACCACAGGACGTGATGAAAGAGTCCGGCGCGGATATTCTGCGCCTGTGGGTTATGACGACCGACTACTGGGAAGACCAGCGTCTGGGTAAGGCCATCATCCAGACCAACATCGATGCCTACCGCAAGCTGCGTAACACGGTGCGCTGGATGCTCGGCACGCTCGCGCACGACAATGGCGAGGAGATCGCCTATGCCGATCTGCCGGAGCTGGAAAAGCTGGTGCTGCACCGCCTGTCCGAGTTGGATAAGGTTGTGCGCGACGGGTACGACGCCTTCGACTTCAAGAAGATCACCCGCGCCCTGATCGATTTCGCCAATGTCGAGCTGTCGGCTTTCTACTTCGACATCCGCAAGGACACGCTTTATTGCGACGCGCCGTCGTCGCTGAAGCGTCGCGCATCGCTGTCGGTCATCGCCAAGCTGTTCGATTGCCTCGTCACATGGCTCGCACCCATGCTGCCCTTCACCACTGAAGAAGCATGGCTGTCGCGCTATCCGGATGCGGAATCGGTGCATCTTGCCCAGTTCCCGGAAATCCCGGCGGAGTGGAAGAACGACGCGCTGGAAGCCAAGTGGGAAAAAATCCGGAAGGTCCGCACCGTCGTGACGGGCGCGCTGGAAGTCGAGCGCCGCGAAAAGCGTATCGGCTCCTCGCTTGAGGCAGCTCCGGTCGTCCACATTGCCGATGCCGATCTTCTGGCGGCGCTGTCAGGACAGGACTTTGCCGAAATCTGCATCACCTCCGCCATCACGGTGGTGGGCGATGAGGGCCCGGCCGATGGCTTCCGCTTGCCGGAAGTGGCGAAGGTCGTGGTCGAGCAGAAGCTGGCGGAAGGCGTGAAATGCGCCCGTTCGTGGCGCATCACCACCGATGTCGGCTCCGATCCGCAATATCCCGACGTATCGGCCCGCGATGCGGCGGCACTGCGGGAGCTTGCCGCACTCAAGTAATGAAAATGGCCGGATGAATTGCGCTTTGCCTCTTCATCCGGTACACCTGCCTGAAAATGGCCGGATTTGCACGGCAATGCGGGCTGCCGCCTGCCGAAAGACGATGTCTGGCGAAGTGGGACGGACGGCTGGAAGGGTTTCAATGAAGACGATGCAGGGTAATGCGCAGGGTTTGGGCATGTTTCGCACGGTTGTTGGTGTCACGACGATAGGCGTGCTGCTGGGCGCCTGCACAAGCCCAACCTATGGTACGGGCAAGACGGCGGCCGAACAGCTCGTCGACGATCTCGGCAACGCGACCTCGATCACCGGCGACCAGAGCAAGCGCAACCTGAAATACGGCCCCCGTCCGGGTCTCGTCGTTCCCGCCCAGGCCCGTGCCGAACAGCTGACCACGCCGCAGCAGAACATGGCCAGCCGCGAAAACAACCCGCAATGGGTCGAATCGCCGGAAGAAACCCGCGAACGTCTGCGCGATGAGGCGGATGCCAACAAGAACAACCCGCATTACCGCTCACCGCTGCTCGCCGGCAACGGCACTGCCGGCCAGATGACCGAAAGCCAGAAGTGGGAAGCCTTCCGCAAGGCCAAGGCCGATGCCCAGGGCGGTTCCGTCGTTAATGCCCAGCGCAAGTTCCTGACCGATCCGCCGGCTGAATATCGCAGCGTTCCGCAGGATCAGCTGACCGATCTCGGTGAGCCAGAGCAGAAAAAGGAAAAGCGCCGCAAGAAAGAAGCGGCTGTCGCCAACACCGGCAAGAGCTGGTGGAACCCCTTCTGACAAAAATGACGGGCTGATGGACCTGCGGGAAAGCTTGTGCCTCCCGCCGGCCGCTTAGTCGTCGAGACGTTTCTCGCGGAAGAATTGCCGCAGGATTTCAGCACTTTCGCTTTCCGCCAGTCCGGAATAGACATCCGGTGCATGGTGGCAGGTTGGCTGGCTGAAGAAGCGCACGCCACTCTCCACAGCGCCGCCCTTCGGGTCTTGCGCGCCGTAATAAAGGCGGCGGATACGGGCAAATGAAATCGCCGCCGCGCACATGGTGCAGGGCTCCAGCGTAACGTAAAGATCGGCACCGGGCAGGCGTTCCTGTCCCAGCGCCTCGCAGGCCATGCGGATCACGGCGATTTCGGCATGCGCGGTCACATCGTTCAATTCACGGGTGCGGTTGCCGGAACGGGCAATGACGCGGCCATCCAGAACAAGCACGGCGCCGATCGGAACCTCATCCCGCTCGCCGGCGGAACGGGCTTCGACAAGCGCCAGTTCCATGAAATGCGTCCTTTCGGCCATTGCGGTTCAATTTCCTCTTAACCCTTGTGCTTGGACCTGATAGGACAGCCCAAACAACAGGCAAATAGCAAATGACTTTTAAAGACAAGCCGAAGCGTGACGGCGGCAAAACTTTTGGCGGCGACAGAAAGCCGAAAGGCCCCGGCAAACCCGCTGCAGAGCGTGAAAAGAAACCGGCGCAAGCCAAGGCTGCGCCCGCTTCTGCCGCCACGGCCGAAGTGGTTGGTGCCGGCAAGCCCGAGCGTATCTCGAAAATCATGGCGCGCGCCGGCGTTGCCTCGCGCCGCGATGTCGAGCGTATGATCATGGAAGGCCGCGTGTCGCTGAACGGCGTCTTGCTGGATACGCCGGTGGTCAACGCCACGCTGTCAGACAAGATCGAAGTGGACGGCATGCCGATTCGCGGTGCGGAGCGCACCCGCCTCTGGCTCTACCACAAGCCCGCCGGCCTGGTGACGACCAATTCCGACCCGGAAGGCCGCCCGACCGTTTTCGATAATCTGCCGGGTGAACTGCCGCGCGTGCTGTCCATCGGCCGTCTCGATATCAACACCGAAGGCCTGCTACTGCTCACCAATGATGGCGGCCTTTCCCGCGTGCTGGAACTGCCGACCACCGGCTGGCTGCGCCGTTACCGCGTGCGCGCCCATGGCGAGGTCGATCAGGCAGCACTGGACAAGCTGAAGGACGGCATTGCCGTCGACGGCGTGCTTTATGGCGCGATCGACGCAACGCTCGACCGTACCCAGGGCCACAATGTCTGGATCACCATGGGTCTGCGCGAAGGCAAGAACCGCGAAATCAAGAACGTGCTCGGCGCGCTTGGTCTTGAGGTTAACCGCCTGATCCGCATTTCCTATGGCCCGTTCCAGCTGGGTGATCTGCCCGAGGGCAAGGTGCTGGAAGTGCGCGGCCGCATGCTGCGTGACCAGCTTGGCCCGCGCCTGATCGAAGAGGCCGGCGCCAACTTCGACGCGCCGATCTACAATACATCTGTCGACGATGAGGAAGAGGCGCCGGCTAAGCGCGCCAAGTCCGAATGGGCAAAGAGCGATGCGCCGGAAGGCAGGCCGCGTTTTGAAAAGGCAGCCGGCAAGCCGGAAGACCGCCGCGAAAAAGCGCTCGGACGCCTGGATACCAAGCGCAGTGACAAGCCTGCCGGCAAGTTTGGTGCAAAACCTGCCGGAAAATTTGGTGGCAAGGGCCGCAATGACGACGAGGGCGATGATCGTCGTCCCCGCCCGCCCGCCGGCACCAGCCGCACCGCCAATGTCTGGATGGCACCTGGCGCAAAGCCCACGCGCGATGGCAAGGAACGCAAGTCGTCAGCCCGCGCTGAAGCTGAAAGCCTGTTCAAAAAGCCGTCCGCGCAGGATGAAGCCCGCCGTAACGTCGTGCGGCATGCTGACGCCGAAGGCGAGTGGATTCGTTCGGACTCCCCCCGTGAAGAAGAAGGTGGCCGCGGACGCGGTGACCGTCCTGGCCGCGGCGAAAAGAGCTTTGGCGATCGCGGTGGACGCGGCGGCAAATCTTTCGGTGGCAAACCTTCTGGCGACAGACCCTCCGGCGACCGGCCATTCCGGGATCGCCCCCGCGAAGACGGCGATCGCCCCCGTGGGGATCGACCTGCACGCGGAACAAAGAGCTTCGGTGATCGCCCCGCACGCGGCGACAAACCCTTCGGTGACCGTCCGTTCCGTGATCGGCCTCGCGAAGACGGCGATCGCCCGCGTAGCGACCGTCCGCGTGGCGAGAAGAGTTTTGGCGATCGTACCGCGCGTGGCGAAAAGCCATTCAGCGAACGCCCGTTCCGTGACAAGCCCCGCGAAGAGGGAGATCGTCCCGGCAGTGATCGTCCGCGCGGTGACCGGCCTTTCGGCGACAAGCCCAGAGGCGGTAAACCCGGCGGCAGGCCCGCATCGGGCAAGCCGTCCTTTGGCAAGTCAGGCGAGCGTGGCGAACGCTCCGGTTTTTCGGGCAAGGGTAAAGGCCCCGGTGGCAATGGCCCCGGCGGCGGTAAGCCGGGCGGCAAAGGCCCGGGTGGCAAACCTTCTGGTGGCAGGGGAATGACACGTAATGCGGATCGTAGGCGGTGAGTTCCGCGGCCGGACACTGGCCGCGCCGAAATCGAATTCCATTCGTCCAACCATCGACAGGACGCGGGAAAGCCTCTTCAACATCCTGAGCCACGCCTATCCGGAAAGTCTTGACGGTACGCGCGTGCTGGACGTTTTTGCCGGAACCGGCGCGGTGGGGCTGGAAGCCCTGTCGCGCGGCTGTCGGGTGGCGCTCTTCGTCGAAAACGGCGTCGAGGGCAGGGGGCTGCTCTGGGAAAACATCGATGCGCTCGGACTGCATGGCCGCGCCCGCATCCTGCGGCGTGACGCCACCAAGCTGGGTGGCGTCAACAATATCGAGCCCTTCGATCTTCTTTTCGCCGATCCGCCCTATGGCCATGGCCATGGCGAGAAGGCTTTAGCTGCAGCCCATGCCGGCGGCTGGCTGACATCAGGCGCGCTCGCCATCCTGGAAGAGCGCGGCGACGTGACGGTCACGGTCGAGCCGGTATTCAAGCTGCTCGAAAGCCGGATTTTCGGTGATACCAAGATGCATTTCTACCGCTACGAGCCCTGACGGGAGACTTCCCGTCATGCCACGGTCTTGTCTTGTTTGCGCAATAGGCAGAGCCTTTGCCGTGGTAATCTTTTAGGGTGTTTCGCATGGAGCAGGCTGGCAACGACAGCGTCACGATCGTCCGCGCCGGGGAGGACGTCCTCAAGGGCGCTGGCGGCAGCGGCCACGAGCCGACATTCGGACTGGCGCTCGGCGGTGGCGGTGCCCGCGGAATCTGCCACATCAACATCGTCGAGGCGCTGGATGAACTCGGCATCCGGCCGGTGATGCTCTCCGGTTCCTCCATCGGTTCCATCATCGGCGCGGGCATGGCGGCCGGCATGTCGGGCCGCGAAATCCGCGAATATACGCTTGAACTCATGGGCCGGAAGGGCTCGGTCGCACACCGGCTCTGGAGCCTCGGCCCGGCATCGATGCGCCATGCGGCCCACGGTTTTCGCCTCGGCCAGTTCAATCTCGAACTCATCCTTCATGCCCTGATGCCGCAGGCCCTGCCGAAGGATTTTTCGCAGCTTGCCATCCCGCTGAAGGTGATAACGACAGATTATTACGCCCAGACCGAAGTGGTGGTGGAAAGCGGCGAGATCATCCAGGCGCTCGCCGCATCGGCCGCCATACCGGCGCTGTTCATGCCTGTTCGTATCGATGGCCGCATCATGATCGATGGCGGCATCTTCAATCCGGTCCCTTATGAGCATCTGCTTGAACACGCCGATATCGTCATCGGCGTCGATGTGGTCGGCGGCCCGGAAGGCGACGGCAGCACCATGCCGAACCGGCTGGATAGCCTGTTCGGCGCTAGCCAACTGATGATGCAGGCGGCGATTGCCCTGAAACTGAGGCTGCGCCCGCCGCACATTTTCCTGCGCCCACCGGTGCACCGTTTCGGCGTGCTGGATTTTTTGAAGTCGGAGGAGGTGCTCAATGCGTCGGCCAGCATCAAGGATGATCTGAAACGCCAGATCGAGATGCAGGTGGAGTTGTTTCACCGCGGGCAGGGCGTGGAGGCTTGAGCGTTACACCCTGAATAGGAAGCCGAGCGGGGGCCGCTTATTTGACACTACAGTAAAACTTCCGTCTCGCTTTCCTCCATATCCTCTTCTTCCTCCTCCCGCTTCTCCGCCTTGTTCTTCGGCTTCATCAGCGGTTCCGGCTTCACTTCGCGCACGGGTTTGTTGTGCAGCATCTGCCGTCCGGCCGCGAGGCCTTCGACGGCCTGAAGCTCCAGTCGCTGTTCGTCGCGTTCGCGGATGTCGTCGGAAATGGCGAGTGCCCTTTCAGCGTCCATATCCAGCCCTTCCAGAATGCGCCTGCCGAACAGCAGGCCGGATTCCAGCGTCTCTCGGATTTCATATTCCACGCCCTTTTTCCTGAGGTCGAGGGAATGAATGCGGTCATAGGAGCGGGCATAGATGCGCACGCTTGGAAATTCCGACTGGATCATGTCGATGATACGGTCGGTGACCTCCTTCTTGTGGGTGCAGACCGCCACCAGATCGGCGCGTTCGATACCGGCGGCGATCAGCACATCCTTGCGGGTGCCATCGCCGAAAAAGATGCGGAACCCGAAACGGGCGGCCTGACGCACACGGTCGGCCGAACTGTCGATGACAGTCACGTCGCGGCCGCCAGCAAGAAGGATCTGCGAGGCGATCTGGCCGAAGCGGGAAAAGCCGATCATCAGCACATCCGCACCCGCCCCGTCGAAATCCTCTTCCAGCTTGTCCTCTTCCGCATCCTCCGCGGTCAGCCGCCGCGAAATCACTGCCAGAACCGGCGTCAGTGCCATGGAGAGCGTGACGACGGCGACGAGGATCGAGGCCGTGGCCTGCGGAAACAGGCCGGACGCGGCGGCCGTGGTGAAAAGCACGAAACCGAACTCGCCGCCCTGCGCCAGAAGCAGCGCGATGCGGCTCGACGCATAACGCGAGGAACCGGCAATGCGGCAAAGGCCATAGATCAGGGCCGCCTTCACCGCCATCATGACAGGCACGGCGATGAGGATGAGGACGATGTGCTCGTAGACGATATTGATATGCAGCGACATGCCGACGGCCATGAAGAACAGCGCCAGGAACAACCCGCGAAACGGCTCGATATCGGCCTCCAGCTCATGCCGGTAAGAGGATTCCGACAGCATCAGCCCGGCCAGCAGCGCACCCATGCCCATCGACAGGCCCACCATCTCCATAATGGCGGCCGCGCCGATGACGACAAAAAGGGCGGCCGCGATCATCACTTCGCGCGCACCCGTGCGGGCGATGATCTGGAACATCGGCGTCAGCAGGAAGCGTCCGGCCAGCACCATGCCTGCCACCGCAACGACCGAGGCGACGAGATCGTAAGCCATCGAATCCGTCGGCACATCCGGCCGGTTGGAGAGAATGGTCACGAGCGCCAGAAGCGGTACGATGGCAAGATCCTGAAACAGCAGGATCGAGAAGGAACGGTTGCCGTGCCGCGTATTCATGTCGCCGTCGTCTTCCAGAATCTGCAGCGCAAAAGCGGTGGAGGAAAGCGCAAGGCCGAAACCCGCAACCACGCTTCCCCGCGCGTCGATCAGCCCCGCCCACCAGGCAATCGCCGCCAGCGCGCTACCCGTCACCAGCACCTGCGCCAGCCCGAGGCCCAAAATATCGCGCCGCATCTGCCAGATGCGCGAGGGTTTCAGTTCGAGACCGATGATGAAGAGCAGGAAAACGACGCCCAGTTCCGAGACATTGAAGATGTCCTTCGCATCTGTAACGAGATGCAGGAACGGCCCGATGATGATGCCGGCCACCAGATAACCGAGCACGGTGCCAAGCCCAAGCTTGCGGAAAACGGAGGCCGCGATGACCGCGCCGGCCAGAAGTAGCAATGGTTCGGAAAAGAGAGCGTCGTGCTCGGTCATGCGGGCGGACTTTCAAATAGGGTGGCGATGGAGCCGTCTGAATGGAGAAAGCGGCGTTTCGCCCTTGATGCGGGGTTGCTGGCACAATAAATGGAACAGGAATGAAAGGCCAACTCATGTCCTCAGAAATAGATTCTTCCAAACTTCTCGATCGCGCCAGCCAGCTTGTCGATCTCGCCCGTGCCGCCGGTGCGGATGAGGCGGATGCCGTTGTCGTCCGCTCCCGTTCACAATCGGTCGGCGTGCGGCTTGGCAAGGTGGAAAGTACCGAATCCTCCGAAAGCGATGATTTTTCCCTGCGTGTCTTCGTCGGGCGGCGGGTGGCGAGCGTGTCGGCTAATCCGGGCTTTGATCTGAAGACCCTTGCCGAACGGGCCGTCGCCATGGCGAAAGTCTCGCCTGAAGACCCCTTTGCCTGCCTTGCAGACAAGCAACGGCTGGCGACATCCTATGACGATCTCCAGCTTTTCGACGCGACGGAAGTCTCTGCCGATCAGCTGCGGGAAGCGGCACTTGCCTCGGAAGAGGCCGCACTTGCCGTCAAGGGCGTCAGCAATTCCTCGGGTGCGGGCGCATCGAGCGGCATGGGCGGGCTCGTGCTCGTCACCTCACACGGTTTTTCCGGCAGCTATATGGGCAGCCGCTTCGGCCGCTCCGTCAGCGTCATCGCCGGCGAAGGCACGAAGATGGAGCGCGACTACGATTACGATAGCCGCCTTTATTATGCTGATCTGGATACAGCCGAAGAGATCGGTCGCCGCGCCGGGGAAAAAGTGGTGCGGCGCGTCGGCCCGCGTCAGGTGGATACCGGCAGCAATATCACTGTGGTGTTCGATCCCCGTATCGCCCGCGGTTTCGTCGGCGCCATTGCCGGTGCGATCAATGGTGCCTCGGTTGCCCGCAAGACCAGTTTCCTGCGCGACAAGATGGGCCAGCAGATTCTGAAAAAGGGCCTTTATCTCACCGACGACCCGCAGATCGTGCGTGGTCCTTCCTCCCGTCCCTTTGACGGCGAAGGTATCAGGGGTGAGAAGATGACGATGATCGAGGATGGTGTTTTGAAGCATTGGTTCCTCTCCACCTCGGCGGCGCGGGAGCTCGGCCTTGAAACCAACGGTCGCGGCGTGCGCGGCGGCACCTCGGTCTCGCCGGCCTCCACCAACCTGGCGCTGGAGCCGGGCGATCTGTCACCGCAGGAATTGCTGGCGCAGGTTGGGTCAGGTTTTTACGTCACCGAACTGATTGGCCACGGCGCCAACATGCTGACAGGCGAGTATAGCTGCGGTGCCAGCGGTTTCTGGATCGAGAACGGTGAAAAATCCTTCCCCGTGTCCGAAGTCACCATCGCGTCCAACCTCAAGGACATGTTCATGCGGGTGACGCCTGCCAATGATATCGACCGCAAATATGGTGTCGCGGCACCGACGCTCGCCATCGAAGGCATGACGATCGCCGGCAAGTGATGCGGCCTGCGGGTTGTTTTCGCGGGCACTTTATGTGCAAGTGCGAAGAGAAAAACGGGCGCGCCGTTTGAGGCGCGCGGAAAAGACGGCAAAATGAACGATATGGCTGAGGCCCGCTGGGCCTCCGATTTGAGGCTGATTCTCGGAGCCGCCCGCAAGGCGGGCGAGACGGCGCTGGGTTTCTTCCGCAAGGACCCCGAGGTCTGGTGGAAGAACGGCGGGCTTTCGCCGGTCAGCGCGGCGGATTATGCCGCCAACGACATTCTCGCAACCATTCTTCGCTCCGCCCGGCCTGACTATGGCTGGCTTTCCGAGGAGACGGACGACGATACGGAGAGGCTGTCGCGCTCCACCGTCTTCGTCGTCGATCCCATTGACGGAACCCGCGCCTTCATCGGCGGTCGGGATACCTGGTGCGTCAGCGTTGCGGTGGTCCATGAGGGTCGGCCGGTCGTCGGCGTGCTCGTCGCGCCAGCGCTGGCGGAGGAGTTCACCGCGGTGGAAGGCGGCGTGGCGTTGAAGAACGGAGCCGCCATCTCGGCAACCCGTGACAATGGCGGAACCTTCCATCTTGCCGCAGCGGCGGAAGCGATCGCGCACCTGCCGGAAGCGTTGCGCAACACCGTCGAGCGCATTCCGCACGTCCCCTCGCTTGCCTACCGGCTGGCGATGGTGGCGGATGGCCGCATCGATGGAACGCTGGTCAAGGCCAACTCGCATGAGTGGGATCTCGCCGCCGCCGATCTCATCCTTGAGCGGTCCGGCGGCCAGCTTGTCGGCCTCGATGGCAAACCTCTGATGTATAATCGCCGCGAGGTGAACCACCCCGCATTGTGCGCCGCAGCAGATTATGCGCTGCCTGCACTTTTGAAAGCGTTTTCACATCTGTCTGACGGTTGACGTTTGCCGGGAAATCCCGCAGATGAAGGCCTCTCTCAGCGTTTAAGAAAGAGATAAAGACATGACGGAAACTGGCAAACCGAAACAGCTGCTGCACCTCGTCTTCGGCGGCGAACTTGAAAACCTTCAGGATGTTCAGTTCCGGGATTTGAACGCGCTCGATATCGTCGGCATCTATCCGGATTACGCTTCCGCGCTGACCGCATGGAAGTCCAAGGCGCAGATGACGGTTGATAACGCCCATATGCGTTATTTTATCGTGCATATGCACCGTCTTCTCAATC
>Ga0308165_1000185_pt1 | contig 152627 bp, 131 predicted proteins | sample PhyWR2_FD_201032 | JGI IMG/M metagenome (GOLD analysis project Ga0308165, IMG submission 201032) | Phyllosphere microbial communities from UC Gill Tract Community Farm, Albany, California, United States - DLSLW.R2 | ecosystem: Host-associated > Plants > Phyllosphere > Unclassified | place...
GAGTCGCGCAACGCCGCGATCAGCGCTTCAGGAATGCCGCACAGGCCGAAGCCGCCGACGGCAATCGTCTGGCCGTCCTTGACGATGCCGGATAACGCGCTGGACGCGTCGGGATAGACTTTATTCACGTGTCTCCTTTCGATTCTTATAGGTTCAAAATGTCAGCAGGCATCATAGGGCGCTGATAGGGCAGCAACAATACGGTAAAAATACCTAGAAGTCCCGCCAGGCCTTATTATTAAGGATTCTCAACAGTATTTTTACGATACAGCGCTTGGCAGCACATCATGAGCAACTCGCACCTCGTCGACTTTGAACAAGTATTCATGCATGCCCCGATCGGCATGTGTGTTTCGCACAATCGCGTGATCCAGCAAAGCAACCTGGCGCTGGCGAAGATGTTCGGCTATGCGCCGGGCGAGTTGTCGGGCCAGTCCTTCATGGTGCTGTATCCGACCGCGGACGAATTCGAACGCACCGGTGTGCGCCTGGTGCCCATCCTCAACGAAAAGGGATTTTATTCGGACGAGCGCATCATGAAGCGCGCCAGCGATGACATGTTCTGGTGCCACGTCACCGGCGCTTCGCTGGTGCAGGGCGACCCGCATGCGGCCGGCATCTGGACCTTCGAAGACGTCAGCGCCAAGCGGCCGCTGGCGCCCGGACTGACGCCGCGCGAACGCGAGATCGCCGCGCTGCTGGTGGAAGGAAAAACCAGCAAGCTGATTGCACGCCAGGTCGAGCTGAGCCCGCGCACGGTGGAAATGCATCGCGCCCGCCTGATGCGCAAATTCGGCGCGGCGACGTCGTCCGAGCTGGTGCACAAGCTGCTCAGTATTACTCCGTAGTCGCCCGGCAACTACGCCGTCAATTTCCAATCCGGCTCCCCGGCAAATCTCTCCGCCAGAAAATCCAGCATGGTGCGCAAGGTCGCCGGCATGTGCTTGCGCGACGCATAGACGCCGTAAATGTCGAGCACGGTCGGCTCATGCCTGGGCAGCAAGACCACCAATTCGCCGGACGCCACATACGGCGCTGCAGCATAAGACGGCAGGTGCGCCACGCCGGCGCCGGCCAATGCCGCCGCCATCAAGACCATCGCTTCGTTGGCGCTGATGTTGCCGCTCACCGCCACCGAACTGCGCGTCCCCTTGTGATCGAACTCCCACAGGCTCTTGCCCACGTAGGAATGCGTCAGGCAATTGTGCAGCGCCAGGTCTTCCACCTTCTTCGGCGTGCCGTACTCGCGCAGGTAGCCGGGCGAGGCGCAGATCGTGGAGCGGCACACCGACAGCTTGCGCGCGATCAGGCTGGAATCGAGGCGCGTCGTCATGCGGATGGCCAGATCGATACGCTCTTCCACCAGATTGACGGTACGGTCCAGCATCACCAGATCCACCGCCACGTCCGGATAGCGTTTGCAGTATTCCGTCACCGCGCGCACCAGTTGCGGGCCGAACGACGTGCTGGTGGTGATGCGCAGCAATCCCTTCGGCGCCTGCTGCGGTTGATTGACCGCGTTCTGCAGATCGCCGGCCGCGTCGAGCATCCGGCGGCAACGCTCGAGAATCTCGATGCCCGCCGGCGTCAGGCTCAGGCGCCGTGTGGTCCGATGCAGCAAACGCGCGCCGACCCACTCTTCCAGCTCCGCCAGGTAGCGCGAAATCACCGGCCGCGACAGGTCCAGCTGCAAGGCCGCCGCCGACTGGCTACCGCTATCCACCACCGTCACGAACACCTGCATCGCCGTCAATCTGTCCATGCTGCGCTCTCCATGCTTGATCTTATTTGACCGATTTACGAAACAAACTATGTTTCATTATGCTGTTTTTCCAAAACAAATAAATGATTAATCTTCATTCATTGCAGTTTCCCGTACTTGCCCCCCCTTGAACCGCTTTGGAGAAATCAACATGTATTCGAGCATTCGCGCCATGTCCCGCCCGCTGCTGGCGCTGGCCGTCGCCGTCGGCTTCCTCGCCGCCAATCACGCTTCCGCCGCCGAGGCGCTGACGCTGGATATCTACAACCCGGGCGAGCAGGCCTTGTTCCCGGTCAGCTCGGTGCTGGTCAGCGGCAAGCAGGACGCCATCCTGGTCGACGCCCAGTTCGGCCGCGCGCAAGCCGAACAAGTCGTCGCGAAAATCCGTGCCGGCGGCAAGAAGCTGGTGGCCATCTACATCAGCCACGGCGATCCGGATTACTACTTCGGTCTCGACACCATCAAGGCCGCCTATCCCGACGTGAAGATCCTGGCGACGCCGCAGACCGTTGCCCATATCAGGGAAACCATGGCCGGCAAGCTGGCATTCTGGGGACCGAAACTGGGCGCCGACGCGCCGCAGCAAACCATCGTGCCGGATGTCCTCGAAGGCGACACGCTGACGCTGGAAGGCAAGAAGCTGCACGTCGTCGGCCTCGACGGTCCGCAACCCGAGCGCAGCTTCGTCTGGATTCCTTCACTCAGGGCCGTGGTCGGCGGCGTGGTCGTGGACGGCAACCTGCACGTCTGGATGGCTGATACGCAAGGTGCGCAATCGCACAAGGACTGGCTCGGCACATTGGCGCGCATTGAAAAGCTCAAACCGAAGATCGTCGTCCCCGGCCACTACGCCGCCGGTGCACCAATGAACATCGCGGCCGTCAAATACACCCGCGACTACATCAAGGCCTTCGACGCAGAAACCGCAAAAGCAGCCGATTCGGCCGCGCTGATCGCCGCCATGAAGGCACGCTATCCGGCGCCGACCAACTTCTCGTCGCTGGAGTTGAGCGCCAAGGTCGCCAAGGGCGAAATGAAGTGGTAGTTCGCAGCATCGAAACGCGCATTTAACCCATTCACCCAAAGGACACATCATGAACATCGCCATCATCGGCGCCACCGGCAACGTCGGCGCCCGCCTCCTGGAAGAAGCCCTGCGTCGCAATCACCGGGTCACCGCCATCGCCCGCAGTGCTTCTTCGCTGGCGCCGCGCACCGGCGTCGTCACGCACGACGTCGACGTGCACGACGGCGCCGCACTGGCCGCCGCGCTGAGTGGACACGATGCCGTCATCAGCAGCGGCCGCTTTGTCACCATCCCGGCAGCCGCCATCCTGACTCCGGTGAAGCAAGCCGGCGTCAAACGCCTGCTCGTCGTGGGTGGCGCCGGCAGCCTGGAGATCGCGCCCGGCGTGGCATTGGTCGACACGCCGCAATTCCCTGCGGAGTACAAAGCGGAAGCCTCGGCCGGCCGCGATTTCCTGCAGGCGCTGCGCAAGGAAAACGAACTCGACTGGACTTTCCTGTCGCCATCGGCATTGTTTGTGGCGGGCGAACGCACCGGCGCTTTCCGCCTCGGCCAGGACCAGTTGCTGACCGCTGCCGATGGCAAGAGCTGGATTTCGATGGAAGACTACGCCGTCGCGATGTTCAACGAGATCGAACAACCGGCGCACGTCGGCCGGCGCTTCACGGTGGGCTATTGATCCACTGATCCGTTGGTCAAGGAAACGCCATGAACACTACCGTCCTGCATTACATCTACGACCCGCTGTGCGGCTGGTGCTACGGCGCCGCACCGCTGGCGGAAGCTGCGCGCGAGGTCCTGCCTGTCATCGGCCACGGCGGCGGCATGATGACCGGCGCCAACCGCAAGCAGGTCAGTCCGGCCTTACGCAATTACGTCATGCCGCACGACCGCCGCATCGCGGAACTGAGCGGCCAGCCATTCGGCGACGACTACTTCAACGGCCTGCTGCTGGATGAAACGGCGGTGTTCGATTCGGCACCGCCGATTGCGGCAATTCTGGCCGCAGAAGACATCGCCGGACGAGGATTGGACCTGCTGTCACGTTTGCAGAAGGCCCATTATGTTGAAGGAAAACGCATCGCCGATACCAACGTTTTGCGCACGCTGGCGGAAGAAACGGGATTGGACGGCGATGCCTTTGCACAAGCATATGCACGCGTCAACGAGGAAGAACTGCACCCGCACATTGCCGCCAGCCGCCGCTTGCTGGCACAGGTCGGCGGGCATGGCTTTCCGACCTTTGTGCTGGAGCAGGACGGTCGGTTCGATGTGCTCGATACCGGCCGCTGGCTGGGCGAACCTGATGCGTGGCGCGAACATCTGTCCCCACTACACGCAGCGCTGAATCCCTTCAAATCGGCTTAGACGGGCAAGCCAAGTTCGCGCAACTGCTTCACCGTCTCGGCGCAATCGACGTGATGAATCGCATGCCAGCCGAGCCGGCGCGCCGCGTCGACGTTCTTCGCCGAATCGTCGAGAAAGACCAGTTCCGACGGCTTCAGGTTGGGCAGATGCTTGCCGTAGCGCGTCAGCGCGATCTGATAAATCACGTCGTCCGGCTTGATGCACTGCTCTGTTCCCGACACCACGATGTCGCGGAAGATCTGCAAGAAGTCATAGTTCGCCAGCGCATACGGAAACGTCTCCGACGACCAGTTGGTCAAGCCAAACAGCGGCACCTCCTTGTCGTGCAAGGTGCGCAGCAATTCGACGCCGTCATGCAGCGGCCCGCGCAGCATCTCTGTCCAGCGATCGTAGAAGGCGCGGATCATCGGCTCATGCTGGGGATGTTCGGCCAACAGCAACTCGGTGCCCTCTTTCAGGGTGCGGCCGCCGTCCTGGCGGATGTTCCAGTCAGGTGAACAGACATTGGTGAGGAAGTGTTCGCGCTCGGCCGCGTCGGGAATCAGGTCTTGATACAAGTGCAGCGGATTCCAGTCGAACAGCACGCCGCCGAAATCGAACACCACGGCGCGGATGCCGGCCGAACTTGCATAGTCAGGGTTGAATTTTTGCGTCATTTTCTTCAAGAGATCGTCAGATGATGGAAGGGGGAATTGCCATGGACATCAAAGCGTGCGGAAAAATTCATACAACTCGGCGGCATCCGCATACGCCACGTTGAAACGAAACCACGGTTCGTCCGGCGGCGTGAGGTGGAAGAACTCCCCCGGCGCCAGCCAGATCCCCTTTTGCCGCGCGCGGTCGGCGATCTCGCGTGCGCTCAGGTCGCACCCATCCAGCCGGGCCCATGAAAACATGCCGCCGCGCGGCGTCGTGAACGGCGTCAGGCCGGTCTCGCTGAGCTTGCCGTTGACGCGCGACTGCGCATTGAGCAGCGACGTCGCCAGGTTCTCGACGTGACGGCGATGATGGCCTTCGGTCAGCACACTGTGCACCAGGCGTTCGTTGATTTCGGAATTGGTCAGGCTCAGCACCATCTTGGTATGCACCAGCTGGCGCGCCAGGTCGCGCTGGCAGGCGATGAAGCCGAGGCGCAGCGAAGGCGCGATGGTCTTCGAGTAGCTGCCGACGTAGATCACGCGCTGCAAACCGTCCAGCGCCGCCAGCATCGGATCGGTGGGCTGGCCCAGCTCGCGGAAGATGTCATCCTCCACCACCCAGAAGCCATGCCGCTCGGCCGCCTGCAACACGCGCATCGCGCAGGCCGGCGTGTACGACGTCCCGGTCGGGTTGTGCAGCACGCTGGTGGTGAAGAACAGCTTCGGTTTGTGCGTGCGCGCCAGCGTCTCCAGCATCTCGGTGTCGACGCCGGTGGGCGTGCGCGGGATGCCGATCACGTTGAGGTCGGCCATCCTCAGCATGGCGATCAGGTTGCAATAGCCGGGGTCGTCGACGAATACCGTCTCGCCACGCTTGACCATGGTGCGGATGATCAGGTCCAGGCCCTGCGTGGCACCGTGCGAGGTGAGCACCTGATCGAGCGAGACTTCCAGCGACCAGTTGGCCAGGAACTGGCAAATGATCTGGCGCAGCGGCGCGTAACCATAGGGATGGCCATAGCCGACCTGCTGCGCGCCGGGCGAACGGATGATCCGGCGCTCGGCCTGGTGCAGTCCTTCGTCGTCGAGCCATTTCCCTGGCAACCAGCCGCAGCCGGCCTTGATCGGCACGCGCTCGTCGGCGAACATTTCCGACAGCAGCCAGGCTGAATCGATGACCGGATCGGGCGGCGTGAAGGCCATCGCCGGCGGTGGGTTGGCGCCCTTGGCCGCGATGAAGAAGCCGGCGCCGCGCCGCACGATCAGCAGGCCGCGCGCCACCAGTTGCTCGTAGGCTTCCACCACCGTCGAGGCGCCGATGGCGTGCGACTCGGCGAACTGCCGCACCGACGGCAGGCGTTCGCCCGAACGCAGCGCGCCCTGTTCGATCAATTGCGCCAATCCGTTCACCACTTGCTCGACCAGGCCGCTGCTGCGATTGCTGCCGCTTCGGGAGCCGCCCTTTGCGCCGTTGCGCTCCAATGTCAGGTAAACCGCTTCACGCTGGGCTTTCGCCATCTTTTCCTCGCTGCCGCCCGCAGCCGACTTTTTCAGTTCTTGTCAGCCGGGCAAGTGTCATCAATACAGATTGTTGAAATAAACAATACAGTTCTTCGGTTAATTCCAAAGTGTATCTAACAATCCCGGCCGCGTCTCGCAATAATCGAGCATCTTCAACCGCCCGAGGTGCGCCTGAAATGAACAAACCACTTTCCGCTTCCGACCTGTCCGCCTATTGGATGCCCTATACGGCCAACCGCAACTTCAAGGCCAGCCCGCGCATGCTGGTATCGGCGGAAGGCATGTACTACCGCGACGACGCCGGCAACGCCATCCTCGACGGCACCGCCGGCCTGTGGTGCGTACCGCTCGGCCACGCCCAGCCGAAGATCGTCTCCGCCGTGCAAAAGGCCGTGGCGACGCTCGACTACGCCCCCTCCTTCCAGCTCGGCCATCCGATGGCGTTTGAACTGGCGGAGCGTCTGAAGCAATACACCGGTGGCCGTTATTCGCAAGTGTTCTACACCGGTTCCGGCTCGGAAGCGGTCGACACCGCCCTCAAGATCGCCCTGGCCTATCACCGCTCCCGCGGCGACGCCACCCGCACCCGGCTGATCGGCCGCGAGCGCGGCTACCACGGCGTCGGCTTCGGCGGCATGTCGGTCGGCGGCATCGGCGGCAATCGCAAGACCTTCAATTCGGCGCTGCTGCAAGGCGTGGATCACCTGCCGCACACCCATAACCTCGAAAAGAACGCCTTCACCAAGGGCGAGCCGGAATACGGCACCCACCTGGCCGATGAACTGGAACGCCTGGTCACCCTGCACGACGCCTCCAACATCGCCGCCGTGATCGTCGAGCCGGTGGCCGGCTCCACCGGCGTGCTGATCCCGCCCAAGGGTTACCTGCAACGCCTGCGCGACATCTGCACCAAGCACGGCATCCTGCTGATTTTCGACGAAGTGATCACCGGTTTCGGCCGCCTCGGCACGCCGTTCGCATCGGACTACTTCGGCGTCGATCCTGACATCTTTACCACCGCCAAGGGCCTCACCAACGGCGTGGTGCCGATGGGCGCCGTGTTCGTCAAGCCGCACATCCACGACGCTTTCATGAACGGCCCCGACGGCATCGAACTGTTCCACGGCTATACCTACTCCGGCCATCCGCTGGCCTGCGCTGCCGGCCTGGCATCGCTCGACATCTTCGAACAGGACGGCATCCTGGAACACGCCAACAGCGTCGCCGACTACTGGCAGGAAGCCGCCCATGCGCTGCGCGGCCTGCCGCACGTGATCGACATCCGCACCATCGGCATGATCGTCGGCATCGAGCTGTCGTCGATTCCCGGCAAGGTCGGCGCCCGCGCCTACGACGCCTTCCGCCGCGCCTTCAATGACGGCATTTTGATCCGCGTGACCGGCGACATCATCGCCTTGTCGCCGCCGCTGGTCATCGAGAAGAAACACATCGACGAACTGTTCGGCAAGCTCGCCGCCATTTTGAAAACATTGGATTAAGAACCGAGGAAACAAGTCAGCATGGAAAAGATTACCCATTTCATCGGCGGTCGCCGCGTCGACACCAACAGCGACCGCTACGCCGATGTCTTCAACCCTGCCCTGGGCGTGGCGGTCGCACGCGTTGCACTGGGCACGGCGGAAGAAGTCAATGATGCCGTTGCGACAGCCGTCGCCGCGTTCCCCGCCTGGTCCAACACGCCGCCGCTGACGCGTGCGCGCATGCTGTTCAAGTTCCTCAACCTGATCCAGCAGCACGCCGACGACTTCGCCGCCCTCCTTACGCGCGAACACGGCAAGACCTTCTCCGACGCGCAAGGCGAAGTCGCGCGCGGCATCGAAGTGGTCGAGTACGCAGTCGGCATTCCGCAAATGCTCAAGGGCGAATACACCGACCAGATCGCGCGCGGTATCGACGCCTGGTCGATGCGCCAGCCCTTGGGCGTGGTGGCCGGCATCACGCCGTTCAACTTCCCGGCAATGGTGCCGATGTGGATGTTCCCGATCGCGCTGGCCTGCGGCAACTGCTTCATCCTCAAACCGTCCGAACGCGATCCGTCGGCGTCGCTGCTGATCGCCGAGTTGCTGCAGCAAGCCGGCTTGCCGGACGGCGTGTTCAGCGTCATCCAAGGCGACAAGGTCACCGTCGATGCGCTGCTCGACCATCCGAAAGTCAAGGCCATCAGCTTCGTCGGCTCGACCCCGATCGCCGAATACATTTACGCGCGCGGCAGCGCCAAGGGCAAGCGCGTGCAGGCACTGGGCGGCGCCAAGAATCACATGGTGGTCATGCCGGACGCCGACATGCAAGTCGCGGTCGATGCGCTGATCGGCGCAGCCTACGGTTCGGCCGGCGAACGCTGCATGGCGATTTCGGTCGCGGTCGCAGTCGGCGACGCCGGCGACAAGCTGGTTTCTGCACTGGCCGAGCGCACGCGCAATCTGAAGATCAACGACGGCATGGAGAAGGACGCCGAGATGGGGCCGGTCGTGACCGCAGCTGCAAAGGCGCGTATCGAAGGCCTGATCGGCAAGGGCGTCGAGGAAGGTGCGACGCTGGTGGTCGACGGTCGCGGCTTCAAGGTGCCGGGCCGTGAAAACGGTTTCTTCGTCGGCGGCACGCTGTTCGATCACGTCACGCCGGAGATGAGCATCTACCAGGAAGAAATTTTCGGACCGGTGTTGTGCGTCGTGCGCGCGCCGGATGTCGCCACCGCAGTCGAGCTGATCAACAACCACGAATACGGCAACGGCGTCGCCGTGTTCACACGCGACGGTGGCGTGGCGCGCGAGTTCGTGCGTCAGATCGAAGTCGGCATGGTCGGCGTCAACGTGCCGCTGCCGGTGCCGATGGCGTTCAGCAGTTTCGGCGGATGGAAGCGCAGCCTGTTCGGCGATCACCATGTGTACGGGCCGGAAGGCGTACGTTTTTATACCCGCGCGAAAGCCGTGATGCAGCGTTGGCCGAACACCGCCAGCGCCGGCGCCGAGTTCGCTTTCCCGCAGATGAAGTGACCTTGAAGGCGTAATGACGCAATGAAAAAATCGGCGATTTCTCCATAGACAAAAACGGCATGAGCGAACCTCATGCCGTCGCCGTTTTCAGAACCGGTTTTATCATGCGAAGTATTGGTGCGAAAGACGAATTTGGTGGTGCAGAACGATACTGAAAATGCACCGTCATCTGCAGAAAGGAAAGATTAAATTCATCAAAAGAAAAATCCCGCCGGGAAGTAATTCACGTAGCATGCAGTAACGCGAAAAAACAAAATGCGGACGTGTGAAAAGACACGATCTGGCAAGCATTCGCGGCAGTAAAAATATAAAAACGAACAGAGACATTAATCCAGGAGGAGCAAACATGATCCATCGTCATCATGCATTGCGACGTTCGCACATTCGCGTGCGCGCAAGGTCGCACAATCGTCATCTTCACACTGCTTTTACCGAGGTAAACGCGGTGCAGTTCCCCATATCCCTACAATAGTTTTTTTCGTTTTTTTCCTGCGCTTGCGCGATGATTTTGCGTCGTCACGGGCATGGAACTTGCGTCGCACTATCTCGACGCAATTGCTGAACAACCCTTTCAATGCGCAGTCATTTTTGGAGATGTGAATATGATGAAACGTCGTGATTTTCTCAAGCTGTCCGCCCTCGCCGCGCCAGGCGCACTGTCTTATACCGATGTCTTTGCGCAAGCCGATGCGATCCAGTTCGGTTGCCCGGTGCCGATGTCCGGTCCTTTCGCTGCCAACGGCAAGTACGCCGACATGGGCATGAAGCTGGTGCTGCAAAAATACGGCAAGGTGCTCGGCAAGAACCTGAGCTACACCACATTGGACACCGAAGGAAAGCCCGCGACTGCCGTGCGCAAGGTGCAGGAAACAATGGAGAAAGGCACGCGCTTTTTCGCCGGCGGCATCCTCTCCGGCGAGGCGCTGGCGATGGGCAAGGAAGCGGAAAAAGGCGGCAGCATTTTCATCACCACCGCTGGCGCCGATGAAATCACCGGCAGCGATTGCAACCGCGCCACCTTCCGCTGGTCGGTGCCGACCTTTGGCGCGATCGAACAAACCGTGCGTCCGCTGCTGGAAAAAATGCCGAACGCCAAACGCTGGTACACCATCACGCCGCAGTACGTGTTCGGTGACGGCTTGCTGAGCGCGGCCAAGGCGATTTTCAAGGAAAAAGGCATCGAGCACGTTGGCAACAGCTACCACTCGCTGGCCGAGAAGGAATTCAGCGGCTACCTCACCAACGCCATGGCTGCCAAGCCGGACGTCCTGCTGTTGCTGAACTTCGGCTCGCAATCGTCGGACACACTGCGCCAGGCGGTCAGCTTCGGCATGAAAAACAACTGCACGATCCTGATGGCCTGGGCCTCGGGCCTGGAACAATTCGAAACCCTCGGCGCGGATATCTGCGACGGCGTGTATTTCGGCGCACAGTATTGGCACGCCATCGATGCACCGTTCAACAAGGAATTCGTGAAGACGGTCAACGACGCGCTGAAGATCGATCCGAACTACAGCCTGGCCGGCTCCTACATCTGTACCAAGATCGTGCTCGACGCCATCATCAAGGCCAACAGCACCGATCCGAAAGCGGTCATTGCGGCGATGGAAGGCATGAAGTATGAAGGCCTGACCGGCACCGAAGAAATCCGCAAAGGCGATCACCAGGTCATCAAGAACTACTACCTGCTCAAGGGGAAGGCCAAGTCGAAGATGCGCAACAAGAACGACTATGCGGACATCATCTCGTCCGGCAAGTCGTTCCTCGCGCTCGACAAGACCATGTGTAAATTGGGTTAAACCTGTTGGCGTAGTTTGTTTCTGCACGGCGCGGTACAGACATTCTGTACCGCGCCAACTCCGCCCATTACTGCAAGCTGCTTGCACAAGCGTTTCGAGGTTTCATGAATATCTATCTGCTGCAAATTGCCAACGGCGTCGGCATCGGCATGCTGTATTTCCTGCTGGCGGTGGGCTTGTCCATCGTGTTCGGGCTGCTGCGTTTCGTCAATTTTTCGCATGGCGCGTTTTTCCTGCTGGGTGCGTATTTCTGCTTCCAGCTCGGTGAAATGGGCGTCAATTTCTGGTGGTCGCTGCTGGTCGCGCCCATCGTGGTCGGCTTGTTTGCATTCCTGGTCGAGCGCTTCGTACTGCGCCACATTTATGCGCTACCACATCACTTCCATATTCTTTTCACCGTCGGTCTGGCGCTGGTGTTGCAGGAGGCCGTGATCTCCTATTGGGGTCCGCTGGGCAACAATATTTCGCCGCCGGATATCTTGCAAGGCGTGGTCATGGCCGGCGGTTTCGTGTATCCGAAATACCGTCTGTTCGTGATCGCATTTACCGCTGTGATGGCGCTGCTGTTGTGGTGGATCCTCGAAGGCACGCGCCTCGGCTCCATCGTGCGCGCCGGCAGCGAGTCGACCGAAATGGTATCGCTGCTCGGCCTCAATATCGACCGCATTTTCAGCCTGGTGTTTGCGCTCGGCGCGTTCACCGCTGGTCTGGCAGGCGCGCTGGCAGCGCCGATCCGCGGCGTCGAACCGTTCATGGGTGTGGAGGCGCTGGGCATCGCATTCGTGGTGGTGGTGATCGGTGGTCTCGGCAGTTTCTCCGGCGCGCTGGTGGGCGGCATCCTGGTCGGCATCGTGCAAAGCGTGATGAGCACGGTGTGGTCGGAAGGCGCGCATCTGATGATTTACGTGGCAATGGCGGCGGTCATGCTGTTGCGCCCCAACGGCCTGCTCGGCCGCGCCAGCTGAGGAGACGGTCATGAAACATATCGCTCATTTCCGCTTTACGCTGCTGGCTATTGCCGTGGTGTTGCTGCTGCCGCTGTGCGTCGGCTCCGGCACGCTGGCGACCGAAGTATTGATCTTCGCCTTGGCGGCACTGGGTTGCAATCTGCTGCTCGGCTATACCGGCCTGATGTCGTTCGGCCAAGGTATTTTCTTCGGCATCGGCAGTTACGCCACCGGCCTGGCGCTGTTGCACCTGAAGGCGCCGCTGCTGATTTCGCTGGCGATCGCCGCCGTCATTGGCGGGCTGATTGCGCTGTTGGTCGGCTGGTTCTCGATTCGCCAGCGCGGCACCTATTTCGTCATGCTGACGCTGGCGTTTGCGCAGATGTTCTACTTCCTCGCCTACACGATGAAAGACATCACCGGCGGCGACAACGGCCTGCTCGACATCCCCCGTCCAAACCTGTCGGTGCTGGGGCATACGCTGTTGCCGACCACCACGTCGTGGCAGTACTACAGCTTTGTCGCGATCCTGTTCGTGGTGGTGTTCTGGCTGTTGCAGCGTGTGGTGGATTCGGTGCTGGGCCGCACCTTGCTGGCGGTGCGCGACAACGAGGCGCGCGCTTCCGCGGTGGGTTACGACGTGACCTTGCTGAAGCTTGCTGCTTTCGTCATATCGGGTGCGGTGACCGGACTTGCGGGAGGCTTGCACGCGATGATGACCGGCGTTGCCCCACTGTCCAACATCGAATACCACACCAGTGAATCGATCCTGATCATGACCGTGATCGGCGGCACCGGCAATCTGTTTGCATCGGTGCTGGGCGCTTCGTTCTACGTATTGGTCGGCAACTGGCTGTCGACGCTGTGGCCGCGCTGGCTGATGCTGCTGGGCTTCCTGCTGATCGGCGTAAGCCTGTACATGCACAAGGGCTTGTACGGTCTTGCGCAATCGCTGCTGCGACGCCTGCGCCCGGGTGAAAAACCGACGGTCGACGTCGTCAAGGAGATCCACTGATGAGCACGCCCATCCTCAAAGCGGTGAACGTCACCAAGCGCTACGGCAAGTTCACTGCCGTCAACAACATTACACTGGATATCCTTCCCGGCACCGTGCATTCGGTGATCGGCCCCAACGGCGCCGGCAAGACCACGCTGTTCCACACGCTGACCGGCACCACGCCGATCACCGAGGGCAGCATCCTGGTCGAGGGTGAAGAAGTGTCGCACCTGCCCGGCTACAAGCGCGTACGCAAGGGCCTGGCGCGTTCGTTCCAGGTGACCAGCCTGTTCCCCAACCTGAGCGTGCGCGAGAACCTGCGGCTGGCGGCGCAAGGCACGCGTCCGGCGCAGGCGCTCAATCCATGGAAGCGGCCCGAGTTGCTGCGCCAGGCTTGCGACGTTGCCGAGCAACTGGTCGTGCGCCTGAATCTGCAAGGCGTCGCCGACCGCCTGTCGTCGGAACTCTCGCACGGCCAACAACGCCGTCTCGAAGTCGGCATGGCGATGGCGGGTCAACCGAAGGTGATCTTCCTTGACGAACCGACTTCCGGCATGGGCATCGACGACATCGCCGACATGAAAAAACTGATCCACAGCCTGCGCGACAACTACACCGTCGTGCTGATCGAACACAACATGGATATCGTGATGGACATCTCCGACAGCATCACCGTGATGCAGCAGGGACAGATCCTGGCGCAAGGCAAGCCCGGTGAAATCCGCAGCGACGAACGCGTGCGCCGCGCTTATCTGGGCAGCATGATCACGGGAGGCAAGGCATGATCCTCAACGTACAGGACATTCACGGGTATTACGGCAAGAGCCATATCCTGCAAGGCGTGTCGCTGCAGGTCGAGGCCGGCGAAGTGGTGACGCTGCTGGGCCGCAACGGCGCCGGCAAGAGCACCACCTTGAAAAGCATCGTCGGCGTGGTGCAGCCGCGCCAGGGCAAGGTCATGTTCGAAGGTAATAACGTCGCCGGGCTGCCCGCCTACAAGATCGCTGCGCGCGGCGTGTGCCTGGTGCCGGAACATCGCGGCATCTTCAAGCTGCTGACGGTGGAAGAAAACCTGACCATGGCGGCGCGCAAGGATTCGGCCTGGGGCCTGGAAGACGTGTACAAGATCTTCCCGCGCCTGAAGGAGCGCCGCAAGAACGGCGGCGGCCAGTTGTCGGGCGGCGAGCAGCAGATGCTGGCGATTGCACGGGCGCTGATGACGCATCCCAAGGTATTGATGCTGGACGAGCCGGTCGAGGGACTGGCGCCGGTGATCGTCGACGAGATCGTCGCGCAGATCAAACTGATCAAGGCGACCGGCATGTCGATCATCCTGGTCGAGCAGAACCTGGAGGTCTGCACGCAGCTGGCGGATCGGCATTACATTGTGGAACAGGGGCGCATCGCCTATGCCGCGACCAATGCGGAATTCCTCGCCGACGACAGCGCCAAGGATCGTTATCTCGGCGTGAATTTGGCTGCATAAACGGTCGCCTTTGACTTAGAACATTATTGAATTTGACGGAATCATCATGAACACAAAAGCCAGCACCACCAATCTACGCGTCGACGGCAAACGCCTGTGGAACTCGCTGATGGACCTCGGCGCCATCGGCGCAACGGCGAAGGGCGGCGTCTGCCGCCTGGCGCTGACCGACCTAGACAAGCAGGGCCGCGACCTCGTCAGCAGCTGGGCGAAACAGGAAGGCATGAGCGTCGTCGTCGACCAGATCGGCAACATCTTCATGCGCCGCGCCGGCCGCAACAACGACCTGCCGCCGGTGGTCACCGGCTCGCACATCGACACGCAGCCGACCGGCGGCAAGTTCGACGGCAACTACGGCGTGCTGGCCGGCATGGAAGTCATCCGCACGCTCAACCAGCACAACATCCAGACCGAAGCGCCGATTGAAGTCGCGGTGTGGACCAACGAAGAAGGGTCGCGCTTCGTGCCGGTGATGATGGGTTCAGGCGTGTTCTGCGGCGCGTTCACGCTGGAACATGCTTACGGCGCAACCGATGTCGACGGCAAGAACGTCAAGGATGAACTGACGCGTATCGGCTATATCGGTGAGCAGAAGTGCGGCGATCATCCGATCGGCGCGTATTACGAGGCGCACATCGAGCAAGGCCCGGTGCTGGAAAACGCCGACACCGTCATCGGCGTGGTGCCGGCGGTGCTCGGCCTGTCGTGGTACGACTGCACGGTCACCGGCTTCGAATCGCACGCCGGTCCGACGCCGATGGAAATCCGCAAGGATGCGCTGCAAGTGTCGACCTACATCATGCAGGAAGTAGTCGCCATCGCGAATCGCTATCCGCCTTACGGCCGCGGCACCGTCGGCCAGGTGCAGGTAATGCCGAACAGCCGCAACGTGATTCCCGGCCAGGTGAAATTCTCCATCGACCTGCGCAACGTCAGCGACGAAACGCTGAACCAGATGCATGAGGACTTGCTGGCGTATCTGGAACAAACCCGCCAGAAGACCGGACTGAAGATCGAGCTGGAACGCGTGTCCTACTTCCCACCCTGCCCTTTCCATCCCGACTGCGTGGGCGAAGTGCGCAACGCGTCGGCGATGCTCGGCTACGCCACCATGGACGTGGTCTCCGGCGCCGGTCACGATGCGATCTATGCCGCGCGCCTGGCGCCGGCCGGAATGATTTTCGTGCCGTGCAAAGACGGCGTCAGCCATAACGAAATCGAGGACGCCAAACCTGAACATCTGGAAGCCGGCGCCAACGTGCTGCTGCATGCCATGCTGGCCAGCGCCAAAGTCGTCTGAACATCGCCAAGGAATTCGTCATGCCGTTAAAGATTGTCGTCGCCCGCCTCAACCACGAGACCAACACCTTCTCGCCGATCCCGACGCCGCTGGAAGCCTTCCTGCCGCAATGGGACGGCGCCGCTTACAAGGATCAGAAAGGTGCGCGCACCGCGATGGGCGCCTTCCTCGATATTGCTGACGGTCTGTCGGCGACCATCGTGACGCCCTTGTCCGCCACGGCCAATCCGAGCGCGACCGTCGCCGCCGATGCCTACACGCTGATGACCGACGCCATCGTGCGCGCCATCGAGGGCGGCTGCGACGCCATCATGCTCGACCTGCACGGCGCCATGGTGGCGGAGAACGCCGACGACGGCGAAGGCGCGCTGCTGGAACGCATCCGCAAGGTTGCCCCCCACGTGCCGTTGTGCGTGGCGCTCGACCTGCACGGCAACGTCACGCAAAAGATGGTCGACAACGCCGACATCATCGTCAGCTTCAAGACCTATCCGCACATCGACATGTACGAGACCGGCGAGCACGCCGGCCGCCTGCTGGTGGAATTGCTGCGAGAGAAGTCGCGCCCGGTCACCGGCTGGCGGCAAGTGCCGCTGCTGTCGGCGACGCTGACCAGCAACACCTCGGCCTCGGCGATGTTGCGCGCGGTCGAACAGGCCAAGCTGGCCGAGAAGCAGGCAGGCGTGTTGGCGGTATCGGTGCTGGCGGGATTTCCCTTGTCCGACTTCCGCGATGCAGGCATGTCGGTGGTGGTAGTGACCGATAACGATGCCGCACTCGCGCAAAACGTTGCCGATACGATTGCCAAACAGATCTGGGCCGAGCGCGACGATTTCGTCTACGACAGCCAGCCGCTGCGCCAGTCGTTGGCGCATGCGCGCAAGATGGCGGCCGGTCCCGGCAACGGACCGGTGCTGTTGCTGGATCACAGCGACAATGTCATGTCGGGCGGCACCTGCAACACCATGGACGTATTGGAAGCGGCGCTGGCCGAAGGCATGAGCGGCATTGCCGCCGGCCCGATCAGCGATCCTGAAGCGGTTGCGCAATTGCTCAAGGCCGGCGTCGGCGGCACCGTCACACTGGCGGTCGGCAACAAGGTAGCGCTGACGCAGCAAGGCATCGTCAAGACGCCGCTGCAACTGACCGGCAAGGTGCTGGCGATCACCGATGGCGTGTTCCGCGTATCGGGGCCGATCTACACCGGCTCCACCATCAACATGGGCAACAGCGTGCTGTTCGATACCGGCGCGGCGAAGATTGTCATCACCGAGGAGCGCGTCGAGCCGTATGACCTGGGCGTGTTCACCAGCCTCGGCCTCGATCCGGCCGCCATGGACTACGTGATCCTGAAATCGCGCATGTATTGCCGTCCGGTGTTCGTGCCGATCAGCAAGGGCCTGGAAGAATGCGACTCCGACAGCGGCGGCCCGACCAGTTCCAACTTCGACCTGTTCCCGATCCGCAAGGTGCGGCGTCCGGTCTACCCGCTCGACGCTGCAACACCCTCCCCCGTCTGAACGCCGCCATGCCATCGACGAGCGCGCAGAGCCGCAAGGACAGCGGCAAGGCCAAGCTGCTGCTGCTCATCCTCGGCGTGCTCTGGGGACTCAACTGGCCTGCGGTAAAAGTGTCACTGAGCGGGATATCGCCGTGGACCTTGCGCAGCATCGGGCTCGGCGCGGCGGCATGCACGCTGTTCGTGCTGGCGTTCGCACGCGGTCGCAGCCTGCATATAGGTCGGCGCGATCGTCCGCACATCGTCATGACCGGCCTGCTCAACATTGCGCTGTTCAATATCCTGCTGACCTTCGCCCAACTCGGTGCGGCGACCTCGCGCGTGGCGATCATCACCTATTCAATGCCGTTGTGGGCGACGCTGTTTGCGCGCATCGCGCTCGGCGAAAAACTCGACCGCGTGCGCGGCCTCGGCCTGGGGTTCGGCGCCGGCGGCCTGGCCGTATTGATCGCCCCATTGATCGGCGGCGGCATGCTGAATTTGCCGCATGGCATCCTGTATGCGCTGGCGGCCGCTCTGACTTGGGCGGCCGGAACCGTTTATACAAAATGGGCGAAGATAGATGCGGAACCACTGGCGATCGCCGCCTGGCAATTGCTGATCGGCGCGCTGGTGGCGCTGGCCGGCTTGCTGTCGTTCGAGGGATGGCCACATCCGGGCGCCCTGCATCTGCCGGTGATGGCGGCGCTGGCTTATCACATTTTTTTCGGCATGGCGGCAGGCTACATCTTGTGGTTCGAAATCATCGCAAAATTACCTGCGGGTGTCGCCGCACTCGGCACCTTGCTGGTGCCGGTGGTCGGCGTCAGCAGCGCGGTGCTGCTGCTCGGTGAGCGGCCCAGCATGCCCGACCTGCTCGGCTTCGCGCTGATCTTCGGCGCGGCCGTCTGCGTGCTGCTGCCGGCTGGGGCCCTGCGCCTGCGCAAGGTCTGATCCGTTCGCTTCAGTTCTGCATTGTCTGCAGTGAATTGACGAAAGCGGTCTTGAGCACGTGGTGCGGCACGTAGAGCAAATCCGTGATCGTCTCCGGCGCCAGCGCGCGCGAAAAGAAAAAGCCCTGTCCGAAATCGCAACCGATGTTGCGCAGGTGGTCGACCTGCATCTCGGTCTCGGTGCCTTCCGCCACGACTTCGATGCCGAGATTGCGCGCCAGCGTCATGATGGTCTGCACGATCTGCAGGCGCTCATGATCCTCGTTCATGCGCATGACGAAGGAACGGTCGATCTTCAACACGTCCAGCGGGAAACGATGCAGGTAACTCAACGATGAATAGCCGGTGCCGAAATCGTCGACGCTGAAGCGCACGCCGATCTCGCGCAGCTGCGACAGGATGCGGATGGTGCGCTCGACGTCGCCCATGGTCACGCTTTCGGTGATTTCCAGACGCAAGGTATTGGGATCGATGCCGGTCTCGGCGACGATCTGCTTGATCTGCTCCACCAGGTTGGGCTGCACGAACTGGCGCGGCGAAATATTGACGCTGATGGTGAGCGGTTTGGCGCGTGGAAATTGGCGATGCCATTGGTGCATCTGGCGGCAGGCTTCGCGCAGCACCCACATGCCGATGTAAAGGATCAGGCCGGTATCTTCGGCGACATCGATGAAGTCGCCCGGATAGACCAGCTCGTCCGGCCCGCGCTGCCAACGCACCAGCGCCTCGACGCCGACGATGGTGCCGGCCTGCAGCTCGATGATGGGCTGGTAGTGCAACACGAATTCATTGTTCTTCAGGGCGTGGCGCAATGCAGTCTCGACGGCGAGGCGACTGACCGCTCCCTTGCGCATGCTGCGGTCGAACACTTCATAGCGGCTCTTGCCCATCGCCTTGGCGCGGTACATCGCCAGGTCGGCGTCGCGCAGCACTTCATCGGCGAGGGTATGGCCGACATCGCCGAACACGATGCCGGTGCTGGCGCTGGCATAGATTTCCTGGTCGCGGATCAGGAATGGCAAGGCCATCGCCGCCTGGATGCGCTCGGCGATGCGCACCGCTGTGCCGACGTCGTCGATGTCGCTCAGCAGCACCGTGAATTCATCGCCACCCATGCGCGCCAGCGTATGGCTGGGGCTGACGCCGTCGGCGCCCGGCTGTACTGTGGATGCGGACGATGTGGGCAATCCCGGATGATCCGGACGCAAGGCATTCCTGAGGCGCGCGGCGACCTGGATGATCATGCGGTCGCCGGCAAGATGGCCGAGGCTGTCGTTGACGATCTTGAAGCGGTCGAGGTCGATGAACAGCACTGCGAAGCGCGCGTTGTCGTCCTCCCACTGGCGTTGCAACGCCAGGTCCAGCTGTTGCAGGAACAGGCCGCGATTGGGCAGGCCGGTCAACGCGTCGTGCGAGGCGTCGTGCGCCAACCGTCGCAGCGCCTGCGCGCGCTCAGCGACGCGACCGAGGCGCGTGCCGATCTGGCGCATCAGGTTCATCAGCCGCAGCAAGTGGTCATCCAGCGCCAGAATGCGCACGGAGAAGAACTCCAGCACCGCCACCACATCGCCGCCGCTCATGACCGGAAAAGCGATCGCCGCGCGGATGCCGGCCGAGCGCGCGACATCGGCGCGCGCGGCATCGCGATCGGCGCCGAGATTGACGATCCAGACCGGCGCGGCTTCCTTGAGCACGCGTCCGGGCAGGTCTTGCTCGGCCAGGAATTGCGGGTCGCCGGACATGCAGCGGAAGGCGGAAAATTCGGGCCGGTTGGCGCCATGCCAGATGCCGCTGGAGACCAGGACGGACGGCTTGGCGCCCTTGCGCACGTGGAAGCAATGCCCCAGCGGCCAGCCGGTGTAGCGGCAGATCTCATCAATGGCGAATTGCAATGCCTGTTCGAGCGTGTCGGCATCGTTGGCGGCCGTGGTGATGGTTTCGAGCACCTGCAATTGGCGCAGGCGGCTTTCCGTGGCGGCGTCGGCCTGCAGGCGGGCGTCGCGTTCACGCATCAGCGACTGCGTCAGTTTTTCTAGTTGCGCGGCATGCGCAGCCGCGTCCGGTTTTGTTGTCATGTGAGCGAGAAGGTGATCGTGAAGCGCGTGACACGGCGGCCATGCGCATTGCCGTGGTGCACTTCCGAAGCACAGGATTATAGCGGCACGTTGTCACTATTGCATGGCGGCATTCCAGTCAGATCGCCTTAATTCGGAGCCATCCTGACGCAGAGTTGACAAAAGGCCGTACAAAGCACCGCTCACCTGCGGTTTGATGCCATTTCGCTGTGATACGCTGGACCGATAACAATAATTCAACGCCCGTGCAACTTACCGCACGGGAACGACCAAGCAGCTCGGGAAAAGGAGACGGCCATGAAGAACTACAGGATAGGTGTGCGACTCGGTATCGGTTTCGTGGCGATGCTGATGTTGATGGCGGTCATGGTAGGCATCGGCGTCTGGCGCCTGCAAGGTATCGGCGACGCCACCGACGACATGGTGAAAAATGCCTTGCAAAAAGAACGCACGGCCAACCAGTGGCATGCCGCCATCAAGGAAAATGGCGTGCGCACCTTTGCCGTGATGCGCAGCGACGATGTCGAATTCCAGAAGTACTTCCAGGCGCAGATCGACGCCGAATCCAAGAAGGTCAGCGACATCCAGAAACGCGTTGAAACCGCGATCACTTCTCCCGAGGAAAAGCAGCTGTTCGACAACGTCGGCAAATTGCGCTCGACCTATCGCACCGCACGCGAAGATATTTTCAAGATGAAAGCGGCCGGCAAGGTGGAGGAAGCCAAACAGCTGACCAACACCACGCTGGTCAAGATGATGGACGAGTACGCGGGCAGCGTGCTCAAGTACGCCAACTACCAGACCCAGGTCATTGACGAGGCGGCCGGCGACATTTACCAGAGCTACCAGTCAGGGCGCACGCTGCTGCTGAGCCTGGGCCTGATCGAACTGGTGCTGGGCGGCCTGCTCGGCTGGCTGCTGACGCTGAGCATCACGCGTCCGCTCAACGAGGCGGTGAGCATCGCCGAGACGGTGGCCTCGGGCGACCTGACCTCGCACATCGACGGCAGCGGCAAGGATGAAACCAGCAAGCTGCTGCAGGCGCTCAAGACCATGAACGACAACCTGCTCAATATCGTCGGTGAAGTACGCAACGGCACCGACACCATCGCCACGGCATCGAGCGAAATCGCCAGCGGCAATCTCGACCTGTCGGCGCGCACCGAAAGCCAGGCCGGCGCGCTGGAAGAAACCGCATCGGCGATGGAAGAGCTGACCTCGACCGTGAAGCAGAACGCCGACAACGCGCGCCAGGCGAATCAACTGGCGGTGTCCGCCTCGGAAGTGGCGGTACAGGGCGGCAGCGTGGTCGGCCGGGTGGTCGACACCATGGGCGCGATCAACGAGTCGTCGAAGAAAATCGTCGACATCATCAGCGTGATCGACGGCATTGCCTTCCAGACCAACATCCTCGCGCTCAACGCCGCAGTCGAGGCCGCACGCGCCGGCGAACAGGGCCGCGGCTTCGCGGTCGTGGCCTCCGAAGTGCGCAGCCTGGCGCAACGCTCGGCGGCGGCGGCCAAGGAAATCAAGGCGCTGATCGACGATTCGGTGGAAAAAGTCGGTTCCGGCAGCAAGCTGGTCGAACAGGCCGGCGCCACCATGACCGAAGTGGTTGCCAGCGTCAAACGCGTGACCGACATCGTCGGCGAAATCAGTTCGGCCAGCCAGGAGCAGAGCGACGGCATCGAGCAGGTCAATCGTGCCATCACCCAGATGGACGAGACCACGCAGCAGAACGCCGCGTTGGTGGAGCAGGCCGCCGCCGCCGCGCAATCGCTGCAGGACCAGGCCAGCACGCTGACCCAGGTAGTCAGCGTGTTCAAGCTGGACAACACCGGCGTGGCGGTCAAGCCGGCGCTGCGCACGCTCGACATCACGCCGCAGCGCAAGCCGGTTGCGGCGACACGGGCGCGCGTGGTCAAAGCGGATGCGCCCAAGCTGAAGCAGACACCGGCGTCGGTCGCGGCCAAGGCATCCGAAGGAGACTGGGAACAGTTCTGATGGTGATGTTCAGCAGGGGATGTTGATCGGAAATCCCATGAAAAACGCCGGCATGCAGCCGGCGTTTTTTATTGCAGAATCAGGTGCCGGCTTCAGGCGGCCAGCGCCTTTTCCAGCAGCTGATGCAGTTCGGCGAACTGCGGCTCGCCGACGTAGCGCTTGAGGATGCTGCCGTCCTTGCCGATGACGAAGGTCGTCGGCGTCAGCTTGACGTCGCCGAAAGCCTTGGCCAGCGTGTCTTGCGAATCGAGCGCGACCTTGAAAGGCAACTTGCGGGTTTCGGTGTAGTTGAGCACGTAGTTCGGCGGATCGTAGCTCATCGCAACGGCAACGAAGTCCAGGCCCTGGTCCTTGTACTTGTTGTAGGTCGAGATCATCTGCGGCATTTCACCAACGCAAGTGGTGCAGCTGGTGGCCCAGAAGTTGACCATCACGACCTTGCCGCGCAAGTCCTTGAGCGCGACCTTCTGGCCGTCCAGCTTGACGAAGGTGACGTCCGGCGCGGCATTGCGCGCCGACAGCGAGCTATAGCCGAACACGGCGACGGCTGCGACGACGGCCAATCCGCCCAGCTTGAGGCCGAGGCGGCGGCGCGGCGCTGCAGTTGCGGGCATTGCGGTGGTGGCGTTTTTGTCTTCCATGTCTTTCCCTAGTTCATTGCCGGATGGCAAAGCGACAACACGACTTCGTGACGGCGTCGAACCATCCTGAAACAACAGCAGATCGGGCCATTATAGACGCGCCGTGAAAAAGCCGCCGGCCCCTGAAAATCATGGACGCGGCGGCTTCGGCCTGCTGCAGCAACTTGCCCTGCGATGGACTCCGGCTTACTTGGCCGGATCCGGCGGCGCCTGGCGGGAATACTGCTTGAGCTCTTCTTCCGAAATGTATTCGTACAGCGTCACCACCTTTTGCACGCCGCTCACACCGCTGGCGATGTCGGCGCCGCGCTTGCCTTCACGTTCGGTCACGCGTCCCATGAGGTAGACGATGCCGCGTTCGGTAGTGACCTTGAACGCGCTGGAATACAGATCCTTGGCGTCGACCAGGCTGGCCAGCACCTTGCTGGTGATGAGCGCATCGCCGGAGCGCGACGAGAAGTTGGACGAGCCGGAAATGGCCAGCTCGTTGAACACGCCTTCGACGCCCGGCAAGGCCTTGATCTCGCGTTCGGCGGCTGCCTTGGATGCTTCGTCAGGCACTTCGCCGCTCAGCAGCACCTTGCGGTTGAAGCTGGTGACGTTGACGTGGGAGCCTTGCGGCACCACGCCGGGGATGTTGGCTTCGCCCTTGACCACGATGGACTTGTCCTCGGTCTGCGCGCCGAGCGTGCGGCGATCGGTCGCGGCAAAAGTGCCGGCCAGCAAACCGCCGGCCAGTACACCGAAGCAGCCCTGCAAGCCGATTGCCAGCATGCCGCATACGGCGGCTGCCGCCAGGGGACGGCGCAACTTCAACAACGTGGTCCAGCCAGCCTTGACATCATTCATGCACATCACCTCCAAAGAGCGCGACATCGATACCGTCGCAAATACAATGCAAAGTCACCAGATGCACTTCCTGGATGCGCGCGGTACGGTCATGCGGCACACAGATATGCACATCGGCGTCGGTCAGTTTCTTGCCGATGGCGCCACCGCCTTTACCGGTCAGCGCCACCACGCGCATGTCGCGTTCCTGTGCGATCTCGATGGCCGCCAGCACATTGCCGGAATTGCCCGAGGTGGAGAACGCCAGCAACACGTCGCCGGCCTGGCCGAAGGCCTGGACCTGCTTCGAGAAGATTTCCAGGTAGCTGTAGTCGTTGCCGACTGCGGTCAGGATAGAGGTGTCCGTGGTCAATGCCAGCGCCGGCAGCGGCAGGCGCTCGCGTTCAAAACGGCCCACCAGTTCGGCGGCGAAATGCTGGCAGTCCGCTGCCGAACCGCCGTTGCCGCAGGCAAGAATCTTGTTGCCATTCGACAGCGCCGTGAACATAAGTTCAATCGCCTGCTCGATCGGCTGCGCCAGCACGGCGGCGGCGTGGATCTTGAGTTCGGCACTTTCCTGAAAGTGCGAAAGGATACGTTGATTGGTCATGGTGCGAGTAGGTTTAACGATGCATGAAGAACGACGTTGTCTGGTGCGTTCACCCGGGTTGCCGTCCTGAAACTGGCAGGCAGCGGCAGATAGTGCCGATAAGCTCGCCAATTATAGTGTAGTTGGGGGGCGGCTCCGCTTATGCAAGCGGTAAAGAAGCGCAGTCCGGCGCCTGCTAAGTTGCTTCCACGGCATTTTTCAGCCAGTGCATGCGGTCGCCGTCGTAGCCGATCACGTCGAAGCGGCAGGACGGCGGCATGCGGTAGCGCTGCAAGAATATCTGCGCTGCAACGATCAGGCGACGCTGCTTGGCGGGCGTGACGCTGGCCAGCGCACCGCCGAAGCCGTCGTTGCTGCGCTTGCGGACTTCGACGAACACCAGCGTGTCGCCATCCTGCATGATGAGGTCGATCTCGCCGCCCTTGCAGCGGAAGTTGCGTTCGACCTGGCGCAATCCCTCGCCGCGCAGGAAAGCCAGCGCGGCATCCTCGGCGGCGTCGCCGCTGACCTGCTTGCTGGTGCGCGGGTCGGGGTCGGCCTTGCCGCGCAGCCGGTCGAACAAGGCCATGCGCGCTCAGCGTTGGTTGGCCACCGGGACCGCGATGCCGTCCTGGTAGACGGCCTGGGTTTCCTTGCGCTGGAAGTAGGTGGCGCCGGCACCCATGTTGACATTGATCTGGCCGGTCACGCCGTCGATATCGAAACCCGAACGCTGCGCCGCGATTTCGCTGGCGACGCGGAAGGCGTCGATACCGAGCGCATACAGGCGCTCGAGGTCGGCGCTGGGCTTGCCGTCCGTATTGGCGACCGAGCGCGGATAGGCTGCCACGGCGGCATGATCGGGTTGCAATTGCCACGGCATGTCGACCAGATGCACGCCATCGAGCTCAGGTAGGCGGCTGTCGTTGGCGGGCGGCGCAGTATTGGCGGCGGCCGCATTCGCTGCCGCGTTGACCGCTGCCGTGGCTGTCGCCAGCGTCAGCGGATTCAGTTGGGAGGTGCCATAAAGCGGCATCTCGCTGCCGATGGCGCTGCGCAGCTGGATGGTCTGGGCGGCGTCGAGTGCGACGAACAGCAGCGCCGGTTTTTCCGCCTGGATGCGCTGGCTGAGTTGCGCCAGGCCGCTGGCGCTGAGGGCGTTGTTGGGTACGCTCAGTTCCAGGTTGTCGACCGTCAGGCCGATCTGCCGGGCCTGTTGGGTAAACGCTTTGGCCGCGCGGCGTTGCCAGGCGACGTTGGTGGCGATCGAGAAAATCTTGCCGGGGGCCTTGACCCGCTCGGCCCAGGCAGCGACCTGGCGTGCTTCGTCTTCGATCGACAAACCCATCAGCAACAGGCGTCGCGGCAGGCGCTGTTCGGCGCCGTCGGGAAGATCCGGCTGCGCCAGCGCGATGGTCGGCTTGACGATATTGTTCGATTGCGCCAGGGCGGTCACGGCGCTGCGCGAGAGCGGGCCGACGATGATGTCGTATTTGACGGCGGCGTCGTTGTACGCGCTCTGCACATCCTGCACGGCGTCGCCGGTTTCGATGATGGTAATGACAAGATTGTCGCGCGTACGCTCGGAGGCGGTGAGGAAGCCGGTGCGCACCGCATCGGCGGCGGCGCCGAACACGCTGGAACGCAGCGGCAGCAGCAGCGCCACGCGCGTGGGCGGCGGCGCGTTGTCGCTTTGCGCGAGCGGCGCCGGATCAGCCGGGGCATTCTCCGCAACGGTTGTATTTGCCTGCACGGAAGCGCACAATCCGCTCAGCATGACGGTCTGCAAGATGACTTTCGCCCATTTTCCCAACATTATCTTCTCCAATGAGTCACCCCAACTCCAGCGCGGCAGCCGCGTCGTCAGTCCTGAGCGAGGCCGCGCAGCAGGCGTATCCTGAGTCGGCATTATATGTGCTGGCCACGCCCATCGGAAATGTTTGCGATGTGACGTTGCGCGCTTTGCACGTCCTGGCCATCGCCGACGCTGTCGCCTGCGAAGACACCCGCAACACCAGCCACCTGCTCACGCGCTACGGCATCAGCCAGACGCTGATCGCGGCGCATGAACACAACGAACGCGAAGCCGCCGACAAGATCATCGCGCGCCTGCAACAGGGCCAACGCATCGCGCTGGTGTCGGACGCCGGTACGCCGGCGGTGTCGGATCCGGGCGCGCGCATCGTCGAGGCGGTACGCGCGGCGGGACTGCGGGTAGTGCCGCTGCCGGGCCCGTCGGCAGCGGTGACGGCGCTCTCGGCGAGTGGGCTGGTCAACGATGCATTCCGCTTCGTCGGCTTCTTGCCGAACAAGTCGAAACAGCGCGAACACGCACTGCAAAAGCTGGCGGGCGATACCGCCACGCTGGTGTTTTACGAAGCGCCGCACCGTATCGTCGAAACGATTGACGCGCTGCTGCTGGCGTTCGGCCCCGAGCGCCACGTCGTGCTCGGGCGTGAACTGACCAAGCTGTTTGAAACCGTGCACCGTTGCCCGCTGGCGGCAGCGCCGGCCTGGCTGGCCGAGGACGCCAACCGCCAGCGCGGCGAATTCGTGGTGCTGGTGGAAGGCGCCCAGGCGACCGGCGACGACGACAACGCCGAAGCAGAACGCGTGTTGCGCATCCTGCTGCAAGAACTGCCGCTCAAGCAGGCGGCCGGACTGACCGCGCAAATCACCGGCCAAAAGAAAAACGCGCTCTATCAGCGCGCTCTGCAAATCAAGGATGGGGACGGGGGTTCAAGCGTTGGAGCGTCGAGGTGACGTCCGTGTGCACTGACATCAGTGCACGGTCGATTTTGAAAACAGGTTGAGCACGACCACGCCGACCAGAATCAACGCCATGCCGATGATGGCGGGCATGTCCAGCGACTGGCCGTACAGGAAATACGCCACGACCGAAATCAACACGATTCCCAGCCCCGACCAGATCGCATACACGATGCCGACCGGGATCGATTTCAACGTCAGCGACAGACACAGAAAAGCCACTGCATAACCGATCACCACCATGATCGACGGCAGCAGGCGCGTAAAGCCTTCGGCTGCGCGCAGGGCGGAGGTGGCGATGACTTCGGCGATGATGGCGATGCCCAGCAATAAATAAGGATGCATGTGTCGGTTCCTGTGAGGTGAAATAAACCGGCTCAGCGTTCGACCACGAACGGCGTCACGCTGCTGCGCTGACGTACAAGCTGGGCGGCATCCATCGCCGCCGGACGGGTAGCGTAAGGACCGGCGTACAAGCGATACAAGCCGTTGACGACGATGGTTTCCATTTTTTCGACGGCGCCGTTGAGGCTTTGCAGCAGCTTGTCGCGCGCGGCCAAAGCATTGGCTTCCTGCGCATAGGCGCCGAACTGCAGGTAGAAGCCGCTGGCCAGCGCTGCCCCTGCGGAAGCGGAAGCGGGGGCGGGGGCTGCGGCTGGTAACGCAGAAGAAGCCGCGACCGCCGGCGCAGTGGTCATCGCCACCGGTACGATCTGTCCGGGTGGCGCTACGCTGCCGACCGACACAGGTTCTGCTGCAGGCGCCGCGGCTGCCGTGTCCGGAATGCCGTTGCGCTTGTTCTCGGCCATGCGCGCAATCTCATCGGGCAGCAGGCGCTCAACCTCCAACTCGCTGCTGCCTGACGACAAATACCCGAGCTTGAGCGCTGCGGTGTAGGACAAGTCGATGATGCGCGTCGAATGGAACGGTCCGCGATCATTGATGCGCACGATCACCTGCGCGCCGGTCTTCAGGTTGGTGACGCGTGCATACGAGGGAATCGGCAAGGTCGGATGCGCGGCCGACATCTTGTACATGTCGTACAGCTCGCCGGATGAGGTCTTTTGCCCGTGGAATTTCTTGCCGTACCAGCTGCCGATGCCACGCTGCTTGAACGGGCGATTGTCGCTGATCGGGGTATAGGTCTTGCCGAAGACGGTATAAGGACGCAGCGCCGATTTCGAATACGGCTCGACGCGTGGTTCGGCGTCTGGCGTGTCAAGCAGCCCATCCGGCGGCTGGTCGCCCGGACCGTCGTCCTTGTAATAGCCGCCGCGGCCGGAACCTGCTGCCGGCAGCGCCGGCAACGGTTTGCCGTTGGCGCTGCGCGCGGCCGGCGTCGGTGTGGAAGCCGAGGTCGCCGATGGCGACGGATTGAGCGGCGGTGCGCTGCCGCATGCCGCCAGCGCCAGCGGTGCCAATAAGGACAGCCAGCGCATCACGCGCGGCGTCGAGACAAGAAAATCCCGCATCTGAAATATTCCCTGAGCTTGTATTGTTGTAGGAGATCGAGCGCAACGATACCAGAGTATCGGCGGCGCACGCCTGACATTACAAAATCGTGCAATCGGCAAACACTGCAGTGTTATCAGGTTTGCACCAGTTTTCGATGACGCTGGATGCTCATCAGTATGCCTGCGCCCAGTCCCAGCGTGACCAGCGCGGTGCCGCCGTAACTCATGAACGGCAACGGCACGCCGACCACCGGCAAGATGCCGCTGACCATGCCCATGTTGACGAAAGCGTAGGTGAAGAAAATCATCGTGATGGAGCCGCCCAGCAAACGCGTAAACAGCGTCGGCGCATTGGCGGTGATCATCAGGCCGCGACCGATCAGCAGCAGATAGAGCACCACCAGTATCGTGTTGCCGATCAGGCCGAACTCTTCCGAGAAAACCGAGAAGATAAAGTCGGTGGTGCGCTCGGGGATGAATTCCAGATGGGTCTGCGTGCCCATCAGCCAACCCTTGCCGGTGACGCCGCCGGAACCGATGGCGATGGTCGACTGGATGATGTGGAAGCCCTTGCCGAGCGGATCCGAGGTCGGGTCGATCAGCATCATCACGCGTTGGCGCTGGTAGTCGTGCAGCACCGACCAGATCACCGGCAGGCTGGCGGCGCCGGCGACGGCCAGCCCGGTCAGCACTTTCCACGACAGGCCGGCGAAGAAGATCACGTAGAAGCCCGCAGCCAGCACCAGCACGCCGGTGCCAAGGTCGGGCTGGCGGATGATCAGGCCGACCGGCACCGCCAGCAGCAGGCCGGCAATCAGGAACACCGGCCAGCGGATCATGCCTTCGCGTTTCTGGAAATACCAGGCCAGCATCAGCGGCATGGCGATCTTCATGACTTCCGACGGCTGCACCACCATGCCGATGTTGAGCCAGCGCCGCGAACCTTTCTTGACGATGCCGAACACCGCCACGGCAATCAGCAGCGCCACGCCGACGGTATAAATCGGCACCGCAAACCGCAACAACGTCTGCGGCGAGATATTGGCCGCAATCCACATGACGATGAAGGCCACCAGGATATTGCGCAACTGGTCTTCGACGCGGCCCGGAAAATTCATGCCGGCCGAATACAGCGTGACGATGCCGACCGACATGATCAGGAAGATGATCAGCGACAGTGCGCCGTCAAACACCGCCAGATGCGGTTTGATGCGTTGCCAGAGCGGGGGGCGGTGCAAGCTCATTTTTTCAATCCCTGAGATCGTTGCCGACCGCGTCTGTTGCAGGTGGTGGGGCAGTTTCGGCGTCCTTGGCGGCGGCCTTGGCCTTGTCGCCGGGACGTTTGCCGAGCAGGTAGAAGTCGATCGCCTTGCGCGCCAGCGGTGCGGCGGCTTCAGCGCCCCAGCCGCCGTTTTCGACAATGACCGACAGCGCGATGCGCGGCTTGTCGGCCGGGGCGAACGCCGTGAACAAGGCATTGTCCAGCAGATGCGTGGCCAGGCGCTTGGCGTCGTACTTCTCGTTCTTCTTGATCGACACCACCTGCGCGGTGCCGCTCTTGCCGGCCGAGGTGTATTCGGCGCCGGCGAACACGCGTGCGCCGGTGCCTTCCTTGTTGACGCCGACCATGGCCTGCTTGATGACGTCGATGTTTTCCTGCTTGAGCGGAATGCGATAGCTTTCCTTCGGCACGGTGACGGTGCGCTCATGCGTGACGCCGTCTTCGATCATCTTGACCAGATGCGGCTTCATGACGACGCCGTTGTTGGCCAGCGTCGCGGTCGCGTGCGCCATCTGGATCGGCGTGAAGGCGTTATAGCCCTGGCCGATGCCCAGCGAGATGGTCTCGCCGGCGTACCACTTGCGCTGCTCAGGCTTGCGGTAGGCGTTGCGCTTCCAGGTCGTGGACGGCAGCAGCCCCTTGCGTTCATGCTCGAGATCGATGCCGGTGACCTGGCCGAAGCCGAACGGCTTCATGAAATCATGGATGGCGTCGACGCCAAGGTCGTTGGCCAGCATGTAGTAGTAGGTATCGCAGGACACCACGATCGAGCGGTACATGTCGACTACGCCGTGGCCACCTTCCTTGTCGTCGCGGAATTTATGGTTGCCGAGCCAGAAGAAGCCGGGGTCGCGGATGGAGTCGGTCGGCTTGCGCTTGCCCAGCTCCAATGCGGCCAGCGCCATGAACGGCTTGTAGGTCGAGCCGGGCGGATAGGTGCCGGATAGCGGGCGGTTGATGAGCGGACGATCAGGCGAGTTGTTGAGCTCGTCCCAGGTTTGCTGGTCGATGCCCTCGACGAAGACATTGGGATCGAATGACGGCTGCGACACGTAGGCGAGGATGTCGCCGGTGGCGGGGTCGATCGCCACCAGTGCGCCCTTGCGGTCGCCGAAGGCTTCTTCGATCACTTTTTGCAGCTCGATGTCGATCGACAGGATCAGGTTCTGGCCCGGGCTGGCGGGCGTACGCGAGAGGGTGCGCACGGCGCGGCCGCCGGCGGAGATTTCGACTTCCTCGTAGCCGGTGGTGCCGTGCAGCTGGGTCTCGTAGCTTTTCTCAAGGCCTTCCTTGCCGATGTAGTCGGTGCCGTTGTAGTTGGCTTCGTCGTCGGAGTCGGAGATGCGGTCGGCGTCGCGCTGGCTGATGCGGCCGATGTAACCGATCACGTGGGCGGCGGTTTTGCCGTACGGGTATTGGCGGAACAGGCGCGCCTGGATGTCGACGCCGGGGAAGCGGTAACGCTGGGCGGTGAATTTGGCGACTTCTTCGTCGGTCAGGCGCGTGCGGATCGGCAGGCTTTCGAAGTTCTTGGATTCTTCCAGCAGCTTGCGAAAACGGCGCCGGTCTTTCGGCTGGATGTCGACCAGCGAGCTCAACTGATCGACCAGGTCGTCGAGGCTGCCGGCGATCTTGGACGGCGTGATTTCAAGCGTGTAAGCGGAGTAATTGCGCGCCAGCACGACGCCGTTGCGGTCCAGGATCAGGCCGCGGTTGGGCACGATGGGCACCACCGAGATGCGGTTTTCTTCGGCCTGGGCGGCGTAGGCGTCGTGGCGCACGATTTGCAGCCATACGAAGCGCGCCATCAGCAGGCTGAAACACACCAGCACCAGCAACGCGACTGCGAACAGGCGCAGCCGGAAGAGCTTCAGTTCATGCTCGGTGTTTTTGAACTCTGTCATGTCGGAGCGCGTGATGACCTGTTCTAGATCGGACGATTGTCGTCACGATTGATCGCACGTCGCTGCGGCGCCAGCAGCAGCCACGCCACCACCGGCCACAGGAGGGCACAGACGAAGCTTTCGCTGAAATAGTACCAATGCGGGAATTTGCCGCTGACGATCAGGCGCACCAGCAGTTGCACCGCCTGCGTCAACAGCAGCAGCGGCAGGATGTGCAGCGCCTGGGTGCCGACCGGGAACCACAGCACGCGGCGGTGGATCATGATCGAGAAGTAGGACAGCAGCGTGTAGGCCAATGCGTTTTCGCCGAGCAGCGTGGCTTCGTTGACATCCATCAGCAAGCCCATCATGAAGGCGATGCTGATGCCGATCTTGCGTGGCTCGTGGATCGCCCAGAACACCAGCACCAGCGCCACGAAATCAGGGACGCCGACCCATTGTCCCCACGGCAGCAGGTTGAGCAGGAAGGCGGCCACCAGGCTCAGCGCAATGAACAGCGGATTGGCCGGCAGCAGGATGTAGTGCGGATCATTCATCGGGTGCTCTTGGCGGGTTGCGCCGGCGTTGCCGCCGGGGATGTGGCTGGTTTGGCCGGTTTAGCGGCCGGCGTTGCAGCAGCAGCGGGGACAGCAGCCGCTGGAGTTGCCGCCGCGGTTCCGCTGGCGGGTGCGACACCCTTGCGTTCTTCGTTCGGCCCGTCCTTGGGCGCCACGGCGTCGCTTTCCTTGGCGCTGTCGCGCAGGCGGCGCTTGAGCAGCTTGTCGACCTTTTCGCCGGCGCCTTCAGGATCAGGACGCGGCGCGGTGGTTTGTTCAACCAGCAGGATCAGCAGTTGCTTGTGGCGGTCGACGCCGGCTGCCGGCAGGCAGACGATGTGGGCGAAGGCATCGGTCGACTTGGTCTCGACCTGCTGCACCGTGGCCACCGACAGGCCCGGCGGATAAATGCCGTCGATGCCCGAGGTGACCAGCGCATCGCCCTTCTGGATGTCGGCGTTGGCGGCCATGAAACGCAGGTCCAGCACGCCCGACTGACCGCGACCGTAGGCCACGCTGCGCAGGCCGTTGCGCAGCACCTGCACCGGGATCGCCTGGTCCTTGTCGGTCAGCAGCGTGACTTCCGACGTGAAGGGGAATACGCGCGTGACCTGGCCGACGATGCCGACGTCGTCGATTACAGGCTGGCCGGGTGCGACGCCCTGCTGCGAACCGCGATTGAGGATGATCTTGCGGGTGAACGGATCGCGCGCATCGTAGAGGATTTCACCGACGACCGATTTGTTGGTCATGCGTTGCTGCATGCTCAGCAGCTTGCGTAGCTGGCTGTTTTCGGACGCCATCTGGCGTTCCTGCTGCATCAACTGCGCGTTCACGGCCTGCTGTCGGCGCAGCGCGTCGTTTTCCTTCTGCAGCGCAGTCAGGGAATTGAAATAATCATCGACCTTGTAGGCGGCATCGCGCGGCACCATGGCGACCACCTGGAACGGATACAGCACCGTACCGACCGCCTGGCGCACCATCGACAATGCATGCATGCGCGAATCGACCACCAGCATGATGATCGCGATCAGCGCGAAAAAGCCGGCGCGGGCGCGGGCCGATGCGCCTTGCTTGAAGAGTGGTGGAATATCCATGTGTCGTCAGGCCGAGACCGATGCCGGGTGGGCCGAAAACCGCAACAGCCCGCACATGGCGGGCTGGAGGGAAAACAGCGGGCGGATACCGGGGAGATTCCGGCCAATGTCAGGAAGGCAACGCGCTGCAGCAGCCGAGATTTGGCCGTTGCGCGAACGCCTGGTTCGCAGCACCGACCCAATCTGCTTGTGCTCAGTCATAGGCGCGTTTCGGTTCCTCGAGGTTGGCCGGACTCCTGTGGCGGAGAATTATTCGTTGGAGAAGATCGAACCCAGTTTGTCCATGCGATCGAGCGCCATGCCGGAACCGCGCACTACGCAAGTCAGCGGGTCTTCCGCCACGATCACCGGCAAACCGGTTTCTTCCATCAGCAAACGGTCCAGGTCGCGCAGCAGCGCACCGCCACCGGTCAGCATCATGCCCTTTTCGGCGATGTCGGCGCCCAGTTCCGGCGGCGTCTGTTCCAGCGCGTTCTTGACGGCGGACACGATGTTGTTGAGAGGATCGGTCAGCGCTTCCAGGATCTCGTTGCTGGAGATGGTGAACGAGCGTGGAATGCCTTCCGACAGGTTGCGGCCCTTGACTTCCATTTCCTTGACTTCGGAGCCCGGGAAAGCGGAGCCGATGGCCTTCTTGATCGCTTCAGCGGTCTGCTCGCCGATCAGCATGCCGTAGTTGCGGCGGATGTAGTTGACGATGGCTTCGTCGAACTTGTCGCCGCCGACGCGCACCGAACCCTTGTACACCATGCCGCCCAGCGAGATGATGCCGACTTCGGTGGTGCCGCCGCCGATGTCGACCACCATCGAGCCGGTGGCGTCCGAGACCGGCAGGCCGGAGCCGATTGCCGCGGCCATCGGCTCTTCGATCAGGTAGACCTGCGAAGCGCCGGCGCCGAGCGCCGATTCGCGGATCGCGCGGCGTTCCACCTGGGTCGATCCGCACGGTACGCAGATGATGATGCGCGGGGACGGGCGGAACAGCTTGGAGTCGTGCACCATGCGGATGAATTGCTTGAGCATCTGCTCGGTGACGGTGAAATCGGCAATCACGCCGTCTTTCATCGGGCGGATCGCCTCGATGTTGCCGGGAACCTTGCCCAGCATTTGTTTCGCTTCCTTGCCGACCGCCTGGATGGTCTTCTTGCCGTTGGGACCGCCCTGCTGGCGGATGGCGACCACGGACGGTTCGTCGAGGACGATGCCCTGACCGCGTACGTAAATCAGTGTGTTTGCCGTTCCGAGGTCAATTGCGAGGTCGTTAGAGAAATAGCTGCGTAAAAATCCAAACATGAATTGTCCTGATGCGCCAGAGTCGCGCGCGTTGCATTTGGTAAGTGGGGGTGTCTTTTTAAGCCGCGGCGACACAAATACGGCGCCCGCAAGGCATTAGTCCTACATTCTACCTTATAATTTGGCAGAAACCAGCAGGCAAAATAGCCAGCCATCCTTGCCTGATGAGAGATTTTTCTGCGTTTTTGCGGGCTTTTACCTGCGCATTTGCCGTCATGGCGATCCGATTTTCAACACATTAGTTTTCGCGCCCCGCGCGCACCTTCCTATCATGACTCTTGCCCTTTCCGATGTGAAACGCATTGCCAACCTGTCCCGTCTCGAGTTGACGGATGAACAAGCCGGTCAAACCCTGGAAAAACTCAACAGCATCTTTTCGCTGGTGGAACAGATGCGCGCCGTGGATACGACCGGGATCGAGCCGCTGAGCCATCCGATTGCAGCGCTGACCCCCGACCTGTCGCTGCGGCTGCGCGACGACGCGGTGACCGAAACCAACCAGCGCGAGGCCTACCAGCAACCGGCGCCGGCGACCCAGGACGGCCTGTACCTGGTGCCCAAGGTCATCGAATAATCACGCCGCCGTGCGCCAGGCTCTGCGCACGAAAACACGCGCAAGACACCGCGCGCAAAAGACGCTTCGGCGCCTCAGCCTCATCGAACCTGAAACGACATTTTTTCATGCACACCAAGACCATCAAAGAGCTGTCGACGCTCTTGCAGACCAAGAAAATCTCCGCAGCCGAACTGGCCACGCTGTTCCTCGACCGCATCGGCCAGAGCGACCTCAACGCCTTCCTGCATGTCGACCGTGAGTTGACCTTGCAACAGGCCGGGCAAGCCGACCAGCGCATCGCCAAGGGTGACGTCACGCCACTGACCGGCATCCCGATCGCGCACAAGGACTTGTTCGTGACGCGCAGATGGCGCACCACGGCCGGTTCGAAGATGCTGGAAAATTATGTAAGCCCGTTTGATGCGACCGTGGTGGAACAGTTCAACGCCGCCGGCACTGTTACATTGGGCAAGCTCAACTGCGACGAATTCGCCATGGGTTCGGGTAACGAGAATTCCTATTTCGGCGCCGTGAAAAATCCATGGGACAAGCGGGCCGTACCGGGCGGTTCGTCCGGCGGTTCGGCGGCTGCGATCGCCGCGCGCCTGGCGCCGGCCGCCACCGGCACCGACACCGGCGGCTCGATTCGCCAGCCGTCGTCGCTGTGCGGCGTGACCGGCATCAAGCCAACCTACGGCAGCGTCTCGCGCTACGGCATGATCGCGTTTGCGTCCTCACTCGACCAGGGCGGACCGATCGCCAAGACGGCGGAAGACTGCGGCCTGCTGCTCAACGCCATGAGCGGTTTCGACCAGCGCGATTCGACCAGCATCGAACGTCCGAAGGAAGATTTCACGCGTGCACTGAACGACAGCATCAAGGGCTTGCGCATCGGCGTGCCGAAGGAATTCTTCGGCGCCGGCCTGGCTCCCGATGTCGAGCAGGCGGTGCGCGCCGCGCTCGCCGAATACGAAAAACTCGGCGCCACCCTGGTCGACATTTCGCTGCCGAAAACCGAGTTGTCGATCCCGGTGTATTACGTGATTGCGCCGGCCGAAGCATCGTCGAACCTGTCGCGTTTCGATGGCGTGCGTTACGGTCATCGCGCCGCCGATTACAAGGACCTCGCCGACATGTACCAGAAGTCGCGCGCGGAAGGTTTCGGCGATGAAGTCAAGCGCCGCATCCTGGTCGGCGCCTACGTGCTGTCGCACGGCTATTACGACGCGTATTACCTGCAGGCGCAAAAAATCCGCCGCCTGATCGCGCAGGATTTCCAGAACGCGCTGACCGGCCCGGACCGCAAGTGCGACGTCATCATGGGACCGGTCTCGCCGACCGTGGCATGGGACCTGGGGGACAAGACCGACGATCCGGTGGCCAATTACCTGGCCGATATCTTCACGCTGTCGACCAGCCTGGCGGGTCTGCCTGGCATGTCGATTCCTTGCGGTTTCGGCCAAGGCGAAAAGAACGGCAAGCGTCCGGTCGGCCTGCAAATCATCGGCAGCTACTACGATGAAGCGCGCCTGCTCAACGTCGCCCATCAATACCAGCAAGTCACCGATTGGCACCTGCGCGCACCGGCCTGAGCGACGCTTGCCAAAGTAAAACAGATAGAGAATCAGCGAGGAATACTATGCAGTGGGAAGTCGTCATCGGTCTGGAAACGCACACGCAGCTTTCGACCGAATCCAAAATTTTCAGCGGCTCGTCGACACAGTTCGGCTCCGCCCCCAACACCCAGGCCAGCCCGGTCGACCTGGCCTTGCCGGGCGTCTTGCCGGTGCTGAACAAGGGCGCGGTCGAACGCGCCATCCAGTTCGGCCTGGCGATCGGCGCGACGATTGCGCCGCGCTCGGTGTTCGCGCGCAAAAACTATTTTTATCCCGATCTGCCCAAGGGTTACCAGATCAGCCAGTTTGAGATCCCGGTGGTCCAGGGCGGCAAGATTTCCTTCGTGCTCGAGAAGGACGGCAAGGCCGAGATCAAGACCCTGCAGCTGACGCGCGCCCATCTGGAAGAAGACGCCGGCAAGTCGCTGCATGAAGACTACCAGGGCATGACCGGCATCGATCTCAACCGCGCCGGCACGCCGCTACTGGAAATCGTCACCGAACCCGACATGCGCAGTGCCGCCGAGGCCGTGGCCTACGCCAAGGCGCTGCATTCGCTGGTGATGTGGCTGGGCATTTGCGACGGCAACATGCAGGAAGGCTCGTTCCGCTGCGACGCCAACGTCTCGGTGCGCCCGGTCGGCCAGAAGGAATTCGGCACCCGCTGCGAGATCAAGAATCTCAATTCATTCCGCTTCATGGAAGACGCGATCAACTACGAAGTGCGCCGCCAGGTCGAGCTGATCGAAGACGGCGGCACCGTGGTGCAGGAAACGCGCCTGTACGATCCGGACAAGAAGGAAACACGCTCCATGCGCAGCAAGGAAGACGCGCAGGACTACCGCTACTTCCCCGACCCTGACCTGCCGCCGCTGGTGATTGCGCAAGAGTGGATCGAGCGCGTGAAGGCCACCATGCCGGAATTGCCCGGCGCGATGCGCGAACGTTTCGTCGGCGAATACGCGCTGCCGGAATACGACGCCGCCGTGCTGACGCAATCGAAGGCGATGGCGTCCTACTTCGAAGCAGTGGTTGCCGCCGCCGGCAAGGAGCAGGCCAAACCCGCAGCCAACTGGCTCATGGGCGACGTCGCCTCGACGCTCAACCGCGAAGACACCGACATCGCCGCTGCACCGGTCAGCGCCGTGCAACTGGCACTGCTGCTGAAGCGCATCGCCGACGGCACCATTTCCAACAAGATCGCCAAGGAGGTTTTCGCCGGCATGTGGGAAGCCAAGTCCGGCAAGGACACGCTGGCCGACGACATCATCGACGCCAAGGGCCTCAAGCAGATTTCCGACAGCGGCGCGCTGGAAGCCATCGTCGACCAAGTGCTGGCGGCCAATGAAAAATCAGTGGCGGAGTTCCGCTCCGGCAAGGAACAGGCCATCAACGCCCTGATCGGCCAGGCCATGAAAGCCACCAAGGGCAAGGCCAATCCGGCGCAATTGACCGAGTTGTTGCGCAAGAAATTGACGGCCTGACCACGGTTCTTGCCCGTCAGGACGATCAAAGCCGCTGCTGTTGCAGCGGCTTTTTCGCTTCTGCGCCGTCGGATGCGCAAAAAACGCATATGGTTATGAAAACTTATTACTTGCTGGCCCGGCTGGCGAGGCGTGTAATCTTGGTTTTACCCCTATTCGGAGCGAGGTCGCCAGCAAGCTGAGCGGCATCGTCCGGCAACGGAGCCAGGTTCATCATGTCCAGCGCAAGTGCACTGCAAACCCCTCCCGCCGTGGCGGAACAAGACTTCATCATCCGCGCCTTCGGCGGGCCGCTGGGCGCCGAGATCACCGGCCTCGACCTCAACCTGCCGGTGTCCGACCGCGAACTGGCCGAGATCCGCGCAGCGCTGGTCGAACACAACGTGGTGGTATTCCGCGATCAGCGCATCACGCCGGACCAGCATGTGGCGTTCAGCCGCCGCTTCGGACCGCTGCAGGTGCATGTGCTGAATCGCTTCCACCTGAAAAACTATCCGGAAATCCTGATCGTCTCCAACGTGCTCGAAGACGGCAAACCGATCGGCCTGGTCGACGCCGGCGCCGACTGGCACTCCGATCTCTCGTACATGCCCAAGCCCAGCCTGGGCGCGCTGCTGCATTCGCAGGAGCTGCCGGCGGAACAGGGTGACACCTTGTTCGCCAACACCGCCGACGCCTACGACACGCTGCCGGCCGAGATCAAGAAGCTGCTGGAAGGCAAGCGTGCGGTGCATTCCTATGTCTACCGCTACGAACGCCTGCGCAAGCTGTCGCCGTGGCGTCCGGAACTGACGCAAAAGCAGATCGACGACGTCCCGCCGGTGGAGCATCCGGTCGTCACCACCCATCCGGAAAGCGGCCGCAAGATCCTGTTCGTCAGCGAAGGCTTCACCTCGCACATCGTCGGCATCCCGCACGACGAAAGCGATGACCTGCTCAAGACCCTCCACGCCCATATCACGCGTCCCGAGAATGTCTACCGCCATCAATGGCAACCGCACGACATCGTGTTCTGGGACAACCGCAGCACCCAGCATTACGCCGCCATCACGCCGCAACACCTGCGCCGCACGCTATACCGCACCACGGTCGAAGGCGACGTGCCGGTCTGAAGCTTGCACATCCGGCAAGCTGCGACCGAAACGCCCTCGATTGAGGGCTTTTTTATTGCCTGTCCGGCATTGTTTCCAATCAATAAGGAACGGCGTCGCGCCTCGCGGGTCCAAACTCCGGATGACGCGCCCGATCCACCCGGACGCCTCTTATTCGAACAACAACAGGAGAATGTTCATGAAATTCCGCACAACTTTTATGATCGTGGTGCTGGCGCTGGTCGCCATCTTCGCCGCCGTCAACTGGCAAGCCTTCCTCGCGCCGACGCCGCTGACGCTGGTGTTCACCGACTTCCAGGCGCCGCTGGGCCTGGTGATGCTGGGCGTGGTCGTGGTCCTTACCGCAGCGTTCCTGCTGTACGTGATGGCCCTGCAAACCAGCGCGCTGTTTGAGGCGCGCCGGCTGACCAAACAACTCGATACGCAGCGCGAGCTCGCCGATCAGGCTGAAAAATCGCGCTTCATCGAATTGCGCGGTTACCTGCAAAGCGAATTGCAACAGCTACAGCAACGTCAGAACGCCCACCTGAGCGCGCTGACCAACAAGATCGAATCGGTGCAGCAGGATATCCAGCAACGCGGTCAGCTGACCGAAAACGCGGTGGCGGCGCAAATCGGCGAGCTGGATGATCGCCTGCAACGCCTGGGAGTGGGAACGACCGCCGTAGTCAGGACCACCGCCTGAAGCCTGCGGCAAAGACACAAATAAAAAATGCCTCGGGTCGCGATGCCCCGGGGCATTTTTTTATTGCGTGCAGATGGCGTGAATTGTTTTTATTGCACGCCGTAACGGGTGCGGTAAGCCGCCACGGCCTCCTTGTACTGCGACAGCTGCGCATCGGCGCCGGCCTGCGCCAGGTATTGCAGCAAATCATTGAGGTTGCCGATCGAGACCACCGGCATGTCGTAGGCCTTGCCCACTTCCTGCACCGCCGACAGCGCCGACAGGGCGTCGTCCTTGCCCGAGCGTTCCATGCGGTCCAGGGCGATCAGGACAGCACAAGGGGTGGCGCCGGCAGCACGGATCATGTCGACCGATTCGCGCACCGAGGTACCGGCCGAGATCACATCGTCGACGATCACCACCCTGCCTTGCAGCTTGGCGCCGACGATGGTGCCGCCTTCGCCATGGTCCTTGGCTTCCTTGCGGTTGTAGGCGAACGGCACGTTGCGGCCCTGGCCCGCCAGCGCGACGGCCGTGGCCGAGGCCAGCGTGATGCCCTTGTAGGCGGGGCCGAACAGCATGTCGTATTCGACGCCCGACTCTTGCAGCGTCCGCGCGTAGAACTGCGCCACTTTGGCCAATGCCGCGCCTTCGTTGAACAGCCCGGCATTGAAGAAGTAAGGCGATGTGCGTCCGGCCTTGGTGACGAACTCGCCGAAGCGCAACACACCTGCGGACACGGCGAACTCAATGAATTCTTGTCGTAAGTTGCTCAAAATACATTCCCGAAAAAGCGATTTGCATGGCGACCCTGCGCTGAAGAAGTGCCCAAAGACCTGCAAACGCGTGCAAAAACCACATTTTAAATGAATCAGGTATGCTACGCGCCTGACTTTTACGTGAGTTTCCCCATGCCAAAAATCGTCTCCGCCAATCTCAACGGCATCCGCTCCGCCGCCAAAAAAGGTTTCTTCGAATGGATGGCCAAGGAATCCGCCGACTTCATCTGCGTGCAGGAACTGAAGGCGCAGGAAGCCGACATGTCGCCGGAGTTCCTCACACCCCAAGGCTACGTCGGTCATTTCCACTATGCCGAGAAAAAAGGTTACTCGGGCGTCGGCGTCTACAGCAAGCGCACCCCGAACGCGGTGCGCATCGGCTTCGGCGTGCAGGAGTTCGACGATGAAGGCCGCTATGTGGAATGCGACTTCGGCGACATCACGGTAATCTCGCTGTACTGCCCGTCCGGCTCGTCGAGCGAAGAGCGCCAGCAGGCCAAGTTCCGTTTCATGGAAGTGTTCCTGCCGCATTTGCAGGAACTCAAGAACAGCGGCCGCGAGATCGTCATCTGCGGCGACTGGAACATCGCGCACAAGGAAATCGACTTGAAGAACTGGAAGAGCAACCAGAAGAATTCAGGCTTCCTGCCGGAAGAACGCGCCTGGCTGACGCGCGTATTCGACGAACTCGGCCTGGTCGACGTCTATCGCACCATCCATCCGGAAACTACCGGCGACGCCTACACCTGGTGGAGCAACCGCGGCCAGGCCTGGGCCAACAACGTGGGTTGGCGCATCGATTACCACATCGCTACTGCCGGCATCGCCAAGAAGGCGAAGGCTGCGGCGATCTACAAGACGGCGCGCTTCTCGGATCATGCGCCGCTGACGATCGATTACCAGCAGTGAATGGCTGCGGCCTGAACGTTTGCGTTCAGAGCGGTCGTAAAAAAGCCCTCGTTGCTGAACTGCACCCCAAAAGTTGGACACTGATCCAACTTTTGGGGTGTTTTTCATGGCGAAGTACGATACGAAGTTCAAGCAGGAAGTAGTGAGGAAATATCTGGCAGGAGGCAGTGCGAAGGGCCTTGGCAAGGAACATGGTCTGGACCATGGAATGGTTCGTCGCTGGGTGCAGAGTTACAGGCATCATGGCGTAGATGGGTTGAGCAAGAAGCACGAGCATTACAGTGCGGAGTTCAAGCTGTCGGTCTTGAAACGGATGAAGCAGGATCAGCTATCGCAGCGGGAAGTCGAGGCGATGTTTGGACTTCGTGGCTGCGGCACGGTCAGTCGCTGGGAACGCCTGTATCATGAGCACGGCCTGGAGGGATTGAAGCCCAGGCCGAAAGGACGCCCAAAGATGATGAAACCCAAGATTTCCCTCAAGCCGGCAAAGAAAGCCGACGACAAGCGCCCGCGTGAGGAGTTGCTTGATGAGATCGAGTACCTGCGTGCGGAGAATGATTACCTAAAAAAGCGTCGGGCCTTGATTCAGGCAGAGGAAGCAGCTGCGCAAAAGCAGCACAACTCGTGCAGGAATTGAGGTCACACCATAAGTTGTCCGGTCTGTTGAGCGTTGCCGGATTGGCGCGCAGCACCTTCTATTACCAGATTAAGTCGCAAGAGACGGGCGACAAGTACGCGGCCGTGAAGTCGCGTATCCGCAAGATTTATGACCGGCACAAAGGCAGGTATGGCTACCGCCGCGTCACGGATACGCTGAAACAGGCGGGCCAACTGATCAACCACAAGACGGTGCAGCGCCTGATGACGCAATTGGGCTTGAAGTCGCTGGTCAGGCCGAAGAAATACCGGTCGTATCGCGGCCCTGCGCACGTCCATGTGGCGAACTTGCTTCAGCGGCAATTCCAGGCAGAGCGGTTCGGCGAGAAATGGGTAACGGATGTGACTGAGTTCAAGGTTGGTAGCGAGAAGCTCTATCTGTCGCCTGTCATGGACTTGTACAACGGCGAGATCGTGTCATATCAGACAAGCCGTTCGCCGCAGTTCCACATGGTCGACAGCATGCTCAAGAAAGCCATTTCGACCTTGAAGGGGACGCTTCGCCCTATGCTGCATTCGGATCAGGGCTGGCAATACCAGATGCATGCCTACCGGCGCACCTTAGCCGAGAACGGCATCACGCAGAGCATGTCGCGTCGGGGGAATTGCCTGGATAATGCGGCCATGGAAAGCTTCTTCGGCACGCTCAAGTCGGAATGCTTCTACCTGAACCGATTCTCCAGTATCGAGCAGCTACAGATCGCGCTGCGCAAGTACATGCACTACTACAACCATCACCGCATCAAGAGCAAATTAAAAGGACTGAGCCCTGTGCAATACAGAACCCAGTCCTTGAGGCCTTAACCGGCTATTGACCGTCCAACTTTATGGGGTCAGTTCATGCCGAGGGCTTTTTTTGTGCTTTGCGATTGCTTACGCGCTGGCAGCTTTCTTCGGTGCAGCCTTTTTCGCAGCCGGCTTTTTAGCCGCAGGTTTCTTGGCGGCCGGCTTCTTCGCTGCTGCCGGCTTGGCCTTCGCCTTGGTCGCGGTTGCAGCTTCGTCGCCTTCTTCTACCGCAGCCGCAGCAGCCTTGCCCTTGGCCGGCGCCTTGGCTTTGCGCTCCTCGAACTCGAAGCTGATCTTGCCATCCTTGCCGCGCGACAGGAAGGCCTTGAACGGACGGCGCGTGCGTTGCGAGATGAAGCCCGGCAGCAAGTCGGTCTTGCCTTCGTTGAGCAGCTTGGCCATCTGCTCCGGCAGGATCTCCTGCTGCAGGATGATGCGGCCGCTGCGGAAGTCGCAGGCCTTCGGTTTCGCAACCTGCTTTTCACAGACGTAGGCCAGACCCATTTCGTACACGCCGCTGCCGCATTTCGGGCAAGGACCGAGTGGGGTCTGTTCGCTGAAGTCGACCGGTTCGCCGCCTTCGTCGTCATTCTGGCCGAAGTCGAATTCCAGCTTGAAGTTCTTGATTTCTTCGTCGCGTGAGATCTTCAGGATCGCCGCAAACGGACGGCCCATCTTGGAGCGGAAACCTTGCAGCGGCCCGATGGTGCGATTGGCCAGCAACTCTTCCACTTCAGGGATTTCAAACTGGCGACCGGCCGGCGTCTTGCTCATCGAGAATTCGCACTTGGTGCAAGCGAAGCGACGATAGTTTTCCTTCACCACGCTGCCGCAATTCGGGCATGGTGTTTTCAGCGTCGCGTAGTCGCCGGGGATGGTGTCGTTGTCGTATTCCTTGGCGCGCTTGACGATGATTTGCGTCATCTGGGCGATCTCGCGCATGAACTCTTCACGGCTGATCTTGCCGCGCTCCATCTGCGCCAGCTTCTGCTCCCATTCGCCGGTCAGCTCCGGTTCGGTCAGTTCGTCCACGCCGAGGCCGTGCAACAACGTCATGAGTTGGAACGCCTTGGCGGTCGGCATCATTTCGCGGCCTTCGCGCAGCAGGTATTTCTCGTTGATCAGGCCTTCGATGATGGCTGCGCGCGTGGCCGGCGTGCCGAGGCCTTTGCCGGCCATGGCTTCGCGCAGCTCATCGGAGTCGATCAGTTTGCCGGCGCCTTCCATGGCTGACAGCAACGTCGCTTCTGTGTAGCGCGCAGGCGGCTTGGTGACCAGGCCGTTGGCGGTGATCTTGTCGGTCTTGACCTTTTCGTCCTTGGCGACGGCAACCAGCGTGCCGCTGTTTTCGTCTTTCTCGTCGACCACGTCCTTGCCGTAGATCGCCAGCCAGCCCGGGTTGGTCATGACCTTGCCTTCCGTCTTGAACTGATGGCCGGAGACTTCGGTAAAGCGCGTGGTGACCTGGAACTCGGCGGCCGGGAAGAACACGGCCATGAAGCGGCGCGTCACCAGATCGTACAGCTTCTGTTCCGGTTCGGACAGGTTCTTCGGCACTTGCGTGGTCGGGATGATCGCAAAGTGATCGCTGATCTTGGTGTTGTCGAAAATGCGTTTGTTCGGCTTGACCCAACCTTGCTTGAGGACTTGCTTCGAGAACTGATGGTAATTGTTGTTCTCGGACAGCGCTTCCATCGTGTCCTTGACGGTCTGCAGATAGTCTTCCGGCAGATGGCGCGAGTCGGTACGCGGATAGGTCAGCACCTTGTGCTTTTCGTACAAGGCCTGGGCCAGGCCGAGCGTGTTCTTGGCCGAGAAGCCGAAGCGCGAGTTGGCTTCGCGTTGCAGGCTGGTCAGGTCGAACAGGCCGGGCGCCATTTGCGTGGTCGGCTTGGATTCTTCGGTGACGTTGCCGATCTTGCCACGGCAGGCGGCCACGATCGATTCGGCGGCGGCCTTGCTCCACAGGCGCTCAGGGCGTTTCTCCGGATCGTTCTCGTCTTTCTTGTGCTGCTTGTCGAGCCAGCGGCCTTCATAGATGCCGGCGGCGCAGACGAAGTCGGCGCGCACTTCCCAGAAATCACGGGCGACGAACTTCTTGATCTTCTCTTCGCGCTCGACCACGATCGACAGGGTCGGCGTTTGCACGCGACCGACAGTGGTCAGGTAAAAGCCGCCTTCTTTCGAATTGAACGCGGTCATGGCGCGCGTGCCGTTGATGCCGATCAGCCAGTCCGCTTCACTGCGGCAACGGGCGGCGTCGGCCAGCGGCAGCATCTCTTCATCTTTGCGCAGGTTGGCGAAACCGTCGCGGATCGCGCCCGGCGTCATCGATTGCAGCCACAGGCGCTGCACCGGCTGCTTGGCCTTGGTGTATTGCGCGATCAGGCGGAAAATCAACTCGCCTTCACGCCCGGCGTCGCAGGCATTGATCAGGCCGGTGACGTCCTTGCGCTTGATCAGCTTGTTCAGCGCCTTGAGGCGCGACTCGGTCTTGGCGATCGGGTTGAGCGCAAAGTGCGGCGGAATCATGGGTAGGTGAGTGAAGGTCCATTTGCCGCGCTTGACGTCATATTCCTCGGGCACCGCGATTTCCAGCAGGTGGCCTACGGCCGACGACAGGACATATTCGTCCGATTCGAAATACTCATCGTGCTTGGTAAAGCCGCCGAGCGTCTTCGCGATGTCGTTCGCGACAGAGGGCTTCTCGGCAATGATGAGGGTCTTGCTCATAAATGTGATCTCAAAAGAGGATGCAAAGGGGTCGTGGGGCGGCTGCCCGGCTGCGCCAAAATGTGACGCTGACGCGCAATTTATATTGCGTATTGGCAATATGCTTTTTATATAGTAGCTAATATTTGAGCAGCGCGGGGGGAATGATAAGCGCGTTGCAGAACAAACGGCAAGCACCGTAGTGGGGCCGTAGCTCCCCGGGAACGTGCCGGTTTTGGCAATCTGCAGGCGAATCCGCAAAAAACAAGCGCGCCCGGATGCAACGCTGTGCATCTACCGATGCGCTTTGCGAACGGCGTGTGAAACGCCCTCTCCATGAAAAACAGCGCCGCAGTGGACGCTGTCTTTTTGTTGCCTGCAATGCAAGGCGAGATAAGACTCAATGCAACAACCGCGGTTCGGCGTCGTCTTCGTCAAGGAACAGCTCGTCGAACATCAGGCCGTCCGGCTCCTTGCCCTGGCTCCACAAGACCATTAACACGATGACCTTGAGCTTTTCCAAGGATACGGGCGCATCGCCGATCGCGAGAGCGCGTTCGATGACGATTTCGCGCTGCACCGCGTTGAGCATCTTGGCGGATTCGAGAAACTGGATGAAGCCGACGGCTTCCGTGCCGAGCACATCCATCTCTTGCTGGGCGTAAATGCGGATACCGAAGGAGAACGCGGTTTGCTGGGGATACTGATCAGCAAACTCGTGATTGGCCTCTTCCAGATCGGTGAGCCAACCGAGCGCCCTGGTGATTTCCTCGTCCTCAAAACCAATGGCGGTCAATTTCTTGACCAAGGCCGCTGGTTCAGGGCAGGCATCAGGGCGATAGTAGGTTTCGTACAGATAAACAAGGACGTCAAACATGGCTCTACTCTATCGCGAAGGTTGACACAACACAAGTCTACGAATCCAGTATGGCAGGATTTTGAGATTTGCGCAGAATATCTTGCGAGTTGTTGTCTGACCGTTATCTGGTTGTGCGAGTCATTATTTGACCTCGGTTCCGACTCCGGTTTTAGCTGCGTTTTCACCATGATTTATTCGAGTCAATTCACGCGCCGGTAGCGCCCTCCCGGCAGGCATTCCACTGCGCCGTCAAGTTCCAGCGCGAGCAGGCGTTCGCTCAACGCGGCGGCGCCGAGGCCGCTGCGCATGCTGAGGGCATCTGCATCGACCGGATCGAAACCCATTGCACCGAGCAGGTCATCGGCCTCCTTGCCGGCATGCGTGGCGGTCGGCGCTTGTGAACGCCGCGCCGGCAACGGCAGTTTGCCGAGTTCGTCGAAAATGTCCTGCTCCGATTCAACCAGTTTGGCGCCCTGCTTGATCAGTTGATGGCATCCTTTCGACAGCGGCGAATGGATCGAACCGGGAATCGCAAAGACGTCGCGACCTTGCTCGGCGGCCGTTCGCGCCGTGATCAGCGAGCCCGATTGTGCTGCCGCTTCGACCACCAGGACGGCGCGCGCCAAACCGGAGATGATGCGATTGCGGCGCGGGAAATTGGCCGCCACAGGCGGCATGCCGAGTGGATACTCACTGACGACGCAACCCTCTTCCGCCAGGCGTTGCGCCAACGCGCGATTTCGCATCGGGTAGATGATGTCGATGCCGGTGCCGATCACCGCAATGCTGGAGCCGCTGCCGCGCAGGCCGCCTTGATGCGCTGCGGCGTCGATACCCAGCGCCAGTCCCGACACTACCGTCAGCGCGGCGCGGCTCGCCGCTTCGGAAAACCGTTCGGCATTCTGTATGCCTTGTACCGTGGCGTTACGGCTGCCGACCACCGCGAGCGAGGTCGCCGACAACAATTCGCCGCGTCCTTTTATATAGAGCAGGATCGGTGGATCGGCAATGTTCAGCAGGGCTTGCGGATAGTCGGCGTCGGCCAGCGTGAGGATGCGGTTGCCCGCTTGTGCGGCCCAGTCCAACGTCAGTTCAAGCCGGTTCTGCATCATCGCGCTCGGCGCTTGCAGCAAGGCGCGCACGATGCGTTCCGGCACGACGGTGCGCAGCTCGTCGAAACCGGTGCTGAAGATGTCGCCCGGCGGGCCGAAGGTCGACAGCAATCTGCGCGCCATTTCCACGCCGACGCCGTCGATTTGCATGAAGCGGATCCAGTCGCGCAGCTCGGCTGCGTCATTGAAATTGGCGATGGTCAATGTGATGTGTACTCCGTTGATGGCGCGAGCGCCTTGTCCCCCACCTGCAGCGCGTCGACGGCCCCGGTGATGAGCCCGTACGAAACCCTGTCGTAAACGCGAAAAATCAGCAGGCGGCCGCTCTCGTTTCCCGGCGATCCTGATGACTGCTGTTGCGTACTTTTTGCCACCGCGCGACGCGACTCTGCTGTGGCAAACAATGACAGCGACATGCCGGCGGCGATGTTGTCGCGTGCGCCCTTGTTGATGCCCACCACTTGATGCTGGGCTGCGTGCCCGGCGCCGCCGGCGATGGAGACGATCCGCGCATCCACCGCCGTCGTGCCGGCCCGGGCGCCATGGACTTGCGCAGTTGGTGCTGCGTCGTGCATCAGCAAGTCGCCGGGCATGATTTCCTGCGTCGATGACGTGATGATGAAACGGTGCACTTTGCCTGCGCCTCCACCTTGCAGCAGGGCTTTGCCGAGCACAATGGCTTGATCGCCCAGGTGTTCGCCGCTCAGCGGGTCGCGCAGCGCTGAGGACGGCCGCACTATGCGGAATTCGGCAATCCCGTGAAGATCGCCTTCCACCGCAATGCGATCGCCCTTGCCCGCCAATGAGCGCTGATCGGATAGCGAGATGACGCGCGGGGCTTGCGCCAGTTGCGCGGCGTCGATAAGCAGCGGTGCAACATGATGGGAATATCGCCCGGCCTGCATGATTTGCACGATCTGAACGGTCTCCGGCAACGCACTTGCGCGCACCGTCGGCGCCAGTCTCACGACTGCGTCGTCGTCTTCCGAAACCACGGCCGCAAGCGCGCCGGATGGGCCCGGCGGGAAGAGGAGCATGGCGGCTATGATAAAATTTTTCAAAAATCACGCCCAAAGCGACGAATCGCGGCAATCAAAGGAATCGGCACACGCAATATTGTTGGCATAAAGACAACAAACGCCGATTCTGCCGACAAATCCTTGAACTGGCAAGAACAACCCTCAGCTATCGCTGTAGAGCGCAGATAGCGCAGTGAGCAAAAACGTATGGCCCTATTGAATATCCTCCGTTACCCGGATCCCCGCCTGCACAAGGTCGCCAAGCCCGTCACCGTCTTCGACGAGCGACTGAAGAAACTCGTCGCCGACATGGCTGAAACCATGTACGACGCCCCCGGCGTCGGCCTGGCGGCGACCCAGGTCGATGTCCATGAGCAGGTGATCGTAATCGACGTGTCCGACACCAATAACGAACTGCGCGTGTTCATCAATCCGGAAATCACCTGGTCCAGCGATGAAAAGCAGGTGTACGACGAAGGCTGCCTGTCGGTTCCCGGCATTTATGACGGCGTCGAACGCCCGGCACGCGTCAAGGCGCGTGCCTTCGATGCGGACGGCAAGGAGTTCGAAGTGGAAGCCGACGGCCTGCTGGCGGTCTGTATCCAGCATGAAATGGATCACCTCAAGGGCAAGGTCTTCGTGGAATATCTGTCGCCGCTCAAGCGCAATCGCATCAAGACCAAGATGTTGAAAGAAGAACGCGAACTGCAGCGCAACGTCCGGTAAGCGACTCTCGCTCTTCTGCGTCAGGTTGGACGCAGAAGCAATCTGCCGCGCTACATGGCGGCGCCCAAGTAATCTCTCTCTCTTATCTCCAGCGGAGCGCTGGCGTACTGCTATCGCAGTAACGCGAAGCGCGTACGTGGTCCATCACGCCAACGGTGCACCTCCGCCCGCCCCTCCGCACTCGTTCTTCCCACGCTGCTCAGCGCCCGCTCCGGCCATCTGACTTTCTTGAACTGCTGATCAACTTCAGCGTAGTGGTGCGGCACGAGCGATAGATGAGAACGCTACCGCATTTTTCTGAGCGAAAAGACTCGAAAATGCGCACATGGTCATTAGCGCGATCGAGACAAGTTCAGTCAAAAACGCCTCGCAGTATCCGGGGGTTGCGACGCTAACATCCTTCATCGAAGGATGGAACTGGTTGGCGATTGCGATAGTTTTTTCAAATTTATTCTATGTACAAAACTTTCCGCAACAAAGACCATGAAGTACATACATGGATCCGTGTATGTCTTCGTCGTTTTATCAAATCTGTTTATAAGGAGTTTTGTCATGCAAGAACTGAATAAACAAGAAGTCATGGAAGTGTCGGGTGGCGCTCTGCTCCCTGACGTGTTCAATCTGCTCGGCGCCATCACCGGCGCACTGCAAGATTTCCTGATCGGAAAACCAAAATAAGAAAACTCGATAGTTGCCCGCCCATGGCAATGACTGGGTGCCCGATCACCATCCAGCCATCCTCTCCGGGACACGATCGAATCAGGCCGGCCGACGAGCGCATCGGTCGGCCTGAACAGATCAGGCATTGAGCCGCAGAGACCACATGCAGAATGAACGTCAACTGTTTCGCCCTGAAGTCATCGAATTCAATCAGCCTAAATGGCTCGGGGAAATTGTACTGATCAGACCGCCTTCATTTCGCATCTATGCCAGCCTGACATTGCTGCTGATCGCCTTGATCGGCATCTTCGTCACCCTTGGAACCTATACCCGACGCAGCACCGTCAATGGCGAACTGGTCTCCACGACCGGTGTGATCAAACTGTATTCGCAACAGCCAGCAATTGTGCAAGAGATGTACGTCTCGGAAGGACAGGAAGTCACCCGTGGCCAGCGCCTGTATTTGCTGTCCGGCGAACGCACCAGCAAGACCATCGGCGATACGCACGCTGCCATCAGCCGTCAAGTCGAGCTGCGCATGCAATCGCTGACACTGGAGCGAGATAGGACGAAGGCACTCTATGACGATGCGCAGCGTACCCTGGACTACAAAACAGAAACCCTCAAAGACGACCTGAAAGCGCTGGAAGCGCAGTTGGACGGACAAGTCGCGCGCACCAGACTGGCGGAAGAAAATACTGCGCGCAACAAGCATTTGCTTGAGCAGCATTACATCTCCAAAGACATGTTCCAGCAAAAACAAGGCGATCTGCTCGAACAGCAACAACGTCTGCAAATCTTGCAACGCGATCTGATACGCGCCAGGCGAGAATTACGTGAGCAGCAAAACGAAAAAACCAACATCGCGGCGAAACAGCAGATTCAGGTTTCCCAGCTCGATCGCACGATGGCGACCATGGAACAGGAGTTCGCAGAAAGCGAAGCCCGACGCCGTATCGTCATCAGCGCGCCGGAAGGAGGTGTCGTTACTGCAGTCCATGCACAGCAGGGGCAACTCGTCGATGGCGGGAAACCGCTGCTCAGTCTTGTGCCGCGCAGTAGCGTAATGCAAGCACATTTGTATGCGCCCAGCAAAGCCATCGGTTTCATCAAGACCGGCGACCCGGTGCGCCTGCGTTATCAAGCATACCCCTATCAAAAATTCGGTCATGCCGATGGCCGTGTGACCTCCATTTCGAAAACCTCGATCTCCAGTGCGGAATTAAGCGACGCAGCTTTTCCCGCTTCCCGCACCGCAACTTCCGAACCACTTTATCGCATCAACGTCGAGTTGGAAAAGCAGACCTTCAACGCGTACGGAAAGCCGCAAGCACTACAGGTGGGAATGTTGCTTGAAGCCGATATCCTCCTTGAAACCCGACGCTTGTTCGAATGGGTGCTGGAGCCGCTCTACAGTATCTCCGGAAAAATTTGATCATCTCCCCAATGTCGATTCTCCACCGCCTGCATCTCACATCGGCATCTCGCCTCCCCATTTTGCTGCAAACGGAGGCCGCTGAATGCGGATTGGCCTGTCTGGGCATGATTGCGGCACATCACGGCGACCATCGCGACTTGGCCTCCCTGCGCAGAAGGTTTCCCGTATCGCAAAAGGGCAGTACGTTGCTGCATTTGATTCAAATTGCCGGACAAATGCAACTTGCCAGCCGTCCCCTCAAGCTGGGCATGGAAGATCTGGGCAATCTACGTATGCCATGCATCCTGCACTGGAATTTGCAGCATTTCGTGGTATTGAAAAGCGTAACGAAAAATACCGCTGTCATCCATGATCCGGCATTCGGCATTCGAAAGTTGCCATTGGCCGAAATATCCAACTCATTTACCGGCATCGCCCTGGAATTATGGCCAACTGCGGAATTCAAGCCGCAGGAAGTAAAGCAACCCGTCTCGTTGCGGGCGATGATGGGTCGCGTTACCGGGCTCCAGGGCGCATTGGCTCAGATCTTATTACTGGCATTCGGACTCGAGTTGTTTTCATTGCTCAGTCCGCTATACCTGCAATGGATACTGGATAACGTACTCGTCACTGCCGACAGCAATCTGCTGACCACGCTGACGGTGGGCTTCGGGTTGCTGGTCCTGGTGCAACAAACCATCAGCACCCTGCGCTCATGGATGCTCATCTACCTGAGCACCACGCTCAGCGTTCAGTGGCGCAGCAATGTCTTCACGCACCTGATCCGCTTGCCGGTGTCTTATTTTGAGAAACGGCATCTGGGCGACGTCGTCTCGCGTTTCGAATCGGTGGGGACAATACAGGGAACGCTAACGTCGTCTTTTCTGGAAGGCATTCTCGACGGTGTCATGGCGATCCTGACACTGACCATGATGTTCGTCTACAGCAGCACCCTGCCATGGGTGTCGCTGTCAGCGATGCTGATCTATACGCTCGGACGCTGGATCTGGTATGCGCCGTTACGCATGGCGACAGAAGCACAACTGGTGCATGCGGCCAAACAACAAAGCCATTTTCTGGAATCGATGCGCGGCGTCAAAACCATCAAGCTGTTCCAGAATCAGGACGCCCGAGGCGCCTCCTGGTTGACGCTGCTGATCAATCAGATCAACGCCGATTTGCACACCCACAAATTGCAACTTGCCTACAAGGCTTTGAACGGCGTTCTGTTCGGCCTGGAACGCGTATTGCTGATCTGGCTCGGGGCCTCGCTGGTCATTGACGGTAATTTCAGTGCCGGCGTGTTGATGGCGTTCATCAGTTACCGGGAGCAATTCAATGGCCGCGTCAGCTCCCTGACCGATAAATTCTTTGAACTCAAGATGCTGCGTTTGCATGGCGAGCGTCTGGCCGATATTGTCTTTACCGAGCAAGAAAATCTGGTCGGCAAGGATCTCCCGACCGAAAGCCAGCCGTTAGAAGCTTCGATCGGCATTCGCGATCTGGCGTTCCACTATGCAGAACAGGAGCCGCTGGTACTGGACGGCATCAATCTCGCCATCGCGGCTGGCGAATCGGTCGCAATCGTCGGCCCCTCCGGCTGTGGTAAATCGACGCTGGTCAATATCATGCTGGGGATCCTCCCACCCACTCGCGGCGAGGTGCTGATCGGCGGTATTGAATTGAGCAAAATCGGCTTGACAGGTTTGCGTGACATGGTCGGTACCGTCATGCAGGACGATGTGCTGTTTTCGGGATCGATTTCCGACAATATCAGCTTCTTTGCTCCGGGCGCCGATCCACAGTGGATTGCGCAATGCGCGGTCATGGCCGCAATACACGATGAAATAATGAAGATGCCAATGGGTTACAACACGCTGACCGGCGATATGGGAACGGTGCTGTCAGGCGGTCAAAAACAGCGCATCATTCTGGCTCGCGCTCTCTACAAACGGCCAAAAATCCTGATCCTGGACGAAGCGACCAGCCATCTCGATATTGGCCGCGAGCAGCAGGTGAACAATGCAGTCAATCACCTCAACATCACGCGCATCATCGTCGCGCATCGGCCGGAAACCATTGCTTCGGCAAGTCGCGTCATCGTTCTCGACAAGGGCAAAGTGGTGGCTGACCAGCAGCTGCCGGCCACGCCGACCTGATTTCTCAAACCACGAAGCGAACGAATCCCTCGTCGTCGATTTGTCTTTGCAACGCACCGTCGAACCACAGCTTGTGCAAATGCGCCACCGCCTCGCCCAGCGCGAAGCTCAGCTGATGTGTATCCAGTGGACGCTTGAACATCACGGGCAGAATCTCTACTGCCGTCTTCGGCGTCGCGCACGCTTCCAGCACCTCCGCCAGGCGCGCGCGATGATGATCGTTGAGTTGCGTGATGCGCGTATGCAATCCGCGGAATGGTTTGCCGTGCGACGGCAGCACCAGCGTGTCATCGGCGAGGCCGGTATATTTTTTCAGTGAATCAAGATATTGCTGCACCGGATTGGCTTCCGGCTCGATGGCGAATACCGACACGTTGGTGGAGATGCGCGGCAACACCATGTCGCCGGAAATCAGCAGACGTGCGTCGTCGGCATACAGCGAGACATGTTCCGGCGAATGGCCGAAGCCGGTGATCACGCGCCAGTCGCGTGCGCCGATACGTACCGTGTGCTGATCCTGCATACGCGTGTACGCCAGCGGCACGCTCGGCACCAGGTTCTGGTAATAGTTGTTGCGTCCGGACAGCTTGGCGATCAGTTCTTCGTCGACCAGCCCATGGCGGCGGAAATGCGGCGCCGCCGACGTCCCGTCCGCACCCGGCAGGCCGGCCGACATCAGCCGCGCGAAACCGTATTCGCCGGTACTCATCCATAGCGGCGCATTCCAGCGCCGACATAGCCAGTCTGCCAGGCCGACATGGTCAGGATGACAATGCGTGACCAGTACGCGGATGACCGGCAAGCCGCGCAGGTGCGTGGCGAAGATGCTTTCCCAGCTTTCCTTTGTGGCGTCGGTGGCGATGCCGCAATCGACGGCGGTCCAGCCGCGCACGCGTCCGGTCGGCGTCTCGATCTCGTCTTCCAGCAACCACAGGTTGATGTGGTCCAGCGCGAAAGGCAGTCCCATGCGCAGCCACAGCACGCCGGGCGCTACTTCCAGGGTGGCGCCCAAAGCGGGCAAGGTATCGCCGAAGGCGTAGTCGAGCTGGGATTCAAGAGCGTTCATGGGACCCTGGTTTTAATCGGAAGATTGCCCGATGTTATCAAACTGGCAAAACACGAAGAAATATTTTCATTTTTTCCGGACAAGCCTACAATATACTTTACGTTAACGTAAAGTGCCACGAGCGCCCCAGAAACCGCAACGCGTCATCCCGAAGAGATCATGCCGACCTACACCATTACCGAGCTGGCCAAGGAATTCGACATCACGCCGCGGGCGATCCGGTTCTATGAAGACCAGGGCTTGCTGAGTCCGAAGCGCGAAGGCAGTGGCGGCCGCAACCGGGTCTATGCGGCGCGCGAACGCACCCGCCTCAAGCTGACGCTGCGCGGCAAGCGTCTCGGCCTGACCCTCTCCGAAATCAAGAACCTGGTTGACATGTACGAGTCGCCCAAGGATACCGAAGCGCAATTGCAACGCTTCCTCGGTGTGCTTGCCCAGCATCGTGAAAAGTTGGAGCGCCAGCGTGAAGACCTCGAAGTGACGCTGGAAGAAATCGCCGCGCACGAAGCGGAGTGTCTGCAATTGCTGGAAACCGACCTGCCGCTCAAGGCGCCTGCAAAACGTGGCGCCCGCCCCGCCGCCACACGAAAATCCGCCTGACCCCATGAATACGCGCTGCCCATTATTTAGGCATAATTTGCAATTGAATTGACGTTAACGTAAAGCACCACGCCAGCCCATAAATCAAAACCGATTATCCCCACGAGGAGACACAACATGATCCATCTGCCCGGTTTGACCTTCGATCACGGTGAAGACATTGCCGCACTGCGCGAGAGCGTAGCCGCATTCGCCCAGGCGGAAATCGCCCCGCGCGCAGCGGAAATCGACCGCAGCGACCAGTTTCCGATGGACCTGTGGAAAAAGATGGGCGACCTCGGCGTGCTCGGCATCACCGCCGACGAAGAATACGGCGGCGCCGCCATGGGTTACCTCGCGCACATCGTCGCGCTGGAAGAAATCTCGCGCGCCTCAGCCTCGGTCGGCCTGTCCTACGGCGCGCACTCCAACCTGTGCGTCAACCAGATCAAGCGCAACGGCAGCACCGAACAAAAGAACAAGTACCTGCCCAAGCTGATCTCGGGCGACTTCATCGGCGCGCTCGCCATGTCCGAACCCAACGCCGGTTCCGACATTGTCAGCATGAAACTGCGCGCCGACAAGAAGGGCGACCGCTACGTATTGAACGGCAGCAAGATGTGGATCACCAACGGTCCGGATGCCGACGTGCTGGTGGTCTACGCCAAGACCGACCTGGAAGCCGGCGCACGCGGCATGACTGCCTTCCTTGTCGAAAAAGGTTTCAAGGGATTCTCGGTCGCGCAAAAACTCGACAAGCTCGGCATGCGCGGCTCGCACACCGGCGAACTGGTGTTCCAGGACTGCGAAGTGCCGGAAGAGAACGTGCTCGGCGGCGTCGGCCGCGGCGTCAACGTACTGATGTCCGGCCTCGACTTCGAACGCACGGTGCTGTCCGGCGGCCCGCTCGGCATCATGCAGGCCTGTATGGATGTCGTCGTTCCCTACGTGCATGACCGCAAGCAGTTCGGCCAGGCCATCGGCGAGTTCCAGCTGATGCAGGGCAAGGTCGCCGACATGTACTCGACCATGATGGCCTGCAAGGCCTACGTCTATGCGGTCGGCCAGGCCTGCGACCGCGCCAGGACGCCGGACGCCGCGCGTGCGCTGCGCAAGGACGCCGCCGGCGCCATCCTCTACTCTGCAGAAAAAGCCACCTGGATGGCCGGCGAAGCCATCCAGGCGCTGGGCGGCAACGGCTACATCAACGAATATCCGGTCGGCCGCCTGTGGCGCGACGCCAAGCTCTACGAAATCGGTGCCGGCACCAGTGAGATCCGCCGCATGCTGATCGGCCGCGAACTGTTTGCCGAGACCATGTAAGCATTTTGAATCATCCATCTAGCAGGAGAAGAACATGCAAGACCGTATTGAAGATCGCATTGAAGACCCTATCGTTATCGTCGGCGCCGCGCGCACTCCCATGGGCGCCTTCCAGGGAGAATTGTCGGCGCTGACCGCCAGCGATCTCGGCGCCGCCGCCATCAAGGCCGCGCTGGAACGCGCCGGGGTCGCGCCCGAGCAAGTGCAGGACGTCTTGTTCGGCAACTGCCTGATGGCGGGACAAGGCCAGGCGCCGGCACGCCAGGCGGCGATCAAGGCCGGCATCCCGGTCTCGGCCGGCGCCGTCACCTTGTCGAAGATGTGCGGTTCGGCCATGCAGGCCACCATGTTCGGCTTCGACTCCATCCTCACCGGCACCAATGACGTGGTGGTCGCCGGCGGCATGGAATCGATGACCAATGCGCCCTACCTGATTCCGAAAGCGCGCGGCGGCTATCGTATCGGCCACGGCATGATCTACGACCACATGATGCTCGACGGTCTGGAAGACGCGTATGACAAGGGCCGCGCCATGGGCACCTTCGGTGAAGACTGCGCGGCGAAATACCACTTCACGCGCGAAGACCAGGACGCCTTCGCCATCGCCTCGGTCAAGCGCGCGCAGCAAGCCACCGCCGACGGCTCGTTCCAATGGGAAATCGCACCCGTCACCGTGGCCACGCGCGCCGGCGACGTCGTGGTCGACACTGACGAAGGTCCGCGCAAGGCCAAGCTTGAAAAGATCCCGACGCTGAAGGCCGCCTTCAAGAAGGACGGCACCATCACCGCCGCCTCGTCATCCTCGATCAATGACGGCGCCGCTGCGCTGGTGCTGATGCGTGAATCGACCGCGAAGAAACTCGGCAGCACACCGATCGCCCGCATCGTCGGCCACGCGCGCCATTCGCAGGAACCGAACTGGTTCACCACCGCCCCGATCGGCGCCATCAACAACCTGTACAAGAAAATCGGCTGGAGCACTGCCGACGTCGACCTGTTTGAAATCAACGAAGCCTTTGCCGCCGTCCCGATGGCCGCGATGAAGGAACTCGGCATCCCCCACGACAAGGTCAACATCCACGGCGGCGCCTGTGCGCTGGGCCATCCGATCGGCGCCTCCGGCGCGCGCATCATCGTCACGCTGATCGGCGCATTGAAAAAAACCGGCGGCAAGCGTGGCGTCGCTTCCCTGTGCATCGGCGGCGGCGAAGGCACGGCGCTGGCGATTGAATTGCTGTAACTCACTCCGGGACCAATCATGAGCGACCAAAAAACACCTGTCGATTTCTACTTCGACTTCAGCTCGCCGTACGGTTATTTCGCCTCTCTGGAGATCGAAAAGCTGGCGGCGAAATACGGCCGTACGGTCAACTGGCGCGCCATCCTGCTCGGCCCGGTGTTCAAGACCATGAACATCGCGCCGATCGCCAACGTGCCGTTGAAGGGCGACTACGCGCGCCACGACATGGAACGCAGCGCACGCTTCCACAACATCCTGTTCCGCCATCCCGACGTCCTGCCGATCGCCACGCAACATGCGGCGCGTGCGGTGCTGTGGGTGCAGCAAAACGAGGCGGCCAAAGCAATCAACCTGATCCATGCCTTCTACAGCGCCTACTTCACCGAAAACATCGACATCAGCCAACTCGAGACCGTCGTGCGTATCGCCGGCGATAACGGCATCGACGTCGGCACGCTGACGGCGGCGCTCAACGACGACGCCGTCAAGGATGCATTGAAAACGGAAGTCGCCGCCTCCATCGAACGCGGCGTGTTCGGCTCGCCGTTCGTGATCGTCGACGGCGAATCGTTCTGGGGTTTCGACCGCTTCGACCAGCTCGAAGCGTTCCTGAAGAACGGCAAAATCTGATGGCCGGCAAGGCAGACAAGCAGGCCTGTCCCTGCGGTAAAGGTGCCTATGGCGCCTGCTGCGGCCGCTTCATTGCGGGCGAGGCGGTGCCGGCGACGGCGGAACAATTGATGCGGTCTCGCTACACGGCGTTCTCGCTGCGCGAGGAAGCGTATCTGCGGGCGACCTGGCATCCCGACACGTTGCCGGAGGAGACGCTCACCGCCGAGAGCGACATCAAATGGATAGGACTCGACGTAATCAAGCACAAGCACGTGAAAGACGCGAATGAAGCGACGGTGGAATTCGTGGCCCGCTTCAAGGTCGGCGGCCGCGGACATCGCCTGCATGAAGTCAGCAGCTTCGTACGCCAGCCGGACGCCGCCGGCGTGGCGCGCTGGTACTACGTCGACGGCGCTTTTCCGGACGACGAATAAGAGCCGCTGACAAAACACTGTTGGCGGCGTTGCGTCTCCTTGCCGTGCCTTCGTACTGTGTGCGTCGGCGCGTCTTGCCACCGGCTTTTTGTGAGCAGCTCTAAAAATATATTGAGACAAAGGATCACCATGCCGCAACTCGACAGCAAACTGAATACGCGCAGTGAGGACTTCCAGAGCAACACGGGGGCGATGCAAGCGATCGTCGACGACCTGAAAGAGAAGATCGCCGTCATCGCGCAAGGCGGCGGCGAGGCCGCGCGCAACAAGCATCTGGCGCGCGGCAAACTGCTGCCGCGCGACCGCGTGCAAATGCTGCTCGATCCGGGCACGCCTTTCCTCGAGTTCTCGCAGCTGGCCGCCTACGCCATGTACCAGGAGAAGGAAGGCAAGGATGCGGCGCCCTCTGCCGGCATCATCACCGGCATCGGCCGCGTCGCCGGCCAGGAATGCGTGATCGTCTGCAACGACGCCACCGTCAAGGGCGGCACCTACTATCCGATGACCGCCAAGAAGCATCTGCGCGCGCAGGAGATCGCCGAGTTCAACCACCTGCCCTGCATCTATCTGGTCGACAGCGGCGGCGCCAACCTGCCGAACCAGGATGAAGTATTCCCCGACCGCGATCACTTCGGCCGCATCTTCTTCAACCAGGCCAACCTGTCGGCCAAGGGCATCCCGCAAATCGCGGTGGTAATGGGTTCCTGCACAGCCGGCGGCGCATATGTGCCGGCGATGAGCGACGAGTCCATCATCGTCAAGGACCAGGGCACCATCTTCCTGGCCGGTCCACCGCTGGTGAAGGCCGCCACCGGCGAAGTCGTCACGGCCGAAGAGCTGGGCGGCGGCGACGTCCATACGCGCCTGTCGGGCGTGGTCGACCATCTGGCGCAAAACGACCTGCATGCGCTGTCGATTGCGCGCAGCATCGTCGGCAACCTCAATCGCACCAAGCCGCAGCAGCTGGCCCTGCGTGAAGCGCGCGAGCCGAAGTATCCCGCGCGTGAACTGTACGGCGTCATCCCGACCGATACGCGCAAACCCTTCGATGTACGCGAGGTAATCGCGCGCGTAGTCGACGGCAGCGAGTTCGACGAATTCAAGGCCCGCTACGGCACCACGCTGGTGTGCGGCTTTGCCCATCTGTACGGCATGCCGGTCGGCATCGTCGCCAACAACGGCATCTTGTTTTCGGAGTCGGCGCTCAAGGGTGCGCATTTCATCGAACTGTGCTGCCAACGCAAGATTCCGCTGATCTTCCTGCAGAACATCACCGGCTTCATGGTCGGCAAGAAATATGAAAACGAAGGCATCGCGCGCAACGGCGCCAAGATGGTGACGGCGGTGTCGACCGCCGCCGTGCCGAAGCTGACGATGATCATCGGCGGCAGTTTCGGCGCCGGCAACTACGGCATGTGCGGCCGCGCGTTTTCGCCGCGCTTCCTGTGGATGTGGCCCAACGCGCGCATCTCGGTGATGGGCGGCGAGCAGGCGGCCAGTGTGCTGGCCACTGTCAAGCGCGACGGCATCGAAGCCAAGGGCGGCAGCTGGACGGCGGAAGAAGAAGCCGCCTTCAAGGCGCCGATCCGCGAACAATACGAACACCAGGGCCATCCCTACTACGCCTCGGCGCGCCTGTGGGATGACGGCGTGATCGATCCCGCCGATACGCGTACCGTGCTCGGTCTGGGACTGAGCGCGGCCCTGAATGCGCCCATTGAAGAGACGAAGTTCGGTATTTTCCGGATGTAAATTCGCCACGACAGAATAAACAGAATTGACGTCTGAGGAGACAAGATGTTCAGCAAAATCCTGATCGCCAACCGTGGCGAAATCGCCTGCCGGGTAGCCGAGACCGCACGCAAGCTCGGCATCAAGACCGTCGCCGTGTATTCCGACGCCGATGCAAGCGCCAAACATGTCGCCGCCTGCGACGAAGCCGTGCTGATCGGCCCGGCGCCGGCCAAGGAAAGCTACCTGCTCGGCGACAAGATCATCGCCGTGGCGCTGGCGACCGGTGCGCAGGCAATCCATCCCGGTTATGGCTTCCTGTCCGAGAACGCCGGTTTTGCCGATGCTTGCGCCAAAGCGGGACTGGTCTTCATCGGCCCGCCTGCCTCGGCGATCCATGCGATGGGTTCGAAGTCGGCGGCCAAGGCCTTGATGGAAAAAGCCAACGTGCCGCTGGTGCCCGGTTATCACGGCGACAACCAGGAGGCCGATTTCCTCCAGACCGAAGCCGACCGCATCAGCTATCCGGTGCTGCTCAAGGCCAGCGCCGGCGGCGGCGGCAAGGGCATGCGCATCGTCGAGAAACCGGCGGACTTCAAGGCCGCGCTGGCCTCCTGCAAGCGCGAAGCCATCAACAGCTTCGGCGACGACAAGGTGCTGGTGGAACGCTACCTGACGCGCCCGCGCCATATCGAAATCCAGGTGTTCGCCGACGGCCACGGCGAATGCGTCTATCTGTTCGAACGCGATTGCTCGGTACAGCGCCGTCACCAGAAAGTACTGGAAGAAGCGCCTGCGCCGGGCATGAGCGACGAGCGTCGCCGCGCCATGGGCGAAGCGGCCGTGGCGGCGGCGAAAGCTGTCGGTTACGTCGGCGCCGGCACGGTCGAGTTCATCGCCAATCAGGATGGTTCGTTCTATTTCATGGAAATGAACACGCGCCTGCAGGTCGAACATCCGGTCACCGAAATGATCACCGGCCTTGATCTGGTCGAATGGCAATTGCGCGTGGCGTTCGGGGAACATCTGCCGCTGCGCCAGGATCAGTTGCAACTCAATGGCCATGCCATCGAGGCACGTATTTACGCGGAGAATCCGGAGAAAGGCTTCTTGCCCTCGATCGGCACGCTGCGTTATCTGCACACGCCGCCGGCTGTCCACTTCCGCGTTGGTAGCCTTGACAGCCAAGTGCAGACACCTGCGGCGGTGCGGATTGATTCCGGCGTGCGCGAAGGCGACGCGATTTCACCGTTCTATGATCCGATGATCGCCAAGCTGATCGTCTGGGGCAAGGATCGCAAGGCCGCGCTGGCGAACATGGCGGCAGCGCTGGCGCAGTATCGCATCGTCGGGCTCGCGACCAACATCGGCTTCCTGCAGCGGCTGATCGCCGGCCAGGCGTTCGCCACGGCGGATCTCGATACCGGGCTGATCGAACGCCATCACGATCAACTCTTCCCTGCCCTGCAGCCGACCTCCATCGCTGCGCTGGCGCTGGCAACGTCCTTGTTGCTGGACCAGGAAGCCGAACGCGTCGGCGACGCTCGCGACCCATGGGCGCAAACCAGCGGCTGGCGCATGAACGGCAGCCTGTTGCGCGCATTGCAGTTCGCCGATGATGCGGGAGAATATCGCATCGACGTCGAATATCGTGGCAATCAGAGATGGATCCTGCATCGCGACGGCACACAACATTCCCTGCACTTTGAACGCCATGGCGACACCGAGCTGCGCGTGACGCTGGACGACCAGGTCATCGCCGGCAGCGTGGTGCGCGACGGCGATATCTTCCATGCCTTCCATCAGGGCCGGCATGCGGTATTGACCTGGGATGATCCGCTGGCGCACGCCGGCCATGTCGAAAGCGAAGGCGGCCGCCTGACCGCGCCGATGCCGGGCAAGATCGTCGCGGTGCTGGTCGGGAAGGGCGACAGCGTGACCAAGGGCGCGCCGTTGCTGATCATGGAAGCGATGAAGATGGAGCACACGATTGCCGCACCGGCCGATGGCGTCATCGAGGAGCTGCTGTATGCCGTCGGCGACCAGGTGACGGAAGGCGCGCAGTTGCTGGCGTTTACGCCGGGTTGAGCGTCGCTGATCACTGATGCGCGCCCATCCTTACGGTTTGCCGTCCAGCGTATATGTGCTGGAACGCGGCTGGCTGTCCTCCAATAACGTACTGTTTCTCGGTGCGCAAGAGACGGCGCTGGTCGACACCGGCTACGTCACCCATGCGGCGCAGACCCTGGCGCTGGTCGGCCACGTCCTCAACGAACAAGGCCGTGCGCCGCAGCTCGACCGCGTGATCAACACGCATTTGCATTCCGATCATTGCGGCGGCAACGCCGCCTTGCAGGCGCGCTATGGTTGCCGCACCAGCATTCCCTACGCCGAGGCCGACAAGGTGATGCGCTGGGACGAAGACGCACTGAGCTATCGCGCCACCGGCCAGCAATGTCCACGCTTCCGTTTCGACGACACCTTGCGGGACGGCGACATGCTGGTGCTGGGCGACCTGGAGTGGACCGCGCTCGCCGCGCCGGGACACGATCCGCATTCGCTGATCCTGCATTGCGCGCAGGAGCGCATCGTGATCTCTGCCGATGCGTTGTGGCAGAACGGCTTCGGCGTGATCTTCCCCGAACTGGAAGGCGAATCCGGTTTTGCCGAGGAACGGGCGACGCTGGACCTGATCGCGAGGCTTGATGTGCGCGTGGTGATTCCCGGACATGGTGCGCCGTTCACGGATGTGAAACAGGCGCTGGCGACGGCCTATTCGCGCCTCGATTATCTGCAGGCAGAACCGATGCGCAATGCGCAGAACTGCGTCAAGGTGATGCTCAAGTTCCTGCTGCTGGAACGGCAGGCGATTCCCCTGCCCGAGCTGCCGACCCTGATGGCCGGCGTTCCCTTGCTGGCGCTGTGCAATCGTCGCTACTTCCATCTTTCCGACGAAGCGCTGGCCGAATGGGCGAGCGCGCAATTGATCAAGGCCGGCGCAGCGAGCAGCGACGGCGTCTCGTTGCTGAACGCCGGCTGACCACCCCCGCCTGGCGTTGCAGGTAAAATCGTCGGCTCACGCCACTTCCATCCCCGCTCCGATGCACATCCTTTTCCAAACCGCCGACCCCGACAACCAGGATGCCTGGCTGCATGATCTTCGCGCCGCCCTGCCGGATGCCGAGATTCGCATCTGGCAATCCGGCGACATCGCGCCGGCCGATTACGCCATCGTGTGGAAACCGCCGGCCGAAATGCTGCGAGACCGGCCCGAACTGAAGGCGGTGTTCAATCTCGGCGCCGGTGTCGATGCCATCCTGAAATTGAACGTGGTGCCGGACCATCTGCCGCTGATCCGCATCGACGACGGCGGCATGGCGGTGCAGATGGCGGAGTTCGCCACGCACGCGGTGCTGCGCTACTACCGCCGGCTCGATCAGTATGAACAGCAGGCCCGTTCGAATGGCGGCCGGTGGAAACCGTTGCCCCCGTTCGAACGCGCCGAATTCGGCATCGGCGTGCTGGGTCTGGGCGTGCTGGGGCAACGCATCAGCGAGAGCCTCCGGCATTTCGGTTTTGAAGTCAGCGGCTGGAGCCGCAGTCCGAAGACCTTGCCCGGCGTGAAAACCTATGCCGGCAGCGCGCAGTTGAATGAATTCCTGCGCAGTTCGCGCGTGCTGATCTGCATGCTGCCGCTGACGCCTGACACCGCCGGCATTCTCAATCGCGACACCTTGTCGCAGTTGCCGCGCGGCGCCTACCTGATCAACCTGGCGCGCGGCGGCCATCTGGTCGAAGCCGATCTGCCGCCTCTGCTGGACAGTGGCCAGATCGCCGGCGCCACGCTGGACGTGTTCCAGGAAGAACCGCTGCCTGCGCACCATCCGTTCTGGCAAGATCCGCGCATCGCGATCACGCCGCATATTTCGGCACTGACTGTGCGCAGTGAAGCTGCACGGCAGATCGCCGAAAAGATCGTCGCCTTGCAGCACGGCGAACCGGTGGTCGGACTGGTCGATCGCAGCAAGGGATATTGAACATGCAACCGCAACCCGACACACTTCCCGGTTCCGCCCAGCGTGTGGCCGATCTGCTGAAGGCGCTGAAACACGACAAGCCGGTGGTCATGCTGTCCAGCGCCGGACGCACGTCCGCCGAGGCAGCCGCCGGCCTCGGTTGCAGCGTGGCCGAGATTGCCAAGTCGATCATCTTCCGGCGCCTGTCCGACGATGCGCCGGTGCTGGTGATCGCCAGCGGCAGCAACCGCGTCGATGAAGCCAAGGTGGCGGAACAGGTCGGTGCGCTCGGCAAGGCCGACGCAAAATTCGTGCGCGAGAAAACCGGCTATGTCATCGGCGGCGTCTGCCCGATCGGCCATGCCGTCAAACCGGTGATGCTGCTGGACCAGGACTTGTTCCGTTACGACAGCGTCTGGGCGGCGGCAGGACATCCGCATGCGGTCTTCAACCTGACGGCGCAGCAACTGCAGGCGATGACGGGCGCGCCGGTTGCCGATGTGGCGCTGGCGCCTTCCGACGCTCAAACCCCAAACTGATATCATCAAAAACTGCCTCAAGGCTTAGGTAAAGGAGACACCCCATGAGCTTGCCCAAGAAAGTCAAAATCGTTGAAGTCGGTCCGCGCGACGGCTTGCAGAACGAGAAGGAAACCATTTCAGCCGAGGTGAAAATCGAGCTGGTCAATCGCCTGACTTCAGCCGGTTTCGTGAATGTCGAAGCGGCGTCATTTGTTTCGCCGAAATGGGTGCCGCAAATGGCGACCTCCGGCGAAGTCATGCGCGGCATCGCCCGCAAACCCGGCGTACTCTATTCGGCGCTGACGCCGAACATGAAAGGCTTCGATGCGGCGCTGGAAGCCGGCGCGGACGAGGTGGTGATATTCGGTGCGGCCTCGGAGGCGTTCTCGCAAAAGAACATCAACTGTTCCATCGCCGAATCGATCGAGCGTTTCCGCGAAGTCGCACTGGCGGCCAAGCAGCACAAGATCCGTTTGCGCGCAGCGGTCAGCTGCGCCTTCGGCTGTCCGTACCAGGGCGAGGTGCCGCTGTCGGCGGTGTCGGATGTGGTGGGACGCTTCCGCGACCTCGGCTGCGACGAGATCGACATCGCCGACACCATCGGCGTGGCCACGCCGAACAAGGTGGCGCCGGTGATGCAGGCGGCAATCCGCGAATTCAACATCGACGGCTTGTCGGGACATTTCCATGACACCTACGGCCAGGCGCTGGCGAACATTTATGCCAGCCTGGAAGTCGGCATCACGATTTACCACTCGTCCGTCGCCGGACTGGGCGGCTGTCCTTATGCCAAGGGTGCGACCGGCAACGTGGCCTCGGAAGACGTGCTGTACATGATGCAGGGACTGGGTATCGAGACCGGCATCGACCTTGATATCGTAGTGGACGCCGGCCAGTTCATTTCGCAACATCTCGGACGCAAGGCCGTCAGCCGCGCAGGCAACGCCATCGCGGCGAAAAGACTGGGGTAGTCGACCATACGTTCGTCGCAGGGCGAAAAAAAAGCGGCATGGTCGGTACGCGACCATGCCGCTTTTTCATGCAGTCGCGTCAGAATTCTTCCCAGGAATTGCCGTCGTCCGCGCCGGCGATGGCGGGCTTGAGACCACCTGGCGATGTCGAAGGCTTGCCCTGCGTGAGCTTGGGCGCGGGCGCCTGCTCCTTCAACGGTTTGGCGGCGGGTGCAGGCGTGAACTTTCGCACGGGCGGCGAGGCCTTGGCAGGCGCGGCATGCATGGTATGCACGACATGCCTGGGCGACTGGACTCGCCCTTGGTCGCCACCGGCCAGCTTGAAGACGCTGACGGCTTGCGCGAGCGTGTCGGCCTGCTCCTGCAGGCTCTCGGCGGCGGCGGCGGCCTGCTCCACCAACGCGGCGTTCTGCTGCGTGATTTCATCCATTTGCGTGATGGCGCGATTGACTTCTTCGATGCCGGTGCTCTGCTCCTGGCTGGCGGCAGTGATCTCGCCCATGATGTCGGCGACATGCTTGACCGAGGTCACGATTTCGCCCATGGTGGCGCCGGCTTCATCGACCAGCTTGCCGCCGGCCTCGACCTTGCCGACCGAGTCGCCGATCAGCTCCTTGATTTCCTTGGCCGCCGATGCCGAACGCTGCGCCAGGCTGCGCACTTCGGACGCCACCACCGCAAATCCGCGGCCCTGTTCTCCGGCACGGGCCGCTTCAACCGCCGCATTCAGCGCCAGGATATTGGTCTGGAACGCGATGCCGTCGATCACGCTGATGATGTCGACGATCTTGCTCGAACTCTCCTTGATCGACCCCATGGTGTGCACCACGTCGCCGACCACCTTGCCGCCCTTGACGGCCAGTTCCGAGGCCGACGTCACCAGCGAGTTGGCCTGGCGCGCGTTGTCGGCGTTCTGCCGCACGGTGGAGGTGAGCTCCTCCATCGAACTGGCGGTTTCTTCCAGGCTGGAAGCCTGCGATTCGGTGCGGCTGGACAGGTCGGCGTTGCCGGTAGCGATTTCGCGCGAGGCGACATTGATGGTTTCGGTGCCGGTGCGCACATTGCTGACCACGCCCGCCAGGCCTTGGCCGATGCCGTTGATTGCGCCCATCAAACGGCCGATTTCGTCGTCGCGCTCCACCACCAATTCAGCGGTAAGGTCGCCGGTGGCAAGCCGCTCGGCGACAGCCAGGCTCTGGTCGATCTGCTTCTTGATCAGCATGTACAGCGCATACAGCACCGCTACTGAGATCGCCACCATCAGGGCCAACATGGACAGCCCTATCGCGTAAGCGACAGTGCCGTCTCTGCGCGCCTTGTCGAGCTCCCCGCTGGTGCGCTGATCCATCATTTTTTCAAATTCATTGATGGGACGCTTGATCGAGGCGGCATTCTTTTCGTAGACGTCGTCGTGCACCAGCTTGCGCGCCTTGTCCAGGTCGGGAGCCTCCTTTTTGGTGAATTTTCCGGCGCCGTCGTCATACTCCCCCTTGACCATGTGCATGGCCGCCTCTTCGGTCTTGATCAGCGCAGTGGAGAGCGATTGCGCTTCAGTGAGCTTGGCGAATTCCTGGTCGGTGAAGCCGGCTTGTTTCATCAGGTCGATGATCGACACGGTGCGACCGTCTGCGCGCGGCTTCTTGCCGGTGCTGACGGCGACGATGTCCCAGTAGATCGTCTCGTAGCGCGGGTCGCCGGTGACGACATAACTGCGCACGGACTGGGTCAGGTGTTCGGAGTTGGCGCGGACTTCGTTGGCCAGCTTGTAGGACTCGTAACGCGAGTCGCCGGCCCGTTCGATTTCATGCTGCGCCCCCAGGATCATCTGCAAGGCGCCGAACATCAACAGCGAAAGCACCGTGAGAATGATGAAGAAAAAGAAAAAACTCCGCTTTAGCGTAAGCAATTTGCGCATTACCGTTCCCCTATTTCGGTGAGAATTCCCGCCCGCGTCGATGCACAGGCGTGTGAAGGCATCATGGCGCCGTTGAAACGGCGCCATGTGGCAGAAAGCAATCAGGTGAAAAGCGTCAGTGCTTGTAGCGGCTGCGGGTGCGCACGTGTCGGAGACGTGCCTGCAAATGGCGACTGTGGATGGTCGCAGCGACGATGAGCCCGCCGGCAATGGCGGCCACGATCAGGAAGGTATCCATGTATTCCCCTCGGAAAGATTACCTCTTATAGGCCAGAACGGCACTGCTACGCACCTGCAAAATGGACGTGGTACACGGATGCGTAGAACTGTCTTCGACTGGCTTGCAGAAAACATAACATGTTTACAAAACAATATGTCTTGGTAAAAGTAAAAAATATTCTAGGCAACAACACAAAAAGCACGGTCGTAATATTTTATGTCCTATAATCTTCCGATTACCTACAACGATGAGACGCCGCCATGCCCACTTCCGCCCTTCCAGCCGTGCTGCAGAACCTGCGCCTGCCCGTGATCGCGTCGCCCATGTTCATCGCCAGCGGTCCGGCGCTGGTGGCGGCGCAATGCAAGGCGGGCATCGTCGGCTCCTTCCCCGCCCTCAACGCACGGCCGGCCGAGCAGCTCGACGTCTGGTTGACGCAGTTGCAGACAGAATTGGCGGCGTACCAGGCGGCCCATCCCAACGCTATCATCGGCCCGATCGCCGTCAACCAGATCGTGCACCAGTCCAATGACCGCCTTGCCCACGATGTGGAAGTCTGCGTGAAGCATCGCGTGCCGATCATCATTTCCAGCCTGCGCGCGCCGCCGAAGGAAATGCTCGACGCCATCCACAGCTATGGAGGTATCGTGCTGCACGACGTGATCTCCATCCGGCATGCCCAGAAAGCGCTGGAAGCCGGCGTCGACGGGCTGATCCTGGTGGCGGCCGGCGCCGGCGGCCATGCCGGCGCGTTGTCACCGTTCGCGCTGGTGGGCGAGGTGCGCAAGTTCTTCAAGGGGCCGCTGATCCTGTCCGGCGCCATCGCCACCGGCGACGCCATCCTGGCGGCGCAAGCGATGGGCGCCGACCTCGCCTACATCGGTTCGCGCTGGCTGGCGACGCAGGAGGCCAACGTCAGCGACGCGTATCGCCAGGCCATCGTCGATTCAAGCGCGGCCGACGTGGTCTACACCAACCTGTTCACCGGCGTGCACGGCAACTACCTGAAGAAGTCCATCGTCAACGCCGGGCTCGATCCGGAAAACCTGCCGGAAGCGGACAAGACCAAAATGAATTTTGGCACCGGCGGCGACACCAAGGCCAAGGCCTGGCGCGACATCTGGGGCGCCGGGCAGGCGGTCGGGCTGATGGACGATGTGCCGACCACGGCGCACATGGTGGACCGGCTGGAAGCCGAATATGCGGCTGCGCGCCAACGCCTGGCGCTGTAATCCGGAGAGCTGACGGGGAGTTGATTGGATTGATCCAAGACCGCTCCGACAGACGGCTTCTGTCGGACGAGGCCGTTATTTGCAAATGACTTTGTAACTCGCGGCACTTCTCACGCACTTGTATGTCGTACGGTCTCAGACACCATACAACGTGAGGACTTTATGACCAGTTTTCTCCGCACCAGAAAAGACCGCCACCCGAAGCCGGAAAACAAGGCACGTCTGCCGCATGAGCACGACCAGTCCGGCGACAGCCAGCGCAGCGACGTCGACCAGAAGGAAATGCGACGCGCCTATCAGGACATCCGCGAAGGCCAGGTGGACACCGATCTGCGCGGCAGCGGCGGTCTCGACGAAATCAACAAGGGCGCCGGCAAACGCGCCAGCGAAGCGCCGCGCAAGGACGATCCGTTCGATGAATCGCGCTGATTCGGAAACTGCGTTTTAAACTGAATTCCGAAGCTGAATTCCGAAACCGGGTCCTGAACGTGCAATCGACGTACTCAGCAGCGCGGGACAGCGCGCATTGACAAAAAATCAAGAGACGATATTTGCCTGAACAGGCCGCCGCATCCGGCTGCCACACCGCCAAACAATACGCCGCTGCTCAGCGGCGTATTGCATTTGGGGCATGCAGTTCAGCTGCAGTCAAACCGCGGCGTCACAGCTTCGATGCAGCGATCCAGTCGCGGATGATGCCGAACAATTCCTGCGGCTTTTCCATCGGTGTCATGTGGCCGCAATGACGAACGATCTCAAAATGCGCCGCCGGAATGCGCTGCGCCATTTCTTCCGACTCTTCCACCGTCCGCAAACGATCCGCATCGCTGGCCACGACCAGCGCCGGGCAAAGGATCCGGTGCAGGTCGGCATAGCTGCCGTCGCGCAGCGTCGACAGCTGGCGCAAGAAGACCTCCTTGCCGTTCTGCAGCGCCATCGCTTGCAGGCGTTGCAACAGGACGGTATCGCCGGCGCGGTCGGGATGCAGCGACGATGCCAGCGCACGCGACGTCAGGCCCTTGAACGGCGCCTTTTCCGCGAGCGCTATCTGCCCCAGTGTCGAGGTCGATTCCTGCGCACTTTGCGGGCGTGAAGACGTGTTCAGCAAACCCAGGCCAAGCACACGTTCCGGCGCTTTCAGCGCCATCGCCTGCGCCACGAAGCCGCCCATTGAAAATCCGAACAGCAGGAATTTTTCCGGGGCATCGGCCAGCACACGTTCGGCCATGGCGTCCAGCGAACTGTCCTGGCCAAGGCCGCCGAAATGCAATGTGCCGAGCGTGGCGAGATCGCCGCGCATGTCGTCCCACAAGGACGCGTTGAGCATGAAGCCCGGTAGAAAAACCAGATCGCGCATGTTGCTCTCTTCCCAGTCAGCTTAATTTGATGTTGCCGGCTTCTCGCGCGCCTGCAAAGTCATGACGTCGCCGTCTGCGGCAAACAGCTCAAGCGTGCGGCCGGTGATCTTGTAACGCTCCAGCGCCTGCAGCCAGTCAAGGAAAACCGCCTCGAACTCCATGGCCTTGCCCGGACACGCCATGCGGGTTGCCGCAGCATGACCGATGGTCAGGCGGCCACCGTCGCGCAGCACATACGGCGCGCTGAACGGATTGCACCAGGCGCGGCCGCTGACGCTGGCCTGGACGCCGTCGTCCTGGAAGCTCAGGATCACCGGCGCGCTGCCCTCGCCGCCGCGCGGAATCTCATGGCCCGGCCAGCTGGTCAGCTCCCAGCGCACACTCGTCAGCGCAGCGCCGCCGGAGCCGGCGGGTTGCGAAGCACAGCCTGCCAGTCCAAGCAGCGCCGCCAGCATTGCAAGATATCGTTTCATGATCCTGTGTCCTCTTCAACGTAGATAATCTGAAAAATCATTCCAGCCATTTGGCCCGGCTGGCCGCCAGCGCCACTGCAATACACAGCGTACCGATGAACGCCAGCCCCGCCTGCAAGCCGAAGCCGTGCGCCAGAAAACCGACCACCGGCGGCCCGATCAGGCCGCCGCTGTAACTGAGCGTGGCGACGCCGGCCAGCGCGATGGCGCCATGCCGTCCGGCGGCGCTGAACACGAACGGGAACACCATCGCCACGCCGGTGCCGGCAATCGCGAAACCAAGGATGGCCATCGGGATGTTGAGCGCCGCGACGGCGATGAAGACGCCCACCGCCGCCAGCAGCGAACCGAAACCGACCACCTTGCGCGCGCCCCAGCGTTCCTTGAGGCGATCGCCCACCAGCCGCGCCAACAGCATCATGCCGGCGAACCCGGCATACGCCAGCGGCGCGCCGCCGTCGCCGGCGCGCATGTGGTCCTTCATGTACAGACCGCTCCAGTCGGCAATCGATCCCTCGACGATCGCGCCGCAGAATCCGATCAGGCCGAGCGCCACCAGGTAGCCGTGCGGGATCGCGAAAATCTTCTTGTCGGCGCTCGGCTCCGGCCGGTCATTCGGCATGGCCTTGTAGCCCAGTCGCAGCGGTAGCAGGAACAACGCCGCCAGCGCCAGGAAATGCCAGAACGGCGCTACCTCGAGCGCGGCCACGGCGCTGCCCAGCAAGGCGCCGCTGAAGGTGCCGACGCAGAACCAGGCATGCAGCAGCGACATGATGGAACGTCCGGCCTGCTTCTCCGCCACCGCGCCCAGCGCATTGATGGCGACGTCGAAGCAGCTCGACGCGGCGCCGTAGACCGCGCTGAACAACATCAACAGCGCCAGGTTGGGCGCAATGCCCAGCGCCGGCAAGGTCAGCAGCAGCACCAGCCCGGCATACCAGGCGGTGCGACGCGCGCCGTAGTGGGCGTTGAGCCACGCCGCCAACGGGAACGAGCCGACCGCGCCGATGCCGCCGCACAACAGCACCATGCTCAGCGTGGCTGCATCGAGTTGCAGGTTGTCGCGGATAGATGGAATACGCGCCGCCCAGCTGGCGTACAGCAGGCCCAGCATGAAAAAGAAAAAGGGAATGGCGCTGCGCCGCCAGCGGGCTCGCCATGCCGGTGTGCCGGCGACCGCATCGGCGGTCGCATCCAAGGTCAGGTCGGTTGTCATGCAATCCAGAGAGGAATAAACTGCGTCGGCTGCCATTATCTCGCATCCGGCAGGTGCCGCTGATGTTCAGTCCATTCACCGTTGCAGCCGTTTCACTTTTTGCATGCCCGAACTCTCCGACTCTCTACATAAGCTCCAGACCCAAGCCCTCGACGCGCTGCTCGCGCTGCAGAACCTGATCGACAAATACACGCCGCTACATGAAGACCGCGTCGCCGCGCTGGCGCTGCAGATCGGCCGCCGGCTGGGGCTGGATGCGCCGCGCCTGCAGGCATTGCATATGGCGGCGCGCGTGCATGACATCGGCAAGGTCGACATCCCGCTGGGCATACTCAACAAACCCGGCAAGCTCAGCGAGGCCGAATTCACCTTGATCAAGACGCACGCGCAGACCAGCTACGAGGTGCTCAACCGCATTGCGTTTACGCTGCCGGTGGCCGACATCGTCCACGCGCATCATGAATACCTGGACGGCTCCGGCTACCCGCGCGGCCTGCGCGGCGACGAGATCCTGCTGGAGGCGCGCATCCTTACCGTTGCCGACATCGTGGAATCGATGTCCGAAGACCGCCCCTATCGCAAGAGCCTCGGCATGCCTGCCGCGCTGGAAGAAATCAGCCGCCTGCGCGGCATCCGCCTCGACCCGGCGGCGGTCGACGCCTGCCTGCTGGTCTGCGGCAACGCGCCCTGACAAGTTCCGCTACACTCTTGGCATTGCCGCGCAGGAGCCTATGCGCGGCGTCATGACATATAACGACCAGGCGGCACTCCACCCGGACAGCCGCCGATATCCAAGAGACCATCTCATGCCAGAACCGATCGCCGCCACGCAGCGGGATTTCATCGTGCGCCATCCGCTGCTGACGGCCCTCGCCCTGTCGCTGGGCACCGCCATTGCGCTCGGCGTGGCGCGCTTTTCGTACGCGCTGCTGCTGTCGCCAATGCGCACCGACCTCGGCTGGCCTTACCTGATCGCCGGTGGCATGAACACCGGCAACGCGCTCGGCTACCTGCTCGGCGCGCTCGTCACGCCGCCGCTGATGCGTCGCTTCGGCACGCACAAGATGCTCATCGGCGGCGCGCTGGCGACCGCCTTCTTCATCATCCTCTCGGGACTGTTCATCGATACCGCGACGTTGCTGGCGCTGCGCATCGTGACCGGCGCGGTGAGCGCCTTCATCTTCATCTCCGGCGGCATCCTGATCAGCCGCCTGGCGGCGCTGCATCCGCAACGCGCGGGATTCCTGCTTGGCCTGTTCTATGGCGGCAGCGGTCTCGGCATCGTCGCCTCGGCCTGGCTGGTGCCGGCCACCATGGCCGCCGCCACGGCGCACGGCGTCGCCCACAGCTGGCAGTGGGCGTGGCTGGCGATGGGCCTGCTGAGCCTGGTGGCGACGGTTTTCATGGCGCCGCCGGCGCTGCGCATCCCGGCCTTGCCGCCGCAAGCGCAGGGCGCCGGGCAATTCCGCCTACGCACGCTGGGCTTCGGCCTGGCCGGTTATTTCATGTTCGGACTCGGCTACATCGGCTACATGACCTTTGTGATTGCGCTCCTCAAGGAGCAGGGCATGGCGGCTTCGATGATTACCCTGTTCTATACGCTGCTTGGCCTCGCGGTGGTGGCGTCGTCGCGGCTGTGGGCCGGCATGCTGGACAAATTCAAGGGCGGCGAATCACTGGCCATCCTCAATGCGCTGCTGAGCGCGGCGACGCTGTTGCCGGCAGTGACGGCGGCGCCGGCGGCGGTGTTCGTCTCGGGACTGTTGTTCGGCGGCGTGTTCCTGTCGGCAGTGGCATCGACCACCGCGCTGGTGCGCCACAACCTGCCGCCGGCCAGCTGGTCTCTGGGCATCAGCGCCTTCACGATCGTCTTCGCGGCAGGCCAGATCGTCGGCCCCAGCATCGTCGGCTGGATCGCCGACCGCAGCGGCGGGCTGCAGCAGGGCCTGCTGTTTTCAGCGCTGTCGCTGCTGGTCGGCGCCCTGCTGGCGTGGCGTCAGCGACCGTTGCATCTGCTGAAAAATTAAACACCCGGTCCGACGCCGGCGTTGTAAATTGCGATTTGCATCCCAAGAAAACAGGAACAATATGGACCGACTCGAGTCGATGGCGATTTTCCTGGCGGTAGTCGATGAAGGCGGATTCGCCGCCGCTGCACGCAAGATGAAGATCTCGCCGCCCGTCGTCACGCGCGCCGTGAGCGAGCTGGAAGCGGCCATCGGCGTGCGCCTGCTGACGCGCACCACGCGCATCGTGCGCGTCACCGACGTCGGCGCACGCTATGCCGAAGACTGCCGGCGGGTGCTGGCCGACATCGCCGAAATGGAAGACCTGGCCGCCGGCGCCCACGGCGCGGTGCGCGGCCGCCTGGTGGTCACGGCGTCGGCCATGTTCGGCCGCATGTATGTCACGCCGATCGTGCTGGAATACCTGCGGCGTTATCCCGAAGCCGAAGTCGAATGCCGATTCGCCGACCGCATCATCAATCTGATGGACGAAGGCATCGACGTCGCGATCCGTATCGGCCCGCTGGCCGATTCCAGCTATCAGGCCATCCCGGTCGGCACGGTGCGACGCGTGGTGTGTGCGTCGCCCTCCTATCTCGCCGGGCACGGCGTGCCGCAGACTCCCGACGATCTCCGGCAGCATGTCATTGTGTCCTCCAACGGTGTCTCGACTTCGCCGGACTGGCGTTTCACCAAGGACGATGCGACCACCATCGTGCGCGTACAGCCGCGCATGACGGTCATGTCGAACGATGAAGCCATCGTCGCCGCGCTCGACGGCTTCGGCATTACGCGGGTGCTGTCCTACATGGTGGCGGCGCCGCTCTCGGACGGCAGGCTGGTGGAAGTATTGCGCGGCCATGAAACCCCGACGCTGCCGGTGCACGTGGTGCATCACGAAGGCCGCCACGCCGCCCGCAAGGTGCGCGCCTTCCTTGACCTTGCCGTCGGCGAACTGCGCGGGGAGCGCCCCGGCAAGGAGTGAAAGAACAGGATTATTCTCGAACCGGGAATAGTCCATTGTCCGTGGCGGCGATTCTCATCATCCGCGTTATCGGCAACACTGGCGACTCCTACCACCCACCACCGGAGCCACCATGAAACTCTACTACCATCCCCTGTCAGGCCATTCGCACCGCGCCCGCCTGTTCCTCTCGTTGCTGGGCGCGCAACATGAACTGGTTCTGGTCGACCTGAAAAAAGGCGAACAAAAATCCCCTGAACTGCTCAAGCTCAACCGCTTCGGCCAGGTTCCCGTACTGCAAGACGGCGACACCGTCGTCAGCGATTCCAACGCGATCCTGGTTTACCTGGCCAAATCGCTGGGGCGCAGCGACTGGCTGCCGGAACATCCGGCCAGCGCCGCCGCCGTGCAACGCTGGTTGTCGGTCGCCGCCGGCGAAATTGCCCGCGGTCCCGCTGCCGCCCGCCTCGTCACTGTCTTCGGCGCACCGATCGACGCCGACGACGCCATCCGCCGCGCCCACGCCATCCTGACGCTGGTCGAGCAGGAACTGGCGACACGCACATGGCTGGCGGCCGACCAGGTCACCATCGCCGACATCGCGCTGTATTCGTATATTTCCAGCGCGCCCGAAGGCAACGTCGACCTGAGCGCATACCCCTACACACGCCAATGGCTGGCGCGGATCGAAGCGCTGCCGGGCTTCGTCGCCTTCCAGAAGACCGCCGTCGGCCTGGCCGCATAACGGATATCGCATATCGCACAAGGAGCGCCATCATGTCTTCGACACAGCCGACACAAGCGACATCAATCGCACCGTCCGCCTCTCCCTGGCATGAAGGCGAGCTGGCCATGCAGCGCAGCGTCGGCGTGGTCGAACGCATGGCCGGCCCCGGCCGCAACCAGGTGGGCCGGACCTGGATGCCTGACCAGCATCGCCAGTTTTACGCCCAGTTGCCGTTCGTGATCCTGGGCGCCGTCGATACCGAGGGTGAAGTGTGGGCCACGCTGCGTGCCGGCCGGCCTGGCTTCATGCACGCCGACATTGCCGAGAAACTCACGCTCGAACTGGCGCGCGATCCGCTCGATCCCGCCGACGCCGGCATGGAAGACGGCGACGGCATCGGCATGCTCGGCATCGAGCTGCACACGCGCCGCCGCAACCGCCTGAACGGCCTGGTCAGCCGCCAGTCCGATGAACGCTTCCACATCGACGTGACCCAGGCCTACGGCAACTGCCCGCAATACATCCAGTTGCGCCAATACGAATTTACCGATGCGCCTGCCGGCCTGGTCAGCAAGCTGCCGGCGCTGGATGCCGATGCCGTTGCCATGATCCGCGCGGCCGATTCGTTCTACGTCGCCTCCTACGTGGTGCGCGACGGCAAGAGGCAGGTCGATGCCTCGCATCGCGGCGGCAAGCCGGGATTTGTTCGCGTCGATGAGGACGGCGTGCTGACGATTCCGGATTTCTCCGGCAATCTGTTCTTCAACACGTTGGGGAATTTTTTACTGAATCCGCGCGCCGGCCTGGTGTTTGTCGATTTCCGCAACGGCGATCTGCTGCAGCTGAGCGGACGCGCCGAGGTCATCCTCGACGCACCTGAAATAGCCGCCTTCATGGGTGCGGAACGCCTGTGGCGCTTCACGCCGCAACAGATCGTGCGCCGCCCTGCCGCCTTGCCGCTGCGCTGGATTGACGTCGCTGCCGGCGCCGATTCGGGTGCTTCTCCGAATGCCCTGATCACCGGCAGTTGGGAAGACGCCGCCTCCCGCTTGAAGGCGGCAGAACTGGCGACGCAATGGCGGCCCTTCCGCGTCAGCAAGATCGTTGACGAGACTGCCGCCATCCGCTCGTTTCATCTGCTTCCCGACGATGGCGCCGGCATGCCGGGCATCCTGGCGGGACAGCATGTGTCGGTGCGGCTTCCGGTTGCCGGAGGGGGCAGCCAGATCCGCCAATACACCTTGTCGAGCGCGCCCTCGGACGCGTTCCTGCGCATCAGCGTCAAGCGCCAGGGATTGTTCTCCGATCATCTTCATACAAGGATCAAGGTCGGCGACATCATCGAAGCCCGTGCACCGGCCGGCAATTTCACCATCGATGCCTCGGTGCGCCGTCCTGCGGTGCTGCTGGCGGCGGGCGTCGGCGTCACGCCGATGCTGGCGATGCTGCGGCACCTGATCCACGAAGGCATGCGCAAGCGCTATCAACGGCCGGTATGGTTGTTCCAGTCGGCGCACAACAAGGCCGGGCTGGCCTTCGGCGAAGAGATCGCGGCGCTGGTCAACGCCGGCAAGGGCGGCGTGCGTCACGTGCGCGTGGTAAGCCAGGCCGGTCAAGGCGATGAAGGCAACGGAGACGGGATGTCGGGACGCATCGATATCCCCCTGCTCAAGCAGACACTGCCGTTCGACGACTACGATTTCTACCTGTGCGGTCCGGCCTCGTTCATGCAGCAAATGTACGACGGCTTGCGCGCCATGAACGTGACCGACGCGCGTATCCATGCAGAGGCTTTCGGTCCGTCCGGCTTGCAACGTCAGGCCGACGAACAGGCGGTGCATGTACCGTTGAAACCGGCTTCGGCCACTGCGGTGCCGGTGATATTCATGCGTTCGACCAAGGAAGCGCGCTGGACTTCCGAAAGCGGTTCCCTGCTGGAACTGGCGGAACAGCGCGGCCTGAATCCGGAATCGAGCTGCCGCGACGGCCGTTGCGGCACCTGCCGTACGCGTGTGCTGCAAGGGGAAGTGACCTATGCGAAAACGCCCGAGTTCGCGGTGGCGGAGGATGAAGCATTGATCTGCTGCGCCATGCCGGCGGAGGGTTGCACGACGCTGCATCTGGATCTGTAATCAACCTGGAGGGCAGCGTCGCGGTGATGCGTCAACGCCTCAGGTCAGATGCTTGCGCAGCGACTCGGTCAATGCGCCGCAGGCATCATCGGCGCCGACCGTGATGCGCAGGAACTGATTGATGCGCGCGCTGCTGAAGTGGCGCACGATGATGCCGTCGCCGCGCAGCTTGGCGGCGAGGCCGGCGGCATCATGTTGCGGATGGCGCGCGAAGACGAAGTTGGCGGCCGACGGCAGCACCTCGAAACCGAGCGCCGTCAATTCGCCCACCAGCTTGGTGCGGCTGGCGATGACGGCATTGCGCGTGCGATCGAAATGCGCGTCGTCTTCCATCGCGGCAGTCGCGCCGGCAATCGCGACGCGATCCAACGGATACGAGTTGAAGCTGTTCTTGACGCGTTCCAGCGCACTGATCAGGTCGGCGTGGCCGACTGCAAAACCGACCCGCAGCCCGGCCAGCGAACGCGACTTCGACAGCGTCTGCACTACCAGCAGATTCGGATGGCGCGCCACCAGATCGATGGCGCTGTCGCCGCCGAAATCGATATACGCCTCATCGACGATCACCACGCGCTCCGGGTTGCCGGCCAGCAGGCGTTCGACTTCATCCAGCGCCAGCAGGCAACCGGTCGGCGCGTTCGGATTCGGGAAGATGATGCCGCCGATGGCCTCGCCCTGGCCGAGATAGTCGTCGACGCGGATGGTGAAGTCCTCAGCCAGCGGCACCGCGCGATACGCCACTTCATACAAACTGGCGTAGGTCGGATAAAAGCTGTAGGTGATGTCAGGGAACAGGATGGGTGCGCCATGCTTGAGCAGCGCCTGGAAGGCATGCGCCAGCACTTCATCGGAACCGTTGCCGACGAACACCTGCGCCGGCGACAGGCCGTGGCGTTTGGCAATCGCCAGCTTGAGCGGCTCGGCGTCCGGGTTCGGATACAGGCGCAGGTTGTCGCCGATTTCCTGCGCCATGGCGGCGATCGCCCGGGGCGAGGGACCGTAGGGATTCTCGTTGGTATTGAGCTTGACCAGCTTGCTGATCTTGGGCTGCTCGCCGGGGGTATAAGGCGTCAGGCGGCTGACGATGGGACTCCAGAATTTGCTCATGGGAATGGTTTTCGCGCTGGTTCTGCAATAAAACCGCAATGGTAACAAACCCGGACGCCACGCGCGTCAACTGGGAAGCCTGCTGGCGCATTAAGGGCATGCGCAGGGAGGGCTGCGCGACGTGCCGGCAGGCAACAGGCACGCCGAACAATTCAATAAACGATAACGAGGAATCATCCGCATGGCCACAGAATACGAAGTCCCAAGCCCGCACGAACATCACCTGGAACACGTCGCCGAGCATAACCACGGCAGCGGCGACAATTTTGCCGGCAAGATCGCCGTCATGACCGCCATCATGGCGACCGTCGGCGCCCTGTTCAGCTACCAGGCCGGCTCTACCGAAAGCGCTGCCGCGATGAACAAGAACAACGCCGCCATCAAGAAAACCGAAGCGGCCAACCAGTGGAATTATTACCAGGCCAAGTCCAGCCGCCAGAACCTGGCCGAGTTGGCGGCGACGATTCCCGGCGTGGATTCAGGGAAATACAACGCCGCCGCGGAACGCTACAAGTCGGAGAAGGAAGACATCCGCAAGATTGCTGAAAAGCTGGAAGCGGAATCGAAGGAATGGGACGAATTGTCCGAACTCAAACTGCACCAGCACCACCGCTGGGCGCAGGCCATGACGGCCATCCAGATCGCCATCTCGCTGGCGGCGATCACGCTGCTCACGCGCAAGGACTGGCTCAAGAAGATTTCCTATACTGCGGCCGGCGCGAGCGTGATCCTGGGCTCGCTGGCGGCGATGCATATCTGAGCTGAGTCACCGAAACAAACCTGCCCTCACTGCGCGGCGAGAGCAGGTCTCAGGTCTTGGCTTCGATGTGATACATGCCCCACGGGCATAGAGCAAAGCGCGCGCTGATCGGCTTTTGCATGATGTCCGGGAAACGATCGGCGTCGTACACCGCCCACAAGGGACCCAGGCCGCCGAGCGGAAGAGCCTTGCCGTCCAGATGCGTGGCGACGATGAAACGATACTTGCGGAGATCGGCCAACGACACCTGCACCGCGTAGCCGTCGACGGCACGCAGCAGCACATCGCTCGCCGCGCTCGCGCCGGCGGCGTTGACGACGTCGGCCAGCAAGGGGCCGCTCAGCACATGCTGCTTGTTGTCGTATTCCAGGGTCGGCTTGATGGTGACCTGCGGCAAGGCGCCCAAGGACGCGAAGTCGAAGGTATGGGCGCGGTTGAATTGCAGCTTCTGCTTGGCCATCATCTGGTCCAGCGCCGGATCGAGCGCGCCGCGATTGCCGGCGCCGATGGCCCCGGTCAGCGTCAGCAGCACCGGGCCGGCGTCTTCCGGCGCACTGCAGGCGGCCGCGTTCTTCTTGCCCGCCGCCATGGCAGCCGCGCTCATGCCGAGCAGGCCGGCGGCGAGAAATTGTCTTTTCTTCATGATTGGCATTCCTTGTTCAGCACAGCCGATGCGCAGCATGATGCACGATAAACAGCAGTGACGGCTACAAAAAAAACGGACCGTGGTCCGCTGCCAGCGCACTCGCTGACGCTGCAGCTTGTCGGCACATCAACGCATCGTGTTGGTTTTCAGCGCCGTCCATTTTTGGCTCTGTGCCGCATAGATGGTGTAGGACGGTGAACGCGGATTGCCGACGGCATCGAAGGAAATAACACCGGTGAGCCCCTTGAAACTGATCTCATGCAACGCATTGGTCACCTGGCGCGGATTGAGCGAATTGGCCTGGCGCACTGCCGCCATCAGTACATGTGCAGCATCGTATGCGTAGGGGGTCATGCTGTAGACCTGGAAATCGAAGCGCTGATTGAAATCGGTTTCGAATTTCTTCCAGCCCGGCATCTTGTTGAACGGGATGCCGGCTTCCTGCGCCACCACACCATTGACCGCGATGCCGCTCGAAATCAGGAACGACGAGCCGACGATGCCGTTCATGGAGGTCACCAGCCGGGCCTTGACCTCCAGACGCAACATGCTTTGCGCCAGCATGCTGGTCTGCGCCGAATAGCCGCCGAAAAATACTGCATCGATGCCCTGCTCCTTGACGCGCCTCAGGATCTCGCCAAAATTCGTCTGCAGGTCGCCAATCGAATCGCGGCTGACGATCACCGCGCCGTGCTCGCGCGCCACTTCGCTGAAACGCGTGCTGACACTGACGCCGAAGCTCGTGCCGTTGTCGATGACCGCGATGCGTTGCGCATGCAATTCCTTGACCACGTATTCGCCCAGATAGATGCAGGCGTCGTCGTCAATGCCGAGCATGCGGAAAGTGGTCCGCAAGCCCTGCTCGGTGTATTTCCGCAAACTGGACGTGGGCGAGATTTGCGGCACGCCAGCGTCGGCAAAAATCTTCGATGCGGCAATGCTGGTGTTGCTGTTGGTGCCGCCGATGACGCCGATTACCTCGGCCTGGACCAGTGTCGCCGCCACGTGTTGGGTGCGTTCGGCGTCGTTGCGGTCGTCCATGCGCAGCAGGCGAAACTGCACGCGCTTGCCGCCAATCTTGAAAGGATTGCGATTGACTTCGGAGATCGCCAGCTCGGCTGCGTTGGCCAGGCTCTTGCCGAAACTTTCGGACACGCCGCTCAATGCCCCCACAAATCCTATCGTCACCGTTTGCACTTCCTCGCCGGCCATTGCCGGGCAAGCATGCAGCGCCGGCGACAATAGGCACAGCATCAGCATGCGTCGATATTTGAGGAAAAGCATGTCACCTCCGTATGAACTTTTTCTTGGCAAACGCTTGTTCTTATACCTCACACAGAGTTAGGACACGATCAAAAAAATACGAAAAGACACCACCATTGCATTGGGGCGCCACAAACAAAATGCCCCGCAGAGCGGGGCATGGTTACGACATGACAAGCCTGGAACAAAAAGAAGGAAGCCGTCGCCGGATTGTCCTTCCACTCCCCGGTATGCGCTTTCAGAACCCGGCGGATCACCGCATCAGCGCGTCACCGGCTTGTAGCGAATACGCTTCGGCTTGGCGCCTTCTTCACCGAGGCGTTTCTTCTTGTCGGCCTCATATTCCTGGTAATTGCCGTCGAAGAAGCTGACCTGCGAATCGCCTTCGAACGAAATGATATGCGTGGCGATACGGTCCAGGAACCACCGATCATGGCTGATCACAAGCACCGTGCCGGCGAACTCCAGCAGGGCGTCTTCGAGCGCGCGCAGGGTTTCCACGTCAAGGTCGTTGGATGGTTCATCGAGCAGCAGGACGTTGCCGCCTTGCAGCAGCGTCTTGGCCAGATGCAGACGCCCGCGTTCGCCGCCGGACAGGTTGCCGACGATCTTCTGCTGGTCGCCGCCCTTGAAGTTGAAGCGGCCCAGATACGCGCGCGACGGCATTTCGAACCGCCCCACCGTCAGGATGTCGGCGCCGGCGGCGACGTCTTCGAACACGGTCTTCTTGTTTTCCAGGTCTTCACGCGACTGGTCAACCAGCGAAATGCGCACGGTAGGGCCGAGCACCAGCTCGCCGCTGTCCGGCTGTTCGCGTCCTGCCAGCATGCGGAACAGGGTCGACTTGCCGGCGCCGTTCGGGCCGATGATGCCGACGATGGCGCCGGCGGGAATCTTGAAGTTCAGATTGTCGATCAGCAGACGATCGCCGTAGCCCTTGCTGACGCCCTTGAACTCGATGACTTCATTGCCCAGGCGCTCGGCCACGGGGATGAAGATTTCCGAGGTCTCGTTGCGCTTCTGGTATTCGTGTTCGCTCAGTTCATTAAAACGCGACAGACGCGCCTTGCTCTTGGCCTGGCGGCCCTTCGGATTCTGGCGCACCCATTCCAGTTCCTTGGCGATGGTCTTTTGACGCGCCGATTCGGTCGCCTCTTCCTGCTTGAGGCGGGCTTCCTTCTGCTCCAGCCAGGACGAGTAATTGCCCTTCCATGGAATGCCGTGGCCGCGGTCCAGTTCGAGGATCCATTCGGCGGCGTTGTCGAGGAAGTAGCGATCATGGGTGATGGCGACGACAGTGCCCGGGAAGCGCAACAGGAACTGCTCCAGCCAGTCCACCGATTCGGCGTCCAGATGGTTGGTCGGCTCGTCGAGCAGCAGCATGTCGGGCTTGGACAACAGCAGTTTGCACAGCGCCACGCGGCGCTTTTCACCACCGGACAACACGGCGATCCTGGCGTCCCATGGCGGCAGGCGCAATGCATCGGCAGCCATTTCCAGCTGCTGGTTCAGGCTGTTGCCGTCGGAGGCGGAGATGATCGCTTCCAGGCGCGCCTGCTCGGTGGCGAGCGCATCGAAATCGGCGTCTTCTTCGGCATAAGCGGCATAGACGGCGTCGAGCTTGGCTTGCGCTTCAAACACTTCGCCCAGTGCGCTTTCGACTTCCTGGCGCACATTCTTTTCCGGATCGAGCTGTGGCTCCTGCGGCAGGTAGCCGATGTTCAGGTTCGGCGCCGGCGTTGCTTCGCCTTCGATTTCCTTGTCGATGCCGGCCATGATCTTGAGCAGCGTCGACTTGCCGGAACCGTTCAGGCCGAGCACGCCGATCTTGGCGCCGGGGAAGAAGGACAGCGAAATGTCCTTCAGGATCTGACGCTTCGGCGGCACGATCTTGCCGACGCGGTTCATAGTGAATACGTATTGAGCCATGTTTGGGTGCCAATAATGAAGGTAAAAAATGAGGGTAAAAACTAATGCCGGATCCCGTGATCAGGCGCTGAGCGCACGGCCCTTGGCGGACCACAAGCGCCACAATCCTTCTACGGAGTATACAGCCAGCGCGGCCCAAATCACCACGAAACCTGTCAGGCGCGGCCCGTCGAACGGTTCGTCATAGATGAAAACCCCGGTCAGCAGCTGCATCGTGGGCGAAATGTATTGCAGCAATCCCAACAAGGACAAGGGAATCCGGCGCGCCGCGCGGGCGAACAGCAGCAGCGGAATCGCCGTCACCGGCCCCGACAGCGCCAGCAGGATCTGCGACGTCGGCGAGGCTTGCAGGAAGCCGTTGTTGCCATGCGCCACGGTGACCGCCAGGATCGCCAGCACCAGCGGCGCCAGCAGGATGGTTTCCAGCGCCAGGCCCTCCAGCGCGCCGAGGTGGGCAATCTTGCGCAACAGGCCGTAGATGCCGAAGGTGGCCGCGATGACCAGTCCGATCCACGGCAGCGCGCCGTTGATCCAGGTCAGCCACAGCACGGCGCCAAGCGCCATGAAGACCGACAGCCATTGCAAGAGACGCAATTTTTCCTTGAGGATCACATAGCCCAGCAACACGCTGACCAGCGGACTCATGAAGTACCCGAGGCTGGCGTCGACGATGCGACCGCTATTGACGGCCCACACATACAGCACCCAATTGCCCGACAACAGCAGCGCGCTGACCAGGAAGCCAAGCAGCACGCGCGGCTTGCGCGCCACTTCGCCGAGCCAGGCCCACTGGCGTTTCCAGGTCAGCACGGCGACGAGGAACAGCAAGGACCAGAAGATGCGCTGCACCACGATGTCGATCGACGAGACGTCCTGTAGCAGCTTGAAGTAGAGCGGGAACAATCCCCACAGGAGGAAACAGCTTATCGCGTAAAACATGGCGACCTAAAGGATGGAAAAGTGGAATCGCAAAAATGGAAGCGCCGCGGAAACTCGGCAAAGTTTCGCGGCAGCAAGGCCATTATCACAGGATTTTTCTTTTCCGGCTGGGCATCAGCCCTCAACTCCGGAATTTCAAAACCTGATCGGGAACAGGCTCAACGGGCAGCCCCGTCAATACTGATAAACCAGATTGAACCCAACCGTCTGTGAACTGGTGCGGAAATTCTGCGGCTTGACCAGCGTCCAGCCGAGGAAAGCATCGTAGCTGAGTCCCATCGCCACGCCACGCACACCGAGGCTTGCGCCGGCCAGCTTGTCGCCCAGCAGATATTGCACCGTCGGGCCATACACCTTGCCGACATCCAATCCGGCGTACAGCGATTGCCGGCTGTTGCCGAGAGGCAGGTCGATCTCATTGCGTACAAAGAATCCTCGTTCGGCCGAGAGCGTCACCTCGCCGTCGAAGCCGCGCACCGTGTAGCGATTGCCGATGCTGAACTGCTCAGACGCATACAGCGCCGACTGCGTCGTCTGCCCGCGCAAGGTGCCGATATACGTCAGCGGTTGCGCGCCGACCTTGAAGGGGATCACCAACGTCGCATCAATCGTCTGCACGGTATAGCGCGTGGTCGGACTATCCGACTGACGCCCCGGCAAATCGGCATCACCATTGAACCAGCTCACGCCCCAGCGATTGGCGAGCGTCAGATCCAGCTGCGCCGCGCCGAAATAATGCTTGTGCACCCAGGCCAGCTCCGCATACGTGGCATTGCGACGTTGGACGTCGATCTCGGTATCGTCGATGTAGGCACGGTTCCAGCGCTTGCCGACTCTGAACTGGATGCTGTTCTTCTGATCCTGATCGCGCTGGAGCAGTTTGTTGACCTTGAACTCCAGCGTCCGTCCCTTGCCGCTGGAAACAAAGGTCTGATACAAGCCGGCGATCTGCTGATGGTAATCGTAACTGCCGGCGGCAACGCCGAACGTCCAGTCGCCATACGGAACCGAGTAGCTGGCATTGTTGCCCGTGGTGCCGCGCTGGCGCCCCTTGCGGTCAGCATCGGTGTTGAAGCCGACCGTGAACAAATCATTCAGCCCGAGCGGACTGTCGACGGCGAGATTGACGCCCGCCTGCAATTTTCCGGTGCCCTTGGCGCCGCTGTCGTCGAGACTCACGGCCAGCCGCCACGGTTTGCGACGCATGACGTCGATGACGATGTCGCTTTCGCCGGGACGCTCACCCGGAACAATTTTCATGTCGACATCCTGGCTCGGCACACGCCGCAACTGTTCCAGACCTTGCTCGAGATCGCGCAGATTCAGCAGATCGCCGGGTCGGGAAGGAAACGCTGTCTTCCAGCTTCCGTCGATCTCGGGCGCGCTGAAACTGATCGAACGGATGACACCGGGAATCAACACGAACGTCAACGCGCCGGAGGAAAGATCCTGCTCGGGAATGCCCAATCGCGTCGTGGAATATCCCCTGGATAAAACCAACGCCGACAAGCGCTGCTGGATCAGATTGATCCCCGCGCGCCCAATGCAACGGCCGCGATAGACATCCATCGCCTGCCGCAAAAAATGAAACGGGTCCTGCGATAAATCGCTGGCGCCCAGACGGTGCTGCACGGGCGACAACTGATCAGGCAACCCAAGCCGCACATTCTCAATCGTGAAACACGATTCTTCTTTCGGCAAACTGGTGTTCTTGTCGATATCAGCGGCGGCATCCGGCAAGCGACCATCGGGAGCGTCTTGCAGGCGTTGACGCTCTTCGGCCTGGCGTTGCAATTGTTCGCGTTGCTGCTGGAGATTGGATTCCTGCTGGGCGCGGCGTTGGGCTTCGGTGTCGACTTGCGCATAGGCATCGTGGATGGCTGCGCTCATTACAAGCGCAATGAAGATCGCTCGCGCGGCGCGATGTTTTCGGTTCACTTCTCTACCTCTGTGTTGAATATAAAAAGCCGGACAGATAATCTGGCCGGCTTCTGGATTTCTATGCGATCCAACTAGAATTGATAGCGCACGCCGACGGACAGCAGATTGTTAGTCAGCTTGGCGTCGTTTTCACCCACACGCGTTTTACCCGCGTATTCATATTCAGCACGTACGGACATCTCCGGGGTAAGACGATACTCAGCGCCGAAGCCCAACAACGGCGCGAATCTGGTGGACTTCTGGGAGTAAGTGTAGCTACCGGAATTGTTTCGCTCGTCAGCCTTGACCATCTTTGCGAGTACGCCGGCCTTGCCGAACAGCGAGAATTGTTCCGACAATGGCAACACGCCTACCGCACTCAGCCCCAGGCCGGAGGCTTTCGCCGTGCTATGCAGATTCGCCGAGTCCGCACTGTACTTTCCGAAATTGACATATTCGAGTTCTGCGGCCCAGTTGCTGTTGAACTGATAACCGCCATACAGTTTGAAACCGGTTTGGTTCGTCTTTTCAACTGAGCCGGTTGGAAAATAGGCATCGCTAAGAGTATTTTTTGCATAGCCGACGCTCGCGCCAAGATACCAATCTTTTTTCTCGGTAGCCGAGACAGAACTGGAGACACAAACGGCAAGAGCACAAGCGCTCAATGAAATAGTGAAAGAACGTGAAAACATGGAAATCCTTATTTGAGTATGTTGAAAGATTTCCCTCCCTGTTTTTTATTAGTTACGAATTTGATGACGAGTCGTTCTCTTCGTCGTAGCTGTCTCTTGCTTTCTTGTAGGCGTTGTCAAGAAATTTCAATTGGGGAAAAATTTCCTTCACATCGCCGCCGATGCCATGACTGGCGTTGATGATCGCGCCCACCGGTTGCTTGAGCAGATCAGCCAGCAAGGCCGAGCTGACCTTGGCGCCCGGCGTGTGGTTGTCCATGCCGTTCTGGAAGTACACCCGCGTGTTATCGCTGGTCGTGTAGTAGCCCATGAATCTATTTCTTGACGTTGATCGGTTGCTGCTGTTTTTGCCAGTCCAGCACTTGTTGCTGCAATTGCTGGTTCTGGAAGTACTGCGTAAAGGGATGGTAATTTTTTAAAGCAAAAATACCCGCACCACCGCCAACGGTACCGCCAACTGCACCGCCAACGGCACCGCCAACGGCACCGCCAATAAGACCAGAGAAAAATGCTCCCATCGGCCCAGCACCAGCCCCCATCGGAGCCATCACCGATATCCCTGTTTGCATCCCAGTCCACACACCCGCTGCAGTCACTCCCAACGCCAATGCCCCCGCCGTCTTCGAATTAGTCACCGGATCTCGCCAGTTATTCACCTGCCCCATATACGTCGCCCCCGTTTGCTGCATGATCGACTGCAATTTATCCGCGCTCACAGGCGACCCCACCGACAGGAAACTCAGGTTGGGATATTGATACCCATAAACTCGTCCAGCCTCGAGCGCCTTGTGCGCATCTTCGTTGCCTGCGCTATGCATCACGATCAACACAGGCTGGCCCTGCGCATCCAGCTTGCGATAGGTGTATTCGTTAAGAATGTCCTTGGTCGTGAAGGTATCGGGCAGATATTCCTTCACATCGCCGCCGATGCCATGACTGTCGTTGATGATCGCCCCCACCGGTTGCTTGAGCAGATCAGCCAGCAAGGCCGAGCTGGCCTTCGCGTCCGGCGCGTGATTGTCCATGCCGTTCTGGAAGTACACCCGCGTGTTGTCGCTGGTCGTGTAGTAGCCCATGAATCTATTTCTTGATGTTGATCGGTTGCTGCTGTTTTTGCCAATCCAGCACCTGTTGCTGTAATTTCTGGTTTTGGAAGTACTGGGTAAAGGGATGATAATTTCTTAATCCCATGTAACCCGCAGCACCTAATCCAGCACCTAATCCAGCACCCGCTGCTCCTAGGAGAAAAGCGCCGAGTGGCCCAGCTGGTGCACCGGTTGCAGCGCCCGTACTACCGCCATACCACGCTCCTAGGATTGTTCCCGTTACCAAAGTACCGCCGACAATGCCTACCGCTGTCTTCGAATTAGTCACCGGATCCTTCCAGTTATTCACCTGCCCCATATACGTCGCCCCCGTTTGCTGCATGATCGACTGCAATTTATCCGCGCTCACAGGCGACCCCACCGACAGGAAACTCAGGTTGGGATATTGATACCCATAAACTCGTCCAGCCTCGAGCGCCTTGTGCGCATCTTCGTTGCCTGCGCTATGCATCACGATCAACACAGGCTGGCCCTGCGCATCCAGCTTGCGATAGGTGTATTCGTTAAGAATGTCCTTGGTCGTGAAGGTATCGGGCAGATATTCCTTCACATCGCCGCCGATGCCATGACTGTCGTTGATGATCGCCCCCACCGGTTGCTTGAGCAGATCAGCCAGCAAGGCCGAGCTGGCCTTCGCGTCCGGCGCGTGATTGTCCATGCCGTTCTGGAAGTACACCCGCGTGTTGTCGCTGGTCGTGTAATAGCCCATGTCGGTGCCTTTTCTAAGAGTCTCAAAATCTTTTGCCAATGTCAGATCGTATATCTGACTGTCAACCAACTGATCAAGCCGGATAGCAGAAATCGATTGTGGATATCCAGTGTCTTTAACAGGTTGTTTCAATATGCGCCATGCATCCTGCTTGCCAAGGACGACGACTTTGTCGTTAGGTATCTTGTCGGTACGCATGACATTGTTGCGCCACACATACAGCGTATTGTTTTCCGCTTCGATCTGACCTGCTCCCGTCGCAGTGGCAGCATTATTGCCTGTCGCAGCAATGCCGGCGATCAGGCTAGTCACGGTGTTTTTGCGAGCTTCTTTTTCTTCGTTGCTGAGATTATTGGCGGGTCCAAGCAGGCTGCCGAGAACAGACGAAGCACTCGCACCCATTACGCCTGCGCCGCAGTTCGCTCCTTGCGCCGCTGCGCCTGCACAGCCGACCACTGCATGTAGCGCCGCACGGGCAGATTCGCTGCCGAGACTATCGGCGATACGCTTGACTTGTTCGGCACCGAGGCTTTGCAAGTAGTTGACACTCGCTGCCTGCGCAAACTGACCCGCACCTCCCGTGACGTTGCCGGATGCCGCTGCCGTCAGTGCGGTGGCAATCTGGCGGTAGGTACCACCCGGTCCCCAGTTGGTTTCTGTGTCGTTTGCTGCTTTGAGCAGTTGCGCCCGCTGGTCCGGCGTCAGCGGGCTGTTGGGGTCGTTGGCGGCTTTCTTCTGGGCGTCGGCTTCTTTGGCGCGGTTGCTGACGTAGGTATTAACCTCATTGGCAAATGCAGCCGTGATCGCAAAACCTGCCTGAATCTCTTTCTCATTAAAGATCGGCTTGATGGTGTTGGCGCCGTCCTTGTCGCTGGCGACGTCGCGCTTGACTGCGGCGCTTGCCTGCTGTGCAGTCTGGCCGGTCTTTTGTTGCTGGGCCTGATCGTTGGTAATGGTCAGCGCGCCGCCGCTGATGCCCGACTGGGTGGTGCTGGAGGCACTGCCTTGGGCGCTCATCGCTATCGGGGGAGCCATGGCGAGGCCGTTTTTGTCGGCAGGCAGTGTGGTGCCCGGCACCTGGCTCGGGCCGCTTTGGGCCTTGCCTTGCTGGTCGGTGCCGACGCCATTGTTGCTATTGCCGCTGCCGCCGAAGTTGTAGCCGCCGCCAATACTGACGCTCTGGCCTTTGTAGTCAGCACGATTCTGGATGTCGCTATGCGTCAGCGTGCCGGTTGTCAGGGTATTTTTGCCGTCCTGCACAGCCTTGCCGGTGCTGGCGATCTGGCCGCCTTTGAGGTCGGTATTGCCCTGGACGTTGACGTTGAATCCGCCATCGCCGGCCTTGATGCCGGATTGTTCGTTGACGCTGGCGTAGTTGCTGTTGATTTTCGATTGGCTGAGGTTGGCGCTGGCGCTCGATGCGCCATAGCAGAATGGCGGAATGCACAGACTTACGCCGACGCCGGCGCTTTGTTGCTTGCTGTTGTAGGTGCTGGTGTCTTGCAGGCTTTCGATGTTGAGGTCGTTGCCGACGGTAGTCATGACTTGCTTGCCGCCGACGACTGCGCCTTTTAAGTTGGTGTCTTTGCCGGAGACGGTCTTTAACTGGTTGCCGGCGGCAATCTGGGTGTTGGTATAGCCGACATCCTTGCCATCGGCCTTGCCACGACTGCCGGAGACGCCGGCATTGATGGTAAAGCCATTTTGTGAACCACCCACGGAGAAGCCAATACCGATGCTGGCCGAGGAACCGCTGTTGGTGCTGTGCTGTTCGGCGGTATTGGCAGCGGCGATCAGATTGAGATTATGGTCGGCTTGCAGGGCGATATTATTTTTTGCGGTCACGCTGCTGCCGGCGACGGTGAGGTCGCTATTGTTGCCATCGCCAGCTGCGGCTATGTTGACGTTGCCGCCGGCAGCGACAGTGGAACCCTTCGCAGTGCTGGCATGTTGCTCGCTGTGGCTATCGCTTTTGCTGGCGCCAAGCGAGATAGCGATATTGATACCGCCGGCAGCCGCAGGATTCTGTGCGACGGCGTCAGCGGCGTTGACAGCGGACAGTCCTGCGGTAGCGCCGGCCAGGGCTTGCAGGCGGGCATCCTTGGTTTGGCTGGACGCCTGCTTCATCTGCTGCGCAGTCTGAATCGCCGACAGGACCGGGCTGGTCAATTGCAGGGTGATGCCGCTTTGCTTGAAGTGTGTGTCTTGCGTGGTGTCGAGCGTGTCGGCGGCGGCGTTGATATCGACGCGCTTGGCGGCAATGTTGATATCGCCGGTCGGCGTGGTGACGTTGCTGCCGGTCTGCGTGTAAGTCTTGCCGGCGGCGATATTGACGTTGCCGTTCGTGCTGCCCACGGTGCTGGTGTTGTTGATGACTTGCTTGCTGGTCTGGTCGTTCTCCATCGAACGGCTGCCCAGCGTCACACCAATGCCGCCACCGCTGAAGAGACCGGATTGCTTCTCTTCCTTGCTGTAGGCCTGATTGGCGGTGTTCTGGCTGGTAACGATGTTGACGTTGTTCGCCGCAGCGAGGCTGGTGCCGATGGTGGAGACGATGTTGCTACCAACCACGTTGAGGTCCTTGCCGGACTGGACGGTGACGTTGTGGCCGGAGAGCGTGGAGCCGATGGCCTGCGTACCGGTTTGCAGGTCTTTGCTGTGCATACTCTTGGACGAGAGGATGCTCGACGAAGCGGTATAAACCTCCTGATCGTAGCTGCTATTTTGCGTGGCGGTACCGATGTTGACATTGCCGCCGGCAACGGCGGTCAGGTTTTTGTCGGCATTGACGTACGCGGCCTGGCTGTTGAGGTCGTTGTTGGCAACCAGTGTGGCATTGCCGCCGGTGGTGATCATGGTGCCGTTGGCCTGCTCTTGCCGTTTATAGAGATGGTTCTTGTCGTCGTAGGTGGCGTTAAGCTCGGCTTGCGTCTTGACAGCGTTCAGATTGAGGTTGTTGCCAGCGAGGAACGTGGCGTCGCCAGTGGTATTGACATTGGTAGCGCTGAGATTGATGTCGCGCTGCGCTTGCGCCGTCAGCGTGCCGGCGTTGATGCTACCGGTACGGTCGAGGCCAATTTGCGTGCCAGCTGAACCGATGGTCGTGTTGGCAAGCGTGCCGGCATTGATATCGCGCCCGGCGAGCATGCCGATCCGGTTGCCGTTGATGGTACCGGACTGGTTGTTGAGGTCGCGTGCCGCAATCAGTCCGGTGGTGCCGTTAGTCGCATCGCTATGGATGGTGCCGAGCTTGTTGTTAATGTCCTGCCCTGCGTTGACGATCAGATTGCCGTTGGCTTTAAGGGTACCGGCATTGTCGAGGGTGCCGTTGAGTTTCAGGTCGATATTGTCGGCGGAGATCAAGGCGCCGGTCGGTTTCACATCCTGGGCGTGCAACTGGCTCAAGTAGACGACGGGGACAAGGACTTGCTGGACGCTGCCGTCAGTCAGGGTGACGTTTTGTGAGACCAGCCAGACGAGGTCGGTGGTAAGCGCGGCCATTTGTGCCGCAGACAAAGTCATGCCAGGAACCAGCTGAAATTGCTGGGCATAGACCACGCCGGCATCCATCAGCGCCTTGTATTGATCTTCGTTGCTGGCGTAGGCACCGAGGGTCTTCTCGCCAGTCAGTTCCAGGATCTGGTTATTGATGAGCTGTTGTTCGTAGTAGCCGTCGCCCAGACGTTTCTGGGCGGTCTGCGGGTTCATGCCCATGCGGTTCAACAGGTAGTCGCTACTGAGGAAATTGTGATAGTTGGCGAAGGCCGGATCGGTTTCGATCAGGTAAGTTTGACCCGGCGTCGTAACAGGACGATAGAGCTGGCTGGCAATGAGCTGGGCGATGCTCGGTGCATTGCCGTTGGCGGGGTTAGCAGTGCTGTTCGGCTGCGTATGCGCAGCGGCTTGCCATATGCCGAGGTCGAAGTGAGTAACGGGAAGATCGACGTCAGGATGACTGTAATCTTCTTTGTTGCAGCGCTTGCTGTTCAGAAAGCCGCAACTCTCCGTGGTGTGATGCATCGACTCAATCGCGCGATGAACGAAGATTTCGCCTTGCGGATTGGTGCCGCCATTGTTGGCGCCGTCGATCTGGGCGTTCAGGTTGCCGCCGGCGACAATGGCGCTTTTGTCGTTGGTGACGGTGCCACCGGTCAAGGTCATGTCGCCGCGCGCGAGGATCTTGCCCGGATCGGTTTGCATAACGACGGTCCTGCTGGTGGTTTCCTTGATGATGCGGCGGGTGTAGTTATCCTGACGTGCTCCCGTCGCATTGACCATGATCTTGTTGTGGTCACCTTCATCGACAATGGTCACTTCCTCTGGCGTGTAGATCGTCGGGGATCCATCGATTTCATACTCGGTCCAGCTGCGTGTCTTGCTGGAATCGAGTTCGATGTCGCTGGCAAAATGGGCATTGATGTTCAGGAGCTTGGCACTGGCGATGTTGAGCTTGCCGCCGCTATCGATGGTGGCGGAGCTGTTCGTGATGCTGATGGCGGTACCGGTTGCCTTGTTGCTGGCGTCCAGTGCACCGCCGATGGACATGTCGCCGTCGCTTTTGATCAACGCGTGTTCGCGATTGACGATGCTCGCAGCGCCGATATTGAGCGTGTTGCGGGCGGCGATCACGCCGGCCGGGGTACCGTCGCCGTAAGTGCCTTCGTGATCGTTGGTGATGCTTTGCGCAGCAGCAGCAATAGCTTGTCCGAAGACACGGCCGGTGTTGATGATGGCTTGATTGGCTTTGAGCAGCGTGGTTTGACCGGCGCTTAACAGGCCGTCTTTGCGGTTGTCGATGTTCGCAGCCTGCACGGAAAGATTGCCGCCAGCGCTCAGGTCATTGTGATTGACGAAGTCGCCCGTGGTGTTGACGGCGAGGTCGCCGGCAGCCGTCAAGGTGTCGCCTTGGGCGTTGGTGAAATTGCTGCGCAGGGCAACGCTGGCATTGCGATTCGATTGCACGGTGCCGCCGGTGTTGTTGAGCGAGGTGCTGTTCATCGATAAAGTGCCGCCGGAGAGCAATTGCTTGCCGTGGTTGTCGATGACGTTAGCGGCCTGCAAGTCCATGTTGCCGCCGGAGGTAACCTTGGCTTGATTGATGATGCTGTCGCCGCTGGCGATGTGCAGCTTGCCGGTGGCGCTGGTGTCTGCTGCCAGGGTGATCTTGCCGGCATTGTCGATACTGAAGTCGCCGGCGATGGCCGCCATCTTGCCGTAGCTGCGCACACCGACGCCGGTTTCCGTGCCGATGAGGCGGATTGAATTGGCGTACATACCGCCCAAATTTCCGGTGTCGATCGCGACCGCCGGCACGTTACCGGCTCCCTGAATGATCTGCACGCCAAGATCCGCATAGCTGACCTGATTGGCGCCGGCCACCACGTTGAGACGATTTGCGTAAAGCTGACCATTGACCTGTACGCTGCGGGCGATCAGATCGACCTGATCGGTGTTGCGATCGTTGAAGCCGCCGGCGCCGATCTCGATGACGCCCCGGGAGACGCGGAAACCATCCAGCGAACCACTGCCGCCGAGTATCGGTGCGCCGGTGGCAATGACGCCGCGCGATGCATTGATAAAGCCGGCGCCGTCCACAAGAATGCCGTTCTGATTGCTGATGACGACATCCGCACGTTGTCCGGCGACTTCCAGATAACCGCGCAGCACACTAGGATTGGTGCTGGTAACTTCATTCAGGATGATGCGAGCGCCACCGTTTGGAAGATTCGGATTGCCGCCGACCCAGCCGCCTAATTGCGTGTAGGCGTTATTACTGGCGTTGTTGAGGATGGCGCCGCTTTTGTCGACGTTGAATTGCTGATACTGATTGTGCGAGACCCCGGCGGCGTTTGGTGTGGCGATCTGGACCAGCGGCAGGCCGTTGGCGGTGTTGTCGATGACCGGGCGCTTGTTGCCGGCGGCATTGGGGTCGGCTTTGATCTGGGCATAGACGATGTCGATGCCGCCGAACATGATGGCGACGGTGAGCGCAAGCGGGGCAAAGCAGGAGGCAGCACCGGCGAGACATGGCCACGACATGACCGCATGCAAAGCAGTACCGAGGCCGGAGCCGGAAGATGAACTCTGCCGTCGGCAGCGTGCCATCTCGGCAGCTGCCGTACACGCACCCGTCGTCTTGCTGAAAACGATGCGGTAGAGATTCTTGTTCATGTCGCTGCACCTGCCGTTGATGGTCAAGCGAGCGACTATAAGAAATCGATTCGTTGAAAGATATGTCCAATGACCGAAAGATGATCGGCTTAAAAGTAATTTCCTTCCGTCTCAGGATAAATTCGATTTTTTGAAAAATTTATGTTGGCTGTGCTTTATAAATATCATTTATCAATTGAATATTTATTGGATCAATACTCAATTTTCCGTATGCCGAATTTTTTGACGTAGTCGCAAGAAAAACGGAGGCAAAATCGGCCGGTCCCAGAGAAAGGAGCGCCGAATGCTTTCCAATAAACAGCTGCGGCCGGATGTCGTGAAGTCGCGGTATCTCCCGAGGAGGTCGAACCCACGGCTTGCGTACTGTCGCATTGATCCTGCGTGATTGTCCGGGGGGACCTGAAGCGTTTGATACGTCTAACTTGGCGACAGCAATCAAAATGCAAGATTGATGCTGAATCCTCCGGTTACCGCCGCGGTCCTGAACCCCTCCGGTCGGTTCAACGGTGTGGCAATAAAAGCGTCATAGCTCACCTTCCAGAATGCACCGCGCAAACCGATGACTGCACCGGCCAGACGTTCACCAATAAGATATTGCGCCGACGGTCCGCTGACCTGTCCCGCGTCAATGCCGGCATACAACTCCTGATTGCTCTGTCCTAGTGCCAACGCCAGTTCATTGCGGACCAGCCAACCGCGCTCAGCTTGCAGGATCAATTCTCCATCGAATCCGCGCACGGTGTAGCGGCCGCCGATAGAAAACTGATCTTGCGAAGGCACCACCCCGCCATTCCATTGCGCGCGCACGCTGCCGTTGTAGCGCAAGCGCTGACCGGCAATCTGGAATGGCGCATTGATCGTGGCATCAGCGACAAACAGGCTGTAGCGTGTCGCCAACTGCGGCAGGTCGGCGGTGGATTCGGGCTCCCGGCCTTGCTTGTCGAGTGCGCGGCGATAGGCAAGGTTGGCGTCGACGGTGGCATTGCCAATAAATTCGCGATGATTCATGCCAATTTCCCAGGCGCTGGTCTGATGGCGTTGCGGCCCGACTTCAGTATCGTCGATGAAATTGCGCGAGTTGCGCAGCAGACCTTTGAGCGACAGCGTCGTTTTACGCACGTCATCGCGGTATATCAGGCGAGACAATTTCAGTTCAGCGTTTTCGCTTTGGCCGCTATAAATAATGGAGTTGTTTGCGCCGGCAACTTGCTGATGATAGCGGCTACCCGACAACGTCCCACCCAGCATCCAATAGCCGGCAGGTACGGAATAATGGACCGTATAGCTGTTGACGCCATGATCGCCATGTTGACCAAGACTGCGATTCCAGCTTGCATAGAAGAGATCGTTAAGCGTGAACCAGTTGTCATAAGACAGCGTTGCGCCGGCCTGGTATTTGCCGGTGGCCTTGGAGCCGCCATCGTCGAGCGCAACATTGAAGCGAAACGGAAAACTCTGCTGATAGCGGATCACCAGGTCGCTATCGCCGGGCCGCTCGGCCGCTTGGGTGGGAGTCACTTCGATGTCAGCTTGCGCCGTCGGTACATGCTTGAAATTCTCCAACCCTTGTTCGATATCGCGCAAATTTAGGATGTCGCCCTCGCTGATCGGCAAGGCATTCCATGCGGTACCTCGTGGACTTGCGCCAGCAGCGAAACGAATATGACGCACGTGCCCGGGCAAGATCGTCAGAACCAGCTCGCCGGTCTTGAGGTCTTGCTGCGCTGCACGGATCTGGGATGTGGTGTAGCCGCGCAGGATGAGTGCATTTTGCATGCGCGCAATGACGGTATTGATGCCTTCCGTGCCCAGGCAACGACCGAGTGCGCCGTGCTCGCCCGTGACGCTGTCCAAGGCAAACTGGAAACGTTCTGCTGCTTCGCCGATCAGGCTGATTTTAGAAATAGGAAAGCAGGGCGATTCCTCTACCGGAAAAATCGTCGAGACATCGACTTCCTTGGGAGCAGGCAATCGCACATCGGGTGTCTGCTCTTGCTGCTGACGCAGCAGGCGCTCACGTTCCCGTTGTAGTTGTTCTTGGCTGGCGGCGATGTCGGCACCGGTGGTTTGGGCCTGGACGGCTGCGGTAGCCAGAAGCAGGATGATGCTGCCGAGCAAGCGCGGTGTAGTGCTTTGCATGAGTTTACTTCTTTTGTTGTCTGGCTTGGCGGCGCTATCCGTAGACGCTGCGCCTCCAAAATGTTGGTTCTGCCTGCCTTGCAGTAGTAATCCACTGCCTATTTTCAGGAAATCCAACCAACTTTCCGAAGATGCTGGTGAGTTGATCGTGCAGGCCGAACGTGAATTCTTCGTTTTGAACTTTTTGAGCGAATGGACGGCACAGAGAATTTCCACAAACGACACCGGACTCAATGTTCCTGACCGACAATAATGACGGTCGGAAGATAGGGAAACCCGGCGCCGCCCTGGGGTTTAGACGAACGGCGATCAGAAACGATACAACAAGCCCAGTGAGAACATGTCGCTACGAAATTTGACATTACCTCGCGATGTGCCGAACACCGTTGGTGATCCATAGAATTCATACTCGGCGCGCAAAGCGATCTGTGGTGAGAACTTGTATTCCGCACCAAGTCCCATCAATGGAGCAGTCTTGGAAACCTTGTAGGAACTACGATCAACGGAGTCGAAGACATCGGCTTTTAATGTGCCGTAGACCATCCCCAGTTTCGCGATCAAAGAAAACTGCTCGTTCAGCGGAAGGGAGCCGACAGCATTTACCGCGACGCCGGAAACTTTGGCTGTGGCATCGGCTGCCAAACAGGGACGCATTGCCCTTGACGGAACCATAAGTATTGACGTTGTCCTGTCTGGCAACGAAGGTATCTTCCAGTTTGGTATAACCGAAGGGGAGAACCTTAACTTCGCTGGCGCTGGCGGCTTGCTTCAGATTGTCTTGTACGCATTGCACATTGCCTGCGGCAATGCAGGATTCGACTGCTGCAATATTGGTATCGGAAATGGCCTTGTATTTCGCGACGATATTGGTAACTTCTCCGTCCTTGCAGCCTCCTGCCTTGGCTTGGCAGTTCGCTACTTCTTTTTCCATCGCGGCCGCATCGTCATGCTTGAGGAAATTGTTCGCTGTCTGATTAAACCCGGCCGCGGCTCCTTGTCCACCACCAACAGCCGCCCCAACGGCAGTGCCAGCAGCGGCAATCAGTCCCTTTTTCACAGCATCAGGCAAGTCCATCTCGTTGATAAGATTGCCAATATCGGCAATCGTAGCCGCCGATACGCCAGCCCCGGCAGCGCCCGCCGCACCGCCGGCCAAGCCGCCTGCCAGCGTATGCAAGGCTACCCGATACATCCCGCCTTCACTCCAGTTCTTGATGCCTTCAGCGTCGCCGCTGTCGATGGCTTTTTTGAGTTGTTTGCTGGCGTAGTCGCCAATGGCTTGTCCGGCTTGCTTGCCGAAGGTCTCGTTGATCTTGGCCCGCGCTTCGACATCCTGTTGCAGCTCCTTGCCGTTCCAGGTCTTCTTGAGAGCATTGCTGTTGTCCTTGTCGCTTCTGACTGTCTTGTCTCCAGCGATGCCAGAGACGCCTGATGTCGTGGTGCTCGATGCGCTGCCGCTTTCGCTGCCAATGCCGAGTCCGCCGCCGTTCATGCTCGTTTTTCCACCACCGTAGCCACCGCCGGCACTAAAGCTCTGACTCTCGGCCTTGTACTCGCTCTTGTTCTGGATGACACTGGTGGTCAGACTGGCAGTCGTCAGGCTATTCTTATGGTCGGTCACCGCCTTGTCCGTGCTGGCAATCCTGGCGCCTTTCAGGTCGGTGTTGCCGTTGACGTTGACCTTGAAGCCGTCATCTCCCGCCAGAATGCCGCTTTGCTCGGTGACGCTTTTGTAGTTGCCGTCGACCTTGCTGCGGCTGGCGCTGATGCTACCACTGACTTTGCCGACGCCGACACTGACGCTGCCGCCCAGACTTTGCTGCTGGCTCTTGTATTGGCTGGTGTCTTGCAGGCTTTCTACATTCAGGTTGCCTCCGACGTTGGCGGTGACTTGCTTGCCGCTGGCAGTCGCGCCCTTGATGTTGGTGTCGCCGCCGGAGGTCATGGCGAGCTGGTTACTGGCGTTGATGTGCGTATTGGTGACGTCGCTGTCGCTGCCGTCGCCCTTGCCGCGACTGCCGGAGGCGGATGCATTGACCATGAACCCGGAGCTGCCGAAGGAAATGCCGAGGCTGGCGGAGCTACCTTTGTTGGTGCTGTGTTCTTCGTTGCTGTTGCGTTGACCAAGCAGGTTGATCTGATTGTCGGCTTTGAGGTTGATATTGGTGCCGGTCACGTCGCTGCCGCCGATGGTGAGGTTGCTGTTTGCGCCGGCTCCGGTGGCTATGATCGTGGTGTTGCCGCCTGCGGCCACCGTCGAACCTGCCGACGTCATGCTGTTTTGTACGGTGTTGCTCTGGTTGCTGGAGGCGCCCATTGAGATGGCCAGATCGACGCCGCCGGCTGGAGCGGCGGTGGCACCCACCGCTGCAACGGCATTTGCGGCCGCCAGCGCAGAGGCAGCGTCGGCCAGCACTTTGCTGCGGCCGTTCCTGGTCTTTTGTTTGGCGTCTTGCATGCTCATCACCGTCTGCACGGCACTGACCACCGGGTTGGTGAGTTGCACGGTGACGCCTTGCTGCTTGGATTTTGTTTCTTGCGTGTTCTGCTCGGTGTTGACGCCGGCGGTGATGTCGACTTGCTTGCCGCTGATGCTGACGTTGCCTTGCGGGGCGATAACGGCGCTGGCGGTCTGAGTGTAGTGCTGGCCGGCGGCCAGGGTCACGTTGCCGTTGGTGGCGCCGACGGTTGAGCCGCTTGCTGTGGCTGTGCTGCGGGTCTGGGCGGTGCTTTGCATCTTGCTCCCGACGGTGACGCCGAGGCCACCGCCGCTGAACATGCCGGAGGTGGTTTCTTTCTTGTAATGACTTTCGCTGCTGGTGTCGGTGGCGGCGATGACGTTAAGATCATTGCCTGCCGTGACCTGCGTGCCTTGCGTGGAGACCACATCGCTGCCGGTGATGGCGGCGTTGTTGCCGGCGGCAAGGAGCGTGGTGTTGCCGCTGAAGGTGCTGCCGTTCTGACGGCTGTAACTGCTGGCGTCGTCAGTTTGCGTGGTCTTGCCGCTGAGGATACCGCTGGAACTCTTCTGGTGCTCGTCTCGCGCGCTGGCCGATTCGTTGGCGGTGCCGATGTTGAGGTTGTTGCCAGCGGTGGCAGCCAATGCAGCGACGGCCGTGACTTGCGTACCTTTGGTGGTGAGGTCGTGGCCGGCGTTGATGCTGATGTTGTTGCCGTTAATCTGCGTGGCGACCTCCTGGCTGGCGGTCAGTGTGGCGCGATTGACACCGACTTCTTTGGTGCCGTGCGCGCCGTTGGCGTCGTCGAGGAAGTTGGTGCCGGTGATAACTTCAAGCATATTGGAGGCGCCCTTGTCATCGGCCCAGCGTATTTGCTCGGTGTAGCCCTGCGTCACCGTGCCGAGGTTGACGTCGCGCACGGCAGAGAGATTGGCATTGCCGGTGGCATTGATCACCGCAGCGTTGGCGGTGATGTCGCGCCCGGCAGCCATGGTGAGGGTGTTGCCGGTGACGCTGGCGACGCTGTCAATGTTGGTGCCGGTGGTGGTGGCGTTGGCGGTCGAGACGCTGGTGCTGTTGACGTTGATGTCGCGCCCGGCCGTAGCGGTGATGCTGTTGCTGCCGTCGATCTTGCCGCCCAGATTATTGATGTCGGTCTGCGCCTGCAATACCGTGTCGGTGCCGGATACGCGTCCGCCGAGATTGTTGATGTTGTTGCCGGTCAGCACAGCTGTATTTTTCGCCGCTATCGTGCCGTTGTTGAGGATGTCGCCGGCGGTCTGGTAATTGACGTTAGTGCCGGCAATCAGCGTGCCTTCGCCCGTGACTTGCAGGCGGTTGGCGCGCAGGTAGACTTGCGGCACTAAAACGTCTTGCTGGCTGCCGTCGGCCAGTGTGACGGTTTGCTTGACCAGCCAGACGATATCGGAGGTCAGCAGCGCCATTTGGGCCGGGGTCAAGGCAATGCCCAATTGGTAATGGAAGGTTTGCGCCATCTGCACGCCGGCGGTCATGAGCGCCTGGTATTGCGCTTCGTTGCTGGTGGTGTTGCCGGCATAGCGTTGGCCGATGGCTTTTTGAATCTGCTGCTGCACCAGGAGCTGCTCGTAGAAACCGTCGCCGATGCGCTTCGTGACCAGATTGGGATCCTGGCTTAGTTGCGTGAGCATGAAGTCCGAGCTGAGCCAGCTGCGATAGTTAGCGAACTGCGGGTCGGTGGCGACCAGGTAGCGGTTGTTGCCGGGGACGAACAGCGCGTTATCCGGCAGAGTGATGTCGGGGTTGCTGGTGCGCACGACGATACTTGCATTGCCGGGAACCGTGCTGGGTGTGTTCTTGAGCGTCTTGTCTTGCTGCGCGCCGCTGCCGTTGGTGGGCGTGATGTCCAGCACAAAGCTGGTTTGTATCGATTGACCTTCGTACGGGCGGCCGTCGTAGCGGCGGTCGTCAGGATCAAGGCTGTGGCTCTTGACGTAGGTGTATTTGGCGCTGCCGGTGGTGGTGACGACTTGCGTGCCGGCCATGCCGTTGTTGACAGGTTTGGTGCCGAGGACGTTGTTGCCGGTGTTGTCGCCGCCAGCGACGATCTGACTGTTGCGGTTGTTGACAGTCTGGCTGTTAAAACGCAGGTTGCCGCCGGTCGTGATCATGGCGGGGGCGCTGCGGGTGACTTTGGTGCGGGCGATCTGTTCGGTGCCGTCGTAGATGGTCCATTCGCTAACCATGCGACTGTTGAGATTGTTGTTAAAGGCCGTGATGGCGTTGTCCAGGGACTTGTAGCTGGCGATTTGTTTGTCGTGGGCGATTTGCCAGGTGGCGTAAGCCACTTGCCAGGCGCTTTGTTGCTCCGGGGTGCCTGGCACGAAATAACACGTTTCGCCGGAACATTCCTGGCGGCCAGGCGCCACGGGCGCCGATCCGACCAGCGTCTTCGATTCCGGCGGCGTCACGCCCATGGTTTGCCAGATGGCAGCGGTGGGCTGGTAAGCAAAGACTTCCGGGAAATAAATCACCGGGCTGTAGTCGCCACCGCCGGTGCTGGAGGCAGGCGTGTAGGCAGCCTGATAGAGCGCTGCGCCGTAGCGCGCGAAGGTGTAAGTCGACGATGGCAACACCAGACGGTAGTTGTCTTCATTGCCCATGTCTTTCCAGTCGGCCGCAATCTGGCCGCTGCCTTTGTTGACCAGACGCACTGTGCTGCTGTCGAGCTTGTCGGTGGCGCCGTTCAGGCGATATTGCACGATGCGACGGCCGGTGCTGTTTTCGACTGTCGTTTCCAGATGGGCGTTGTTGTTGTTAACGATCTTGTGGTTGATGGTGGCGTTGCCGTCGGCGGCGATGGTGGCGCTGCTGTTGTTGATGGTGTCGCCCATGCCAATGGCTTGGTGGCTGGCGTCGAGCGCATTGCCGGTAACCAGGTCGCCGGCGGAATAGATCAGGGCGTGGTCGCTGTTATTGATGGTGGTCACGCCGAGGTCCATGCGCGTGCGCGCAGCGATGACCGGCGCCGAGGTGACGCCGTTGACGGTTTCGGGGAGATTGTTCAGGGTGTCGCCGGACAGCGCCACGTGGTCGCCGTAGATACGGCCGGTGCCGATGTTGTTGATCGTCGGGCTGTCGATGAAGGTGTCGCTGCCGTCGATCAGGCCGCGGTTCGTAAAGGTATGACTGTCGGTGGCGCGCAACTGATGGGTCTTGGCGATAAGTTGGCCGCCCGTCTGGTTGTCGATCGATTTGGCTGTGACGGCGAGCGTCTTGCCGGCTAGCAGCTTGCCGCTATTGGTGAGTTTGCCGGCGGTCGTGACGGTGGCGTTGCCATCGGCTTGCGTGGTGCCGGCATTCTTGTAGTCGGCGTCGAGATTGATCGACAGATCGCCCAGACTGAGTGCTTTGCCGTCACCGGTCATGGCGGCGCTATCTACGGACAATTGCTTGCCGGCGATGAGCGTGCCGCCGGCGTTGATGGTGGTCTGCGTTTTAAGAGTAGTCCCAGGACTACCAGCGGCATGCGTGTCGTGCACATCCAATCTCTGACCGGCGGACATCAAGCCGTTGGTGTTGTCGATATTGCCTGTGCCGGCCACCGTCAGATCGGTGTTGGCGCGAACTCTGCCTGCCTTGTTATTGACGTTGGTCGCAGCAATCGTCACTGCCTGGCCTTGTATGCCAAGATCAGCGCCGCTGGTGTTGCTGTTGTTGACGGTCGCCGCCGTGATCGTGGTGGTGATGTTGGAGCGGACCAAGCCATTGCTGTTGTCGAGCTGACCGGCGCCAAGTGCCAGTGTGGTGCTGCCGCCCGCCTGGAACTGGCTGCCCTGGTTGTTCAGGCTGGTGGCGGTGACGGCGATATTTTGCGTGGCGGTGATGCTGCCCTTGTTTTGCAGCAGGCCATCCACTGAAACGATGACGTCACCTGCACCGGCGCCGATGACCCCGGAGTTGTTCATGCCGACGCCGTGTTCGGTGCCGACCAGAACGATCTGCCCCGAATACATGCCCGCCAGCTTCGCCACGTCAATGGAAAATTGCCCGGGTGCAGCACCGTTCGCGCCAGTGGTCGGTGTCACGACGCTATTGTCAGCGGAGATGTTATTGACGCCGGTGCTGACCTTGAGCTTGTTGGACCAGATGTTGGCGTTGACCTGCACGGCGCGCGCCATGATGTCGGTGTAGTCGGTCGATCTGGTATCGAGGCCGTTGCCGTCGATGATGACCGTACCGCCGCTGACGCGGTAGGAGTCGAGCGCGCCGCCCACGATGTTGGGGAGACCTGTCGTCAGTGTGGCGCGGCTGGCGTTCAGGAAGCCGCCACCACTGATCACCAGACCGGAAGGATTCGCCAGAATGACTTGTGCACGATCACCGGCGACTTCGACATAGCCGCGCAAATAGCTGGGATTGCTGGAATTGACTTCATTGACGATCACCTTCGCAGTGCCGGTCGCCAACCAGGGATTACCCTGCACCCAACCGCCTAATTGCGTCAGTGCATTGTTGCGGGCGTTGTTGAGAATGACGCCTTTGCTATCGACGTCGAACTGGCTGTAGAGGTTGCGTGAGACGCCTTGGGCGCTCGGTGTCTGGATGTTGACAAGAGGAACGCCGTTGCCGGTTTGCAGAACGGTGGGCTGTTGATTACCTGGGGCATTGCGATAGGCGACGACCTGAGCATCGACGACGGTGACGCTGCTGCCAAAGAGCGCGGCGATACCGACAGCCAGACGGGCAAAGCGCAGGGAGAATAAACCGGTGAGCGCGGAGAAAGCAGCAATGAACGAAGCGGCGTTGCCGGTAGAGCAACCTTTGCCGTGGGCGCTGGCGGTTTCGGCGACGGCGGTGTATTCGCAGGTCTTTCGATTAAAGACGACCCGATAACTATTTTTGTTCATGTCGCTGCACCTGCCGTTGATGGTCAAGCGAGCGACTATAAGAAATCGATTCGTTGAAAGATATGTCCAATGACCGAAAGATGATCGGCTTAAAAGTAATTTCCTTCCGTCTCAGGATAAATTCGATTTTTTGAAAAATTTATGTTGGCTATGCTTTATAAATATCATTTATCAATTGAATATTTATTAGATCAATACTCAATTTTCCGTATGCCGAATTTTTTGACGTAGTCGCAAGAAAAACGGATGCAAAATCGGCCGGTCCCAGAGAAAGGAGCGCCGCATGATTTCCGTTCTGATTGCAGATGATCACCCGCTGATTACCGAAGGATCGGTCAGCATTCTTGAGTCCGACCCGCAAAAACGCTTTACGGTCGTAGGCACCGCCGAGACGGCCGACGATGCCGTGCTCCAGTACAAGAAATTGCAACCGGATGTCGTGATCCTGGACATCCGCTTTGGCCACGCCAACAGCGGCATCGATGCCGCGCTCGACATCAGGCTGGACTTTCCCGACGCAAAGATCATCTTCGTCAGCCAGCTGCCCCCCGAGAGCTTCCTGCTCTACGGCTATCGCATCGGCGCGCTGGCCGTGCTCGTGAAAAACTGCAGCAGCAGCCAACTCATCGACGCCGTGTCGAGCGCGGCGACGGGAAAGCAATATTTCTTGCCGGAGCTTGCAGAGAAGCTGGCCCATATCGCCATCGGCAGCGATACCAATCCGCGTTTTACGTTGGATGACCGTGAGTTGTTCGTCTTCTCCAGACTCGCAGAGGGTTGGAGTTCCGACGAGATCGCGGCAGAAATCGGACTGACCTCGCGCAGCGTGCACAACATCAGCGCCGATATCAAACAGAAACTGCATGTGAGCAGGCCGGCGGAAATTACCAGGCTGGCGATTCGATCCGGGGTGATTGACGCATGACAAACGGCAACCTCATCAAACAGGTCGTCTGGATCTTGATGCCTGTGCTCCTCATTCTTCTGGTCGTTGGCTATGCGATGTTTCTTTTCGCAGGAAATGCACAGGAAAAAGGAGGATTGTTAGGTGGAAAGGCGTTGGCAAGCTATAGCGCTCATTATCCTGTGAGAGTGAAACCTGACGGCACTCTGTATCTCGATGCGGCACGTTTCATGCAAGCGGTCGCCTATTTCTCAAGACAGCCCGATAGCCGCGCAGCCGGCGAACTGATTTACATCGGACAAGGCAACAGCATTGCCTTGCAACTGAATGACGAAGAAAAAACCCGCTATGCGGCATTGCTCAAGAATCCTGCTTACGCCGAATACAAGAACAAGGCGCAACACGATCCCCTGAAGTCTTACAAGAGCATTGTCGATGGCATTGGACAGACGCTGCATGGAACGGGCGTCGAGATCGTTCTGCACGACACGAGAAATCCATTGAAAAGCGTGGTGGCGATCCAGAACGCCGTTACCGGTCGCCGGGTTGGCGATGCCAATACGAACTTCGGCTACGAGCTGATCAAGAGCTACGCCGCCATCGAAGAAGAAGGTCCCAATTACGTCTCCTATGCCTTGATGACAAAGGACGGTCGGAAAGTGAAGTCCACCACAGTCCCGCTCTATCAGGACAAGAATCTGATCGGCTTCATCTGCGTCAATATTGACATCTCTCAATTCGGCAGCGCCAACAGGGATGCGGAAGAGGCCTTCATCAAGGCCTTCACCAGCACCTCCTCTTCCGAAAAAATCCATGAGGTCATAGAAAATACCTCTCGAAACTTGCTCAACACGACGACGAACAAATGAAACTGATTTCCAGCGTACTACCCGCAGTAATAGCAATGTTTATCTCTCCCACCCTGCAAGCAAAGGATCTCGAAATGCAAGACCAGAATTTACATTTCCAACTCAGGAAGCCGCTTCTCATCATGACCGAAGAAAAAGGTTTTTTGGCCTGTGGCTATATCAATGTCGAAACTTGCAACAAGACCGGCGAAGCATGCGCGATCGTAACCGGCGTCAATAACTACGATGAGATGAAGGCCGCCAAGATCGTGACCGCGAGTGAAGCTGCTATCGCCCTCGGTATCGGACCGGGCATGACCGGCGCCACCGCACTGGCAATCCTCAGCGGAAAATAATCCGACATGCAACCGCCCATTCTGCTGTCGATACTTGCGGCATTGCCCGTATTGCTTTTGCCGGCCGGGATCGGTGCGGTTGCCGGCGCTTCGCCATATGTTCGCCGAGCGAACAAGGTGTTCTGGCTGTGCGCCCTGCTATTGCTCTGTGTTTTACCTGTTGTAGTCGATGAAAGATGGTCTGACCTGAACAAACTGTTACCGGCCTTCATCGCCGTTGTTGTCCTTTACCTTTTGTATGCGACAGAAAAGGATGAATCTGAAAAGATCGCCAGTGCACAGCAAGACGTCAGCGCTGCGTTCACGGAACTGGCGGACCGGATGGATGGCGAAGACAGCCGTTTATGCGCCAGCCTCCACGACGACTTGAATCCTTGTCTGATATTTTCCAAAAGAAAAATAGAAGAATGTCTTACGCTGACTCGTGGGCAGGAAAACATCGCGGCAATCTTAAACAGAGCGATGCTCGAAATTGACCGCGCTTATTCCCTCAGCCGCGCCATCATCAACAAGGTACATGTCGAAACCGTCGAGTCGATCGGCTTGATTGCCGCGTTGGAAGAGTTGATTTCGCACTACAACGAAATCTCTCCGTTACAACCGAAGCTCCAACATAACCTCACGAGAAAGATCGAACAGTCTCTCAGCAAAACCCGTTCGATCGTCATCTATCGGATCGTGCGGGAAGCACTTCTGAATGCGGTAAAACACTCACGCGCAAAAAATCTTCTTGTTTCCATTCGTGTTCACTCGCGCCAGCATCAGCTTCATATTTCCGTCCAAGACGATGGCAGAGGCATGGCCGATAACGCCAAGCCCGGCGTAGGCCTCATCGACATGCGCATCCGCGCCATCCAGGCCGGCGGCACGCTGTCGATCCGGAACGGTGAAAACAGTTGCGGCACCCTGATCGAACTGAGCATTCCCCTGCCCCGATGATGCCGCTGGAAACGCAACGCGAGATCTGGCGCACCAATCTTCTCTTGCTGCTACCCGAGCTGCACAGCGGCGAACGGCTGTTGGCGCAAGAGTGGATCGGTCGGGACATCCTCAAATATCGCGTGATCTGGGAAGGATGCCGGGCGATTGAAAAGAAATTGTCCGCATGCCTCGGCGAACTGGGTGGTCTTGGAGAAACATGGTGAATCGGATCATCCTGCCGGCTCTCGTAGCACCACAATAAATCTTCCTCTGATCCGCGCAATCTCGCAATCGACTTCCACCGCGCGACGTTCGATCACGAACACGTCGGCGCCGCCGATGGTGATCATCGGATGGTGCCAGACACCGCGGCGCAGCGTGACGCCCTGGCCCGGCTCGACGATGAAGGCCTGGATGGCGTCTTCATCGGGCACGTCGCCACCCTGCGTCACCACCACCAATATGCGCCCCTGCGCCATCGGCACGAAGCTCTGGCTGCCCAGCAGGTGACGCTCGAACATGGTCAGCGCATAGGGCGCGACGTGCGTGCCGTCCTGCGTGCGGAAGATCGCCACGCAAGCCTCGCCGCCCTGCTCGCTCACGTCCAGTTGCGTCAGGTCGTCGAAGCGTTGTGCCGTGCCTTCGTTGATCGGCGAACTGTTGGCGCCGCCGATACCGTCGCGGACCGGCACGATGACGTCGCCGAACGGCGCGAACGCCGCCGGCGTCAACATTTGTGCAACGATGGTGCGAGCCGGCGATGCGGCGTCAGGCGAGCTCATCGATAAACTTTCTCGACAGGCGGATCAGCGCCTGGTCGCTGCCCTGCGGACCGATGATGGAGAAACCGAACGGCGCGCCATCCAGCGTCATCAGCGGCAGCGAAATCTGCGGGCAACCGGACAGGCCGGCCAGGCACAACATGCGTACGGCCTGGTTGCGATAATTCTCCAGCACCTCTTCCGAGTCGCTCAGCAGCGGCGCAATGTCCGGCATGCTCGGCAGCACGATCACGCGGTCGTTGCCGAGCAGGCGCAGGAAATCTTCGGTGAAGCGCTGGCGCACGTTGCTGTGTTCTTCCATCTGCTGCGGCGTGATCTTGCTCGACCAGGCAAAGCGATCAGCGACGCCGGGACCGAGTTGCAGGCCATGCCGGGTAATGGTCTCGCCGTGGTTCTGCCAGGCCTCGTATCCCTGGATGTGGCGGAACGCCCAGTACAAGGCATCGAATGACGGCGTCGCGGTCTTGACCGGCAGCGGCACGCCGATCAGGCCGGACAGGCGCTCCAGCGTCTGCATGAACACCGCCTGCACGCGTGGCTCCAGCAAGGCCAGCACGTCGGCCGCCACCAGCACCTGCGGCATGGCCGGCATGCCGTCGGGAAGCAAGCAAGTGTCTTCGCGCAGCAGCACTTCTCCAACGCGCGCGAAGCTGTCGATGTCGCGTGCGAACCAGCCGCAGGTGTCGAACGATGGCGCCAGGTCCATGCAACCCTTGAGGCTGACGCGCGCATGCGTGGGACGCAGGCCGATCAGCCCGCAGTGGCTGGCGGGAGCACGTACGGAACCGCCGGTATCGGTACCGAGTGCAACATCCGCCAGCCCGTTGGACACTGCGGAGGCCGACCCCGAACTGGAGCCGCCTGGAATCCGCTCGGGCGCGCCGCCGTTGCGCGGCGTACCGAAGTGGGCGTTCTTGCCGTTCATCGAAAAGGCCAGCTCGTCGGTATAGGTCTTGCCGACGAAGGTGGCGCCGGCCTGCGCCAGCGCCACCACCGACGGCGCCGATGCGGTCTTGACGCCCGACAGTGCCAGCATGTGCGGATTGCCGCAGCCGGTCGGATAGCCGGCGACGTCGAAGATATCTTTCACCGCAAGGCGCAGGCCCGACAACGGGCCCGACGCGATCGCCATCATCGCCATGGGCGCAGGATAGGGGACGAAACAATGTGCGGCTTGCGCCGCGGAGATGTCGACTGACATGGATGATTCTTTCGGACGAAAAAAGGAAGTATTGGTCTGATCGTTCATGGCGCAGGACGGTTCAGTTTGTCGCCGCTGTGACCTCGTTGACCTGAACAATCTGATGCACGCGCAAGCAGCTGACGACATGTCCCGGCGACAACACCTCGTCGCGCGGCTGCACGCTGCTGCATTCGGCGACGGCGTATTTGCAGCGCTCGGCAAAGGCGCAACCGGCCGGAAGATTGCTCAGGTCCGGTGGCGCGCCGCCGATGGTTTCCAGGCGCTGGCCTTTTTGCATGGCGCCATGGCTGCGGCTCTTGAGCAGCGACAAGGTGTAGGGATGGCGCGGACGCGTCAGCAACTCGGCGGCGGGGCCCTGCTCGATGATCTTGCCGGCGTACATGACGGCGATGCGATCGGCCACTTCCGCAGCTGCGCCGATGTCGTGCGTGACGAAGACGATGGACAGGCCAAGCTCCTTTTGCAGATCGCGCAGCAGCAACAGGATCTGGATCTGGACGGTGGCGTCGAGCGCCGTGGTAGGTTCGTCGGCCAGCAAGACTTTGGGCGAGCACGACAAGGCCAGCGCGATCATCGCGCGCTGCCGCATGCCCCCCGACATCTCGTGCGGGTAAGCATCGAGGCGGCGCTCCGGGCTCGGGATGCGGACTTTCTCGAACAGGCTCAGCGCCTGCTTGTGCGCCTCGGCCTTCGACACTTTCTTGTGACGGCGGATCGCTTCGACGATCTGCGCGCCGACGGTGTAGACCGGATCGAGCGCCAGCAGCGGCTCCTGGAAAATCATCGCGACCGTATCGCCGCGCAGCGCCGCCAGCTCGCGCTGGGACATCTTCAGCACGTCCTTGCCGTCGACGTCGAGGCCGCCGCTGATGCGCGTCGAACGTTCCGAATGCAGGCGCATGATGGAGCGCAGGGTGACACTCTTGCCCGAGCCGGACTCGCCGATCAGGGCCACTACTTCACCCTGGGCGACGGCGAGGTTGACGCCGTTGACGGCGCGGATCAGTTTCTTCGGCGCGAAGAACTGCACCTGCAGATCGCGCAGCGTAATCATGTCATGCATGGCTCACCTCGCCGGCAGTGGAAAACAGGGATGCGGTGTCGGCTTCATAGCGCAGGCAGGCGACGCCATGGCCGCTGTCGTCGGTGGCGAACACCGGAGCGCGCTGGCTGCACACTGGCTGGACATAGGCGCAGCGCGTATGGAAGCGGCAGCCGCTGGGCGGGTTGATCGGATTGGGCGGATCGCCGGCCAGCGGCGCTTCCATCGTGCGTTGCAGCGGATCCATGCTGGGCATCGACTTGAGCAAGGCACGCGTGTAGGGATGCCTGGGCTGGTCGAACACCTGGTCCGACGAACCGATCTCGACCACCTGGCCGAGGTACATCACCAGCACGCGGTCGGAAATGAAGCGCACCACGTTGAGGTCATGGCTGATGAACAGATACGTCAGGCCGAACTCCTGCTTGAGGTCGAGCAACAGGTTGAGCACCTGCGCCTCGACCGACTTGTCGAGCGCCGAGACGGCTTCGTCGAGGATCACCAGGCGCGGCGCCAACGCCAGGGCGCGCGCGATATTGACGCGCTGGCGCTGGCCGCCGGACAGCTCGTGCGGATAGCGGCCGGCAAAACGCTCCGGTTGCAAGCCCACGCGCGCCAGCAAGTCGCGTGCGCGCGTGATCGCTTCACGCGACGGCAAGCCGTGCACAGTAGGAGCAAACGCAATCGAATCCTCGATCGTCATGCGCGGGTTGAGCGACGAGTAGCTGTCCTGGAACACCATCTGCGTCTGGCGGCGGAACTGCCGCAGCGGCAAGGCGCGCGAACCGACCGTCTCGCCGTCGAACACCAGCTCGCCGCTGTCCTGATTGATCAGTTGCATCAGCACGCGCGCGGTGGTCGACTTGCCGCAGCCGGATTCACCGACCACGCCCAGCGTCTCGCCCTTGAGGATGTCGAAGTTGACGCCGTCCACCGCGCGCACCGCACTGCGTGGTGACGCAAACGGCAAGCCCTTGCCCTTGAGCGGAAAATGCTTGAGCAGATCGCGCACCTGCAGCAGTGGCTGGCGCGGTCCGCCGATATCACGTTGGTCCGTCATTGCTTGACCTCCATCGCCGAACGCAAACCGTCGGACAACATGTTGAACGAAATCGATGTGATGAAAATGAAGGCGCCCGGCAACGCCGCGACCCACGGCTGCGTATAGATCGCCGTGCGCAGCGTGTTGAGCATCAGGCCCCACTCCGGCTCCGGCGGCTTGACGCCAAGACCGAGGAAAGACAAACCCGAAGCCAGGATCATCGACACCGAAATCAGGCTGGTCGAGTACACGAAAATCGGCCCCAGCACGTTGCCCAATACGTGGGCGCGCACGATGGTGAAGGCGCTCGCCCCCGAGGCCCGCGCGGCATCGACGTAGTCGCTGCGGCGCACCTGCGTGGTGACGCTCTCGGCGATACGCGCGATCTGCGGAATGAAGACGATGGTCAGCGAGGTCAGCGCATTGACGATGCCGGCGCCGAGTGCACCGGACAGCGCGATCGCCAGCAGCACCGACGGGAACGCATACAGCACGTCGATGGTGCGCATGATGGCGGTGTTGGTGAAACCGCCGGCATAGCCGGCGAGGATGCCGATGCCGCTGCCGATGACGAAGGCCGTCAGCACCGGCGTGATGCCCATGAACAGCGACAGGCGTCCGCCCAGCATCAGGCGCGACAACAGATCGCGGCCGAGCTCGTCGGTGCCGAACAGATGGTCAGGCGTGCCGATCGGTTTCAGGCGCGTGAACATCGAGGTGGCGAAGGGATCGGCCGGCATGATCCACGGCGCGAACACGGCGATGCCGATCAGCGTGAGCAGGATGACGGCGGCGATCATCGCCAGCGGATTGCGCACGATGCGCGCGGCGACGTTGGCCCAGTGGCCGCGTGAACGTTTGAATGCAGGTAAAGGTAAGGCGGAGACGGGAGTTGCAGCAGTCGCTTGCAGGGTCGACATGGTCATGCCCTTTCTATGCGTGGATCGAACATGGTTTGCAGGATGTCGACCAGCAGGTTCAGCGACACGAAGAACAAGGCAAGCACCAGGATCGTGCCTTGCAACAGCGGCAGGTCGCGCTGGAAGATCGCCTGGTTCAGCAGGAAGCCGGTGCCGGGCCAGGAGAACACGGTTTCAATCAGGATCGAGCCGCCCAGCAGGTAGCCGAGCTGCAGGCCCATCACCGCCATGGCGGTCGGCGCGCAGTTCTTGACCACGTGGCGGAACACGCCGAACTCACCGAGGCCGCGCGCCTTGAGGCCGATCACGAATTCCTGCGACAGGATGTCGGCTACCAGCGCCCGCACGGTGCGTGCAATGATGCCCATCGGGATGAAGGACATCGTCACGGCCGGCATGATCAGGTATTTGACGTGCTCGAAGTCCCAGATCCAGGCAGCCGATCCGTCCGGCCCGGCGCCGGTGGCCGGCAGCCACATCAGTTGCGACGAAAAGATGATGACCAGCACCATGCCGAGCCAGTAGTGCGGCACGCTGACGCCGACCACGGAGATGAAGGAGGCGATCTTGTCGACCCAGGAGTTGCGGAAATAGCCGGCGACGAAGCCGAACAGCGAGCCGAAGAAAAAGCCGATCAGCGTCGCCAGTGCGGCGATCATGAAGGTGTTGCCGACCGCCTTGAAGACTTCTTGCGCGACCGGTCGTCCGGTGGCGATGGAGCTGCCGAGGTCGCCGTGCATGGCGCGCCAGACCCAGCTGAAAAATTGTTCGGGATAGCTGCGATTGAAACCGTAGAGCTCCATCAGCTGCTTCTGCAAATCGACGGACGCGTCCGGCGGCAGGATCGCCACCAGCGGATCGCCCGGTGCGATGTGGACCAGCATGAAGCACAGGAACGCGACGCCCAGCATGATGGGCAAGGCATACAGTACGCGGCGGATCAGATAGGAAATCATGGGCGGTCTTCAGTAAGTCTTGGGTTGCTTCTCTTGCTTGCTGCCGGCATTACCCGCGCAATGCCGGCAGCAATGTTCACAACGTCAATGCATCAACGCAGCGTCAATCCATCGTCATCGTGGCGATGTCGATGAACCAGCTTTGCGGCTGCACTACACCCTTGACCTTGGCCGAAATGGCGCGCGGACCGGTGTCGTGCGCCACCCAGACGAACGGCGCTTCATCGACGATCTTGGCGTGCAGCTGGGCCAGCAAGGCGTCGCGCTGTTTGGCGTCGAAGGTGGTGCGCGCCTTGGCGATGATGGCGTCGACTTCAGGGTTGCTGTAGAAGCCCCAGTTGTTCGACACAGGCGGCGCCGCCTTGCTGCTGACGAAGCGCACCATCGCGAAGAACGGATCCATCGCCGCGAAGCTGATGTTGACCGCGTCCGAACCGTGCGCACTCGGATCCTTGGCGCCGATACGCCAGTTGGTGTACAGCGTGTTCCACTCGATCACGTCGAACTGCACGTCGATGAAGCAGGCCTTCAGGTTCTGCTGCATGAATTCATTCATCGGCAGCGGCTGCATCTGGCCGGAGCCGGATGCCGAAATCTGCACCTTCACCTTGAGCGGCTTGGCGGCTGAATAGCCTGCCTCGGTCATCAGCTTGCGTGCGCCGTCCGGGTCGTACTTGATGTGGAAGCTCGGGTTGCCGCGCCATGGATGGCCCGGCTCGACGGTGCCGGTGGCTTCGCCCATGAGGCCGCCCAGCAATTGCTTCATCGCAGGGCGGTTCACGCACAGGTTGGCGGCGTAGCGTACGCGCTTGTCCAGCCAGGGCGAACCGGGGACGAAGGACAATTGCCACGGCCACACGTGCGGCTGCGGATTGGAATAAATCTTGAAGCCGCGCGCCTTGATGGTGTCGAGCGCATCAGGCGCCGGCGCCTCGATCCAGTCGACCTGGCCGGACAGCAAGGCGGCGGTGCGCGAGTTGGCTTCCGGCAGCGGCAGCATCACCACCTTGTCGATTTGCGGACGGCGCTTGGCATCCCAGTATTCGGGATTCTTGGCCAGTTCCAGACGCTCGCGCGGCACGAACTTGGTCATCTTGAATGGACCGGTGCCCGAAGCATCGGCAGCGAATGCCGCCCATGCCTGCTTGGAGCGTTCAGCCTTGTCGCTTACCGAACCCGGCACAGCGGCCAGCTTCTTGGCCCACTGCAGCGGCGAGGCCATGAACAGGTTGGTCAGGTTGATCGGCAGGAAGGAGTCCGGCTCGGAAGTGGTCAGCTCGACGGTGAGATCATCGATCTTCTTTGCAGTGCGCAGCGTTGGCATGCGTGACGCCGTCACGCCCACCTGGCTGGGATCGAAGTTGGGCGCGTCCTTGTCGAGCACCTTGGCGACGTTCCACACCACCGCGTCGGCGTTGAAGGCGGAGCCGTCATGGAACTTGACGCCCGGGCGCAGCTTGAAGATCCACTTGGTCTTGTCCTTGGCATCGACCGCCCACGACACAGCCAGGTCGGGAATCACTTCGCTGGCCTTGTCGGCCTTGGACAGGTCCCATTGCGTCAAGCTGTCGTACATCGGGATGCCGGTGAAGCGATTGCCTTCGAAGCCCTGGTCGGGCTGGCCCAGCGTGCGCGGAATATCGCCGGCGGTCATGGCGATGCGCAGCACTTTTTCAGCGTGCGCGCCGATCGAGGTCAGCAAGCCGAAGGCCAGCGTACAGGCCAGGGTGATTGCGCTTGGTTTGGTCAGTTTCATGTCGATGCTTCCTTTTGTTGTTGAGGACGGCGAGGGGTGATGGGTGATGCTTGCGGGCTTGAGGACGGTGCAAAAAACAAGTGATCAGGGTTGAAGGAATTCGATGCCGGCGCGCGCAGCGGTCTGCAGCAAATGACGTTGCATGGCGGTACGGGCGCCCTCGGCATCGCCCGCTGAAATGGCGGCGGCGATGGCGCGATGTTCTTCGGCGGTTTCCCAGATGCGTGAGTGGTCGGCAAACGGCAGGCGCTGGCTGTGGCTGATGCGCGTTTCAAAATCGCGCACTACCTGCATCAGCCCACCGTTGCCGGACAGCTCTGCGAGCAATTGATGGAACTCGAGATCGGCTTGCGAGGCGGTGACCAGGTCGACGTTTTTCAGCGCCTCTTCGAAACGCGCCTGCACGCCCCACAAGCGCGGCGTGGTGTGGGCATTGATGACGCGCGCGGCCAGCGCGGCGGCGGCCGGTTCGAAGACGTAGCGCAACTGGAAGGTGGATTGCAGCTCAGCCGACGACGGCAGCGCCGCGCCGCTGCGCGCAGGGGCCGTGGCTGCGCTGCTGCGGCCGGAGGTCACCAGCGTGCCCTTGCCGGGCATGGCGCGGATGAAGCCGAGCGCTTCCAGCATCGACAGCGCTTCGCGCAACGAGGCGCGGCTGATGCCGAGCGACTCGGCGAGATCGCGCTGACCCGGCAGCATCTGTCCGGTCTTGTACGTCCCGGACAGGATCTGGCGCTGCAAAGTTTGTGCGGCGATATTGGGCATGCTCATCGGTTTCCCCTTTTTGGTCTGACTGGTCAGACCGCAAGAGGCGATATAGCAATTGACATGCCACCTGTTCGCCAAAACGGCGATTACGCAGCGGCGGCGGTGATTGCGGAGGAGATGGCGGGGATGTTTTCAGGCGCGGGCGATCGCCTGAACGATGCGCTGAAACAAACCGCTGCACGAATTTCATGCAGGCGCGTGCGGTGGAAATGTGCGTTAAGCGTGCACATCTCTGAAACCGAAACGGAGTATGCATTCCGCACCGCCGGGCGCAGTTTTCAGCGCCCAGTGACGATCAGTTAACTTGCATCGTCACCGGCGGAGACTGGAGAAGAGAAGAATCAGGCCGGACGCGGAGCCTGCATCGTGTGGCGCGCAACGTAGCGATACAACAGCAGCGCGGCGATACCGCATAGCGCCATCAGCGTCGTCAGCGGCAAGGCGGTGCCGTCGTGCCACACGCCCATGATCACGCCCGACAACATGCCGATGCCGAACTGCAGCGTGCCCATCAGCGCGGCCGCCGTGCCGGCTTGCTTGCCTTGCTGTGCGAGTGCGATGGCCGAGGCGTTGGGACCGACGAAACCGTGGCACGACAAAAAGCCGAAGAAGCCGATCAGCAGTAACGGCAGGCTTTCATATCCGCAGGCCACCAGCACCGCCACGATGGTGGTCAGGATGGCCGGGATCCAGATGATCTTGCCGAGCACGCGGTCGGCGCTGCGCTTGACGACCAGGCGCGCATTGATTTGCGAACAGGCGATCAGGCCGATGGCGTTGGCGCCGAACACGAAGCCGAAGTTCTGCGGCTTGATGCCATGCAGTTCGATCAGCACGAACGGACCACCGGAAATATAGGCGAACAGCCCGGCTTGAATCAGGCCGCCGCACAAGACGTAAGCCATGAACTGACGATGGCGCAAAAGATCAACGTACTGGCGCAGCACGCGCCCCAGATGCAAGGGCACCACGTGTGCCGGGTCACGCGTTTCTTCCATCACGCGATGCGTGCAGATCAGGCAGATCGCGCCGAACACAGTCAGCGTCGCGAAAATTGCGCGCCAGGTCGAAAACGTCAGCAGCAGGCCGCCGATGAAAGGCGCCAGGATCGGCGCCAGACCGAATACCAGCATCAGCATCGAGAATGCGCGTGCGGCGCCATCGGCGCCCATCTTGTCGCGCACCACGGCGCGCGGGATCACCATGCCGGAACTGCCGCCCAGCCCTTGGAAGAAACGCAGCACCAGCAGCGTTTCGATATTGGGCGCAAAGGTACAGCCGACCGATGACAGGACATACAGGCAAATGCCGAAGTACAACGGCGGCTTGCGGCCAAAGCGGTCGCTGATCGGTCCGTAGAACATCTGTCCGAGCGCCAGGCCGATCAGGAAAGTCGATAGCGTCAGCTGGATGGTGTTGCTGCCCACGCCGAGGTCCTTGGCGATGAAGGAAAAACTGGGCAGGTACATGTCGATCGACAAGGCGCCCATCGCCGTCAGCGCGGCCATGAGGATCAGCCAACCGGGAAGGCGTTTGCCCTGTAAAGGCGAAGAATCTGTTTGCATGAGGAGAACACAAAAAACCGGACCCGGCTGATGGCCGGTGCAACCGATGTACGGCTTGCACAGGACAAGGCAGGAAACGATCAGAGCATGAGAGGGGAAGCGTGGCGCGCAGGAAAACGCGCATCTCGCATTATACCGTTGGCGGGCAATCCCTTCAGGCGGCAGTTGCGATACGGCAATCCGGAGACGCCGGGACCGTGCATGTTCCGACCTGTTGCACGGCGTTCTTGAAGAGACCGGTAGTTACGGCTTCCGCAATCTTTTTTTTGATGATCGCTCAACATTCGTTCAGCAATTTGCAAAAAGATGTCACACTGATTGCAAACAATAACTCGATGAAATGCCGCAAGGAATTTGCAAATTCAGCGGACATTTTCATACTACCCAGAATGTTTGGGGCCTTGGTTTTTTTGGGGAAGCATTCAGGACGATGCATGGGTAAGGGCAAAATAAAAAGAATCGCAGCGCGGGCCGTTTCCCCTGCCTGGCGCTTGCCGGCCACATTGCTGTTGTGCCTGCTTGCGGCCTGCGGACCGGATGCCGACAGTGATGGCGCCGGCCCGACTGCAGTGGCGCAAACCCAGATCACCGCCCTCGTGTGGGCGCCCGACTGGCCCGACGAAATGCATCGCATCGCCGACGAGTTCCATCGCGCGCACCCGGATATCAGCGTCGACGTGCAGTTCATGATCGGCAATTCGGTCGAAGAAAACCTCAAACCCAAGGTCGCTACCCGCAACCTGCCCGACCTGGTGTCGGTCAATCCGAACGCCTACAGCGCCGAGCTGGCTGAACAGGGCGTATTGGCCGACCTCGGCGGAACCGCGGCATGGAGCAACATGCTGGCGTCGCTCAAGCCCGACTGGACCAGCCGGCACGGCAAGCACTTCGGCATCTCCGGCGGCGTCGCGGCGACGCTGATCTATTACAACAAGGAAATGTTCAAGCGCGCCGGCATTGCCGCGCCGCCGACCCATTTCGAGGAATTCCTGGCGGCCTGCGCGGCACTTAAAAAGGCCGGCTTCACGCCGATGGTCTGGACCGGTGCGTTCCCCAATACGCTGGCCAACGGGCCGTTCAGTTTCGGCTTCGCCAACAGCGTGGCGGCGCGCCATCCGCACGACTGGAAGCAGCGTATCGCCGATGGCAGCCTCGATCTCGTCAATGGCAATGGCGACGCCGTGGACATCTTCGCCAAAATCAAGCTGATCGCCGACAAGGGCTACCTGCAACGCGGCTACATGAACACCAGTTATGACGAAGGCATTCAGCTGTTCGCCGACGGCAAGGCGGCCATGGCGTTCCAGGGGACGTGGTCGTCGGGCGCACTGATGCACGGCAAGGGCTTCAGCACCGGCGTGTTCGTGCCGCCCTGGAATGCGCGCGGCAAGACGGTGGTGCCGGTGCTCGGCAGCGAGACCGGCTTCGCCGTAGGCAACACGCGCAACAAGGAGGCTGCACTGCAGTTCCTCGAATTCATCTACGGCAAGGGCTTTGCGATCCAGCAGAACAAGCGCCAGAACATCCCTCCGCTCCGGCAGGTCGGCGGCAAGGTGGTGAGCGACCCGCAGATCGACGCCTACGTCCGGCAAGTGACGCAGGCGCCGCTGACGGCGCCGCTTTATTATTCCTACCTGCCGACCAACACCATCGACTTGCTGCATCCGCTGCTGCAAGAGGTCTTGCTCGGCAAGACCTCGCCGCGCCAGGCGGCGCTGACGCTCGACCGGTCGATCCGCCATGAAGCGCGCACGGAGAACAAATAAGCCATGAGCAGCACACCTTCCCACGACCGGCACGGCAAGGATCTCGCCGCATGAAGAAGATGCTCGACCTGCTGTCGCTGAGGCTGTTGCGCCGGATCGAGATCCGCTATCGGTTGATCAATTCCTTTTTGCTGGTGTCGATGCTGCCGCTGCTGATCGCCGGCGTCATCGCATATCGCGAATCGAGCAATGCCTCGCAGGAAAAGATCCGCATCTTCGCCGGCGAAGTGGTCAAGCAGGTGGCGCAGAACATGCTCCAGCAGATCGAGAAGATCGAATCCTCAAGCGAGGAATTGGCGATGTCCGAACGCATGCAGAACGCGCTGGCTGCCTACTACAGCAAGAACCCTTCCGAACGCGCCGCCGGCCATGCCGACATCATTCGCCTGCTGCTCGAAAACTACGGCTCCTTCGAATACGTCAACCAGAAATACGTGCTCGACCGCCGTCATCGCATCATGGATCCACAGGTATTCGCCCAGCTCGGCGACGGCGTGGCGCGCTTCGCCGAAGATGCGCCCGACATGAAAGGCCGGCCATACTGGGACGTCTACAGCACCGCCGCCGGACAGACGAGCGTAGTGATGCTGCGCGACATCCTGTTCAAGGGCAACAACCGCGTCGGCGGCACGCTGTTCATCGGCTTGCGACCGTTGCACTTCTCGCGCATCTTCGAGTCCGTCAACCTCGGCTACGGCTCGCGCATGCTGGTGATCGACGCCCGCGACGGCCATGTCATCGTGAGCGCAAATGCGACGAATGCCGCCAATGACAACACGCCGGAGTCGGGCCTGGTCGCAGCGATCGCACGCAGCGTGGCGGAACAGCGCGACAAGTTCGTGTCTTACCGCGACGGCGACAACAAGAAGCAGCTCGCCGCTTTCGCGCCGGTGCCGCACACCAACTGGATGGTGGTCAGCATCACGCCGCTCAATGCGCTCAACGCCGAAGTGCGCTCGGTCCGCAACAAGATCATCCTCGTCGGCGTGCTGTGTTTCGTGCTGGCGCTGGTGCTGTCCTTCATCATCGCACGCAGCATTTCGCTGCCGCTCAAGCAGCTGGTCGGCGTGATGAAAGCGACCCGCACCGGCAACTATCTGATTCGCATGGATTACGAAGGCAAGGATGAAATCGCGGAGTTGTCGCAGCGTTTCAACGACATGGCGAGCAAGGTCCACCAGCACAACGAGCGGCTCGAAGAACTGGTGGCTGAACGCACGCGCGAACTGGAACAGGCCAACCATCAGCTGGAAGCGCTGAGCGCGACCGACAGCCTGACCGGCATCGCCAACCGGCGCCGTTTCGATGAAGCGCTGAGCGGTGAATTGCGGCGCGCGGTGCGCTCGCAGAAGCCGCTCGCGCTGATGATGCTCGACGTCGATTATTTCAAGAACTACAACGACCGCTACGGCCACCTGGCCGGCGACGATTGCCTGCGCACCATCGCCCGCGTGCTGCGCACCAGCTCGCGTCGCGCCACCGACCTTGCGGCGCGCTACGGCGGCGAGGAGTTTGCCGTGATCGTGGCGGAGAGCGACAGCGCCAATGCGCTTCAGCTCGCCGAGAATATCCGTAATGCCATCGCCGCATTGTGCATCGCGCATGAGGATTCCCCCTTCGGCTGCGTCACCTGCAGCATCGGCGTCACCGCCGTGCAGGTTGACGAGAACATGAGCACCGACACGCTGCTGCGACTGGCGGACGTCGCCTTGTATCAAGCCAAGGCGCTCGGCCGCAATCGCGTGGTATTGAGCGATCAACCCGGCGCGACCGGATGATCTTGCGCAGCTCACGTCAGGTCATCCCGTGATGTGAACAAGACGACAACGTTGTTGCAATGCGGCCTCGCAAGATGGTCGCAAAGGTCCGTAACTGACCACCATTTCCCGGCCTTTTCCCCGCATTGCCGACCGCACCGACGGACTACCATGCAATGCTGGTCCTGCCCTTCCCCCGCGCAGGTTGCACAAAAAACAATATCGAGACGGAAGAAATCAAATGAAAAATATGCGCATCGGCTCGCGCCTGGGTCTGGGTTTTGCATTGGTGTTGTCACTGTTGGTGTTGATGACGGTCATCGGCGTGTGGCGGCTGCAGGATATCGGCGGCCGCACCGCCACCATGATTGCACTGGACTTGCAGAAAGAGCGGCTGGCCTCCGAATGGGCTGCCAACATCGACGCCAACGGCGTGCGTACGGCGGCGGTCATCAAGAGCAACAACGCTGACCATCAGAAGTTTTTCAAGGACCAGATGGCCGGCACGGTGGATCGCACCAGCGCGGTTCAGAAGCAACTTGACGAGCTGATCAAATCGGCTGAAGGACGCAAGCTGTTCGACTCCCTGCTGGCGCAGCGCAAGGTCTACAACGACTTGCGCAACAAGATCATCAAGATCAAGGAGGGCGGCGACGAAGCGACTGCGCTGGCGGCGCTTGAAACCGAACTGCTGCCGGCGATGAAGGAATACTCCGCCCGCGTCAACGCCGTGGCGACGCATCAACGCGACGTCATCAACCGCAACGCGGCGATCGTCGATGCACAATATCGCTCCGGCCGCGCCATCCTGATTGCGGTGGGCGTGCTGGCGCTGCTGGTGGGCGTCATTGCCTCCTGGCGCCTGTCCGACGGCATCACGCGACCGCTGCGCCGCGCGGTGCAGGCCACTTCCGCGGTCGCGGCCGGCGACCTCAGCACACACGTGGTGGTGGATCGCAAGGATGAAATCGGCCAGTTGCTGCAAGGCCTGCACGACATGTCGCAGAACCTGCTCAAGACCGTGCGCGAAGTGCGCAACGGCGCCGACACCATCGCCACCGCGTCATCCGAGATCGCTACCGGCAATCTCGACCTGTCGTCGCGCACCGAACAGCAGGCCGGATCGCTGGAAGAAACCGCCTCGGCCATCGAGCAATTGGCCGCGACCGTGAAGCAGAACGCGGAGAACGCGCGCGAAGCGAATCAATTGGCGCTGACCGCTTCCAACGTCGCCGTCGAAGGCGGCGCCGTGGTCGGCCAGGTGGTCGACACGATGGGCGCCATCAATGAATCCTCGCGCCGCATCGTCGACATCATCAGCGTGATCGACGGCATTGCCTTCCAGACCAATATCCTGGCATTGAACGCTGCCGTGGAAGCAGCGCGTGCCGGCGAACAGGGCCGCGGCTTTGCGGTGGTGGCGAGCGAAGTGCGCAGCCTGGCGCAACGCTCGGCGTCGGCCGCCAAGGAAATCAAATCGCTCATTGACGACTCGGTCGACAAGGTCGGCTCGGGCACGCGCCTGGTGGAACAAGCCGGCAAGACCATGACCGAGGTGGTCAGCAGCGTCAAGCGCGTGAGCGACATCGTCGCCGAGATCAGCGCCGCCACACAGGAACAAAGCACCGGCATCGGCGAAGTCAATCACGCCATCACGCAGATGGACCAGGTCACGCAACAGAACGCCGCACTGGTGGAGGAAGCGGCGGCGGCGGCCGGTTCGCTGCAGGACCAGGCGGCCAAACTGGCGCAGGTGGTGAGTGTGTTCAAGCTCGACCACAATCAGGTCAATAGCGTGGGTAAGACCCATGCCAATATGCAGAACGCGAGCGTACCGAAGGTCGCGGCACCGATGAGGAATATCACGCCGCAGCGTCCCGTCATCGCTGCGGAAAAATCATCATCGCGCGCCATCGCGCCGCCGCGATCGGTACCACCACCACAACCACCACAACCACGGCAAGCGCCGGTCAAGGACAACGCCGACGACTGGGAAACTTTCTGATGTGCTGCTGACGTGCATCAAGCAGACGCGGTCCTGACCGCACCAAACAAAAAGGGCGCCCGACTTGCATCGGGCGCCCTTTTGATTTTCTGCTGCGCACTTACAGTTTGAAGTGCCGCCCTGCTTCCGCAAGTTTGCCGGCTTGCGTCTGCAGCAATTCCGATGTCGCCGACGCCTGCTCGACCAGTGCGGCGTTCTGCTGCGTGGTGTTGTCCATTTCGGTGACGGCCTGGTTGATCTGTTCGATACCCTGGCTTTGTTCCTGGCTGGCAGTGGCGATTTCGCCCATGATGGCGGTCACGCGCTTGACGCTTTCCACCATCTCGCTCATGGTCGCGCCGGCCTGCTCAACCAGTTTGCTGCCGGAGCCCACTTTCTCCACTGAATCGCCGATCAGCGCCTTGATTTCCTTGGCGGCCGCAGCCGAGCGTTGCGCCAGGCTGCGCACCTCCGAGGCCACCACGGCAAAGCCGCGGCCCTGTTCGCCGGCACGCGCTGCTTCCACTGCGGCGTTCAATGCAAGGATATTGGTCTGGAACGCGATGCCGTCGATGACGCTGATGATGTCGACGATCTTGTTCGACGATGCGTTGATCGCGCCCATCGTATCGACCACCTGCGACACCACGCCGCTGCCCTTGACCGCGACGTCGGAGGCGTTCTGCGCCAGTTGATTGGCCTGGCGTGCGTTCTCGGCGTTCTGCTTGACGGTGGAGGTGAGCTGCTCGATCGAGGCGGCGGTTTCTTCCAGCGAGCCGGCCTGCTGTTCGGTGCGCGACGACAGGTCGAAATTGCCGGAGGCGATTTCGTTGGCGGCGGTGGAAATCGAATCGGTACCGATCTGCACTTCGGAGACGATCTTGCGCAGACCGGTATTCATCTCGTCGAGCGCCTGCATCAGTTCGGCAATTTCATCCTTGCCCTGCTTCTGGATATTGGCGGTCAGGTCGCCGGCGGCCACCATGCGGGCAACGTCAAGCGCACGCTTGAGCGGGGTGGTGATGCTGCGCGAAATGATCAGCACCGCAGTCACGCTGATGGCCACCAGCAGCACGCCCAGCAACAACATCAGTTGCATGCCGCGGGCATTCGTCTTGTCGATGTCGGAGGCCATGCCGTCGATGGCGTTGCGCTGCATGCCCAGCAGCGCATGTACCTTGTCCGAATATGCCTTGGCCGCCGGGTCAAAGGCTTCCTTATAGGCCTTCTCGGCGGCCTCGGCATCGTCCGCCTTGCGCGAATTCATCACCAATTCCTTGGCGGCCTGGTATTTGTTGCGGGCGGCGATAATTTCCTTGAACAGCGCCCTTTCCTCATCCGAGCTTAGCAACGGTTCAAGCTTCTTGATGATGCCGCTACCCGATACGACGCTGGCGGCGATGACCTCCTTGAAGGTCTCCGACAACTTGGCGTCGGAGCTGCGCGCGATCATCGAGGTGCGCGCAATGGCCGAATAGGTCAGCACGAACCAGTCGGCCACCAGGCGCTCCTTGGCCAGCGGCAATTCCATCATGGAGCGGGTGGCATCGGAGTTGCGCTTGGCGTTGACCAGTCCTGCCGCGGTGGAAATGATCGCCAGCAACAGGACGATGGCAAAACCGAAGATCAGGCGGCTGGAAATCCGCATGTTGGAAAGTTGTTTCATGATGGCTGTCGCCCCCCGCTTACTGTCGATGTATTTATATTTCCCTGGCGCCGGTTCTGGTCCGGGCTCTGATGCAGATTACCGCGTTTTGACGGTATGGCAAATACAAGTTGGGGCGAAAGCAACACTGCTGCGCAGCAGCATCAAGGAAGGAAGTACGAAAAGAAGCGCAAGCCAAGGCCAAGGAACCGGATGGAAGCGCGCCCTTCCGAGGTGCGCCTCCTGATTCAGGCGAGACGCGCGAACGGCAAACGTTTGCCTTCGGCATCGCTGCGCAGCGCCAGGTCGATGATGGTCATGACGTCGACGGCGTCCTGCGCCGACACCGGGAAGGCCTTGCCGTCCAGCAGCGTGTCGCCCAGCGCGCGGTAGAAGCCGGCATAGTCGCCGTCCAGCGTGGCGTGCTCGCCTTGATGATCCCGATCTCCGTCGACTTGCCGCGACCATCCCGGCGGATTCTTGCCGAAACCGGCGTCGCCCGGACGCAAACCCGCTTTCAGCTGATCTTCCTGGACGTCGAGACCGTTGATCAGGTAACTGCCGCGCGTGCCATGCACGGTAAAACGCGGCGGCGGCAAGGCGCTCAGTGCGCTGGCATGCAGCACCACTTCCTTGTCGGCGTAGTGCAGTTGCAGATGGACATAGTCGGGCACCTGCGCCTTGTCGCGCTGCTGCCGCACGGTAGCCGACAGCGACTGCGGCGCACCGAACAAGGCCAGCGCCTGGTCGATCAGATGCGGACCGAGGTCGAACAGCAGGCCGCCGCCGTGCGCTGCTTCTTCGCGCCAGCGTTGCGGAATGCGCGGACGGAAGCGATCGAAGTGGGACTCGAAGTGCGTCACGCGGCCGAGCGCGCCGTCGGCGATCAATTGCCGCAGCGTCATGAAGTCGCCATCCCAGCGACGATTGTGGAAGGGAGCAAACAACAGGCCGCGTTGTGCCGCCAGTCGCGCGAGCGTTTGCGCGTCGGCGCCGGACAAGGTGACCGGTTTGTCGACGACGACATGCTTGCCCGCGTCCAGCGCGCGGCGCGCCAGCCCGAAGTGAGTGTCGTTGGGCGTGGCGATGACGATGCAGCCGATGTCGGCGCATGCGATCAGCGCATCGAAGTCCGCCACGATGTCTGTATCGGGATAATCGGCGCGGGCGCGCTCGGCCTGCGAAGTGGCGATCACGGCAAGCTCTGTGCGTCCACTGCGGGCGATCACCGGCGCGTGGAAGGTGGCACCGGCAAAGCCGTAGCCCATCAAACCCAATTTCAATTTCCCCGACATGGAGCTGCTCCTGGTTCTGTGCGCTTCAGACTTTCTTGACGAACTCGGTCTTCAGGCCCATCTGGCCGAAGCCGTCGATCTTGCAATCGATATCGTGGTCGCCCTCGACCAGGCGGATATTCTTGACCTTGGTGCCGATCTTGACCACGCCGCCGCCGCCCTTGAGCTTGAGATCCTTGATCACGGTCACGGTGTCGCCGTCCTGCAGGATGTTGCCGGCGGCGTCGCGCCAGACCTTGGCGCTGTCTTCCGCCGTTTCGGCGGCCTGGGGCGACCACTCGTGGGCGCATTCGGGACAGACGTACAGGGCGCCGTCTTCGTAGGTGAATTCGGACTGGCATTGGGGACAGGGTGGCAAGGTGCTCATGGTGGCTTTCGTGACGATGCGGCGGACACGCCGGATGCGTGTCGCCAGGTACGCAGTATACCGCCAGCACATCGACGCCAACCATGTTCGCAGCCGCTATACTGGAAGGCATTTCTCGCCATTGTCGTTGAAGGACTTTCACGCAGGAGTTGGCATGCTGCAGTCGCTTTCCGGTATTCCCGTCCATTCGTTGCGCAAGGAGTGTCCTCCGGGCGCCTGTGTGTGCGATCGCGAGAGCCTGCTCGACAGTGCGGCAGCAAACCCCGACACCGACGTGCGTGTGCTGATGCTGACGCAGGAACAAGAGCGCAGGTTGCTCGAACGCATCGAGCAGATTGCCAGCTACGACGATTTGCAGCACGTCGCCGGCCTGCTCTACAAACAACTCGGCGTCGTCTTGCGCATTGCGCCAAGCCCGCGCGAAGTACGCACGGTGCGCGGCTTTCTGATCCTGCTGGAAGAGCGTCCCGGCCTGTGCAAGAAGACGCGCCAGGCGGTGCCCGCGGCGATCCGCAAATGCCTGGAAAGCAATCCCGACATCGCCTTCGCCATCCTCAACGCCCACGATCTGCTGGGCGGCGCGTGATGTTGCTTCTCTCGATGTCGGCATATTCGGAAACCGCGTAAGCATCATCGAAAGCATTCGTTCTGCTAAAACACCGCTTTGTTTAGTCTTGATCCCTTGATAATTTTTTCGGGGCAGGGCATGACAACAACATCCACCACATCCACAACGTCGAACAAACGCCGCCTGGTCTTGCAGGGCGCCGCAGCAGCCGCATTGGCCGGCGCCGCCGGCTGGAGCAACGCCGCCGAAGAACGCACGCTGCGCATCGGCTACCAGAAATTCAACACGCTCAACATCCTCAAAGGCACCGGCAACTTGGAAAAGGCGTTGGCGCCGCTGGGCTGGAAGGTGAAGTGGTTCGAGTTCGCGGCCGGGCCGCAGCTGACCGAAGCGCTCAACGCCGACGCCATCGACTTCGGCCATGCCGCCGACACGCCGTCGGTGTTCGCCAACGCGTCGGGCGTCAACGCGGTGTATCTCGCCGCCGAACAACCGTATCCGAAAGGCATCGGCATCTTCGTCGCACAGGATTCACCGATCCGCTCGATCAAGGAATTGAAGGGCAAGAAGGTGGCGCTGGGCCGCGGCTGGAACGTGCAATACCTGCTGGTGCGCGCGCTCGAAGAAGTCGGTCTCGGCTACAACGACATCGTGCCGGTGTATCTGTCCAATGCCGCCGACGTGCGTGCCACTTTCCAGTCGGGCAATGTGGACGCGGCAGGCTTGTGGGATCCGTTCCTGGCCGGCCAGGAAATCTCGACGCGCCCGCGCATCCTGCGCGACGGCACCGGCTTGTCGAACAACCGCACCTTCCACCTGGCCACGCCGAAGTTCGCCGAGCAGAACAAGAACATCATCCGCATCCTGTTCGCCGAACTGAAGAAGACCAACAACTGGACCCAGGCCCATCCGCAGGAAACCGCCGACCTGCTGGCGCCGCAACTGGGCGTCGATGCCAAGGTGCTGCGCCTGGCGACCGAGCGCCGCAACTACACCACGGTGCCGCTCGACGCCGGGATCATCCAGGAACAGCAGCAAATCGTCGAAGCCTTCTACAAGCTCGGCCTGATCAAGAATCAGGTGCAGGTCAAGGACAAGGTTTACGGCGAAGCCTTGTTGTAAATCCACAGCGGCAAAGCACACGATGACGATGCATCTCGCGGCCTTCCTGATCGCCGGCAACGCGGCGCACAGCCAGGTGCTGTGGCGCCATCCGCGCAGCACGCCGGGCGGATTCCTGACGCTGGACTACTACAGGCGCATTGCGCAGACGCTGGAACGCGGCAAGTTCGACCTGCTGTTTTTCGCTGACCGGCTGGCGGTGTCGACGCGTTTCGGCGGCAGCCATCGCTACGGCGTGGCGCACGGCGACCAGGATGCGACACGCATGGACCCGTTGCCGGTGCTGGGCGCTATCGCGGCGGTGACGTCGCGCATCGGACTCGGCGCCACGCGCTCGACTACCTACTCGCAGCCCTATAGCCTGGCGCGGGAATTTTCCACGCTCGATCATTTGTCGGCGGGACGCGCGGCGTGGAATGTGGTGACCTCGGTGAACCAGGGCGAGGCCGACAACTTCGGCCTGCGTGAAACACTGGGCCATGACGAACGCTACGACCGCGCCGATGAATTCCTCGCAGTCACGCACAAGTTATGGAACAGCTGGGATGCGCAAGCACTGCTGCTGGACGCCGGCAGCGGACGCTATGCCGATCCCGGTCACGTCCATGCGATCGATCACCACGGTACGCATTTCAACGTGCGCGGCCCGCTCAATATTCCTGCCTCTCCGCAGGGCGGACCGGTCATTATCCAGGCCGGCTCGTCGCATCGCGGCCAGGACTTTGCGGCGCGCTGGGCGGAAGTGGTATTCGGCATCCAGCCCGACCTGGCGCGCATGCAGCGCTTTTATCAGGACCTGAAAAGCCGCACGGAGAAATTTGGTCGCCGGCCCACCGACATCAAGGTGCTGACCGCGCTCATGCCCTTCGTCGGCGCGAGCAAAGCGGAAGCGGAAGACAAGCGCGCGCAGCACAATGCGATGGTGGATCCCATCGTCGGCCTGTCGACCTTGTCGAGCCACATGAACGTGGATTTTTCAGCGCACGCGCTGGATGCGCCGATCGACGACATCCAGGTGGCCGGCATGCAGGGCCTGTTCGGACTGGTGAAGGAGTTGTCCAGCGAAGGCCGCCTTACGCTGGCCGATATCGGCAGGCTGTACGCCGGCGGTGTGCTGGTGCCGCAAGTGGCGGGCACTGCGGCGGACATCGCCGACTGGATGGAACACATCGTGGCGCAGCAAGGCGCGGACGGCTTCGTGATCACGCCGGCGCATTTGCCGGAAGGCTTCGACGACTTCGTTGACCTGGTGGTGCCTGAGCTGCAACGGCGCGGACAGTTCCGGCTCGATTACGAGGGTCAAACCTTGCGCAGTTATCTGCGCTGAAGACAAGTTGCGGCAGGCATGAAAAAACGGCGCGAATCGCTTCGCGCCGTTTTCATTTCGTCGTACCGCTTACTGCAACTTTGGAACTTACTCCGGCTTACCGCCCTTGCGATGCGGCTTGGCCTGGCCGGACACGCGGGTGTCCGGACCACGGCTGTCGCGCTTGTCCGAGCGCTTGTCGCCAGGACGACCGGCACGCGCGCTGCTGTTGACCTTGGGCGGCGTGGCGTTCTTCGCCGGGGTCTTGTCGTGATGCTCGGTGCCGGTGCCGATGATGCTGATGTTCATCTTGCGGCCGGCGATCTCGACCACTTTCAACTGATGCAGCAACGGCTTGGGCATGCCGGCCGGCAGGTCCAATGTGCTGTGATCGTCGTGGATGTCGATACGGCCGATGTGCCTGGCCTCGAGTCCGGCTTCGGTGGCGATGGCATTGACGATGCTCGCTGCCGTCGCCGCATGGGCGCGACCGATCTCGATGCGGAAGGTCTGCATCTGGAACTCGGGCTTGCCTTTTTCCTTGCCTTTGGTCTTGCGCGGTTCTTCAGCGGGAACGTGGTCCGTACGCTCAACACGTTCGGCGCGTTCGGCACGCACCGGACGCTCGTCGCCGCGACCGCCGTCCCGTTCAGCACGCGGGCCGCGTTCGGCGCGCAGCATCGGCGGACGTTCGTCGGTGACGCTGATCTTGAGCTGCTGGCCGGCGACCCAGACTTTCTTCAGGTGCTGCAGCAAGTCGTCAGGCATATCGCCCGGCAGGTCGAGTACGCTGTGGTCGTCGAAGATTTCGATGCGGCCGATGTGCTTGGCGTCCATGCCGGCTTCGTTGGCGATGGCGCCGACGATGTTGCCGGGCTTGACGCCGTGCTCGTGACCGACTTCGATGCGGTAGGTCTGTGTCGTGTGGGCGGCGAAATCGGCCTTGGTCGGACGCGCGCGTTCAACACGTTCCATGCGTTCAGGACGTTCTACGCGCTCGGTCCGCTCAGAACGTTCGGGGCGTTCCTTGCGCTCGCTTCGTTCCGCCCGCGGTGCGGCGCCTGCAACGCCGCCGTCGCGGCTGATCTGCAGTTGCTGGCCGGCCACGCGCACCGACTTCAGATGATCGATCAGGTCCGGCGGCATGTCGTCCGGCAAATCGAGGACGCTGTAGTCGTCATAGATTTCGATGCGGCCGATATGCTTGGAGTCCATGCCGGCTTCGTTGGCGATGGCGCCGACGATGTTGCCCGGTTTGACGCCGTGCTGATGGCCGACTTCGATGCGGAAGGTCTGCATGCCGGGATCGGCGGCGCGGACGATGCGCTCCTTGGGAGCGTAGCTTGGACGCTCGGCGCGTTCGCCCCGCTCTGCACGCGGCGAACGATCAGGACGCTCGCGCGGTGCGCGGTCGTCGCTGCGCACGAACTCCGGCTCGCGCTGGTTCTTGTCGAGCAGCAGCGGCACGTCGCCACGGGCCATCTTGGCCAGCGCAGCGGCGATGTCGACGGCGGTGACGTTTTCTTCGCGTTCGTAGTCTTCGATCAGGGAGCGGAAAACGTCGAGTTCGCCGGCGGCCAGCGTTTCGCCGATCAGTTCCTTGAAGCGCGCCACGCGCACGTCGTTGACGGCCTGCACGCTTGGCAGGTTCATTTGCGTGATCGGCTGGCGGGTCGAGCGTTCGATGCTCTTGAGCAGGTTCTTTTCACGCGGGGTGATGAACAGGATCGCTTCGCCGCTGCGGCCGGCACGGCCGGTGCGGCCGATACGATGGGTATAGCTTTCCGGATCGTAAGGCACGTCGTAGTTGATCACGTGGCTGATGCGCTCGACGTCGAGGCCGCGCGCGGCAACATCGGTGGCGATCAGGATGTCGATCTGGCCGTCCTTGAGTTGCTGGATGGTGCGTTCGCGCTGCTGCTGCTGGATGTCGCCGTTGATGGCGGCGGCGGCGAAGCCTCTCGCTTTCAGCTTGCCGGCGAGTTCTTCGGTGCCCAGCTTGGTGCGCGCGAAAATGATCAGGCCGTCGAACGGTTCGACTTCCAGGATGCGCGTCAACGCGTCGAGCTTGTGCATGCCGCTGACCAGCCAGTAGCGCTGGCGGATGTTTTCGGCGGTGCCGGTTTTGGCGGCGATGGTGACTTCGGCCGGATCGCGCAGGTAAGTCTGGGCGATGCGCTTGATGGCGGCCGGCATGGTGGCCGAGAACAACGTGGTCTGGCGCGTGGCCGGGGTCTTTTGCAGGATCGACTCGACGTCGTCGATGAAACCCATGCGCAGCATTTCATCGGCTTCGTCGAGCACCATGGTTTTCAGTTGCGACAGGTCGAGCGAACCCTTGTCCAGATGGTCGATTACCCGGCCGGGCGTGCCAACCACGACATGCACGCCGCGGCGCAAGGCGCTCAGCTGCGGGCCGTAGCTCTGGCCGCCGTAAATCGGCAATACGTGGAAACCCGGGATGTGCGTGGCGTAGCGCTGGAAGGCTTCCGCCACCTGGATCGCCAGTTCGCGGGTCGGCGCCAGCACCAGCGCTTGCGGCGCGGTCTGGCGAATATCGATGCGGGACAGGATCGGCAGCGCAAACGCAGCGGTCTTGCCGGTGCCGGTCTGGGCCTGGCCCAGCACGTCGCGATTGCTGAGCAGGATGGGGATGGTCGCGGCCTGGATCGGCGACGGCGATTCGTAACCGAGCTCTTTCAGTACGCGCAGCAGCGGCTCACTGAGATTGAGGTCGGAAAACAAGGGAAGGGGGGCTTCGGACATGAGGACTCACTGGTTCTTTTTTGGGACCGCAGGGCGCGGCCGCATGGGGATGCAGTTTACCCGCTTGTGACGCGCTCAGCGATGTTAAGTTGCAGCCGCGCGTGCGCCGGCGGCGGAAACGGGCGCTTTCTTGAGCGGCGGCAGGCGGAGGTGTTGCCGGGAAGACAAACCATGCCCGGCGACAATAGCCGGGGAATGGGCGGGAATGAAGCAGATCCGGCGCGGTCAGACCGGGATGCCACCTGGCCGCGAGGCGCTTACTGGAAGGTGTTCGGGGTCAGCTGCAGCGGCGAACCCTGCACGCCGGCATGCACCAGGCGGCGCGCGACGCCGGTAATGTTGGCTTCCAGTTCGCGGAAAGTACGCATCGGTCCGATCACCGTGAACATTTGCGAGGCCAGCTTGCTGAGCGCTTCATTGGAGATGAAGCACTCGCGGTTGACGAACTCCACGCATACAGAAAAAATCACGCCGGCGTTGGTCAATTTCACTTCGGTAACAGACTGCGACATGGCTTTTCCTTTGATCGGATAATCTGGCTATAGTGCGCGTAAGTCCGGCGAATAGCAATCAAAATCGGCGATCACGCCGGGCTGGCGCGGCTTCCGGACGGATTGGCCGGGTTCACTGCAGACAATGTATAATAGAGGCTCGTCGGGCGGTTTCGCCCTTTTTCAGACCGGCCTGCAATCGCATCTTCAACGCCTGCCAGTCTCCACTCTTTCCGGCCGCGCCAGCCTCTCGTTTTACTTGTTTCCGGCACGCGGCCCGTCCTGTAGCAGTCCTGCCGCCGGCGACATTGTGCATCCGGCGCCAAGTCTCTCCGCATGTCTGCACGTGCACGCGGTGCTGCTGCCAGGGCGAAAAGCAAAATCGCACTGGTCCGCTCAAGCGGTAACCGGCCTCTTTTTTCTGCGATCTTCGGCGGATGTTGTTGCAGCTCTTGCGAGTTGCCGCCTGCCGGTCGCCTTATTTGGAACCACTATGGCTAAAGAAGAACTCCTTGAAATGAACGGCCTCGTCGAAGAAGTCCTGCCCGATTCGCGCTTTCGCGTGAACCTGGAAAACGGCCATCGACTGATCGCCTACACCTCCGGCAAAATGCGCCAGAACCATATCCGCATCCTGGCCGGCGACAAAGTCACGCTGGAACTGTCTCCTTACGACCTGAGCAAAGGCCGCATCACTTTCCGTCATCTGGAAAAGCGCGGACCGGTCGGCGGCGGACAGCAACGTCGTCGCTACTGATCTCCGGTACGTAACGAAATTGCAGAAATGACGATGCCGACCGCGACCCCCCTGGAGCGCAGCAATGGCGCTGCGGCGATTTCCGCCAAGGCAGTGGCGTTGGCGGCGGCGCTGGAAGTCGAGCTGGTCGAGTGCGTCTGGGATATCGGCGCCGACCTCACGCATGAACATGCGCACCGGCTGGATCTGATCACGGCGGCGAAATCCGTGCGCGTGTATTTCCCCGATCTGGAGTTGACCACGTCAGGCAACGCTTCGCGCGCCAAGCGCACCGAAGAACGCCTGCAGCGGGCGATCGTCCAGTTGCAGCAGCGCACGCCGGCGCCGACTTACGGTTATCGCTGACGGCGGGAGCGCCGAACTGCATGGCGCGCTCCGGCATATCGCGAATTAAATCTCGATATGTTTAGGTAATCCGCGGGTTTACCTGTATATTTAAATTTGCACTTATATCAAGTCGTCGTTATTGTTGGTCTCTTCTCTTGAGCTCGCTTGCGAGCCTCCTCTGTCGGACTCTCTTCGGTTACATCTTTCTTGGTCTCGGGTGCGCTTCGGGCGTTGTCCCTCATTTTTTTCAAGGAAGTAATAACATGTCTACAAGTCAAACAGGTACGGTCAAGTGGTTCAACGATGCCAAGGGCTTCGGCTTCATCACGCCTGATCAAGGCGGCGACGATCTGTTCGCGCATTTCCAGGACATCCAATCGAACGGTTTCAAGAGCCTGGCCGAAAACCAGCGCGTCTCGTTCGATCGCGGCACTGGTCCCAAGGGCGAAAAAGCCACCAATATCAAAGCGATCTGATCGCATGATGTGACGTGAAGACCAAGGTCTTCACGACATCCAAGTCCGGGATTCACACACTGACGGCACCATGCAGATAGCATGGGTCGTTGATGGAAAAATTCCCGGCGCCGCAGTTTCTGCGGAATAACAAAGCTCGCTACGGCGGGCTTTGTTGCATTCCGGGCCGGCGTGCTTCGGCCATGATCGCGGTTCCGCAATTTTCTGGCGAGATCCCGGCCGGCGCATGCCGAGGATGCAGACGGAGCCGGGCGTCGTCTCGGCCAACAACGCGTGCAATGGCTGCGCGACTTCCGCACCCGCTTTCTGGCGGAATGGAAAAGCGCCTGAATCATTTTTCGGAATGCTGCTAGAATCGCTCCATCCGTTTTATTTTTGCATTCATCCTTCATGTTCATCGTCGCCCTGTCCTGCCTGTTGTCGCTCAGCCTGTATGCCCTGGCTGCGCAGACGTGCGCGCGTGCAGTCGCGGCCGGTAAACAAAAGAAACAGTCGCTCATCTGACCGGGGCGCGCTGTCCTGTCAGGTGGGCTGACAGGATGGCCAACGCAGACCGGACATGCTCCCCTCGCTACATCTCTCCTTGCAACCTGCCGACAGACATTCACGGTCTGTAATGCAGTAAATTTCATGGAGAGTAGCAATGCGTTCCTTCGACGGTATCTGGATTCCCCTGATCACGCCCTTCCACGACGGCAAGATCGATTTCCCCGCGTTGCAGGCGCTGGCGCGCAGCATGTTCGACGCCGGCGTCTCCGGCCTGGTCGCCTGCGGCTCGACCGCGGAGCCGGCAGCGCTCGACGACGACGAACAACTGGCTGTACTCGACGCCATCCTCGATGCGGTGCCGGGCTGTCCCGTGGCGATGGGCCTGGCCGGCAATCGCCAGGTTGCGATGCTGGAGAAGATGCAAAAAATCCAGCAGCGTCCGGTCGCGGGGCTGCTGATTCCCGCACCGTATTTCATTCGTCCTTCGCAGCAAGGCTTGCGCGCGTTTTACCTGGCCATGGCGGATGCCGCCGAGGTGCCCGTGATCATCTACAACATCCCGTACCGCAGCGGCGTCAACATCGATGCTGCCACCATCATCGCGCTCGCAGAGCATGAACGCATCGTCGCCGTCAAGGATTGCGGCGGTAGCGCGACGGCCACCATGGATCTGATCGCGCATGGCGGTTTGCAAATTCTGACAGGAGAAGACGAACAGATTTTCACCACGCTGTGTCTTGGCGGCAGCGGTGCAATCACGGCCGCGGCGCACATTCGTCCCGACCTGTTCGTGCGCGTGGCGCAGCTGGTGCGCGCGCAGCGCCTGGCCGAAGCGCGTGAGCAATTCTACGCATTGCTGCCGCTGATCCGCCTGCTGTTCGCCGAGCCGAATCCCGCCGTGATCAAGACGGCGCTGTCGATGATGGGCATGCTGCACGATGAATTGCGCGCGCCCATGCAGCCAAGCTCGCCGGCGCTGCATGAGCGGTTGCGGCGAGAGCTGTCGCGGCTCGGCTGCCTGTAGGCATACGGCTAAGGCAAGCCCGTCACAGCGGCGCCGCTGGCGATACCCTGCGCGCGCAGGATATCGGCCAGGCTGCTGCGAAAACGTAGCAGCGGCGCGGCCAGGCGACCGCTGGCCAAACCCGGCGCGTGCACCAGCCAGACACCCATGCCGTTGTCGAACTCAGGCACCGTCAGCACGCGGATCTGTTTGCGGAAAGCGCTGCGTTTGAGGGCGCTCGGCGTGGTAATGCCGATGCCTACGCCGCGCGCCACCAGCGACAACTGCAACTCGGCGCCAAAGGCTTCTACCGCCACCGTGAATGGCTGGCGCCGCGCTTCGACGGCGAACCGGATCGCGCTGCGCAAACCGCAACCGTCTTGGTTGAGCACCCACGAATGCTGCGCCAGTTCCGCCAGGACGATTTCTCCGCGCGGCAGTTTCATCGACTTCGCGGCCACCACCAGGGCCGGCTCCCGGCCCAGCTCGTGCACCTGGAACCTTTGCGGCGGCAGCACGCCGTCCGGCACGATGATGGCGGCGGCGTCGATGAGGTTTTTCTCCAACATCTCCATCAGGCCGGGCGACCAGGCGGCGGTCACACGCACGCTCAGTTTCGGGAATTCGTTGCGCAGGCAATCGAGCGGCGTCGTCAATGCGGCTTCCGACAAAAAAGGCGGCACGCCCAGGCGCAATTCGCCGACGGCATCGGCTTGCGGCGACACGCGATCGATCATGTCGTCCACCGAAGCGAGCACCCTGCGGCCCAGGTCATAGACATCGCGCCCGGCCGACGTCGGCTTGAGCGGCTTGGATTGGCGATCCAGCAATTCAACGCCGAGCATGCTTTCCAGGCTTTGCACGCGGCGCGTAATGCCCGGCTGCGTCAAATGCAATCGCGTGGCGGCGGCGACGATGGAGCCGGTTTCAATGACGGCGACATAGGCTTGCAGATCTCGCGTATTCAAAACAATCTCGCATAGTGTTTATGATAATAATTCAATTGTCGCATAGTTAGCCGCTACCTATACTTGGCCTTCCGCAACCTCTGCCGCACCGGCAACACCTGGGAATCGCCATGGAACAATGCAGCAAGCTTTCCGAAACCGCGACAAAGATCGTCGCACCGGCAACCCAAATGAGCGCGGCGATGACGCTGCTGTTCGCTGCGGCTGTCGGCGTGATCGTCACCAATCTCTATGCCGTGCAACCGCTGCTGGCTGCCGTCGGCGCGACCATGCATATCCCCGGCGGCGCCATCGGTCTGATCGCGATGCTGCCGCTGCTCGGCTATACCTGCGGCCAGTTCCTGATCGTCCCGCTGAGCGACCTGCATGAGAACCGTCGCCTGATAGTGCGACTGCTGGCGGGTTGCGCCATCTGTCTCGGCACGGCGATGTTCAGTGTGCAAACATGGTTGTTCCTGAGCGCGATCTTCCTGGCCGGCGTCTTGTCGAGTGCGATCCAGATGCTGGTGCCGATGGCGGCCTTCATGAGCGAGGAAGCGCATCGCGGCCGCGTCATCGGCAACGTCATGAGCGGGCTGATGCTAGGGATCATGCTGTCGCGCCCGGTGGCCGGATGGGTGGCGAGCGTGGCCGGGTGGCGTGCGGTATACGGCTTGCTGGCGCTGATCGTGGCGCTGCTGGCGCTGGTGCTGTCGCGTGTCTTGCCGGAACGTCATCCGCAACATACCCAAGGTTATCGTGACATCCTGAAATCGCTGTGGCGATTGCTGTGCAGCGAACGCGTCCTGCGATACGGCGCGCTGACGGGCGCACTCGGCATGGCGGCGTACATGTCTTACTGGACCACGGTTGCGCTGTTGCTGGTGCAGCAACCGTTTTCACTGGGCGCAGGCGGCATCGCGGTGTTCGCACTGGTCGGCGCCAGCGCCGTATGCGCGACGCCGTTCGCGGGCCGGGCCGGCGATCGCGGGCGCGGTCGCCTGGCCTCTCATCTGAGCCACCTGGGGATGTTGGCGGCGGCCTTGATCGCGGGCGTCGCCGGCAGCGGCTGGGGCGGCTTTGACGTCCATGCACACGCAAGCCTGGCGCTGGTGCTGCTCGGTATCGCCGCCATCCTGCTCGACGGCGGCGTGGCTGCCGACCAGACGCTGGAACGCCGCAAGATCAATCTGCTGTCGCCTCCATTACGCGGCCGCCTTAATGGGCTGTTCGTCGGCTTCCTGTTCATCGGCGGCGCAATCGGCGCGGCACTGTCCGGATTTGCATGGAAGCTTGGCGGCTGGAGCGCGGTGTGCCTGCTGCAATTGCTGTTCTCCGCGACGATCGCCTGCTTGGCATACCGACAACACCGCCGCTGAGCCCAACACATTGGCCCCTTGTTACAAATCGCCAACATGAGGCGGCGAACCAAGTTTTGCTCGCCTCGTCATATCTCTATCGTGATTTGTCGAGGAGCTAATGTGGCAAGCCTGGAACTACCCCATCCCCATCAACCGCGCTGGCGCATCGCCGATCTGGATTTCTCGCGCATCGACCTGCAACGCGTGCGCCACGATGAAAACACCTTCTATCTGGTGACCTGCGCGTCCTTCGTCGAAAGCGGCTCCGACCTGTATACCCACAACCTGGTCGACTTCTTCCACGACAATGAAGAAGTGGCGGCCTGGCTGCGCGGGCAGTGGGAGGTAGAAGAGTTGCAGCACGGCGCCGCCTTGCGCGCTTACGTCGAGCACGTCTGGCCCGAATTCGACTGGCAGCAAGCCTACGAGAGCTTCCTCGCCGAGTACGCCGGCTACTGCAAGGTAGAACTGCTGGAGCCGACCAAGGCGCTGGAGATGGCGGCGCGTTGCGTGGTCGAGACCGGCACCGCCACCTATTACCGCGCGTTGTCGCGCAGCGTGCGGGAACCGGTGCTACAGGACCTGGCGGCGCGCATCGCCAACGACGAGGTCAATCATTACAAGCATTTCTACCAATACTTCCGCCAGTACCGCCGGCGCGAAGGCATCGGCCGCTCGCGCGTGCTGGGTACGCTGAGCCGCCGCACGCTGGAAATGCGCAACGAAGACGCCGACTGCGCCATCCGCCATGCGCTGAAATTCCGCGATCCAGCGCGCGCCGGCGACGTCGCCTATTTAAGAGAGCTGAGCGCGCGCATGAGCGCCACCGTGCGCACCAATTTGACGCCGGACATGACCTTGAAGATGATCATGCGCCCGCTGGAGCTGCCGCCCAAGGTGCAAAGCTGGGTGCAATATCCGATCCGCCAACTGATGCATTACGTTTTTTTGCGCTAAAAGCAAACACCAGCCCGCCGCTTTGCGCCGTTCTGGGGCAAATCGTCGTAAATCGCACGACAACGCACCGACTCCATTTTCGCTATCACTAAAATGGTGCGATAGCGAGCGTCCGCTTCTGCAAAGCCGGAAAAATCGAGAGGGATTGACGAATTGTCATTGGCACGCATTCTGCTAAAGCAGGAAGGCAGTCAACAAACTCTCATCGATTCTTCTAACTGTAGGAGCACTTCATGTCACGTCGTACTATCCTAAAAGCAACAGCACTCGGCGCGTTCGCACTTGCAGCTTCTTCCTGGCTCCCTGCCGCATTTGCTGCGGACACCATCAAGGTCGGCATTCTGCATTCGTTGTCGGGCACCATGGCCATCTCCGAAACATCGCTCAAAGATGTGGCGCTGATGACGATCGACGAAATCAACGCCAATGGCGGCGTCAACGGCAAGAAACTCGAGCCTGTCATCGTTGACCCTGCATCCAACTGGCCTCTGTTCGCTGAAAAAGCGCGCCAGCTGATTTCGCAAGACAAGGTTTCCGTCGTGTTCGGTTGCTGGACTTCGGTCTCGCGCAAGTCGGTGCTGCCGGTCTTCAAGGAGCTGAACAGCCTGCTGTTCTACCCTGTGCAATATGAAGGCGAGGAGTTGGAAAAGAACGTGTTCTACACCGGCGCAGCGCCTAACCAGCAAGCCATCCCTGCGACTGAATACCTGATGTCGAAAGAAGGCGGCGGCGCCAAGCGTTTCGTCCTGCTGGGCACCGACTATGTGTATCCACGCACGACCAACAAGATTCTGCGCGCCTTCCTGCATAGCAAGGGCGTGAAGGATTCCGACATCGACGAAGTCTATACACCGTTCGGCCACTCCGATTACCAAACCATCGTCGCCAACATCAAGAAGTTTTCTGCAGGCGGCAAGACAGCCGTGATCTCGACCATCAACGGCGACTCCAACGTGCCGTTCTACAAAGAACTCGGCAATGCCGGGCTGAAAGCGACCGACGTGCCTGTCGTGGCGTTCTCGGTCGGTGAAGAAGAACTGCGCGGCGTGGACACCAAGCCGCTGGTCGGCCATCTGGCTGCCTGGAACTACTTCGAATCCGTGAAGAATCCAGTCAACACCGCCTTCATCAAGAAGTGGAAAGCCTACGCCAAGGCCAAGGGTCTGCCGAACGCCGATACCGTCGTGACCAACGATCCGATGGAAGCGACGTACGTCGGTATCTACATGTGGAAGCAAGCCGTTGAAAAGGCCAAGACCACCGACACCGACAAGGTGATCGCAGCGATGGGCGGCCAGACCTTCAAGGCGCCGTCCGGTTACACGCTGGAAATGGACAAGACCAACCATCACCTGCACAAACCAGTGATGATCGGCGAAATCAAGGCCGACGGTCAGTTCAACGTGGTCAACAAGACCAAGACCACCATCCGTGCGCAACCATGGAGCCCGTACATTCCGGGCAACGAGAGCAAGCAAAAGATGTAATGCAGGCGCTTGCCAAGTTTGGTTAGTTGAGCAGTTCCCGCCGCATGTTCCATGCAGCGGTTTGCAAGACCTTGCACCGGGCGTCCGCATCCCGCCCGGTGCAATCCATGCCGCATCCCTCATTGGAATGCATGCATGAATCTCAGATAAGCGTCGTGAGACCGACTTTCTTTCCGTCTTGCCTTGCCACCGAAAAGAACCATGAGACTTCTCCCCAAGATAATTGCGTCCGCCTTGCTGACAGGCTGGCTGTGCACCCAGGCGATCAGCGCGCATGCCGCGATCGACCCGGCGCTGCTCAAGCCGCTGGCCGGCGACGACCCTGATGCGCGCATCGCCGCCGTCACGCAGATCGCCGCACTGGCCAATGCCGACGCGCAAAAGATCCTCAACGCCATCAACAGCGATGCGCTGTACGCCACGCCTGCCGGCGACGTGCTGATCATCGAAGACAGCGACGCCTTCAATCCCGCCACCGACAAGACCGGTCCGGCGCCGGACGACGCCGAAGGCATCACCGTCAACAACCGCCTGCGTGGCGTGGTCGAAGGTGCGCTGTCGGGCCTCAAGCTGTTTTCTCCGGACCGCGCCACGCGCCTGACCGCCGCGACCGAATTGCTGAAGACTGCCGACGCCGCACAAACCCCGCTGATCAGCAAAGCGCTGGCGGCGGAAAAAGATCCGCAAATCCAGGAAGTGCTCAAGCAAGTCGTCGCCACCGCCAACCTGCATGCGCCTGATGCCGCAGCACGCAAGGCCGCCGTCAAGGCGCTGGCCGACACCACCAACGCCAACCTGAAGCCGGTGCTGGAACAAATGCTGGCCAAGAATCCCGACGGCAGCTATGTCGAAACCGACGAAGGCGTACGCATCGAGGCAGTCCGCACGCTGTCGGCGCTGGACCGCCACTTGTCCATCACCGAATTCGTCGGCAAGCTGTTCTACGGCGTCTCGCTGGGCAGTGTGCTGTTGCTGGCGGCGCTGGGGCTGGCGATCACCTTCGGCCTGATGGGCATCATCAACATGGCGCACGGCGAGTTACTGATGATCGGCGCCTACACGACTTACGTGTGCCAGCTGGTGTTCCGCAAATTCTTCCCGGGCGCGATTGACGCCTACATCGTGGTCGCGTTGCCGGCCGCCTTCATCGTCGCCGCAGCCGTCGGCATTGCGCTGGAACGCCTGGTGATCCGCTGGCTCTACGGCCGGCCGCTCGAAACCCTGCTGTGCACCTGGGGCATCAGCCTGATGCTGATGCAGGCCGTGCGTTCCATCTTCGGCGCGCAAAACGTCGAAGTCGCCAACCCGAGCTGGATGTCGGGCGGCATCACGGTGCTGGGTTCGCTGGTGCTGTCGTACAACCGGATCGTGATCATTTTCTTCGCGCTGTTCGTGGTGTTCGCCGTGTGGCTGATCCTGAATAAAACCCGTCTCGGCCTGTTCGTGCGCGCCGTCACGCAAAATCGCCGCATGGCCGATTGCGTGGGCGTCTCCACCGGCAAGATCGACATGATGACCTTCGGCCTCGGCTGCGGCATCGCCGGTCTCGGCGGCGTGGCCTTGTCGCAGCTCGGCAATGTCGGCCCCGACCTCGGCCAGGGCTACATCGTCGACTCCTTCATGGTGGTGGTGCTGGGCGGCGTCGGCCAACTGGCCGGCACCGTGATTGCCGCGTTCGGCCTGGGCGAGGTGAACAAGTTCCTGGAGCCGGTCGCCGGCGCCGTGCTGGCCAAGATCGCCATCCTGGTGTTCATCATCGTGTTTATCCAAAAGCGCCCGCAAGGCCTGTTTGCACTGAAAGGCAGGAGCGTGGAATGAGTACCCTCAATCTCCCATTGAAACCTTCGCTGTTTTCGCGTCCGGCATGGATCGGCATCGTGGTGTTTACCGTGATCCTGGGTCTGCTGCCGATTCTGAATCTGGTTTTCCCGGCCGGACATCCGCTGTCCATCTCCAGCTACACCATCGCACTGATCGGCAAGTTCATGTGCTATGCGATGGCGGCGCTGGCGCTGGACCTGGTGTGGGGCTATACCGGCATCCTGTCGCTCGGCCACGGCGTGTTCTTTGCGCTCGGCGGTTATGCGCACGGCATGTACCTGATGCGCGCCATCGGCCACGACGGCGTGTATCAGAGCGACCTGCCTGACTTCATGGTGTTCCTCAACTGGAAGGCTTATCCATGGTACTGGTGGATGACCGAGCATTTCTGGTTCGCCATGCTGCTGGTAGTACTGGTGCCGGGCGTGCTGGCGTTCGTGTTCGGTTACTTTGCCTTCCGTTCACGCATCAAGGGCGTGTATTTCTCGATCATCACGCAGGCAATGACCTTCGCCTTCATGTTGCTGTTCTTCCGCAACGACACCGGCTTCGGCGGCAACAACGGCTTCACCGACTTCAAGCGCATCCTCGGCTACACCATCACGGCGCCGTCGACCAAGGCGGTGCTGTATCTGGTGACGCTGGCCTTCCTGCTCGGCTCGCTGCTGCTGTGCCGCGCCATCGTGACGTCGAAACTGGGCCGCGTGCTGCAGGGCGTGCGCGATTCCGAATCACGGCTGATGTTCATCGGCTACAACCCGCTATGGTTCAAGCTGTTCGTGTGGACGTTATCGGCGGTGCTGTGCGGTATAGCCGGTGCGCTGTATGTGCCGCAAGTGGGGATCATCAACCCATCGGAAATGTCGCCGGCCAACTCGATTGAAATGGTGATCTGGGCCGCCGTCGGCGGACGCGGCTCGCTGCTCGGCCCAATCATCGGCGCGTTCACCGTCAACGGCCTGAAGAGCTGGTTCACCGCGGCCTTCCCGGATCTGTGGCTGTATGCGCTGGGCCTGATCTTTATCCTCGTGACGCTGTTCCTGCCGCACGGCATCCTGGGACTGATCAAGAAACTCAAGAAGCAAGATCCGCAAGATCGCATCAAGGAGGCCGCATGAGCGAAATGTACAATCGCGCCGCGCCGCAAGACAACGTCGACAACCGCCAGCACGCCGACCATGGCACGTCCTATGCGCGTATCAAACCGGAAGGCGTCGACACCACGCACGGCGCCATCCTGTATCTGGAAAACATCACCGTATCGTTCGACGGCTTCAAGGCGATCAATAACCTGAACCTCGACATCTCGGTCGGCGAACTGCGTTGCATCATCGGCCCCAACGGCGCCGGCAAGACCACGATGATGGACGTCATCACCGGCAAGACGCGTCCGACGGCGGGTACGGCGTTCTTCGGTCAAAGCATCGACCTGACCAAGATGACGGAGTACGAAATCGCCCACGCCGGCATTGGTCGCAAGTTCCAGCGGCCGACTGTGTTCGAGCAGCATTCGGTCTTTGAAAACCTGGAAATGGCGATGAAGATGGACAAGCGCGTGAAGACGACCTTGTTCGCGCGCCTGAATTCGGAGCAGATCGGCAAGATCGAAGAGATCCTCAAGCTGATCCGTCTCAATGGCCAGGAAAACCGCGTCGCCGGCTTGCTCTCGCATGGTCAGAAGCAATGGCTGGAGATCGGCATGCTGCTGATGCAGGAGCCGCAATTACTGTTGCTGGACGAACCGGTGGCCGGCATGTCGGATGCCGAAACCGTACGCACCGCCGAGCTGCTCAACGAGCTGCGCGGCAAGCATTCGATCATGGTGGTCGAGCACGACATGGGCTTCGTCGAAGAGATTTCGCAAGGCGGCAAGGTCACCGTGCTGCATGAAGGCTCGGTGCTGGCGGAAGGCACCATGCAGCAGGTGCAATCGGATGATCGCGTGATTGAAGTGTACTTAGGCCGTTGAAGCCGGAGACGAGAAGAATATGCTGCAAGTCAATCAACTGAACCAATACTACGGCGCCGCGCATACCTTGCGCGGCGTATCGATCAACGTCGAAAAGGGCAAGTGCTTGTCGCTGCTTGGCCGCAACGGCGTCGGCAAGACGACGCTGCTGAAATGCCTGATGGGCGTGCTGCCGGTCGCAGCTGGCAACGTCACGCTGGAAGGCCGTGACATCACCAAGCTCAAGCCACACCAACGTGCGGCGCTAGGTATCGCTTACGTACCGCAGGGCCGTGAAATCTTTGCGCGCCTGACCGTGGAAGAAAACCTGCTGATGGGCATGGCGACCAGGTCCGGTCGCAAGGCGTCGACCATCAAGGGCGAAGTGTACGAGCTGTTCCCGGTTCTGAAGGAAATGCTGCATCGTCGCGGCGGCGATCTGTCGGGCGGACAACAGCAACAACTGGCGATTGCCCGCGCGCTGCTGGCCGAACCGAAACTGATCATCCTCGACGAACCGACCGAAGGCATCCAACCGTCGATCATCAAGGATATCGGCCGCGTCATCAGCCTGCTGCGCCAGCGCGGCGACATCGGCATCTTGCTGTGCGAGCAGTACTTCGATTTTGCACGCGAGCTGGCCGACACTTTTGTCGTGATGTCGCGCGGCGAAGTGGTGGCTTCGGGCGTGCAGGCCGAGATGGATAACGAGGACGTGAAGAAGCACCTGGCGGTGTAACGGTGCAAGTGCATGGCCGCGTATGCCGTAGTGCCGGACGATCAATCCCGGAAGACGTTCGCCGCGTGCGTTTTGTTTACAGGTCTGCTATAAACGAACGTCCACGCAGCAGCGTCCTCACATCGCACAATCCGCACAATCAAAACATTGCATGAAACGCATCATCGATCCTGCCGCTGCCGTCACGGAACCGGGCCAGACCGCCGCCACCGTCGCCGCTATTGCGTCACGCCATCAGCAGGCGCGGCTGACGCTGGGCTTCGCCGACGACGCCGGCACCACGCGCATGATCGAGCGTAGCCACTTCGGTCCATTGCGCGTACAGAAGCCGCTGTATCCGGAACACCCCGCCGTCTGCCACGCCGTCATCGTGCATCCGCCGGGCGGCATCCTCGGCGGCGACGTGCTGAACGTCACTGCGCATGTCGGCGACAATGCGCACGCGTTGTTGACCACGCCCGGTGCGGGAAAATGGTATCGCGCCAACGGCTTCGTCTCGCAGCAACAGGTTGCACTGACTGCAACGGCTGGCGCCGCACTTGAATGGCTGCCGCAGGAAACCATCTTCTTCAACGATGCCGACGTGCGCATGGAACATCAGGTCGAGCTTGCCATTGATGCGACGTATATCGGCGGCGAGATCCTGTGCTTCGGCCGTACCGCGTCGGGCGAATCCTTTAACAGCGGCCGTGTCAGCCAGCGCACCAGCATCCGCCGCGGCGGCAAGCTGGTGTGGTTTGAACAAGGCACCTTGCGCGCAGGCACGTCGTCGATGACGAGCCCGCTGACCTTGGCCGGTTTTACGGTCAGCGCTACCTTGATCGCCGTCGGCTTGCCGCTCAATGCCGCTTTCCTCAGCGAGTTGCGCGAGCAGACCAGCGCGTTGACACAAGACGGCAACGGCCGCAGCGGTGCAACGCAGATGAAGCAGGTATTGGTGCTGCGCTATCTGGGCAATTCCAGCCAGGTTGCACGGCAATGGCTGACGCACGCGTGGCAGCGCATCCGTCCGGAACTGATGCGGCGCGAAGCGATCGTCCCGCGCATCTGGAATACCTAAATAAGCAACAGAAAGAACCAAGGAGAGCGTATGGAACTGACCCCACGGGAAAAAGACAAGCTGCTGATTTTCACGGCAGCGCTGGTGGCTGAACGGCGCAAGGCGCGCGGCCTGAAACTGAACTATCCGGAAGCAGTGGCGCTGATCACGGCGGCCATCATGGAAGGTGCGCGCGACGGCCGCACCGTCGCCGAGCTGATGTCCGAGGGTACCAAAATACTTTCTCGCGCCGACGTCATGGACGGCGTGGCGGAGATGATCCCCGATATCCAGGTCGAAGCGACGTTCCCCGACGGCAGCAAGCTGGTCACGGTTCACCACCCTATTCCTTAAGAGGCGCCATCATGATTCCAGGAGAAATGCTGGTTGAGCCGGGCGACATCGAACTCAATGTCGGCCGCGCTACGACGACCGTCACCGTCGCCAACAGCGGCGACCGCCCGATCCAGGTCGGATCGCACTTTCACTTTTTCGAGACCAATCCGGCGTTGAAATTCGAACGCCAGGCTGGCTACGGCATGCGCCTGAACATCGCCGCCGGCACCGCGGTCCGTTTCGAGCCGGGCCAGGAACGCACGGTGGAACTAGTGGCGCTGGCCGGTGAGCGCAAGGTCTATGGTTTCAACGCCAAGGTGATGGGCGCACTCGACAAGAAGGGAAATACATAATGGCCAAGATTTCACGTCAGGCGTATGCCGAGATGTTCGGCCCCACCGTCGGCGACCGTTTGCGTCTGGCCGATACCGAGTTGTTCATCGAGGTCGAGAAGGATTTCACGACTTACGGCGAAGAGGTCAAGTTCGGCGGCGGCAAGGTGATCCGCGACGGCATGGGCCAGTCGCAGCGCAACTATAAAGACGTCATGGACACGGTGATCACCAACGCCGTGATCGTCGATCACTGGGGCATCGTCAAGGCCGACATCGGCATCAAGGGCGGCAAGATCGCCGGTATCGGCAAGGCAGGCAATCCGGACATCCAGCCCGACGTCACCATGGCCATCGGCGGCGCGACGGAAATCATCGCCGGTGAAGGCATGATCGTCACGGCCGGCGGCGTCGACACACACATTCATTTCATCTGCCCGCAGCAGATCGAGGAAGCGCTGATGAGCGGCGTCACCACCATGATCGGCGGTGGTACCGGGCCTGCGGTTGGCACTGCGGCGACAACGTGTACGCCGGGCCCTTGGCACATCCATTCGATGCTGTCGGCGGCGGACGCCTTTCCGATGAATCTGGGTTTCCTCGGCAAGGGCAACGTCAGTCTGCCGACACCATTGGAAGAACAAGTCCATGCCGGCGCCATCGGTCTGAAACTGCATGAAGATTGGGGGTCAACGCCTGCCGCCATCGACAACTGTCTGTCGGTGGCGGATCGCCTGGACGTACAGGTTGCGATCCACAGCGACACGCTCAACGAAGGCGGCTTCCTTGAACACACGCTCGCCGCCTTCAAGGATCGCACCATTCATACCTTCCACACCGAAGGCGCGGGCGGCGGTCACGCACCGGACATCATCGCGGCGGTTGGCGAAGGCAATGTGTTGCCGTCCTCAACCAACCCAACGCGCCCTTACACCGTCAACACGCTGGACGAGCACCTGGACATGCTGATGGTCTGCCATCACCTCGATCCTGCGATTGCCGAAGACATCGCCTTCGCCGAATCGCGCATCCGTCGCGAGACGATTGCGGCGGAAGACATCCTGCATGACATCGGTGCGATCTCGATGATGTCGTCCGACTCGCAGGCGATGGGCCGCGTTGGCGAAGTGATCATGCGCACCTGGCAAACCGCGCACAAGATGAAGACGCAGCGTGGTTCGCTGGCTGAAGATCCGTCGCGCCACGACAATTTCCGCATCAAGCGCTACATCGCCAAGTACACCATCAACCCGGCGATCACGCATGGCATTTCGCATGTGGTCGGTTCGCTGGAAGTCGGCAAGGTCGCCGACATCGTGCTGTGGAAGCCTGCCTTCTTCGGCGTCAAGCCGTCGATGATACTGAAGAGCGGCATGATCGCGGCGGCGCAGATGGGCGATCCGAATGCCTCTATTCCGACGCCGCAGCCGGTGCATTACCGCATGATGTTCGGCGCCTACGGCGGCGGCTTGAAGACCTCGATGACGTTTGTGTCGCAATCTGCATTCGACGCCGGTATCGGCGAGATGCTCAAGCTGAACAAGCCGGTGGTGCCGGTGAAGGGCATGCGCAATCTGCGCAAGCGCGACATGATCCACAACGGCGCGACACCAAGGATGGAAGTCGATTCCGAGACCTACGAAGTGCGCGCCGACGGCGAGCTGCTGGTGTGCGAACCGGCCAAGGTGCTGCCGCTGGCGCAACGTTATTTCCTGTTCTAGAAAAATTATGCTGACACTGAACACCAAGATCGACCACGCCGAGAAGATCGACGGCGAATTGCTGCTTCCTTACGACCAGCGCGAGAAGAGCCGCCTGCGCGCGACCCTGCTATCCGGTGAGGACGTCGCCGTCTTCACCGTGCGCGGCACGGTGCTGCGTAACGGCGATCTGCTGCGCGGGGACGACGGCCGCGTGGTCAGGATCAATGCCGCCAAGGAGGCGACCTATCGTGTCGAAGCAAGTTCGCCGCATCAGCTGCTGCGTTGCGCTTTTCACCTCGGCAATCGTCATACCCAGGCGCAGGTCGGCGAAGGTTTCCTGCGGATCCGCAAGGATCCTGTGCTGAAGGAGATGCTGGAAGGCCTGGGCGCGCTGGTGGCTGAGGAAGAAGCTGCCTTTGAACCTGAGTCAGGTGCATACGGTGGTGGTCATCACCATCATGGCGACGATCATCATCATCCGCTGGCGCCGATTCCCGTACGGCAGAAGATTCATCGCCCTGGCGATAAATCGACTTGACGGGCCGAGCGCACCATGCAAGCACAAGCCCTGCTTCATCTGCTGCAGCTGACCAGCCCGTCGTTGCCGATCGGCGCGTACAGCTATTCGCAGGGGCTCGAGGCGGCCATTGAAAACGGTACCGTGAAGAACGAGGCCGGTGCGCGTGCGTGGATCATCGATTCACTGCACGAAGTAGTGGCTCGCTTCGAGGCGCCAATGTTGTGGCGCCTGTTGCAGGCTTTTGCCGAGCGGGATGCGAATGCAGTGGCGTTGTGGAACGAACGCTTTATCGCCGCGCGCGATACGGCCGAGTTTCGCGCCGAGACCATACAGATGGGATATTCGCTGAGCAAGCTGGCAATTGATCTGAAGATCGGCGATGAGTCCTTGCTTGGTCTGATGCAGGCGCAAGATGAAGTGCCCTTACCGACGGCATTGGCTTATGCCGCTGTAGCGCTGAACGTGCCGCACGACGCCGCTTTGCTGGGCATGCTGTTCGCGTGGGCGGAGAATCAGGTGCTGGTCTGCGTGAAATCCGTACCGCTGGGTCAGGTTGCAGGACAAAGGTTATTGTTGTCGTTGCAGCCGGAGCTAGAGGCGGCAGCAAAGACGGCCCAGGAATTGGCCAACGATGAACTGTCGAACTGGTCGCCGGGCTTGTCGCTACTGTCGATGCAGCATGAAGTGCAGTACAGTCGCTTATACCGTTCGTGATCCACCGGTGATGATTTATCGACACTGATGCAGTCAACGATCACATCGCCATTTGAATTTATAGCATCCGTTTTCGCACATAAAACCAGATATACACTCGAGATAAACATGAGCAATCCATCCTCCCCCAATCCATTGCGCGTCGGCATCGGCGGCCCGGTCGGTTCCGGCAAGACGGCGCTGTGCGAAATGCTGTGCAAACGCATGCGCGATAGTTACGACATGGCCGTCATCACCAATGACATCTACACCAAGGAAGACATGGAGATCCTGCTGCGTGCCGATGCCTTGCCGGCAGAGCGCCTGATGGGCGTCGAAACCGGCGGCTGCCCACACACGGCGATCCGTGAAGACGCGTCCATCAACCTCGAAGCGATCGCGCGCATGAGCGCGGATTTCCCGGATCTGGACCTGATACTGGTAGAATCCGGCGGCGACAATCTGGCGGCGACGTTCAGCCCCGAATTGTCGGATCTGACCATTTACGTGATTGATGTCGCCGGCGGCGAGAAGATTCCACGCAAGGGCGGTCCAGGCATTACCCGTTCGGATCTGCTGATCATCAACAAGACGGATCTGGCGCCTTACGTCGGCGCCAATCTCGACATCATGGCGCAAGACGCCAAACGCATGCGTGGCGACCGCCCGTTCGTGTTTACCAATTTGCGTAGCGGCGACGGCGTCGAGACAGTGATTGAATACATCCGCAAACAAGGCTTGCTGGATGAGAAGAAGTGAAGCTGAAGGCTGATAACTATTCTGGTTCGTTTGGCGCATGAGCGCATTCACAAGATTTATCCGAAGGAGAGAAAACATGTTTCGTATTCCCAGCAAGACCGTCGCGCGCGCGAGCGCATTGACCATTGCGGCCTTGGCCAGCACCAGCGTGTTGGCGCATCCCGGACACCCGGACTCGCTGATGAGCGCATCGATGAGTTTCGGCGCCGGTTTCAGCCATCCTTTCTCCGGTATCGATCACTTGCTGGCGATGCTGGCGGTCGGCTTGTGGGCCGCACAGAACAGACGTTCTGCCATGTGGGTCCTGCCGCTGGCATTCCCGCTGATGATGGTGGTTGGCGCGCTGTTGGCGTTCTCCGGCCTGGCCATCCCTGCCGCTGAAACCGGTATCGCCGCTTCGGTTGCAGTGCTTGGCTTGCTGATCGCCTTCGCTGTACGCATGCCTTTGTGGGCAAGCGCCATCGTGGTGTCGCTGTTCGCGGTGTTCCACGGTTATGCGCACGGCAGCGAGTTGCCGCACGGTTCCTCGGCGGCACTCTATGGTGTTGGGTTCGTGCTTGCCACGGCCTTGCTGCACGCCGCAGGGCTGGGTATGGGCCTGTTTGCCGGCAAGCAGATGGCGGACAAAGTTGTGCGTGTCGGCGGCATCGGTATCGCTGCAGTCGGCGCTTATCTGTTGGCAGCTGGTTGATTGATATCACTTATCTGCGGGCGCTCCAGCATGCCTGGCGCCGCCTGTGACGTGAATGAGGGCTGCGTTTTCGACGCGGCCCTTTTTGTTTGTGAAACCCCTTATCGGCCTGGAGAGCGTGTGCTGGAGTTAACAGGACTCCAGCTTGGCCGGACCGCGCCCTGCTTCGGATATTTATGCCGCCTTGTTATGTTTCCCTCAGATCCTCGGCGCAACGTCGTCCAAGGTATGCACAACGGCCTTCATTACGGGGCATTTTTCATTTCAGATCACAGCGCCCAGGTAGACTGAGATGGTGCTGCGGTTTCGATGGCGCTCCTGGAGAAAGCATCTCCAGGCCCGTTTCGCTAACGCGAAGTATAAAACCGGTCATTGGCCGGTTTTTTTACGCCTGTGGGTTTGAAGCGATGGGTTGCCGGAAGGAGGTTTGGCGTCGAGATTGCGCACGGATGCAGGCATACGTGCGTGCAGATCAGATCCGACCCAGCCCCAGCCCCAGATCAGGAGTGTATGAGGGGGCTGGCGATGTGCGTCGTTTATTTGGCAGGGTACTGGCGTGCTTGATTCGGATCATGAGCGTGGAGGCACAGTGTTCCTGGGCCATCATCGGAGATGTGGGGAGGTTATCCGGCACGAA